>Ga0116184_10000076_pt1 | contig 112893 bp, 104 predicted proteins | sample AD_JPNNA5_MetaG_FD_89886 | JGI IMG/M metagenome (GOLD analysis project Ga0116184, IMG submission 89886) | Active sludge microbial communities of municipal wastewater-treating anaerobic digesters from Japan - AD_JPNNA5_MetaG | ecosystem: Engineered > Bioreactor > Anaerobic > Digestate | place... | reverse complement strand
TATTACTGCTTTAGCCCTCAATCTTGGCATAGCAGGATTCTTTGTATACATGCCCTTTCTTTTTTGCATATCATTTTCAATGATTTTTAGCGATAGGTGTTTCCAAGGTATTGAACCATTACAAACTCCTTGACTAAAATCTAAAATTAATTCATCTTTAAATGCAGGCAAAAACCTGATTTGAACGTTAAAATCTCAATAGAAATATAGGAGGAAATAATGAGTTTATCAGAAACAGGAGAAAAGAAAAGAATAAAAGCTGGTGATTACGATATTATTAATAATAATGTTCCCAAATTGTATGTTGCTGCTCTTTTTGTAGATCCAGAAGATAGAGTGTTAATTGCTGAGAAAGAAAGAGATAAAGTGCCATTTATTTGGATTATGGATGGTATTATGCATCTTTCTGATAAAAGTCCGATTAATTGTCTAATAAGGCAATTAAAAGAAAAATATGGAATTGTTTTGCGGTATTCTAAAAATAATATGCAAATGATTCCTGGGACTTTTTGGATTAAAGAAAAAGATGGCAAATCGTTAAGAGTAGAGAAGGTTTACAAAGTCAAAATAACACAAGAACAGAAAAACATTATTTCAAACAGCAAACATGGTTATTCTTTTATTCAATGGATTTTTCCTGGAGAAATCTTTAATAATGAAAAATATGATAAAAATTTAAGAAAAATCGCCAGGAGAATCATTATGCTCGGAAGAATTAAAGATTTAATGAATGAGATTCAAGATGGAAATAAAACAGAGATAAAAGAGCTTATTGCTTTAGTCAAAGAATTACTCAATATTTACGAAAAAATAGAATTAGATAATATTGATAAATGCGAGTCTTCTTAATAACTCAGTAAGATAAAAAAACAGCCTTATACTTATATAAAATAAGGCTGTTTTTATTAAGTATTATTTAAAATTTATAAATACCCATTTTCTTTATACCATTTAACTGCTTTTGCGATTGATTGATCAAATGGCGTGTACTGCATATCTAATTCTCTAATTGATTTTGAATTATCAAACCAGAAATCTAAGGTGAAAAAATTCACCATTGCTGGAGTGAGTTTTGGTTTTTTTCCGGTTATTGCCGATATGGTAATAAAAATATATGATAAAATCTTTAAAAACCAGATTGAAAGATTAATATCCGGAGTTTTTCTTCCAAGAGCTTTTGCTATAGTCGCTCTTATTTGTTTAAAAGTTAAATTTTCTCCGACTATAAGATAGCGTTCTCCTATTTTTCCTTTTTGCCAAGCTTTTATCATGGCATCGGCTACATCATCGACATCTACAACTGCCAAACCTCCGGGAATATTTATTCTCCCAAAAATTCCATCGAATTTAAAAATCAAATCTGAATGTATTCTTCGGATATCTCCATCGCCATACATTGACGCTGGGCAAATAATAACAGCATTAAGTCCTTGTTTGACCCCATTTAAAACTTCCATTTCACCTAAATGTTTTGTGTCGCAATAATTAACTTTTAGTTTTCCAAGATTATATTCAATATTTTCATCGGCCAATTTTCCAGAAAGATTGCCAACAGCGGCGTTAGAACTTACATAAACGAGTTTTGAAATGTTATTATCTAAACATGCTTTAACAATATTTTTTGTCCCTAAAACATTGATTTCATATTGTAATTTGTTCATTTTGTCCCAATAAGAAATCATTCCTACTAAATGGAAGACTACTTGGCATCCTTGAACGGCAATTTTTACTTGCTCATAATCTCTTATATCTCCATCTGTGTATTCAATATTAAATCCAGATAATAACTCAGCTTTGTCATCTTTTGTTTTCAAAACCCTAATATCTGTAAAGCCTAAAGCAACCAATTTTTTTATTAAATGATGTCCTAAGAATCCAGTTCCGCCAGTTATTAACAGTTTCATAATATATTTTTTATTATTTTTCCTATATAATTATATTATCAGTTTCATAATATATAGCAATTATCGATGGATTTTAAAAATGACAAAATTAAATATTATTGTTTTGTTTTTTTAGCGTTTTTAGCATTGTTGATTCCAACTAAAATTTCTTTTTGCCAAAGTATTGATAATGATTTCAAAATAATCACCGAAAGTTCTGCTATCTACTCTGGCAATATAATAAGTTTTCGAGCTTCTGTTTGGACATCGGAGGGAATAAGCATTCCAGTAAAGAGATGGATCGAGTATAGAATAATAGGAGACTCTAAAGTATACAAAACTCCTGAATTAGAGATGAAGAGCAATTCATCTTTTTTTGAAAAGATTCCATTTAATCCTTCAAAAACATATTGTTTTATACCTTATGCCTACAAAATAGATGAAAAGACTAAAGAAAGAATTAGTGATACTAATTCTGGAATAGAATATTGTTTTCCTAAACTTCCTAGTGTTAAAACTCTGCAGCCGGGGGAGTATAAAGCCAGTTCTGCTTTTTTACGAGGAGAAATTATAGATTTTGCCGGATTAAAATCTGTCTATACCTTTTTTTTGAGAAGCGATGAAAAGATAAATAAATATCAGAATATCGGAGGGCAAATAATATATGATTCTGCAAATTCTAATAAAGCGACTTTCGGCTGGTATTTCAATGATTTCAATACTGAAAAAAACGGAAAACATTGTTATCAAGCTTGTGCCACAGATAATCCTTTGAATGTTAAGACAAAATACAATTGCGGAGAAAAAATTTGTTTTCCAAAAGATGAAATATCTGAAGATTATTTCAAAGTCGCAAAGAAAGTAGAAGCTCTTAAAGCCCCAGATTGTCAAAAAGCTAAAATTACAATTGATATTTCCTGTAAGGGAACAGTAACCGAGAAAGAAAGATCAAATCTTGATGTTATTTTTTTAATTGATAAATCTGGAACAATGAGCGGACAAGCTTGGGAGAGCACTAAGCATGCAGCTAAAAATTTTATTGATAAATTAAATGCTGAATATGACAGAGCTGCAATCGTGAGTTTTTCAAGATACGCAAGATATGAAAATGATTTTGGATTGACTGATAATTTTGATGAAGTAAAAACTGCGATTGATAATATGAAAGTTGATGAAGTGACTAGCAAGCCTCCTTATCCTGCGACTAATTTAGGCGATGGATTGAAAAAAACTAATAATCTTTTTACTAGCAAGCCAAGAGAAGAAGCAAAAAAAATTGTTATTCTTTTAACTGATGGAATTATTAATGCTGGACAATCTTTTACAGAAGTTGAAAGTGTTTGTCCTTCATATCCTGTGACTGATAATATTTGTACTAAATACGCGATTAGCCAAGCAATAAATTTAAAAAATGATCAGCAGGCAACTATATACACAATCAGATATTCTGATCCTAAAATTGATTCTGCTCATTCTGGAGCGGCAAAATTTTCAAAATTATTATTAACACAAATAGCTAAACCTAAAGATTTAATGGTTGCTTTAACTCCTGATGCTATTGAGCAAAAATTTGGAGAAATAGTTTTCTCCTTCACTCAACATACAGAAAAAAATATCATATGCAACGATGTTAATGTAACCGATATTCTTCCTGAAAAAGTAAAATATATTAATACTCTGAGCTCTGTGAAGCCAAAAATTGAAGGTCAAAAATTAATCTACCATTTTGATAAAATAGAAAATGGAACAAGAAAGATAGAACTAATAGTTAAATTTTCTGATGCAAAAGAACAATTTTCTAATATCTATCCTGATTCTAAAGTTGAATTCACTGATTATCTTGATAATAAACAATCTTATCCTTTACCAGAGACAAAAATTAAAGATTTAATCGAATGCAGTGATGTTGATTTAGTAGTTGATAAGATAGCGATACCATACAGGACAAATAAAAATTGCCAAAAAGCTGAAGTGCAGTTGAAAATAAAATGTATTCCTAAGAATCCAGAAATAATAGATCCTGATGAAAAATTATTTTGTAAAGACATAATCATCAATGATTTTTTGCCTGAAGGAGTGATGTATTCTCAGACTCCTTATTTGGCAATTCCTAATTACGATATTTTGCAAGAAAATAATCCGAATCAAGGAGAAACAGCTATTTCTTGGAAACTTGGAGATATGATTATAAAGAGCACTAAGATTGTAAGGTTTAATGTTTCTTTTGAAACTGATCAAAAAAATCAATTAGTCGACATTTTTCCAGATTCTTCTGTTCAAGCGAAAAATATGAAAGGCGAATTAATAAAGAAAGAATTCCCTGAGACAAGAGTAGATCCGTATCAATGCCCAAAAGAATTTTATTTCTGCAATAAGAATTACGATGGAAGGAATACTCATAAATGCGAAATTACTAACGTCTATAAAACTATAGAAGAATGTGAAAGCAATCCTCCAGCTAATTCCTGGGATGGAAAATGTTATCCATTAGATCAAGCTGCTCAATGCGATAAGAATTGTTGCGGACCTATTGATATCGCTTTTGCTTTGGATGTGACTGGCAGTATGGGCAATGTCAAGATAAACGCAATCAGAGAATCAGTGATGGAAAATATAGTAAATTCAAAAAGAGATTATAGGCTTGGATTGGTGACTTTTGAAGATTGGGTCACGGTGAGAGAAAATTTTTCAAAAAATAATTTTTATAGTTTCGATAACATATTAGAAAATATTAAAATTGGGAATGGAGCCGGAGATCCCGAAGCTTCTGATGAAGCTCTTAATACAATAATAAATGCTTTGGCAGAACGCGAGGGACAAGAAGGATCTTTTGCCCCTGGTTTTGAAGAAAATGATAAAGTTGATAAAATGGCGATTTTAATCACCGATGCTCCACCAGGAGGTTTTGATGATTTTTATTCTTCTTCTGATACGATAAATGCTTTAAAAGTTGCCAGGCAGGCAAAAGATAAAAATATTAAGATATCAGCTATTAATTATAATCTTGACGATATCCAGGAAATGCAAAGTTATGCCAGAATAACAGGAGGCATATACAAAAAAACTGCAGGAATTGGCAGCTTCAAAGATGCTTTAGATACCATAATTTATAAATGCGAATATATTTCAAAAACCAATTCTTTATCGAACATAAAATCAATCTATAAAACAATTTCTGCGCCTAAAATATTATCTTTTGATTCAAATCCTAAAGAAATTAAATTAACAGGATCTTTTCAAGATCAAGCAACGAAATATTTTTTTAAAGTATTTTTAGAAAAAGAAAAATCCCAAAATAGATATATTAAATTATTTGCCGATAAGACAGGAAAATTTTTTGAAAAAACTTTAAATAATGTTTTTGCTGACAATGGTTATTGTTCTCGAGCTGGCATAGAATATCAAGGAAAGGAAATATATTCTGATAATATTATATGCAGATAATTATTCACAACCTATCGTTTAAAATTGTTATATTTTCTGTTATAATAACAATATAAAAGGTCATTATAAATAAAAGTCGTTAATCCCTGGTAAATATATAATCCCAGGGAAAATAAATTAATAAAATATGGATTTTACCCAAATAATAGATTTCGAGGCATGGAAGGCTATATTTATCGATGTGATGTCAAAATTCATCGTATTCCTTCCTAATTTAATATTTGCCTTCATTATTTTTGCAATCGGAGTTTGGTTCGCGGCAAAATTTGGAGAATTAATCGCCAAAATTTTGTCTCAAATTCCTTTTGATAAGATCTTTGAAGAGAAAGGATGGAACCAAGCCTTGAATAAAGCTGATTTCAAAACAAAACCTTCTGAATTCTTTGGCGGAATAGTCAAATGGATTCTTAATATCATTGTTTTGATAATCGCAATAAATATTTTGGGACTGCAGGCTGAATTTAAGACAATAACCGATCCTATTATTTCATATCTGCCAAATATTTTCATCGCATCATTGATATTCATCGTAATAGTATTTGCAGCTGATATTTTAGAAAAAGTTATTGTAGCTTCAGTTTCTAAAATGGGGGTTTCTTATGCCAGATTTCTTGGAACTATTATCAGGACAGTTATCTGGGTGATAGGTATTTTAGCAATCTTTGCTCAATTAGGAATTGCTAAAGGATTGATGGAAACATTATATACATCAATTATATATGCATTTGCCGCAGCAATGGCATTATCATTCGGATTAGGAGGAAAAGATATCGCTTCAAGCATATTGAAGGATTTAAAAGAAAAAATAGAAGACTAATTAGATTTTAAAACAAGGGGGAAACCCCTTGTTTTATTTTCCACAGAAAACAAGAAAAAGAGGCTATTGACACTGTTTTAATCTTTTGCTAATATGCACTCACGGATGAAAACATATCTGACATATAAAAAAGTTTAGAGAGCAAAAACAAGTCTTTAAGAATTTGTAGAATCGCTCTCGAAGGCGATTTTTATTTTGTCAAATTACCATCCAAGAACATATAAAATTTAATATGGACAATCATTGAATATGGATAATATCTCAATGAGAAACTAGCATAAAATATATATACGAGAACCAAATAATTAATAAAAGCATTTGCAATTATAATTTATAATTGCTAGCTGAGCATTACTCATGAGTGAGCGGTGGATGCCTTGGAATATTGAGGCGATGAAGGACGCGACGTAACTGCGATAAGCTTCGGCGAGGCGTGTAGTAGCCTTTGACCCGGAGATCTCCGAATGGGGGAACCCCAATTTCATTAATGAAATTGATTGATATGATTAATCTCATATTAAAGCACACCTAGGGAAGTGAAACATCTCAGTACCTAGAGGAATAAAGAACAATCCATACTTTTTAAGATATGGACATTCCCTTAGTAGCGGCGAGCGAACGGGGAGAAGCTCAAACCTTCTAATTTTTTAGAGGGGGTTGTAAGGGAGTATTGTCCGGAGCCTTATCTTTCCGCAATCCTTTAATGCGGAGGGATAAGATTACTGGAGGGAGAATATTTAGATAAATTTGTTAATAGAACGACTCTGGAAAGAGCGGCCATAGAGGGTAATAGCCCCGTAAATAAAAATAAATTTATGCTCCTTGATACTTTTCTTGAGTACCTCGAGAAACGAAAGCCTCGGGGGAATCTGGCAGGACTAATCTGCTAAAGCTAAATACTCAATATTACCGATAGTGAACAAGTACCGTGAGGGAAAGGTGAAAAGCAGCCCGGTTAGGGCAATGAAATAGACCTGAAACCGCTTACTTACAAGGTGTCAGAGTCTGCCTTTTGGCGGATCATGGCGTGCCTATTGAAGAATGTGCCAACGACTTTCAACTATGCCTTTTTCTAAGTGCCTACGGCACGGAGATAAAGTGAAAGCGAGCGTTAATAGCGCGTTATTGAGGCATGGTTGAAGACCCGAAGCCAGAGCGAGCTTATTATGAGCAGGATGAAGGTTGCAGAAATGCAACTGGAGGTCCGAACCGGTGGGCCTTGCAAAACCCTCGGATGACTTGTGATAAGAAGTGAAAAGCTAATCGAGCCTGGGAATAGCTGGTTCTCCTCGAAACAGTTTTAGGACTGGCGTCTATCAGATTTCTGGAGGTAGAGCACTGACTGATTTGTCCGTGGCCTTCGGCCAGACAAATCAAACAAACTCCGAATGCCGGAATTTAAAACCTGATAGGCAGTTAGTCTCTGGGGGCTAAGCTCCAGGGACAAAAGGGAAACAGCCCAAGACCTTCGTCTAAGGTCCCTAAATTTGATCTAAGTGCACTCAAGGAGGTTAGGTTTCATAAATAGTTAGGAGGTTAGCTTAGAAGCAGCGACCCTTTAAAAAGTGCGTAATAGCTTACTAACTAAGAAATCTAGCGCCGAAGATTTCCGGGGCTAAAGATCAATACCGAAAACAAGGACACCATCTTTATTGATGGAATGTGGTAGAGGAGCGTTCCTTACGTCTGCGAAGGTGAAGCGTGAGCTTTGCTGGAGATACGGGAAGTGCGAATGTTGGCATGAGTAACCTGCAATTTTGATGAAAACTCAAAACACCGTAAGCCCAAGGTTTCCTTGGCAATGATAATCAACCAAGGGTTAGTCGGTCCTAAGGTGAACCCGAGCGGGGTAGCCGATGGACAGCTGGTTAATATTCCAGCACTTCGACATGGTTTTTATGCATTGACGAATTTTAGTAATTTAGGTGGGTTAGTGATTTCCCATTTATGTCGTGAGACAACAAGCGATGTATGAAGTTTTTCCCTCGGGAGAAGCAACCTAAACGAGCAAGATTCCAAGAAAATTTGCATAGAGCTAACTATGTCGGAACCGTACCGATACAACCGACTCTGGTGGGCCAGTATCAGTGTACTGAGGTGAACGAGTAAAGCTTCGTTAAGGAACTTTGCAATCAAGCGGTCGTAACTTAGGAATAAGACCTGCCGTCGCAAGACGGCTGCAACCAAAGTTGTCCAAGTGACTGTTTAACAAAAACACAGCTCCCTGCTTAACTCGCAAGAGGATGTATAGGGGGTGAGGCCTGATCAATGCTGGAACGTTAAAGATGGCGGTGCATGCCTTTGGTATGTGCTGACTGTCCTAAGCGCCAGTCAATATCGGCGGTAACTATAACCGTCTAAAAGTAGCGTAGTCCCTTGCCGGGTAAGTTCCGGCCCGCATGAATGGCTTAACAACTTGGACGCTGTCTCAACGAAGTGCTCGGTGAAAATGCGACACCGGTGAAGACGCCGGTTTCCCGTGGCTAGACGGAAAGACCCTAGAAGCTTTACTATAAGCTCTCATTGGCTTGTCTCTTTTGCTGCGTAGTGTAGTGGGTAGGATTTGAAGCCGCCTTTTCGGAGGTGGTGGATCCGACAATGAAACACCCATCTGTAAAAGCGACAAATCTAACTTTACCTGATTAGTAAAGGACAGTTGGAGCCTGGTAGTTTGAGTGGGGCGCTCGCCTCCTAAAATGTAACGGAGGCGTCCAAAGGTCAGCTAACTCCGGATGGAAATCGGAGTGATACTGTAAAGGGAAAAGCTGGCTTTACTGCAAGACGGATATGTCGCGCAGTCGCGAAAGCGTGGCTTAGTGAACCGATGAATTTTTTTAGGAAATTCAGAGATCATCAGACAAAAGCTACTCTAGGGATAACAGGCTGGTAGTGCCCGCGAGTTCACATCTACGGCACTGTTCGGCACCTCGATGTCGGCTCAACTTATCCTGGGGGTGGAGAAGCTCCCAAGGGTTTGGCTGTTCGCCAATTAAAAAGTTACGCGAGCTGGGTTCAGACCGTCGTGAGACAGGTCGGTCCATATCTACCATGGGCGTTGGATTTTTGAGAAGACTTGACAGTAGTACGAGAGGACCCTGTTGAACTAACCTCCGGTGTACCAGTTGTTCCATCAGGAGCATCGCTGGGTAGCTGTGTTAGGAAAGGATAAACGCTGAAAGCATCTAAGCGTGAAGCCTACTTCAAGATTAGAAATCCTTATAGACCCCTCACAGATTATGAGGTTGATAGGCTGTAGATGGAAGCGCAGCAATGCGTTAAGTCGAGCAGTACTAATGGTCGAGCTTAGCTAGCAATTATAGCTTGTAAGCAAATGCTTTAAATAAAACTTTGGTTTGTTGTTCGGATATAGTTTCTTATTTTAATTTTTAATGATTGTTAAAAATTTGTGGCTAAAAGCAAGGGGATAATCCCGGGTTTGCTCCACCTGATACCATTCCGCACTCAGAAGTGAAATAACCCAGGGCCGATGATAGTGTTAATTCGCGAAAGTAGGTCGTCCCCTTACTTTCAGCCATAAATTAGACAAAACCCTTTTAAGGGTTTTTTGTTTTTACGATTTTAAATAATAAAAAAGGCCTAACTTTAATTGGTTAGGCCTTTTATTTTTATTGAAGGACGATTCCGATACTTATCCGTCCGCTTTTTACCAGAATTTTTTCCTTGGCTTTAGCTTGGACTTTTATATTATATTGTCCAGCATATTCTGTTTTGAAAAAAATCTTGTGCTTTCCAATATCATAAATTTCGATTGTTTTAGAACTTGAAGGCGTATCAGGATTAACATGATTTATGCAATAAATATCAATTGATATTTCTACTTTTTCTTCATTGCTCATTCCTGTGACTTCAAGATCTAATGACATTTCATTATTGTTACTATCGAATTTATGATTTGTCATTTTAAAATCAATTTTTTTGTCTTTTGCAGGCATATCTTCCGCGTAAGATTCTGTGATGAATCTTCCATACGCGAAGCCATCATTTTTTCTATTAGTTGTTATCCTCCATTCATAATACTGATCGGATTTCAGCTCCAGAACTATATCATTGATTTCAGGTTTTTCTTTTGAAACAGATCCAAGACAGATGACTCTGTAATCTTTGAATGTCTTAGAATGACCGGAGAAATCAATAAGAATGAAATCAGACAGTTTATGCAATGAAGCATAAACATAAATTTTTTCATTTTCGCCAATATCCGACGGATCGAATTTGACACAAAATGATGCTGATTCCTCGCTCCAATCAATCATCTGGGCTGACCATTTCTCATTTATCCAAGGACAAGTGAAATATTCTTTTCCTTGGATTTCCTTGGCAGAAATAACTGTCGAACCCATTGCAAAAGGGGAAAGTGCCAAAGCGATCAAAAAGCAAATGGCAACAACCATGATTTTTTTCATTTAAATCCTCCTTTTAATTGTTAATGGCTCTAAGGCCAGTCTATTTAAGATTTTTAATCTTATATTAATTATAGCATACTTATTATAAAAAGTCAAGTAATAACTAAAAAATACTGTATTTAAAGCAAAATTTGGCAAATTCTGTATTTATTATTATAATTAAAAACAGAATGATTTATTATTTTGGAAAAAAGGCAAAAATTGTTTTTAGCGCGTTCTTACTGGCGTTAATTTTACTTTTGTTCAATAAACCGATAAAAAATTTATATCTTACTGCCAGTATTCCTTTACAGCAAAATTTTTTTAAACAAGGAAATGCAATTTATGATTTCTTCGATTATTTTAAAAATGCTTCTAATTTCCAAAAAGAAAACCAAGATTTAAAGAAAAAAATTTTTGAGTTGGAATCAAAAAACATTGAATTAGAATCTTTAAAAAAAGAAAATCAAGATTTAAAACAAGCGCTTAACCTTGAAATAACAGAAAAATATAAATTAATTTCAACTCAAATAATAAAAAAAGAAATTGATAGAGATATTATTTTAATAAATAAAGGAGAAACTGATGGAGTGCTTATTGGCATGACTGTAATAACTCCGGAGAATATTTTAGTGGGAAAAGTTATAAAAGTTTTAAAATCAACATCTCAAGTTCAGCTTTTATCAGATAATGGTTTTGCCTATAATATCAAATTTCAACATCAAAAAATCGACACTTTGGGCAAGGGCGCTGGCAATGGCAAAATTCTGCTTGAATTGCTTCCTAAAGAAGAATTAGTCGATCAAGAGGACAATATTATTTCATCAAATACTGGAGGAATTTTTCCTGAAGGATTTTTAATCGGAAAAATAAATAAGATAGAAAAAAAAGATGTTGATCCATTCCAAAAAATACAAATCACTCCATTTTACAAATATAAAGATAATTATAATCTATTTTTGATTTTTGACAGATAAAAAATGATAGGAATCCATCTTTTAATAATTTTTTTCCTTTCAATGCTGCAAGAGAGCTTTTTGCAGATTTTTGCGATTAGAGGCTTTGTTCCAAATTTGGCGTTAGCGTATCTTTTTGCGATTTTATATTTTGATAAATACCAAACTAAGAATGATAAGCTTTTTTTAGTCTATGTATTCGGGGCTTTGATAATAGATTGGATGTCAGGATTTTATTTTCCGAGTAAATTTATTTATCTTTTAATCGCTTATAAAATAATAGATTTTATCTACAGCAATTTTTCAAAATCTTTCCTGTCTTTTTTAACATCTTCTTTTTTGGCATTTTGCGGATATTTTGTATATAATAATTTAGTCATATCATTTTTTGAAAAAAATGCGTTGGCAAATCCCGTTTACGGGTTTTATTTTGCAGCTTATAATATCTTTTTCTCCATGATATTTTATTTTTTGCTTTCTCATGTTAAAAAAATCGTTTAAAAAATCATATATACATAAAGATATCGAACCTCAAGAAGTTTTACTGGATAAACTTGCTTTCAAAAAAGAGGTTGAGATGGGGCAATTCGAAGTTCCAGTCTCAAATCCTATAATTAAAAGTTTTTGGATAATTTTTGCTTGTCTTTTTCTTTTTTTATTTGCAAGAGTTTTTCAATATCAAATTATTGAAGGAAAAACTTATTCTGATAGATCCGAAAGAAATCAATACATAAAAAAAATAATCAATTCTGGAAGAGGAATAATCTACGATAGAAATAATAAACAATTAGTTTATAACACAATCAGTTTTGATCTTTTTTGCTCCAAGCAAGATTTCAATGATGATCTTCTAAATATTATTGCCAGGGACCTGCATCAAGATCAAACAAAAATAAAAGAAGATCTTAAAAATAAAGATAATGATATTATAGTTATCAAAGGGATACCGCAAGAATCATTAGCTTTGGCATATTCCAAGATAGATAATTACAAAGGATGCAGAATTGAAAAAAATATCATTAGAGAATATCTTCCTGGGGAACATTTATCTCATATTATTGGGTATATAAAAGAAAATGAAGGAATGGGAGTCGAATTTGCTTATAATGATTATTTAAAATCAGATCCGGGAATAATTCAAAAAGAACGCGATGCAAAAGGTCAAATTTTGAATGAAAATATCTCCAGCTTACCAGAACCTGGGAATAATATCATTTTGACTATTGATAATGGATTGCAAGAAAAAATTTCAAGAATGTTAAATGCTTATGTAAACCAAAGCGGCGCTATTTCAGCATCTGGGATAGCTATGGATCCACGCAATGGAGATATTTTAGCATTAGTATCGATTCCAGGATTTGATAATAATATTTTTTCTAAAGGAGTAAGTTCCGATGATTGGAAAAAAATCCAAGAAGATAAAAGACATCCTTTTTTTAATCGTCCAATAGCTGGCTTATATCCAGCAGCTTCTACTATTAAGCCTTTTATCGCTTTAGCTGCATTAGAGTATGGAATAATAACTCCAAACAGCGTTTTGGATTGCCCTACGAAAATTTGCTTGCCTAATCCATATTCCGGGACTGAAGAATGTTTCCCGGATTGGAGACCGCATGGAAGCGCTGACTTGAATAAAGCAATTTCTGAATCAGTTAATCCTTATTTTTATAAAATTACTGGAGGATATAAAGAATTCAAAGGAATGGGAATACAAAAAGCAGTTGATTATTTATCTCAATTTGGATTAGGAAAAAAAACCGGGATTGATATTCCCGGAGAAGTAGAGGGTGTTCTTCCAGATCCTGAATGGAAAAAAAATAATCTTGGTGAAAAATGGAGTTTAGGAGATACTTATAATTTTGCTATCGGACATGGATTTGTGCAAGTAACTCCACTTCAAATTGCCAATGGAATCTCTGCTATTGCAAATAATGGGACATTATATAAACCTCAAATCGTTAAAAAAGTAATTGATCAAGAAGGGAACACAATAAAAGAATTTCCTCCTCAAAAAATTAAAGAAAATTTCATAAAATCAGAAGCTTTAAAATCTGTGCAGTCTGCAATGCGCCAAACTGCCGCTTCTCCAAATGCAACAGCGCATATGCTTAATTCTTTGCCAGTCATGGTTGCGGCTAAGACAGGAACTGCTCAAGCAGCAAAAGAAGGTTATTACCACTTATGGAATGTTACATATGGCCCGTTTGAAGATCCAGAAATAGTTTTAGTCTTGCTTGTTGAAAATGTAAGAGGCACTAATTATTTAGTGCTTCCTTCAACCTATGAAATTTTACGATGGTATTTTTCAGACAGAAAAGATCTCCCAGATAATCAAGCAACAACAAGCGTACCGACAATAGACCAAGAAATGGATAGCCAAATAATAAATTAATCCACTTGACAACATTCAAACAATCTTTATATTTAATTATCGATAATCAAATATATTATGCAAAAACAATTCACTCAAGAAGGTTTTGATAAGCTTAAAAAAGAGCTTGAAGAATTAAAAGCCCAACGTATTGAGATAGCTGATAGGCTTAAAAAAGCCGTTGCTTATGGCGATTTATCGGAAAATGCAGACTATCAACAAGCAAAAGAAGACCAATCATTTTTAGAAGGAAAAATTTTAGAAATCGAAGAAACGCTTAAAATAGCTCAAGTTGTAGAAACTGTCAAAGGAGGAAGTATTGTAGGAATCGGATCAACCGTAGAGATAGAATCATCAAAAGGCAAAAAAGAAACATATACTATAGTTGGATCCCAGGAAGCTAATCTTTTAGAAAATAAAATATCAACAGAATCTCCTTTAGGAAAAGAATTATTCGGAAAAATTACTGGAAGCGAAATAACTGTTAACGCTCCAGGAGGAAAAATAAAATACAAGATTATAAAAATTAAATAATCATTAATAAAAAACGCCCTGATTTTTATCAAGGCGTTTTTTTGTTTTTATTAAATGAACAATATCGGGAAAAGTTGAATACTTTCTATTGCAATCAATGATTGAAGCGCTGAAAGACTGTTCATCCCAGGACCAGTAATATCTTTGAGTGGATCTCCAACAGTATCGTTTTGCACCAAAGCTTTATGAGTATCTGAATTTTTTCCATGTAGATGACCAAGTTCTCCAGCTTCGCACATTTTTTTTGCATTATCCATATTCCCACCGGCATTAGACATCCAAAAGCCTATAGCAAGATTCATAAGATTTGATCCTAAAATATATCCTGCTAAAGCTATAGGCCCTAAAAAAGGCAAGAAACGAACAAGTAAAGTGGTTATAACTACAATTAAAACAGGAGGAAGGAGATGGTTTAAAGCACCTTTAGTCGCGATATTAGCGCAAGATTTATAATTCGGTTCTATATGATTCTCCATTCTTTCTTTAAGAGAATGTGTCTCAAATTGCTTTTTAATATTATCCATTACTTTAAAAGCAATTTTTCTTGCTGGAGCCATTGTCATTGCAGCAAACAAATAAGATGAAGCAACACCCAATAACGATCCCATAATAAACTTTACCAATATTCCAGAATCCATCAGATCAAATTTGAATTGTGATCCAAGTTTGGAACCTAAAATTTCAAAAAAGGCCACAAACAAAGTGATCATAGATAGTCCGGCTGATCCATTGGCGATTCCTTTTGCGTAAGCTGCAGTAGTATTTCCTGTAGCATCGATTAGGTCCAATGTTTTTATAGCTTCATCATTAAGTCCTGCTTGCTCAGCAATGCCTTTTGAATTATCAGCAATAGGACCAAACACATCAACTGCCACATTTATTCCCATATTAGCCATTAAGCCTGCTGTTGCTAAAGCTACTCCAGCCACGCCCCAGCCAGGTCCAATGCCTTGGCATAAAAAATAACCCAATCCAATAGTGGAGATTATTGCTATAACAGGTATTGGAACGCTCAAATGTCCCACTTCGATTCCACTGAGTACCGCCAAAGCAACACTAGTTTTTCCATTTTCAGCAGTTTGTCTCACAGGTTTTGATCCTGTAAAATAATTTGTTGATATTCCAATCGTTATTCCAGAAATCAGTGGCCCGGCAATCAATGTTATTAATAATTGCCAAGGCAGGGAAGTAAAGATAAAAACAATAGAGCAAATTGCAGCGAACAGTCCATATGTAAAATAAACTGCCAAGCTCAATGCCAATGAAGGGTTTTTATTGATATTAATTCCCAACATAATGCTTATTCCAATCATTGTTGTAATTGTTCCTATTGAAATAAAAACAACAATCATTGAAGCAATTATAGGATTAATAGCGTAAACAACAGTGATTGCGGAAAATATAGCAGCTACATAAGAATCATACATGTCCAATCCAGTACCTTTAATATCACAAACATAATCTCCGGCATTATCGCCTTTGCTTGCAGGATTATAAGGATGGTCTTCAGGCAGTCCAGCTATTACTTTTCCAGATAAGTCTGCTGCCATATCCATTCCTTTGGAAAACATGCCACCGCCATTTTTAGAGAAAACTGCGGAAAGCGTAGCACCCATACTGAATGCGCCAATAAAAATAATACTCATTTTTCCTGAAAGCAATGCAATAGATGTAATTCCTAAAGAAGCCAATCCTGTTACAGCCATTGCCATTACTGATGCGCCTAAAAACGCAACTCTCAATGGTGGGCCAACTCTTCCTTTATGTTTATTTGCTTGATGAGTGACTCTATGGCTTGTTTGAGATCCAGCTGTCATTCCTATTATGCCAGCAATAATTGAAAAACCACTACCTAGAACAATACAAACAGCAGACCAAAAATCAAAGAAAGCGACAATAACTGCAATTGAGATAGCGACTAAAAAAACAGCGCTATCCATTTTTTTGACAAAAACATCAACCATGCTTTTGACATCAACTGCAATCTTAAATAGTTTGTCATCTTTCTCTGTCTTTGTTTTTAGGACAATATATGCCACTAAAGCTCCAGCCAGAGAAATCCATGAAGCAATAAATCCTATCCAATAACCGCTTATTCCGAATAACATGATACCTCTCTTTCCTTTTTTTGTTTTTTATTATTTAGTCTGGATTTTTCGCCCAAAATTATTCTTTTTTCCTCCTATTTTTCTATATTTTTAAAATAACTTTTAGAATTTTTTTAAATTCTATCCATTATTTTTTAACATAAAATATATTATATCGCAATATTGACATATAAATATATTTATTGTAAAATAGATTTAAATAAAATCAGAAAAACCTGATTTTAGAAGCTATTTTAAAATTTAAAATACCTTACTATCAAACGAAAAAAGGAGGCAATAATTGAACAAGAAAAACAGCAAAAAAATTATTCTTGCGTTAATTGTTTGTTTAGCCATTTCTGGAATTCATTCCAGCAACACCTTATCGCTTACAGATTGCCCTGATTTGAATTGCAAAATATTTTTTGAATCAGTGCTTTTCAATGTAAATAACGATTTGGTGATCGATGATGATAAAACGCCACAAGTAGTGAATTCGTCATTATTCAAAGCCTTACCCGGAACAGAAATTGAAATTTCTTGGAAATATGATTCTAAATTAAAAAAAGAAGATATTCAGGAAATATCATACTGTTCGATACGAGCCGGCTTTGGAAAAGATCCAAGCCTTGTTATCAATCCATATATAATAATTGGCAAACATACCGGACAAAATTCCATTAAATGGAAAATTCCAAAAGAATCAGGATCGTTTTGCAAAATATGGATAACAGCATATAATAAAGCTGGAGCAAGGATAGGCGAATGCAATACTAGGCCATTTTGCACAAATAAAGACTTGTTTCCTCCCAATGCTTTTATTCAAGAATTTTTTAGCATTTGGTCAAAAACCGCTTATGCTAAAGTGAAATTCGTTTCTCCGGGGAATATCTTTCCCGTATATTCATGGATAGAAGTGAAAGAATCAAGCCAATCTTGGCCAAAATATTTAAGAGTTCCTGTCGATGTGAGAACTTTTGAGAACATTAAAGATTTAGAAGAAAATAATTTCTCTTATAATGCTTTAATGGATAATCTTAAACCAAATACTTCTTACATCGCTAGAGTAATATCATTAAACAGCGCTGGAATGCAATGTAGCGTGGAAAAAGAGTTTAAAACCTCTTGTTCACTTCCGATAATTGAAACAGAAGAAACTATTGCTTTTAAAGGTAATCAAAAAAGCGATGAAAGATCGGAGAGCTTAGCGGTTTTAACATGTAGAATAAAAGATTTTGGAGGAGATGATAACTTATGGATAAAAGCCTATGTATGGAATTATAGCCACCCTGAAATAATAATCACTCAAAAAGATTGGACGCAATATTTGATTCAAGATGTTTTGAATTCACAAGGCAAAATTGCTATACCAGTTAATGGATTATTCGATACAGGAGAAGTATTTTGCTATAAATTTATAGCAAAAAATTCATTGAATATCGAAGTAGATGGAGGAATAAAATATTTTCCACCACCATTCTCTTCTTTTATCCCTATTGTTGAAAATGGGGAAAAAAAAGATGGAAAAAATCCAATGACTCAGGCGATATTGCAAATAAAAGTGGAATCAATAATGAATCAAACTCAAATTTGGTGCGAGATAGGAGAGGATTTGACTGAATATTATGAAATTCCCAGAAATCCAGCGATTTCTTGGAAAAGTCAAATGATAGTAATCGATAAACCAGGTATTTATGAAATTGTGGTCAATGGTTTGAAGCCAGGAAAAGGATTGGGAAATATCCCTCTTTGGATAGGCGAGATATATCCTTGGATTAAAACAAGCAAAGGATATATATTCAAAGCTTATGCAAAAGATATTAAAACAGGAATGCAGAGTTCTGCAAAGAAATGGAAAAAATTCACAACAGCGCAACCGATAGTAGATCCTTATTGCAAAATATCTCAAGTTAGACAAGATTCTATCACTAACAATTCTGCAGTCTTAAAAATGGGAATAGGTTTTTCAGGATTTGATAAAGAATGCGAAGTTTTTTTCCGCTATTGGGAAAAAGGAAACAAAAAAGATAATCTGAAAGAAACTTTTCCACACGAGATAATAAATACTCAAAAATTTGTCTGGGCATCTTACGATATACGTGATTCCGGCCAAATAGAATACAATTGTCCAATATCTAATCTTAAACCATCTACATGGTATCAAGTCCAAGCATTTATAAAAAATAGCACTGGAAAAGAAATCCCATCTAAATCAATGACAGAGTTTAAGACTCTTTGGGGAAAAGATATTTATGGTCAAGCAAAAATAAAAACTATCAAAGCAGACCAGAAGTCAGACAATGTTTTCGATCTCCAAGGTAAACTTATTGATTGGGGTGGAGCAGAATTCGCTGATATTTATATCGAATCATGGATACTTGTAACCAGATTTACTGGATATAAAAGCGTTTTGTATGTTGGAACATTCAAAAAAGCGGATTATCAAGAAAAAACTGGAAACAACGATATAATATTTGAATATCCTGAATTCCACTATAATACTAACGAATTGGTTTATGGTAGAAGATGTATGTTCAGATATTTTGTTCAAACATCAGCGGGCGTATCTTATGGAGAATATATTTCTTATCTTACAGAACCATTGCCAAATGAATATTTACGACCAATTATTCGCAACCCTAAATTCAAAATCATCAAAAATGATAAGCAAGAAACATTAGTAGAAATATCTTGCGATATTGCAGATATGGGTAGACTATCTGGTAAAAAACCATTTCCATTTTTTGAAATTGAATGGGTTTGGACAGAATGCAGATCTACAAGCATAGAAAATTGGCCTCATAGCTGGCAATATAGTTCTAAAGATAATGGAGAAGTGATAATAATCGATCAACCTGGAAAATATTCTTACATGATTTCAAAAAAATTGACTCCGGGAAAACAATATTATTTCTCTGCTTATCTAAGATATGAAAATATGCTTGTATGGCTATGCCAAGATTCGTTTGAGGAAATTATGGGTCCAGGATGTCCATTCTTTATCTTGCCGCATAAAACTCCTGAAATTTCCTATGTTTCTATTGACTATTGGAATAAGAATGGATTTCTCGGGATAGCTCATATAGAATATCCTGGAAGTATGGAACATGAAGAATATTATTCTTATTTCGAACTTGATAAGCTAAATTCAAAAACAAAAACTTGGGAAAAGATAACAAAAACTCCAATCTTAAAAAGATTTGGAATAAATAAATTAGCTTGGCCGTTCGAAAACATCGAGCCAAAAGCAAATTATCGTTTAAAAGCGATAGTATTCAACGAAGGAGGCAGAGAAGAAAAAACAATGGAATTTTTAATGCCTTCAAAATAGCTCTTTAACGAAAAAATAAAAAAACGCTCTTATTAAAAAGGGCGTTTTTTATTCCTTGACTGTTATAAATAATCTTTTATACTAAATCAGCTTTTTAAAAAGAAAAAGGAGGTTACCAATGATTCAAAGAATAATTATTTTCGGAAAGCCAGGATCAGGAAAGGGAACACAAGCAAAAGAATTATCAAGAATTTTAAATATTTTTCATATCGATGTTGGATCTATTATAAGAGAAGAGATTAAAAATGAAACGGAATTTGGAATAATGGCAAAAGAATATTGTAATCAAGGAAAACTTGTTCCAGATTTAGAAACATCAAAAATGATAACAATTTTCTTTTTAAAAAATTTCAATAAACTACGTAATGGTTTTGTTATAGAAGGGTTTCCGCGCACATTATTCCAGCTTGGATTTTTAGAGCAAACCTTGGAGCAAAATAATCTAAAGATAAATACTGCTGTATTTCTGAATATCTCAGATGAAATTATCTTTAGAAGGATAAAAAAGAGATTCCAATCAGAAGCGAGAAAAGATGACGGCAATGAAAAAGCAATAAAAGAAAGAATAAAAATCTTTAATTCAGAAACTTGGAAATGCATTGAATTCTATGAAAAAAAAGGAATATTGAAAAGAATTGATGGATCGAAAACAATCCAAGAAGTCTTGGAAACAATTTTAAAAACTCTAAAAACCTAATTTTAAAGCCCAAAAACCCTAACTTCTTGATTTTTGAAGAGAAATATGATATAATTATGTATAGAACATTAAAAAGGAGGTTGAAAAAATGCATTATTTGAATGCAGTTCAAAATGATGGGCATAATCCAATAGGATCTGAAAGAATTTTTTTCCAAAGGAATGCCAATCTTGATGACAAACCAGTTGATGAAATCATTAAAGCTGAGCTTAAAGCCGCCTCTACTGGAAATATTTATTTTTCAATAATTTCAGGAAGAGATTGGGAATGGTACAAAACGAATTATTGTGAACCAGCCAAAAGAATCGCTGAAAACATGGATTTGAAGGATTAGGAAAAGAGAAATATCGAAAAAGGGATAATATTGCTTCCTGAAATGGGAGCTTTCCGTATTGGTGTTTTTTTGGACAATGTAAATCAAAATATCCCTTCTAACCATATTTCTCTCAAGAAAGAAATACGCGAAATATTCCAGAATATTTTTCTGGACATAAATGATCTTCCTATAGAAAAAATAGGAAAGACATGGTTTGAAATCAGAGATGCTAACAATAATCAGCGCTTTTTCACAAAAGACAAAGATGAATTGTATAGCTTCTTTAGAAAAAATGGAAAAGCTATCCCTCCTATAACTTGCGCCACGTTCTCTACAAAAAAACACTGTCTAATGAATGGAGAACTCCATAGGACATTTAATGTTGAAAATCAAAAATGGGAAGTTGCATATTCGCTAAAAGATCAAGAAATAATCGAAGCCTGCGAAATAATAAATGACAAAATCAAAGAATTTAATTTACAGGATTATTTCTTCCTTAATCCAGTCGCTACTTCTCTCAATATTGAAGTGATGGTGAATAAGCAACCGCTCGGAAAAGAATCTGCAGCCGAATATGCATTCAAAGAAGTGCTTTCAATGAATAAATCTATGTCAGAAAATGATCTTTCAAAACTCACTCTGGCAATTGAAAGTTCGCCTGCAGGATCAGAATTGGCTAAAAAACATGGCGCATTCTGCTATGTAGGGAAAAATCCTCTTTCAGATGAACAAAAAAAGAACCTAATCGCCATTTCAAAAAATGGAGTTTATGGATCTCTTCCAGCCCTTGAAGCAATGAAAGTTTCAATCAAAGGAATTGATATTTAATCAATTCTTAAAACAAAAACCTAAAAAAGCCCCAGAATATATGGGGCTTTTTATTTTATTTAACATACTTAATATCCATATAGCCATAAATTCTGCGTTTAAGATGTTAGTATTGACAAATCATGAATAGTATGATATAATTAATATATAAGATAAAAACAGAGTTGCTAACTCTATAAAAAGCAAAGTTCTTTATAGGAGGAAAAATGTCAGGAAAAAATTTAATTCCCATTTTAGAAGAGGAAAATACAATTAACAAAGTTGTAATGAGTAAAGATAAAAAGAAATTGATTTTCTCAGGGTTATTCACTAATCAGAAAAGTCTGGAATTAGTTGATGAATTGATTCGTCTTTATTCCAAGGAAGATAATTTTTCTCTCAAATTTTCTCTTGATGCTTCCACATCTCTTCCGAATTCCCCTCGTGATAGATTTCATAAAGGAATGAAGATTAATCATATTCATCATTGGATAGTGACTGAAAAAGAAGAGTTAGATTATTGTAAGAAAACTTCTTTTGGCTGGATCATTATCCAAGGGGTAAAAAATGTAATAAACTAATATCCGTAATTTAAAAAGCGATATCTAATATTAGATATCGCTTTTTTTGACATTTTACCCCAAAACCATTATTATATATATGATTATTTTATATAATCGTTTATTAACGAACACAATAATTTTGTATTTTGATTTTTAATTTTTGATTTTAATATTATGCCAAACTTAGAAGAAATAAGAGCTAACCGCATTAAAAAACTGGAAAAGATAAAATCAATGGGGGATAATCCTTATCCTTTGAATACTAAAAGGAGCTATACTATAAAACAAGCTCTAAAACAGTTTCAAGCATTGAAAAAAAACAAAAAAGAAATAATTATCGCTGGAAGAATAATTGCAAGCAGATCTTTTGGTTCTTTGGCTTTTATAAAAATTGAAGATGGAACTGACAGGATACAAGCGATTTTTGCAACTCAATTTCTTGGACAAGCAAAATTCGATACTTTTTCCCAAACAGTTGAAGTAGGGGATTTTATCGAAGTAAAGGGAACTGCTACAGAAACAAAAACAAAAGAAAAATCAATCCAGGTTAATGATTTCAAAATACTTTCTAAAGCTTTGCGCCCATTGCCAGAAAAATGGCATGGATTACAGGATTTAGAAGAAAGATACAGAAAAAGATACCTTGATCTTATTTTTAATAAAGATATAAAAGAAAAATTTGAATTAAGATCAAAAATAATATCTTCAATAAGGAATTTCTTAGGAAAAGAAGGTTTTCTTGAGGTAGAAACCCCAATTTTGCAACCCTTATACGGCGGAGCCAAAGCCAAACCATTCAAAACATATCTTAATGCCATGGGAACAGATGTTTTTTTGCGTGTTGCGCCAGAATTATATTTAAAAAGATTGATTATCGGAGGATACGAAAAAGTTTTTGAAATTGGCAAAGCATTTAGAAATGAAGGAATTGATAAATTCCATAATCCTGATTTTACAATCCTTGAATTTTATTGGGCATATGCAGATTACAAAGATATGATGAAATTGACTGAAAAAATGTTTTTAGATTTGGTAAAAAATACATTTAAAAAAACTAAAATTGAAATCAATGGGCAAATGATAGATTTCAAAGGGCCATGGGAAAGAATTGAATTTACTGATTTGCTTAAAAAATATGCTGGGGTAGATTATGATGTTTATAATGCCCAAGCATTAGAAAAAAAAGCAAAAGAACTTGGGGTTGAAATTGAGAAAGGAGCTGGAAAAGCAGAAATCGCTGATGAAATTTATAAAAAATATTGCAGATCAAAAATTATCCAACCGACATTTATAATCCATCATCCATTAGGATTCCAACCATTGGCAAAAGCAAAAGATAATCAAAAATTGGCAAATTTCCAAATGATAGTAGCAGGAACCGAAATCATAAATGCCTTTTCAGAATTGAATGATCCGTTAGAACAAGAAACAAGATTTCAAGAACAGGAAAAATTATTTAAGCAAGGCTTTTCCGAGGCCCAGCAAAATGACAAAGAATTTGTCGAAGCCTTAGAATATGGAATGCCTCCATGCGCAGGGTTTGGAATGGGAATAGATAGGTTAGTAATGCTTTTAACAAATGCATCCAGTTTAAGAGATGCGATACTTTTCCCATTGATGAAGCCAAGATAAAATCTAATCTAACTGATTTCCAAAAACAAAAATTTATTAATTCATTTTTAAAACGCCTAAATTAATTATTAATTAGGCGTTTTAAATTATTGACAATAATGAATAAGTATGCTATAATTAAATAACGGAGAACTTTAAAAAACAAAAAGGAGGATAGTAAATAATGAAGAAAATGCTAATTTTCTTTTTATTATTAGCAAATATTTTTTATTGCCCGTTTGCCTTGGCTTTAGATGATAACATGCCAATCAAACTAGGAGAACCTCGATGTGAAATGATAGATGAATTTGGAGTGGTTAGAATCAAAATAATTTTCCCAGTAATTAAAAATAGTCAAAATCTGAATAAGGACAAAATATTTGGAAAATTCTATATTAAAGATTATCAAATGCAACGCCCATCTATTGATTTGGGGAGTGAAATATGGGCAAAACACTTTGAAAATGATGAAATCACGTTCTTCTATGATTGCTCTTTTGAACAATTTCATGCTAATGCCATGGATGGACGCAAACTAATAATTTCAGGTTTCGTCGCTGTGTTGCCAAAAGGCCAAAAAGTATTTGATGGTCAAGTTAAAGAATTCTTTTTAAGCCAGAGAAAAATCATTATCGCTGAAATGAATATTAGCAGGCAAGAAGAATGTATTATTGGAGAATTCAAAATCAATAGCCGTTTTCCTTCAGAGAAAGCATCAATTATGGCAGAAATAATGTTAACAACTTTTGATGGCCAACACGCAGCTTTGTCTAAATCGTTCCAAGCTCCATTAGATAGCAAATGTTTTAATATCAGTCAAAAAATTCCATCAAACTTTAAGGATATTAGATTTGTGGCAAGATTTTCCCTTTGTGTCTTTTGTTTGCAAGATCAACAAGAAGAAAAAAATTCTGATAAATTAGCTTACGGAGACTTTGGCTTCACATGGGAAGAATATAATTCTCCAATCACGGAATATGACAAACAAAAAGAGGGAGGGTTTGATTTAGAAATAAAAGATTGCGTTATAAGCTCTGAAAAGGGGAGAATATTCATTGAAATTAAGATACGAATAAATAATATTATTTCAATTGATGATAAAGGTTTTCACCTATCAATAATCTGCGGTATAGAAGATTTAACTAAAACCAAATTTCAACTATATTCTCTGTGCGCTAATAAACCTAATATTCTTGTTCTGCCCCAAGGAGAAAAAGAATTTTCTTTTGGGTTCTGGATGAATTCAGAATTAATAAATAAAACAGGGTTGATAGAGCGAAAAATGGGAATAAAAATGACTGCCCGATATTCTCCGGAAAGATATAAACAACAATCAGAAAAAAATACTTGCAATGTTTTTAAAGGCATAATAAAAACATTTCAAATGCAACAAGTTCAAGGAAGAATCATAAATGCCGATTTCCAAAGAGAAAAAGATGCAATCAAAATATCAATTCCATTCTATTTAACAGACAATGTTAATTATAAAGATATGGAAATTGATATTAATTTAGATATAAAACACCGCGTTTTCAGCAAAAATTCGTTTAGTTATTCTTGGAAAAGCATTTATAATTGCAATTCTGATTCTTGGGGACAATGGAAACTTAATCCTAAAAATAATCAAATAGAAATAATTATTTTTATACCTCAAGAATTAATCAATGAACCGTTAATGGCAGATATTGAAATTATAATGAAGAATTTTATTATGCCAAAAGATTTGATTCCATTTAATGACTATTATGTCAGAAATCTATATTTGGCATTATAATCTCAAAAACCCTTCTAAAAATGAAGGGTTTTTATTTTTTAAATTTATCAAATTTTATTGATTTATAGTTTTATTGACATTTGCGTAGCTATAAGATCCAACCTAGTCATTCAGGGTGTAGATATTGACAAAATGTTAGAATAAGTTTATAATTTAAATAGTATTATTAACAACATAGCGGTTTATGGCATTGCCGCAAAAGGTAAAATGCCGTTGTAACTCAGGGAGATGTCAATGGATAGAAGAGAGATATTAAAATCACCTTACATAACTGAAGATGAGAAAAGAATGTGGCTTGAAATAGAAAAAGAAAAAAAGAAGTCGACGGCATTGGCTTTAATAATTTTACTTATCGCAATAGTTTGTATTGTAATAGGGGTTAATTCTAGCGGCATATCATCTGGTATTTGGTTTAGCGTTTGTGTAGGAGCTTGCGTATTTCTAATATCCTATATTTGTATTATTGTTGATTATATCAGCAGCATCCTAAATAAAATTGAAATAATTTTCCATAATAAACAATCTTATGTCGATTAACATAAACATGATGATTCTAAGCTTATCAAAGAGGGGGAAAAATGAATCCGATAAGAAGATTGGTTGAGTTTCTGGAAAAGGATGAAAAAGAGCGTCCTTGGTTATATCCAATTATGCCATTTTTTGCAGGTTTGGTGATAGCAAGCGGTTTAATTATTTTGTTCTGGCAGTTTTGGCCTGGAATAGGAGCCTTCACTGCCTCCGTGATTGCTTCGGCGATTATAGGTTTGGTTATTGAAATTTTTGGCCGTAAACCGAGTAAAAAATAATAAACAAAAAGCCCATCTCATTATGAGAATGGGCTTTTTTGCGCATTATTTTTAAATAATCTGGCAAAGATCTGTTTGATTCTGGAGGTTGGCAAAGATAGCTTTTAAACTGGGAACCAAATTGGTTGTCTCTGGAATCTTGCTTGGTCCAATCGGCAATCCTGATTGATAAACGGCAATGATTTGAGGCTGGCCATTGCTATCAAAAATCGGCTGGTAAGTTTCTGGATCAAGTTTAAGAATAGCAATTATTTTGTCCAAGCTTTCTCCGGTTTTTCCCTTTTCTTGCAAATCATAGAGAATCAGATTTTCAAAATCAGGGGCGATTATCTCAATTGCTTTAATCAGATTAAAATCTTGGAGGTTTTCTCCAAAGACTGGCAAAGCCTTTTTGCGAGCGTGAGTTTCTCCGTTGTAAAGAAAGTGAGGCAGTTTTCTACAGCTTCAAATTCATCTTGAGTTCTGACAATCCTCATCAAAGGATTTGGATGATTGGGCGAGGGGAGTCTGTATTTGGTTAATCCTCCGTCTATTCATGCGCTTGAATTTTTTGTATTGTTCATTCATTATCGCTCCTTTTGTCTGCCTGGGCAGCATTTGTTAAAGTAAGAATGTGCAAGGCTAAAACCTTATAGCTTCTCCTGCTTATTTTATAACTATTTTTATGCATTTTGTCAAATTTGCCAAAAAGGCTTTTTAATTAAAAAACGAAGCTTTTAATAGTGAAAAATCGCTTTGACTAAACAGCCCAAAAATTATATTATATATTATCGCCAAATTTCATATTTAAAGCCGGTTTCGGCTGATTTGAATTTTGGTAAAACAATATGCTGGATATAAAATTTATCAGAGAAAATAAGGATTTGGTCGAAAAACATGCAAAAGATAAAGGGATAAAAATAGATATATCCAGACTTTTAGATTTGGACCAAAAACGCAGAGATCTTATCCAAAAAACGGAAAATTTGAGAAGCGAACAAAAAAAACTCGGAAAAGAGGATATTCAAAAAGCAAAATCGCTTAAAATAGAATTCTGTAACTTAGAAGAAGAATTAAAAAAAATAGAGATAGAATTTAAAAAATTGATGCTTTTGGTCCCTAATATCCACTCAAAAGATTCTCCAATAGGAAAAGACGAATCAGAAAATGTCATAATCGAAAAATGGGGAAAAATCCCTGAATTCAAATTTCCGATCAAGGACCATGTCCAATTAGGCCATGATTTAGATTTAATAGATTTAGAAATAGGCACAAAAGTTTCTGGTTTTAGAGGATATTTTTTAAAAAATGATTTAGTAAGGCTGGAACGCGCCATTTTAAGTTATGCTCTCGATAAATTAGCAAAAAAAGGCTTTCAAATAATGCGTTCTCCAACATTAATAAAAGAATTCACATTAGAAGGATCTGGCCATTTTCCTTTTGGATCGGACAATATCTATCAAGTAGCGAATCCTAATGAATTAACAGAACAAAAAAAAGAAGAAATTTTTTTAGCTGGAACTTCAGAATCTCCACTCTTGGCCTATTGGTCAGATAAAACAATAGAAGAAAAATTGCTTCCTAAAAAAATGGCTGGTATCTCAGCTTGCTACAGAAGTGAAATTGGTAGTTATGGCAAAGATACCAAAGGCTTATATCGCGTCCATGAATTTTTTAAAGTTGAACAAGTTATTATTTGTTCTCCGGAGCAATCAGAAAAAATCTTCAAAGAATTAGAAGACAATGCCAAAGAAATGCTTAAAGATTTCAATTTACCTTACAGAGTTAAAGAAATTTGCACAGGGGATATGGGAGCTCCAAAATTCAAGATGAGGGATATCGAAACATGGATGCCAAGCAGAAATGATTATGGAGAGACACATTCTAATTCTAATTTATCAGATTGGCAGGCAAGAAGATTGAATATAAAAATCCAAAAGAACAATGATGAAAAAATATTCGCCCATACTTTGAATAACACTATGGTTGCCAGTCCAAGAATCCTTATAGCGGCAATGGAAAATTGGCAACAAAAAGACGGATCGATAAAAATACCGAAAACCTTACAAAAATACACAGGATTCTCGGATATAAAGCCTCCTAAAAAATAATCTTTATGCTGATTGAAGAAAAAAGTATTTCAATCGACAATCTTTTTGTCAATTATAAAATAGTTGGGAAAGGACAGCCGATTATTTTTTTGCACGGCTGGGGACACGATTCAAGCCATTGGGAAAAAGTGGCTCAATTAGTAGCTAACCAAGGATATCAAGTTATTGTACCTGATCTTCCTGGTTTCGGAAGAAGTCAAACCCTCGATTATCCATGGACTTTGGAAAATTACAAAGAATTTGTCCTTCATTTTTCAGAATCATTAAAGTTAAAGAATGTCTTTCTTTTAGGACATTCTTTTGGTGGCAGAATAGCTATATTGCTTACAAGCGAAAAAAACAATTTGATAGTAGACAAGTTAATATTATGCGCAGCTGCCGGATTATATAAAAAACAAAGTTTAAAATTCAAAGTATCTACTGCTATAGTAAAATTTTTTGGCAATATTTTAGAAAAAATAGGATTATTAGAATTAAAACAAAAAATGAGCGATTTATATTCTTCTGCCATAAATTCAGATTATCAGAAAGCTAATAAAATAATGCGAGAAACTTTAATAAATATTCAAAAAGAAACATTATTTCACAGAATACCGAAAATAACAGCTAAAACAAAAATAATTTGGGGGAAACTTGATGGGATAACTCCATTGGAGTCAGCTGATTATTTGATAAAAAATATCCCAAACGCGCAATTAAAAATATTGGAAAAAGGGAATCATAGCCCTCATGTCTACATGCCAGAGGCCGTAGCAAATGAAATAATATCATTCTTAAAACAATAATGGATATCATAAGTTTATTAATATTATTACCGTGGCTGCTCGTTCAAGCGAAATCAATCCTTTTTTGGATTTATCTTTGGCAATTAAAAGATTACCACATAAAAAGATTCTTGGCGCATTTCAAAACTTACAAAGGAAAACAACTGCTCTTTGACAAAATAAGATTTTTAAAACTTGGATTTCTCTTTCTAATACTTTTAGGGATAATAACTGACGATTCAAGCAACATTTTCTTTTTCTGCGTATCATTATTGATACTGATTTTTTACTTACTTGAAGCCAGTGTTACAGCTCTTAAATTCAAACAGAAAACAATTATTGCTCCGGAGTTTAATAAAAAAACTATTGTTTTGTCTTTAGCCTCAATCTTTTCACTGCTTATTTTATCTATCTGGTATGTTCAAAGAATAGAAGACAGTTTTTATAATCCTAATTATCTTTTCTTTTATTACCTCCCGCTTTTTATATTGTTTTTTGATATTATCTCGCCGATATTCATTTCAACCATAGTATTAGTATTTCAACCTATTACTGTTATATACAGAACGATAATAATAAATAAAGCAAAAAAAAGGATAGCCGAAATTCCAAATCTGACAGTTATAGGCATAACAGGAAGTTATGGAAAAAGCTCATGCAAAGAATTCTTATATGCGATTCTAAAAGATAAATTCTCTGTATTAAAAACCCCAAAAAATTTTAATTCCGAAATGGGTATATCCCAAACAATTCTGAAAGATTTGAGAAACAACCATCAATATTTTATTTGTGAAATGGGCGCATATAGCGCCAGAGGAATAAAAATGCTCTGTGACATCGTTCACCCTAAAATAGGAATTCTTACAGGAATAAATCAGCAACATTTGGCCACTTTCGGAAGCCAAGAAAATATAATAAAAACAAAATTCGAATTGATTGACTCTTTACCAGAAGATGGAACCGCTATTTTAAATTATGAAAACAGTCTTATCAGAAAAGAATTAGAAACACATAGATTTTTAGTTAAAAACATCAAATTAGTTTCCAAAGCGCAAAAACCTGATGTGTATATAACGAAAATAAAAAATAAAAATGGAATAATAAGCTTTGACTGTTCTGATAAAAAACGCAATAAAGCGCATTTTGAATTAAAAATAGCAGGTGAAGAAAGCATTATTGAAAATATGCTTCTGGCAATAACCTGTGCTCTTAATTTAGGAATGACAATGCAAGAAATCGCAAACGCTTCTAAAAATATTAATTCTGACGACAGTCCGATAAAGATGATAAAAAGTCCAGATGAAATAACTATTCTTGATTCAAGCTATTCTTCCAACCCAAGCGGAGTAATCTCAACAATCAATTATCTCAGTACCTTTAGAGGAAGAAGAGTTTTGGTGATGCCATGTTTAATAGAACTAGGAGAAGAAGCGCAAAAAATTCATCAAATAATAGGGCAGTCAATCGCCAAGATTTGTGATCTCGCGATAATAACAAGCAAAGATTATTTTGACGATATAAAAAAATCAGCTATCCAAGCTGGTTTCCAAGAAGATAGAATAATCTATTGCGAAGATCCAGAACAAATAATCCAGATATTAAAAAATTTCCTAAACCCTGGAGATGTGCTTTTATTTGAAAATAGGATAAACAATAAGGTGATAAACGAATTTTTACCTTTCCGGGAGAAAAAATATGATTAAACGACCAATATCTAATATCTTGCTTTCCAATATTCAAAAAGACGATTTATCATTGTCCTTTTCTTTGCTTTTTAAGAAAGAAGAAATGGAGAATGGTAAAATACTCGCATATAACGAAAACGCCTCTCCTAATGGCAGTTTTTGGCCTAAAAATGCTGATTTTAACGATATTTTTGCTTTTAAACACCTATTTTCATTAAATGCGGGAAGATCGGCTTTTTTGGCTATTTTAGAATGTTTAGAATTGGAAAAAGATTCAGAAATAGCAGTTCAAGCTTTCACCTGCACAGCTTTAATAAACCCAATAATAAAAGCTGGATTTAAGCCTCTTTATATTGATATAGACCCAAATTTAAATATTGATCCAAATGATTTGGAAAAGAAGATAACTAATAAAACAAAAGCTGTTGTAGTTCAACACACCTTTGGTCATGAAGCACAAGTAGAAAAGATTCAAGAAATTTGTAAAAAAAATAATATAATATTAGTAGAAGATTGCGCTCATTGTATAGGAATAAAACATAAAGACAAATATCTCGGACAATTTGGAGACATAGCTTTTTTTTCTTTCGGGAGAGATAAAATTATCACCGCTGGCTTTGGAGGAATGATCGGGACAAATAGCGATATTATTTCCCAAAGGTTAAAAAATTATATTAGCAAGCTTGATTATCCTAAAAAATTATGGACCTTAAAACAATTGCTCCATCCAATATTAATAAATAATTTTGTTTTGCCTTTTTACAATATCGGATTTATTGGAAAAGCATTGGGGAAAATATTCTTATTGTTAAATCTTACTTCTAAATCAGTTTATAAAAAAGAAAAAGAAGGCAAATGGGTTGACTATTTCCCTAAAAAAATGCCAGGAGCTTTAAAAATCCTCGCTTGCAATCAATTAAAAAAAATTAAAGAGTTTCAAGGACATAGGGAAGAAATATGCGAATTCTATTTTAGAAATATCCCTCCTGGTCTTTCTTCTGTTTTTAAAAAAGAAGGATCGGAAATCAAATATGCTTTTATGCGTTTTCCAATCTTGGTTGATGACGTTTCAAAGAAAAAAAATCTGCTTTCCTGTCTTGAAAATAAAGGTATATACCTTTATGACGGATGGGCTGATTCAGCTATTCTTCCTCCTGATTCCAATCCAGAAAAATTTTTCTACAAAGAGGGTCTTTGCCCGAAAGCCGAATCCATAGCGCAAAGGATAATAAACCTGCCAACTCATATCAATATAAATATTCAAGAAGCAAAATATTTAATAACAGCAATCCAACAATGCAAATAAAAGAAATAAAAGACAAAAAAATTTGGGAAAATTTTTACAGAAATATTCCTTTAGAAGAAAAAACTTTTTTGAATTCATGGAATTGGGGAGAGTTTTATGAATCAATGGGATCAAAAATATTCAGATATGGCATATATGATCATGATTTCTTAATTGCAACCGCTCTTATCATTAAAAAAGAATCTGAAAACAGTTTAAAAAAAATTTTGGGCAGACATCTTTTTTTGCCTCATTCGCCGACTATTTTAGAAAAATTCAAACCAAAAACTTCACAAATATTGGAGACTTTGCTTGAAAAAATAAAAGAAATAGCTAAAAAAGAAAAAGCAAATTTCATAAGAATAAATCCAATATTCCCAAGAACATCAGAATACGAAAAAATATTCTCAAAATTAAATTTTTTAGATTCTCCGGTTTTTGTTCATCCTGAAGTAACATGGATATTAGATATTTCAAAGAGCCAAGATCAATTAATATCTGAAATGAGAAAGACGACAAGATACATGATTAAACAGGGAGAAAAATACGGTGTTAAAATTTCACATGGCAATAATATTGAAGATGTAGAAAAATATAATAAAATATATATTGAAACAGTCAAAAGACAAAAATTCGAGCCTTTCTCAGAAAAATATTTGAAAAATGAATTGAATGCTTTTAATAAAGATGGAGAAATAGAAGTATTTTTCGCAAACGAATCAGAATCTGGAGCGATGATAATTTTTTGGCAAGATCAAGCATTTTACCATCAAGGAGCTTCTGATATAAAAAATCCTAAAGCAGGAGCCTCATATTTATTACAATGGAATATTATAAAAGAAGCCCAAAAACGAGGATGCAAAGTCTATAATTTCTGGGGGATAGAAGAGAATATTAAATCAAAAGACGATATAAACAACGACACTGCAAAAAAACATCCATGGTGGGGATTATCTCTTTTTAAAATGGGATTTGGAGGAAAAAGAATAGATTACCTTAAATCAAAAGATTATCCAATAACTTTTTTATATTGGCCTTTCCGACTTTATGAAAAAATAAGAAGACTTAAAAAAAGAATCTAAATGATTCGTAAAGCTCATACAATAAGAAAAATATCGCAAAGAAGGGCGCAAAAAGCCAGGAAAAAATTTTTAATTTTACTGAGTGCTTTTTTTATTCTTTTTATCGCTGTTTTTTGGCTTTTAACATATTCAAAATATTTCCAGATATCAAAAATTTCAGTTTCAGGCAATAAAAAAATTCCAAGCCAGAATATTCAAGAATCGGCGAATAATTTTTTAAGACAAAAAGCGTTCATCCCAAAAACTAATATCTTTTTTCTAAATAAAAAAAACTTATCGCAAGATTTGGAAAAAAACTTTTTGATTATTAAAAATACTTCGCTTAAAAAGAAACTCCCTAACGAAATCCAAATTATAATAGAAGAGAGACCGGAATATGCTGTTTGGTGCCAGAACATGCAAAGCGCATATCAAGAAGCTCAACTCCAACAAGGAGAGCAATCATATTCCACAAGCTCTGGAGCTGTAATAGTAAGCGACCAATGTTTTTTTACAGATGAATTCGGAATGATATTCCAAGAAACAAATAACCATAACTTTATTATAAAATCAAGACAAATAGGAAAAAAAGAAGGGGATTTTGTAATTTCAAAAGATTTGCTTGATTTAATTTCTGATGTAAGAACAAAATGCCAAAGCATGGCAAAAATAAAACTGGTTTCAGCTGATATAATCTCAGAAAACCAGATAAACTTTTCCACTGATCAAGGATGGGAAATATATATAAATCCGAAAAAAACAATTGATATCCAACTGATGGCTTTAAAATCAGTGCTTGATTTAAAAATACCGCCTGAAAAAAGAAACAAATTAGAATATATCGATTTACGTTTCGAAACCGTTTCAATTTATCCGAATTTATTAAAAGAAGAAAAATAATTCTTATATTTAAAAACAGCCTGTAAAGGCTGTTTTTAAATTACATTAATATATTTTATGGAGTAGGGCAGGCACAAAGAACATTTTGAGGACCAGCGCAAGAAATAGATACTGTTTGTCCACTAGATATCATTATCATCCCACTAGTTCCACCAACATTTGCTGTATATCCTCCGCAATTTCTACCTGCTGTTGCCCAATTAAAAGGATATGTTCCAGCATATTTAACCCCTGTATAATCATTAACAGTTAATTCTCTAAAACCAAACCAACCTTGTGTGCTTATCCCAGTATCCCAAGAAGAAAAATTCAAAGTTTCTTCTGTATTATAAGCACTATTTAGAATATCAGAAGAAAAAACTACGCATTCAGGCCCTAATTGTTCTTGGCAGAATCTATCAATTCCAGGCCATCCTCCAAAATTTCCATCATGTTTTGCTGGCGTAACTTTAATATACCATCTTATTCCGCCACCGCCTCCTATTGCCATTTGAGCATCAACATATTCTTTTGTAGCAACATCGCTTGGATTCGTTGGCGCAGCCACATTTCCAATTCTTGTTTTTTCAACAAGTTCAATCAAGCTAGCTGAAACATATTTAAAATATCCTCCAACACAATTCCACCATTTATCATTTTCGCGGCATTTTAAATTAGTATTATCAAAATATGCCATTCCATTAGCAGGGGATGTTGGTTGATTGGATGTTTTTAATTGGAAAAATTTTCCCAAAGAAAAACTGCCGTCTTTTGTTTGATCAGAATCTGAGACATTTATCGGAGCAGAAGCATTTTCATTTGGAGGAGCAGCTGTGGGAGCTGTCCATGCAAAAGCGCAATAAGCGCACGATATTGCAAATACTATCACTGCAAATATAATATTCTTGTTTTCCATAATATTATTATGTTAATTTTTAAATAATATTTATTTATATAATGATTTTATTTGACTAATTTTCCCAGCACACCTTCTTTGCCTACAAGCCCAAGCCTATTGCTTCCGATAGATCCTATTTTATTTCCCATTATCAAATAACTATCTTCAGGGATTATGCCTTTGTAATCATTTATATATAAATTTATAAGTTTCTGCTCTTGGGCAGTCAATTTATATTCTTGCCCTTCTGAGTTACGGACAATTTCTCCATTAACGACAATTCTCCCTTTATCAAGGCTTATCCTATCTTTAGGAAGCCCTTTAATTATTTTTATTATCGGATTTATTCCTTGTGCATATTCATAAACAACAATATCATTCCTTTTTATCCTTCCATTGCATTTTAAAAAATTATAATCAATTTTTATTTCCTCTTTATCTTTATATAAAGGCTCCAAAGAATCTCCATTAATAATTACTGTTCTGATATCTGGCTTGCATGAATTATCCGGTTTTATATTTTTAAAAGTAATAAAATAAGAAATTGCAATGCCAATGGCAGCTAACACAAAAATTCCCAGAACAAAAGTTTTATTTTTACTCCAGCTCATTTTTTTTATTATAATTCTTTTCTATCAAGTTTTGAAATTTTTTATCCACAGTTTATTTGATATTGTAAATAAAAATTGAATATCCGGCACGCGCTACTGGCTTGTAATCATTTAGCCACATCAACTTATCTGTCTTTTGATCATAACCTCTCACTGGGACAGATCTTTGCCCTTGCAATTGATTAGCTGAGATTGCTATCCAGCCAGTCTGTTTCCCGGAATCATAATCAAAATTTTCCCATTTATCTTTTAAATAATAATTAAGGTCTGCGCCTCCAAAATAGCTTACTTTTATCTTTTCAATTTTATTTTTTTCTATAAAATTCTTCAATTCTCCAAGGTCCTGACCCCAATCATAATTAGAATCAGTTGCTATTTTATATCCATTCTTAGATCCCTTAATTATCTCGTTATAATAAGAAATATAATACGGATATGCGGCTAAAACTGCTAAAAACTGCCAAGTAAGCATAAAGAATACCATTGCTCCGAAAGCTTTTCTACTCTTAGGATAATTTTCCAAGCTTCTATAAATTTTATTAATCCCCAATGAAACTAAAATATAAGTAAAAGGCAAAGTTGGGATTATGTGCCTTAAACCAATATTTAGATTCCCAGCAATAGCAACCAACCAATAAATTATCAGCCATAAAAACATGGCAAATTCAGGTAAATGATTATAAATAAATTGAGAAACCTTGTTAGAATCTTTTTTAACAAGAAATTTAATTTTATTTACAAAAAGCAATGCCAAAGCAAACAAAGTTAAAATATGAAAAGCCAAAGATTCTTTCAAAAGATATAAAGTAGGAAAATATTCCAACCAACCATTTGAAGCTACTTGCCCCATAAAATATGTAGAATTACCCCAAACAGTTCTTTGGCCAGCCATCAAGACTCCAAAAGCCCAATACCCTAATGGCCTCGTTATAGAATTATCCATCAAGAAATATACGAAATTGCGCGCAATAGGAATAGGATTGCCTTTAATTGTTTCTTGGACATCGTAGATCTGCTTGGCAACAGGTTCTCCCGAAAGATGCCAGGCATAAACCGGCCAAATAACAAAAATTGCTCCTATCAATCCTAAAGCAATTGTTTTTATAAAAAAAACATTGAAATTTTCTTTTTTTGCTATAACCCAAGAAATCATCAAAATTCCAAAAAATGGAATTAAAAGAATCAAAGAAAATTTCGAAATCATAGCTATCCCAAATCCCAAGCCAGCTAAAAAAACATTTTTCCAATTAGGCTTTTGCAAAAAATTAATAAATAAATAAGTTGATAGCATTAATCCAAAAGAAGCTGCAATATCTATAGTCACTAACCTCCCATGAGCTATAAAAGTGGGGGATAAGCAGAAAAAAAATAAAGCTAAAAGCGCTACATGCTTTCCAAACCATTTCCAAGAAACAAAAAATAAAAGTAATCCTAAAACAATTGTAAAAAAAATCATCGGCAATCTCGAAGAAAAAATTATCTCATCAGCTCTGTTTTGATTTGATTTAAAAATTATTTCATTTCCTAAATCGAATTGCCTCCACCATTCAATATTTTTATTTATAGTCTCACCTCTGAACACAGTAGTATTTTCAGGATTTAAATTGAAAAAAGCATCGTTTTCCGGAAATTTGATGTTTTTACCAATCAATCCCAATGCTGATATGTCTTTTGCCAAAGGCGGATGTTCTGGATTAACTCTATAATCTTTTTTTTCTAAATAAGAAAAACCAGCGGCAATATGGGCTTTTTCATCAAAAGTTAGGGAATCATGCTTTGCCGAAAAATACATTAAAGAAAGCATCGTTGCCAGCAAGCAAAATGCGGCTAAAAAGAGATGTTTATTTTTCATAAATCAATTAAGACTGTTTTTTATTTTTTGGAGAATTTCTTCGTCCGAATTTATTATAACAACAAAATTTTTAAGATTATAGTCTTTTGCCAATTTATATAAATCAGAAATATTACTTTTAGAATTTCCAAAATCATCTCCCATATTCTTTAAATTAATTATCAATGTCAATTCTTCTGGCTTTTTTTCATCTAAAAGTTCTTTGACTTTTTCTTTTATGCTTTTATATGCTTCAGGATCTTCTAATCTATTAACACTCAAAACCGGAGCGCCTTGAGATATTGAAATATCGCTTCTGTCCCAATCGTTCCAATAATGGAATCTTGGTTGATAGTTATATGGCTTTCCTTCATATTCAATAAATTTCATTCCTTCGAGCTCATATGTGGTATTCTGCTTATTAGCTATTATAAAAACATTTGTTTGCGAATCTATTTCATTTAAAGTCCTCTGGAGTTGCACATAATTGCTTCCAAAAGAGCTTTTAACTTCTTTGGCATTAGCCCAAACCGAGAAATACATATTATATTCCCAATAAGCTACCAAAACTATGAATATTATTCCAAGCAAATTAAAAAATTCAGGATATTTCTTATTGCTTTTAGTAGCTTTTAATTTCTCAATAAGATAATAAGCGCCAAAAGCTGCAAAGATATAAGCAAAAGGCGCTGTACCCAAAGCTCTTAAAGCATGAGGCATTCCTTCATAAGTTAAAACAGCTGGTCCAAGAGTTGATAGAAAACATAAAACTAAAACTGCAATTGGAAGGAATTTATCCAATTTTATTTTTCCTGACGAACAATGTTTAATTATTATCCAAAATGAAAGGAATATTCCAATTGTAAATAAAAATCCAACAGGCCATGAAAGCTGCGGCTGGCAAGCGACATTGTGTCTCCAATTGCAATCTCCAGCAATATTATACATTCCTAAATAATAAATAAGACTTGTAAATCCAGCCTTTATTGGATTTTCTTGGGCAAATATTGAAACCTGAGAACTTCTTCCAAAAAAATCAGCAGGATTAGAAATAAAATAAATTGCTAAGGGAGCGACTGCCAATGCTGCGACAACGATAAATGTAAGTATTCCTTGAAAAAACTTTTTTCTCTGAGGTTTAGAAAAAATAATCCAATATAGAAAAGCGATTACTGGAAAAATCAAAGCAGTAGCTCGATAAGTAGTATATGTATAAAATCCAAGTCCATAAAAAATTCCAGAAATTATAAAATCGCGCGTAGAATCTTTTTTTTCCCTGATCCCATCTAAAGCTTTTATAAAAAAATACAAAAAGAAAATTAATGCAAAAGGAAGCATTATTACTCGAAAAGATATCCTAGAAAAATTAACATGCCAAAAAGATACTGCTATAAAAAATGAAGATAACAAAGCAATAAAATCTTTTTTAAACAATTGCTTGGCTAAAAGGTAAGTTCCTAAAACTGTTAATATTCCGATAACAGCAGATACAATTCTTAAACTCCAAACACCAGGACCAAAAACGCGGAATGACAAAGCAATTAAGTTCATGAACAATCCTTCGCGCCCATTGTTTGCCTGATAAAAAACTTGTCCCGGTCTTGTTAGGGCATCGGCAGTATTAACCGCTTCGTCTTGAAAGACTCCCGGAGGAATAGAATTTAAATTAAAAAGTCTGAATATCGCAGCAATAAGCAATATACAGACTAAGACTGTAAACTTTATATCAACATCTTTGCTTGGTGCAGAGTCCAAACTTTGTTGCTTTTTTACTGGCATATTTAATTTCTTAATTCATTATATAAAAAATTTTTATTGTTTGGAAACAAAAACTGTGAATAAGTCTTGAGAAGACAAAAATCAAAATATAAAAAATAGATCATACTATACTCTTTCTTATATTTAGCAGACTATAGTCTTGACTGCTAATTTAAATTTGCTAAGATATTAGCAGTCAAATTATTAAAGTGCTAATACCACATGACTCCAAGACAAAAAGAAATACTCTATAAAGTGATTCAAGAATATATTCATTCAGCGACTCCGATATCATCAGGATATCTTGCTTCGAAAAATGAATTCGATGTAAGTTCGGCAACTATGAGAAACGAAATGAATACTTTAGAAGATTTAGGCTTCTTGGATCAGGTGCATATATCTTCAGGCAGAATACCTACTGACAAAGCATATCGATTTTTTGTAGAAGAAAGCCTTGTTTTAGCGAAAAAAAATGAAACAGAAAACCAAATTCTTAAAAATCAATTCTTAAAAGATATTGAAAATGTATTAGTAAAACATGACTTTTTAAAAAGAGTCAAAGAACTTGGAAAGAAAATGGCTGAATCAAGCAACTCATTAGTATTGATATATTTTCCTTATGATAATTTGATATTGCATGAAGGATGGGAAAAAGTGCTTTTAGAACCAGAATTCAACGATCCAGAATATACTAAAAGTTTTATTAAAATGATTTCCAAAATGGAAAAAAACATGCAGAAGATAATCGATATTTATCAAAAATTGCATGATCCTGATGAAATTCTAATATATATCGGGAAAGAAATCGGATTTCCAGAAGCTAATAATTTCTCAATATTGATATCCAAATGCAGCGCTCAAGAAAAAGATAAAACATCTTATCTTTCTATGATAGGACCAAAACGCATGTCTTATCAAAAAAACATCAAACTTATAAAAATAGCTAATAAATGCCTTAAACAATAAAAATATGGACAAAGAAGATCAAAAACAAAAGCCAGAAGAAGAAAAAGAAAATCAAAAAAACAAAGAATTGGATAACTGTCTGATAGAGAAAGAAGAATTACTTAAGAACTGGCAGAGAGAAAGAGCTGATTTTATCAATTATAAAAAAGAAGAAGCTAAACGTCTTGGGGAAATAAATGATTATTCTAAAATCTATTTTTTCATGGATATGATAAATATTCTGGACCATTTTGAAATGGCTGAAAAAACTCTCAATCAAGAATCCAAAGAAAAACCTGAAATAATAGGATTATTAAATATAAAGAAACAAATAGAATCAATGCTTAGAAACAAAGGATTGGAAAAAATTGAATGTTTAGGAGGACTTTTTGATCCCCAGATCGCTGAAGCGATAGAAGAAATAGAATCAGATGGAATTTCACAAACAATAATAGAAGAAATTCAACCAGGATATAAATTTAAAAATAAAATAATAAGGCCGGCAAAAGTAAAAATCATAAAATAACATTTCTCAAGTTTAATAGTCATATACTTGAGAGTAAGTGATAAATAAAGAGTGGATTGATTTATAATTTTAAATTTCATTTTTTATTTTTTCACTTTTAATTTTAAACTTAAATATTATGTCAAAATCAATAGGAATAGATCTCGGGACAACAATGTCCACAGCAGCGACAATAATCAACGGAGAACCTAAAGCTCTTGAGAATAGAGAAGGAGAAGTCGTTACTCCATCAGTTGTCGCGCTTTCAAAAAATAATGAAAGAATAATAGGAGTTTTAGCTAAAAGACAGGCTGTAACCAACCCATTGAATACCATTCATTCAGTAAAAAGATTTATAGGAAGAAAATATTCCGATCCTGAAGTCCAGGCAGAATTAAAAAAGCTTTCTTATCAAACTAGAGAAGGCGCCAACCAAGGAGTAGAAATAAAAATGGGAGACAAATGGTACACTCCGATCGAAATCTCAGCTATGGTTCTTCAAAAGATCAAAGCTGATGCTAAAGAAAAAATAGGAGAAGAAATAACCGAAGCAGTTATAACCTGTCCGGCTAATTTTGATGATTCGCAAAGAAAAGCAACTATGGCCGCTGGAGAAATAGCTGGATTAAAAGTATTAAAAATAATAAACGAACCTACAGCCGCAGCTTTAGCCTACGGATTAGGGAAAAAAGGCAATGAAAAAGTATTAGTTTATGACTACGGAGGAGGAACATTTGATGTCACAATATTAAATGTTGCGCCTAATGCCGTGGAAGTAATTGCTACAGGAGGGGAGCCTCATTTAGGAGGAAATGATTTCGATCAAACAATAATGGATTGGATAATTTCCCAATTCAAAAAAGATGAAGGAATTGATTTATCAAAAGATTCTCTGGCTTTACAGAGAATAAAAGAAGCTTCAGAAAAAGCAAAAATAGAATTATCCTCTTCGACAGAAACAGAAATAAATCTTCCTTTCATTTCATCGAACACCGAAGGTCCAAAACACTTACTTTATAAAATAAATAGAGCGAAATTCGATGAACTAACCAATGAATTAGTCCAAAGAGCAATAAACAGAGTTGATGCTACTATCAAAGAAGCAATAAATAAAAAAGATGAACCAAGATTAAACAATAAAGAAGAAATAAACGAAGTTGTTCTTGTTGGAGGTTCAACGCTTATTCCTTCAGTTAGAGAATCAGTAAAAAAATATTTTGGCAAAGAACCAAACAAAAGTCTAAATCCGGCAGAAGTCGTGGCTCTGGGAGCAGCTATCCAAGCTGAAATTATTTCTGCTTCAAATCAAGGGAGGACAACTCAAGGAGACATTAAAAGCGTTTTACTTCTTGATGTTTTGCCATTATCGTTAGGAATCGAGACAATGGGAAGCATTTCAACGAAAATGATAGATAAAAATACGACTATTCCTACTTCTAAAACTCAAATATTTTCAACTGCTATGGATAATCAGCCATCTGTTGAAATAAATGTCTTACAAGGAGAGAGGCCAATGGCTCAAAACAATAGATCGCTAGGCAGATTCATATTAGATGGGATTCCGCCTGCTCCAAGAGGCATTCCTCAAATCGAAGTGACATTTGACATAGATTCAAATGGAACGCTCACTGTAACAGCAAAAGATAAGGGAAGCAATAAAATTCAAAAAATTACAGTTCAAGGATCTTCAGGATTAAGCAAAGAAGAAATAGAAAGAATGAAAAATGAAGCTCAAATGCATGAAGCAGAAGACCAAAAGAAAAAAGATTTAGTTGAAAATAAGAATCATGCCGAGATGCTTATTTATCAAACTGAAAAAACTTTGAACGAAAACAAAGATAAAATTTCCCAAGATTTAATTGCTTCTATCAATGCAAAAATTGATGCCCTTAAAAAATCTAAAGACTCTGATGATTTAGACGATTTGAAAGCAAAGATATCAGACTTATCTAATGAAATTCAAAAAATAGGGGAACAGATTTATAAAACCCAACAAGAGCAACAACCAAACCAAGAACAAAATCAACAAGAAAAAAAAGATAATAATCAAAATCCCGAAGCTCAAGAAGGAGAATTCACAGATAAATAATCAATCTAAAAATGGCAAAAGACTATTATAAAATCCTGGGAGTTGATAAAAATGCCAACTCCGAACAGATTCGCAGCGCTTATTATGAACTTGCCCATAAATATCATCCTGATAAAAATGGCGATGCTGAAAAATTCAAAGAAATTAATGAAGCATATCGCGTTTTATCAGACAAAGATAAAAGGGCTCAATATGACCAATTCGGATTCATCAATGAAAATCAAGGAGGAGGATATAATTGGGGAAACGCCCAAGGCGCCCAGGATTTTGAATTCAATTTTGGAGATTTCGGAGATGTCGGAGATATATTCCAAGAATTTTTTGGCGGAAGTTTTGGAGGTGGATTCTCCAAATCCCATAAAAAAAATAAAAATAATGGATCCGATATAAATATTGTTTTAGAAATTGATCTAAAAGACATCCTTGAATCTCAAAAAAAGAAAATAAAGATAGATAAGCTTATAAAATGTCAAAGATGCAATGGCAGCGGAGCGGAACCAGGCACTAAAGTTAAAGAATGTCATTCCTGTAGAGGGACAGGGAAAGTCCAGCAAATGAGACGAACTCCTTTCGGAACTTTCACCCAAGTAGGAATCTGTCCTGAATGCCAAGGAGAAGGATATATCCCAGAAAATCCATGCAATGTCTGCAGAGGAGAAGGGAGAACAAAAGGAATCGAAGAAATAGAATTATTGATTCCTGCCGGAGTCGATAGCAATCAAGTTTTTTCAGTTTCTCAAAAAGGAAATGCTGGAAGAAAAAACGGAATCCCTGGAAATCTTTTTGTAAGAATTATAGTAAAGTCTGATAAAAATTTTCAAAGAAAAGCAGATAATTTGTATCAGAAGACATTCATCCCATTTTCTGTGGCAGCATTAGGAGGAGAAATAGAAGTCAATACTATTGAAGGAAAAAAAATGAATTTAAAAATTCCCAAATCAACTAATTCTGGAACAGTATTTAGGAAAAGCGGAGGAGGTATTCCGCATTTTTCAAAGAGAGGAAGAGGGGATTTATTTGTTGAAGCAATAATCGGAACCCCAAAAAATTTAAGCAGAGAACAAGAAAAAATAATCAAAGAATTAAAAAAGCAAGGGTTGTAAATATTGCTTAAAACATCAAGAATCGAAAAGGCTTCTAATAAACTAAAAGCACTAACGATGAATTAGTGCTTTTAGTTTATTGGTGCCTCCAGAAGGAATCGGACCCTCGTCAATGGCTTAAAAGGCCACTGCTCTACCATTGAGCTATGGAGGCAACAGCAAAACAAAGACATTTTAAATAAATATTAAAAAAAAGTCAATGGATAATTACTAAATACTGTGTTTAAAAAGAAAAAAAGTATATATTGACAAATATTAAATAGTATGATATAATTAATATATAAGAGATAAACACTCTCTTGCAGAAAGCAATTTTAAAAGGAGGCTAAATGTATACCTATATAAATCAAGATGCTGTAGAAAGCCTGTATAATATTTCAATAGTGATACGTACAATAGCTATCATCTTAGTTATTATTATCTTAGCCATTTATTTTTATACTTATATTTTGAATAAGAACAAAAACAAGGAGGAAAGATGATCAAAGGATTTGTAATCTGGAATTTGTTCAACACAAGAGAAAAACATATCGTCGTTCCAATACCTGCTGAAGAAAAAATGCTTCCTATAGAATTGGAAGATATCTTTTCCAATCTCTATAATAAAGGAAGAGATATGGCTTTGGGGCAATCTATTGCCATAGAATTGAATGGAAAAATATTCTATGGAATAGTCTGCTATCAAAAAAAAGAAAATGGCAAAGATGGCTGGGAAGAAGCTTCTCAAGTAATACTAGATTTTCTTGATTCTTCCTTGGAAACGCCGGAAAAAGAACCAATCGCCATCCTCTTTCCAGTAGACCTCATTCTTGCGGAAACCCCAGTTCACAGAATCTCAGAGATTGAACAAGTAGCAGAACAATCAAGAAGACAAGTCACGATTTATACAAAATAAACTAAAAATCAAAAAGAGATTTCTAAAAAAAGAAATCTCTTTTTTTATTTGAAAAATCAGTAAAAATCAGTTAAAATGACATATTAAATATTATGGAAAATATTTTCAAAAAATCATTATTAGTTCTCTTTATCGCCGGAATCGGATTCACTTTTGGCATGCAATATCAGAAATATATCTCTCCAATACCAAAACCAGACATTGATGGAGTGGATTTTTCAGTATTGTGGGAAACATGGAACCAATTGGAATCAAATTATCTCAGAGAACTTGATTATCAAAAAATGGTCAGAGGCGCGGCTGAAGGCATGGTAAACTCTCTTGGAGATCCTTATACATCTTTCTTCGATCCTAAAAGCGCCCAAGATTTAGAAAAAGACATAACCGGAGAATTTGAAGGCGTTGGTATGGAAGTCGAAAAGAAAGGAGAAAATATTGTGGTAGTTTCTCCTTTAGATGGAACCCCCGCCCAAAAATCAGGAATCAAACCGCAAGATATCATCGCGCAAATAAACGGCACTAGCACAGTTGGAATGTCAGTCGATGACGCAGTAGCAAAAATCCGCGGACCAAAAGGGACAAAAGTCCAGATATCAGTTTTAAGAAAAAATGCCGATGGGAATTATGAAAAAAAAGATTTGGAAATAATTAGAGACAAAATAGAACTTCCAACTGTAAAATTGGAAATTAAAAAACAAGGAACTGAAGATATCGCTTATCTTAAAATATACCAATTCACTTCGCATACTTTAGAAAAAGTAATTGATTCAACTGCGCAAATCAAAAAAAATGGAACAAAAAAAATCATAATTGATTTGAGGAATAATCCTGGCGGATTACTCGATCAGACTATTTTGATTAGCGGACTATTTCTTGATAAAGAAAAAATAATAATGGTTGAGGGAAAAGGAAAGCTTAATGACGAACAAGTTTATAAAAATACTCAGACAGGATTCTTCGCAGACAAAGAGTATAAAATAGTTGTTCTAATAAATGAAGGATCGGCTTCAGCGTCAGAAATCATGGCAGCTGCCCTGAGAGAAAATGATCGAGCCACGCTTGTAGGCAAGACAAGTTTTGGCAAAGGATCGGTTCAAACTCCGATAAAATTAAGAGATGGATCAACCCTTAAAGTTACAATAGCCGAATGGCTCACCCCTAACAAAAACCAGATAAACGGAAAGGGAATAAAACCCGATATTGAAGCTGAAATAACAGATAAAGATATAGAACAAAATAAAGATCCGCAACTCGAAAAAGCACTTGAAATATTAAAATAAATAGATAAAATAATAATATCGCTGTTCCGCTTTGCGGATTATAGAGATGAATAAAATTAAAACATTATGAAAGTAATTCTTTTAGACGATGTTGCCAAAATTGGCAAAAAATACGATGTTAAAGAAGTGGCTGACGGATATGCCAGGAACTTTTTAATACCTAAAAAATTGGCTGAACAGGCCACTCCTGCAAAATTGGCAAAACTCGATGAACTAAGGAAAATCGCCCAATCCGAAGCAGAAGATAGGCTGAAAAAAATCCAAGAATTAGCAACAAAGTTAGATGGCCAAGAATTGACTATAACCGAAAAAATAGGAAAAGAAGGGCAATTATTCGAATCAGTGAATTCTAAAAAAATAGCTGAGACATTAGAAAAAGCCGGATACAATATAGACAAAAAACAAATTGAAATAGAAAAACCAATCAAAGAATTAGGAGAATTTGATATCAAAATAAACTTTGATATGGGATTAGAAGCAACAATTAAATTGATAATTGTTGGAGAAGAATAATCTATTAAACTAATCTATCTAATAAAAAATCCTCTGTTTTAAAAGAGGATTTTTTATTAGCTTGCAATTAAAAAACAAAAAGCGGTTACTCAATTGTAACCACTTTTGCTATTCTCTGGGTTCCGTTAAACTTTTTGACTCTTTTCGTGGAAAATTTCACTTTTCCGTCTTTTAAAGCATAAAGCGTATCATCTTTGCCTCTTTTTACATTTTGTCCGGCAATAAATTTTGTTCCTCTTTGCCTTATGACAATTTGGCCAGTCTTAACGCTTTGCCCGCCATATCTTTTTACTCCTAAATATTTTGGATTAGAGTCTCTTCCTAATCTGGTTGACCCTGACGATTTAGATGTGGACATAGTATTTTGCTTACTTTATAATAATTAGCACAAGGAAATTGTACCAAAAAACATTAAATTTGTAAAGATATGGAAAAAACATTAAATCTACCTAAACATGTAGCAATGATACCTGATGGCAATAGACGCTGGGCCAGAGAAAAAGGCTTAAAACCTTGGATGGGCCATTGGCATGGCTTAAGAGCATTGCAAAGAATAATGGAATGGGCTGTAAAAAACGATATCTCTTGCGTTTCTTTTTGGGGAGCATCGATAGATAATATATTGAAGCGCGATAAAAAAGAAGTGGATTTTTTGATGAAAATTTTTAGAACTGAATTTGAAAAACTCTCAAAAAGCAAATTTGTAAAAGACAATAAAATTAAAATAAATGCAATAGGAGAATGGAAAAAATATTTCCCTAAAGACACTACCGATTCAATAGAAAAATGCATCAAGGCAACAGAAAAAAATGATAAAATAATTGTTAATTTTTTCTTGGCTTATAGCGGTATAAAAGATATGTCTGATTGCATAGAAAAAATTGCAGAAAAGGGGATTAAAAATATAACTAATCAAACAATAAAAGAAAATCTTTTAACTAAAAATCTTCCTGCTGTCGATCTCTTAATCAGAACAGGAGGGGAGCCTCACAATTCAGACGGATTTTTAATGTGGGATACTGCCAACAGCCAATATATATTCTTGAAAAAATATTGGCCTGATTTCAATGAGTTAGATTTTGCAAAATGCATCAAAGAATATAGTAAACGAGAAAGACGATTGGGAGGATAAAATCTTATAGTTAAAAAAGAGGGCAACCTCTTTTTTAATTTGACTAAAAATATATTATATGCTATAATTAATATAAGAACCTTAAAAAAACAAAAAGGAGGAAAAAATGAATTTTATCGAATCGCAAATTACTATCCAAAATAGCTGGATAATAATACTGCTTTATTCAATAGTTTCCTTTGCATTATTACTTTATATGTGTATCTGGAAAGAGAGCGCAGGCAAATAATCTGAAAAATCACTATGGCAGTTAACGTGGCTATTTGCTGCCAAAATAAATACTCTGCAATAAATAACCACAATACCATGCGATGATCCCAAAAAAACTCCAAAATCCGAAAAAGGATGCCACGATCCTTTTTCGGAAAAATTTTTTCAAGATTAATTATCTGAAAGGAGAAAAAATGAAAGAACCTCTGAAAAAATGGACCGCAATCGTTCCAGAAATTAATGATATATCAGAGCTTATTTGGATAAAAAAATTTCCTGAGAAAAAAGATCCTTACTGTTCTACGCCTTGTTTTGCAATTAATTTAGGCGCGGATAGGAATAATACAATTCAAACAAAATTCATTACTACAATTATTAATTATGTTTATTGCATAAAAAAAGATCAGGTCTTGTCTATCGAAGAAATGATAGGTCAAAATTTCTATATTAGAAATTTTTGCCCAAAACCAATGCCCGAGACATTAGAAGAATTAGAAGAAAAAATGTCAAATAATCCAGGCGTTTCCGAATATGGAAAGCTAAAAAAGATTACAAAAATTCCGATTCAAAATACTTCTTCATTTTATAGAAAAAGATTCAAAGTTATACTCCTGATCGCCGAATTTAAGATAAAAGGAAAATCAAGAGAAGCATTACTTTGCGATATAGATATCGCTGATCCAAAAAAATTGAATAGTGATATATTCCGCAAAAGAATATTGGCAGAGAATAATAATTATTCCGGCTCTAAAATAATGGCTATAGAACCATTGGAGATATAAACAAATTAAAAAAACCTCAAATATTTGAGGTTTTTTTAATTTAAACTATGGAATTGCTGATGAATATCACGAAGTTTTTTAGATGTAACATGAGTATAAATCTGCGTAGCAGTAATAGATTTATGCCCTAAAAATTCCTGCAAAATTCTTATATCAACACCTTGAGAAAGGAGATCTGTGGCAAATGTATGACGCAATACATGCGGAGTAGTATTCAATGGCAAACCGGCTTTAATAATATAATATTTCATTACTTTTTCTATATATCGTGGAGTTAAACGCCTGTCAGAACCTTTTTTTGTACGGTAATTTATAAATAAAGGTTTAAATTCATCTTTGCGAGAATCCAGATATTTTTTTATCCATTCCAATGCTCGAGAGGAAAAATAAACTGTGCGCGTTTTCTGGCCTTTTCCGACAATCGCTAATTCAAAATCATTTTTTCCAACAACTGGTTTAATTTGTTCTCGATTAAGCGAAACTAATTCTGAAATACGCATTCCAGTTGAAAAAAAAGTTTCCAATATTGCGCGATCACGCAATCCTTGAATAGTTTTGACATCTGGCATGTCCAAGAGCTTCTTAAGCTGTTCTAAGGTCAAAAATCTCACTGGTTTTTCATCTTTTTGCCTTGATAATTCTATCTTATCAGACGGCAAAGAATTTATATCGCGTTTTGAAAAATAATTTAACAAAGATCTTAAAGCGATTAAATAGTAATTTTGAGTTGATTTTTTAAGAGGGGAGCCGGCATGGTCATTTTGACGGGAGAGGTAGACTCGGTACTTCCAAACATGATCAGCAGTAAGTTGGTGAGGTAATAGATCTTGCAGATTATTTTTTTTCAACCAATCTAAAAATTTTTTCAAGAAGCGGGAATAATTTTCCTGAGTTTTTGATGATAATCCTTTCTCAATCTCTAAATAATCCAAAAAATCATTTATATGCTGGGGAAGTGGTTTTTTTGAATTTTCCATATATACCAGGAAGGAGCCCCTTCCATATATTCGCTTAAGTTAAATTATGCGAACCTTTATAGATATCCTTATAATATGCCAAACAAGCTATCTTTTCAATACCCTGCCGCGCTAATAGATTGTTTTTCGTTAAAGAATTCTAATATTTTTTTAATAATTTCAAAGCTGTAAAACTTCTCTACTGCTTTTGATCTCAATTCAGATAATTTCTCCGCAAAAGCCGACATAATTCCCGCTTTAAACCTGGCTTGGATATCTCTTGCCCAAAAACTGGCCTTAGGAGCGATTTTTGTATTATAGAAGTTATATATTACCTTTTGAAAATCTTTTAATATCTCTACGCTTGTTTTTATACCTTGTTGAATATACTCTGATCCTTGATTGGAAACTTTTTCCATATCAATCGGTATAATTTGAGCGTTGGCAAAATTCAAACATATTAAACAAAATGCACAAGTTGCAAAAAATAAAATTTTATTTCTAATTTTATCTATCATAAAATTTTATTTTTTGCATTTTTGATTCTTTTCAAAGTTTTTTCCTTTCCTAAGATTTCAGCTATTTCAAAAGGTCCGGCAGAAGCTTCTTTCCCTGATAAAGCTACTCTCAAAGGCCAAAGCAGATAACCTCTTTTTTTTATTACACTGCCATTAGCCTGAAATTCATTTTCCAATATTTCTTGTATCTTTCCCCTATTCCATTCGGTATCTTCAATTTTTGACAATATTTCATATAATTTGTCAAGCGATATTCTTAAATCATCTTGAGTCATTTCTTTCCAGATAAGAATTTTTTTATCATATTCAGGAATATCAACATAAAAATAAGATGTTAAATCTGATATTTCAGAAAGCTTAGATAATCTTTCTTGATAAATAGAAATAGTGTTGCTAATAAATTCTTTACTTAATTCCTCATTATTCATCTTCGAGACATATTTTCCACTTCTCTCTTCAATCAAGCCAGATCTAATTAAATAAGGTAAACACAAATTAAATAAATCTTCTATTTTTTTATTTCTTATATATATTCCATTATACCAATCAAGTTTTACGACATTGAATATCGCTCCACTTTTCTGGCATCTTTCTAAAGAAAAAATATTCTCTAACTCGGGAAGAGAAAAAATTTCCTGTTCTGTCCCAGGATTCCAGCCAAGGAAAGATATAAAATTTATTAAAGCATCATTTAAATATCCAGACTCTCTATATTCTCTTATTGCCTGGACATTATGCCTCTTAGACAATTTGGTATGATCTGATCCTAAAATAAGCGGAATATGGGCGAATTTAGGGCTTTTAAAGCCAAAAGCTTCTTGCATCAATATCTGCTTTGGAGTATTAGGCACATGGTCTTCTCCTCTAATTACATGAGTAATTTTCATGTCATTATCGTCAATTACAGCAGCAAGATTATATAATGGCTTGTCTATCTCCGTAGCAATCACAAAATCTCCGAATAGCGCAGTATCAAATTTTATTTTTCCTAAAATTAAATCTTGAAATTCAATGATTTTCCCAGGATTCTTCAATCTAATCACATAAGGAATATTTTCTTGGAGATTCTTTTCTATTTCTTGCTGATTCAGACTCAAACATTTCCTATCATATAAATATTGTTTCCCTTTGCTTTCCGCAAAATCTTTTTTTCCTTCAAGTTCTTCTTTAGTGCAAAAACAATAATAAGCTTTTCCTTCATCAATCAATTTCTTTATCATCTCTTTGTAAATTTCTTTTCTATTGCTTTGATAATAAAGATAATCATCCCCTTTCCCCGGTCCTTCATCCCAATCAAGTCCGAGCCAATGCAAACCTTCTATCAAATCAGCTTCATATTTCTTATCAGATCTTGCTTCATCAGTATCTTCTATTCTTAAAATAAAAGTTCCGTTATTTTTTTTAGTAAATAAATAATTGAATAAGCAAGTTCTAACACTTCCAATATGCAAGAAGCCTGTCGGAGACGGAGCAAATCTTGTTCTAATTTTTTGAATCTGTTCTTTTTCCATGTTTTTTATCTTAATAAAAAAAATATTAAAAATCAAAAATTCGTTATCAAGGAATCCCTCAAATATTTTGCTATATTCTGAGCTGCCAAAGGAGTTGAAAAATCTTTAGCTCCTTGCTGCATTTTTACGTACTCTTCTGAATTTTGCAGTATCTGTCTCATATTTTCCAAAAGAATATGCGGAGAGCAATTTGACTGTTCAATCACAACGCAAGCTCCGTATTTTTCATATGTATAAGCATTCTTACATTGATGGTCCTGAGCCGAATCAGGAAGAGGAATAATTATACTTGGCATATAATTTGCCGCAATTTCAAAAATATTTCCAGCGCCTGCTCTGCTTATAATCAAATCAGCAGATGAATAAGCATTTTGCAATTCCCCTTCATTTAGATATCCATAAAGCTTGTAACGATTCCTATTCTCTTCTTTTAAAATAACATCAGCTTCCCTTTTGACTTTTTTCTCATTTACACTTCCGCATTGATGTATCACTTGATACATTGAAAGCATTTTTTCTAAAATTTCCAAAACAATATCATTTATATATTGCGCCCCCTGAGATCCACCTAAAAATAATATTGTTTTTATGCTTTGATTAAATCCAAAGTATTGGCAACCAGAAATCTTATCTTTTCTAATTATCGAATATCTAACAGGATTTCCGATAAAAACTCCTTTATTGGCAAATTCTCCCCTATCTTGAGTTTCTTTAAATGCTGTAAAAACAGTCTGACAAAATTTGCTCAATATTTTATTTGTCATTCCACTTACAACATCTGATTCATGGAGAAATATCTTTCTGCGGAATATCCAAGAATTAAAAACTACGGGAAATGATCCATATCCGCCTTTTGAAAAAACACATCTTGGCCTAATAAAAAGCAAAAGAAAAAAAGATTGGATAAGACCAAGTGGTATAAAGAAAAATAAATCAAAAAAATTTTGGAATATAGATATTGGGTTCAAATATCTTCTTATTTTCCCTGAAAAAATAGAATAAACTTTTATTCCCTCTTTTTTAAGTTCTTTATCATAAAATTTATCTCTCGGTCCGATATAATACATTCTTAATGTCTTTTCTTTTATCCTTCCCTTCTTATCAGTAAATCTTGTATTCGGAACTATCTTTTTCAATTCTCGCGCAACAGCAATTATCGGTATTATATGACCGCCAGAACCTCCGCCTGTGAAAATAATTTTCATATTTGCTTTGAAATGTTTAATAATAATCCGACCGCTGTTAATCCAGCAATCAATGAAGACCCGCCCATACTTACAAAAGGCAAAGGCAAACCTGTAATCGGAAACAATCCTATCGCTGAACTAATATTAACAAAAGCTTGACCAATTATCCAAATAACTATCCCAAAAGAAACAAGCCTCATGAATTCGCTTCTTGATTTTTTAGCAATATTGAATCCCTGCAACATGAAATATAGATATAAAAACAATATAGCTATAGCGCCAATGAATCCAAGTTGCTCGCAGACTATAGCAAATATCGAGTCAGTCATAGGTTGTGGCAAAAAACCCATTTTTTGTTTACTCAAACCAAGTCCCAAACCAGTAATACCTCCTGATCCTATAGAGATAAGCGACTGTTTCTGCTGCCATCCAGCACCCATTGGATCTAAATCAGGATTCAAAAATAATTCAACTCTCTGCAACCTATATGGCTCAAATTTAATTAAAATAAAAATTCCGATAATTCCTATTAATACCATCAAAAAAGAATGTTGCCAAGGAGCATCTGACAAAAAATACATTACCAGAAAAATTGCTGAAAGAACCATTAATGTGCTCATATCCTTTTGGACAAGTATTGGAATAATCAAAAGGAAAAAAACAAAAAAAATTCTAATAAAATCTCCATAGCTCCTTATCCTATTAGTGGTCAATTTTTTAGCTAAAAAAATTATAAAAGCCAGTTTAAAAAATTCTGAAGGCTGGATAGAAGTAAAACCTAAATTTATCCAACGACTCGCTCCACCAGCTTTTATTCCGATTCCAGGAATAAAAACAATAAGCATCAATATTACTGTAGCTAAAGTTATATATTCTGCATTTTTCTTAAAAAAATCAATGGGAACTTTAAATGCCAAAAAGCCGCCAAATAAACCAACAAGAACAGACGCTAAATGTTTCAAAAAAATAGAATAAGTATTTCCATATACTTTCTGAGAAAAAGGCGCCGATACATCAGCTATGCAAAGAACTCCCAAGACCAGCAGAATAGATATTGCGACCAATATATTATAATTAATCGATGACGATTTCATTTATAATTGTTTATATATTTTTTAAATTGATCCCCTCTATCTTTATAATCTTTAAACATTCCAAAACTTGGAGAAGCGCAAGATAATAGACAGGTATTTTTAGCGTTTTTGAAGCATAAATCAACGGCCTCCTTCATATTTTTAGCAAAAAAAATCTTCGGTAATTCCTTTTTGAGTTTCTCCATCTCTTTCAATATTCTATCACCCGATCCATGAAAAAAAATTATAGTTCTGATATTTTCAGTTTCTAAAACTTTTTTTGCTAAACCAGAATAATCTATCCCCCTATCAAAACCTCCTAAGATAATAGTATCTAAATTAGGTCCTATTGTGTTAATTGCGTATTCTGTAGCTTGAGGAATTGTTGCCAATGAATCATTATAAAATTTTATACCTTTAACATTACCAACAAATTCCAGTCTATGCTCTAATCCTTGATAAGAATTAAAAGTCTTCTGGAGAATCTGATCACTTATGCTCAGTATCTTAGCAACAGCGCAAACTACTCCTAAATTATCAGGATGTATCTTGTCGTTATTAATACTTTTAAAATTTATTAATTTAGCCTTAGTTTTTATATCTAAATTAGTTATCAAATAATCTTCCGACTTCTGATATTTAGTTATATTTTTTTTAGCATTTTGATATTGTGTAAAATTTTTATAATAATCCAAATGTTCAGGATATATATTTAAAATAACTGCTATATAAGGTCTAATTCTCGCGTTAAAAAGCTGATGAGAAGAAAGTTCATAGACGCACCAATCAGTTTCTTTAGAGGTAATAGTTTTTTTTAATGCAGCTGTTCCTATATTGCCCAATAGACAAACATTATAACCTGCATTCTTTAACAATAGATAAGTCAAAGATGAAGTGCTGGACTTTCCTTTCGTTCCGGTTATTCCTATTATCTTGCCTTTAAAATTATCAAAAAAAATTTCAGTGCTCGATATTATTTTATCAGAATCAAAATAATTTATTCCTGGAGATTTTATCACTACATCATAATCTTTCACAGATTTCAAATAATCTTTCCCCAAATGAAGCTTAACTCTCTTATCTTTAATTTTTATTTCTTCATTTTTATCAGCCACTCCTATTTCTTGTTCAGGAAAAAGTTTCAAAATGAAATCTAAAGCATCTTTCCCTTCCCTTCCATATCCTAATATCAATATCTTCTTGTCTTTTAAATCTTGGATTTTCATTTCAAATATTTTATTAATTTATCAGGTATATTATGTTTCGGATAAAAATCATCAAGCATTTTTTCGGCTTTTTGCAAACTAACTTTAGGTATGGATCTTTTAAAATATCTCAAAAGATAAGGAAGATCATTTTTATCTTTATTCAGAGACATAATCATCGAAGCTATCGCTTCTTTTCTTGTTCCAACACACTCAAAAGGCTTAATTTTTGATAGTCCTATCAATCCTTTGAATATCGGTAATAATTCTTCATCTTCAAATAAATTCTTTTTGAATATTTTTACTAATTCATCTTTTTCCATAAAAGGATAAAGCATCATAAAAACAAAAAGGCATTTAGGGCATTTTCCGCACCATTTGTAGCTTTTGTCAGCTTGGCCGATATTGCAACTCAAAAATTTTCCATGATATTGTTTTAATTCCGAAAATTTTTTAGCTATCTGAATTTCGTGCCATGGCCTTAAAAAACTAAAATATTCTATATCTTTTGAAATATATTTTTTGTAATATTTCCTGAATTTATTTTCAAAATCCAAACTCTTGGAATATTGGTGATTTATTTCTTTTCCTAAATAAAAAGTATTCCCTTCGCTGGCGCTTCTTTCATTTGAAATAACAACATATTTCATCTGATAAATAGCAGCTATCGCAATTCCTAAAAAAGCTATGAAGGCTGAAAATGGAGTATGTCCATTTAAAAATCCTTTCTTGTTGAGCTCTAATAATTTTGGATCAATTATCCTTTCCAAAATAATCGATTTTTGCCCGGATTCTCTAATCACGTTCAATGAAGGTGATGTACTGAAAGCAAAGCAAATTGGACTAAGATCTTTTAATAATTCTAACGTCACGACTGAATCTTTCCCACCTCCTATTCCCACCAATGGCAATTCTTTCAAATTTAAATCAATTTTTTCATGGATTTTATCTCCATAAGAAATAATTTTCAAAAAATCTTTTGCTTTAAAATTAATCTTATTTTCGTAGAAATATTGACCCATTCCATTTGTTATAAGATCTTTCCAAAATTTTAGTTGGTCATTGTTTAGCTTTCCAGCTCTTATTTCTATCACCGGAGAACAAGTCGCCTTCCAATAACTTATCATCTCAATCATACCTATATTAAAAACAAAATTAGCATAATCGGTATCTTTAAAATCAGAAGGCAAAGGTATCTTAATCCTATGATTAAATTCAATATCATTTCCAGATTTGAATTTAAAATCCATTATAAAATTTCCGGCTTCTTTCTTGTACGAATAAGAATCGAATATGAATTTACTATATTTTTTTCTCAATTCTTTGTATTTCATCCCAACATTCTAATTATAACCCCCAATATTGCCGAAATGGCTCCAATTATCCAAAATCTCATTGTAACAGTATAAGGAGGCCAACCTTTAGCTTCAAAATGATGATGTATCGGGCTCGAGAGAAAAATTTTCTTTCCTCTTATTTTCTTAGATAAAAGTTGCAGAATAACCGATCCTGATTCTATAACCAGCAAGAAGCCAATTATCGGAAGCACCATTATTGAATTAGAAAGGAAAGCGACAACAACTAATGAAGCGCACAATGCCATTGTCCCGGTTTCTCCCATATAAAATTTAGCAGGAGGAATATTAAACCATAGAAATGCTAATAAAGAACCAACTATCGCCAAAGCAAAAGCTGCTAAATTGAATTTTCCAAGAAGAAAAGCTATGAAAGCATAAGCGCCAAACATATATACAAAAGATCCTGCAGCTAATCCATCCAACCCATCAATGACTCCGCCGCTATAAGTTGCCATCATAACTAATATAAAAAATGGTATATATAAGATTCCTAATGCTACATTGCCAATAAGTGGAACATAAATAGTATGAATTCCTAATTTGAAATAAATCCACCATCCTCCGACAGCGCCCATAAGAGCAAAAATTACCAGCCTCCATCTCAAACTCAATCCTCCTGCTATATATTTTCCTTTTTCTATTATTTGCAAAACATCATCGACTAAACCTAATATCGCTCCGACAATCAATGCAAAAAAAGCAAGATATGTTTCTCCCCTGTCCACGAAATTAAAATCAGAATAAAAAGTAAAAATAACAGCGATTAATAATGGAGTGAACCAAAAAAGTATTCCTCCCATTCTTGGGATATTTATCTCATTTTCGCAATGAAGTTTGTTATAATATTCCAAATCTCTTCCATCAATCGATTTCTCTCTGACTTTTTTTCTCCAACATTTATTCTGACATAATATATCTATCAATTTAGGAGCGAAAATAAAAGAAAGCAAAAAAGATAGTGATCCTATTGTCAAAACCTTTATTGCTTGAAATGTTATTGGGTCCATCGTCATTGTTTTTTATTTTTTCTTTCCTGAATCAAATTAAGCCTCTGGTCGATTCTTTCCATATCTCTTGGGAAAAGGCTTGTCTGAGCGACATTCTCAATGCCTAAAAGCTGTTTTGTTATTCTTTCAGTTCCTATTGCGAATCCTCCTTCCGGCGGCATTCCGTATTTAAAGGCTTGGAGATAAAATTCAAAATTTCTTTCTGAATTGCCCCATTTGTTTATATTCTCTACTAATTGCTGATAATTATTTATTCTCCTTCCTCCTGTGACAATTTCTAATCCTTTGAATAATAAATCAAAACTTTGAGTATATTCTGCATCTTGAGGGTCTGGATATGTATAAAATGGCCTCTTTTTAGTAGGAAAATGAGTTATGAATATAAAATCAGAATTATATTTTTCTTTCGCCCATTGGCAAATTTTTCTTTCGCCTTCTGGAGATAAATCAGGCTCTCCTTTATCAATATTTATAATTTCTTGAGCTTCCCTTAATTTTATTCTCGGAATCTTAATAGATAAATCTGGCTTCTGCGCTCCAAAAATTTTTAGATGATTATCTTTTACATTCTCCAGCATGCCCTTAACTGTTTTCTCGCAAACATCCATGATATCTTCCCATGAATCTATGAAACCCATTTCAGCGTCCAAGCTTATATATTCGCTTAAATGTCTTGAAGTGACGCTAGGTTCAGCTCTATAAGCTTTGGCAACTGTAAAAACTCTTTCATAAACTCCAACTAAAATTTGTTTATAAACTTGGGGGCTTTGAGCCAAATAAGCATCATAATCGTAATAATCTACATGAAAGACTTCTGATCCTCCTTCAGGAGCAGTTCCTACTATCGCTGGAGATTGAAATTCTGTAAAATCCATTGATTTTAAAGTTTCTCTAAAACCATTTATTAAATCCTCTTGCGTTTTAAAAATATTAGATACTTCATCATTTCTCAAAGATATCGGCCTCCAATCAAAAAGAGTTGGTAGGCTTACATTCATATTTTTTATTTCAAAAGGAAGAATTTCTGATTTTTCCAAAACCTTAAGTTCTTCTGCCTGTAACTCGACAGATCCTGTAGCCATTTCATTATTTACTAATTTATCCGGTCTTTTTTGAATTGTACCTGTTATCTCAATAACAGCTTCTTCTCTAATATCTTTATCTATCAATTCTCCAGAACAAAATACTTGCAACATTCCAGTTCTATCGCGTAAGTCTAAAAAACAAATTTTTCCATGATCACGCCTCGAATTTATCCAACCTGCAACTTTAACAACTTGGCCAATTTTATTTATTGTTTCTATATTGGTTGTACGCTCCATATTAAAATTTATAATTTATTTTCATTGCATCTTTAACCATAGCTAATGTTTCGCGAGCTTCTTTTCCCGCTTTTTCTCTTCCTTCTTCCAAGATACTGCTAATAATTCCTTTTTGATTTTCCATTTCTTCTCGTTTTTCTCTGATAGGATCTAAAAATTCATTGATTATTCCAGCCATCTGTTTTTTGCATTCAACGCAACCCCTTTCTCCTTTCTTACATTCATTAGCGACTGTCTTTGCAATATCAGTATTGTTAAACTGATCAAAAACCTGAAAATATTTATAAATATTGCAAATTTCTGGATTCCCTTTATCGTCTTTTTTTATCTTATTGGGATCTGTTATAGCTTTCATTATTTTCTTTTCAACAGTTTGCGCATCGTCTGACAAGAAAATAGCATTATTCAAGCTTTTTGACATTTTTCTTCCATCAAGCCCAGGCAGTCTTGCCATTACCCCTTTTGGAATTATTGCTTCTGGCTCTTTAAATGTTTCTTTAAATTTTGAATTAAAAGTTCTGGCAATTTCTCTTGTTTGTTCAATATGTGGCAATTGATCTTCACCAACTGGAACAACTTCTCCGCGCATTGATAAAATATCTGCTGCCTGAATTATCGGCCATCCTATAAAACCAAAGCTGACCTCATTTAAACCTCTTTGTTGAATTTCTTCTTTTATAGTTGGATTCCTCTGCACCCTGGGCATCTTAACCATCATCGAGAATATCAAATTTAGTTCTGCAATTTCTGGAATCTGGGATTCGATGAATATTGTCGATTTGTCCGGATCAATACCAACAGATAAATAATCTAAAACTAAATTTTCGATATTTTTTTGAAAATCATCAGTTTCATAAACATGATCAGTCAGATATTCATGATCAGCAATAATAAAATAACAATCATATTCATTTTGAAATTTTATCCTATTGGCAAGAGAACCAAAATAATGACCTAAATGCAATAAGCCCGAAGGCCTATCCCCTGTTAATAATCTTTTTTTCATATTTTTGGCCAAGATGATATTATCAAAGCCTTTTCTTTATTTTTTATAGGAAGCTTTTGAAAAATTGCCTCTGTGACAAAAGGCATAAATGGATGTAATAATTTTAATGATGACAATAAAACATGCATTAAAATTTTTGTTGTATTTTCGCTTTTCTGATTTTTTGCTTTTTCTATATAAACATCGCAAAAATCATGCCAAAAAAATTCATAAACATCTCTAATTGCTTTGGCGAATCTAAAATCTTCTATATCTTGCGTAGTGCTTTCAGTAATCTTCTTTAATTTTTCTAAAATAATATCATCTTCTTGCGTCGCTGGAGAAAACTCTTCGATATCGATCATAGATCCTTCTGAGATATCAATCATCGCGAATCTTGAAGCATTCCAAATTTTATTTGCAAATTTCTTTCCAGCGATAATCGGATCTTCAGAAAATCTAACATCTTGCAATTCGGTTGCCTGCCAAATCAAACCCATTCTTGTTGCATCAGCGCCATATTTAGTTATTAAATCTATTGGATCAATTCCCGTACCTAAAGATTTAGACATCCTTCTACCATCTTTTGCTAAAATAGTTGGATGAATTATAACATTATGAAATGGTATTTCTCCTAATAATTCAGAAGATGAAAAAATCATTCTGGCTACCCATAAATTTATAATATCCCTAGCCGTAGATAATACATTCGTTGGATAAAATTTTTTCAAATCAGGACTTTGTTTATCAGGCCACCCCAACACTGCAAAAGGCCATAAAGCAGAAGAAAACCAAGTGTCAAAAACATCAGGTATTTGTTCAAAACCTTGTGGAGGATTCTTCCCGACATAAATTTCTCCTGTTTTATCTTTATACACTGGCATTCTATGTCCCCACCATAATTGGCGTGATATGCACCAATCTCTGACATTATCAAGCCAAGAAAAATATGTCTTTTCCCATGATTCTGGATTAAATTTCACTTTATCAGATAAAACTGCATCTCTCGCCTGCTTGGCCAATTCATCCATCTTTAAGAACCATTGTTCTGATGGAATGTTCTCAACCATCTTGTTACATCTAGAGCAATAAGGAACCTGATGAGAATAAGCTTCTGTTTTCACTAAAAGATTTTCTTTTTCTAATTCTTGCAACACTTTTTCTCTAGCATCTGATACTTTCAATCCATGATAGCCATCTGGAGAATTTTGATTCATTTTTCCATACTGGTCGATAACTTCAACTATTTCCAAATTATTTCTTACTCCTACTTGATAATCATTTAAATCATGAGCAGGAGTTATCTTAACTACTCCTGTTCCAAATTCCATATCTGCAAAATCATCAGCAATAATAGGTATTTCTTTTTTAACAATTGGCAATATTGCTTTTTTCCCTATTAAATCAGAATATCTCTTATCTTTTGGATTAACAGCTAATGCTGTGTCTCCAAACATCGTCTCAGGCCTTGTAGTAGCGACTGTCAAAAATTTATCGCTGTCTTTTATAAAATATTTTATATGCCAAAGATTCCCTTTTTCTTCTTGCCACTGTATCTCCAGATCAGAAATACTGGTTTGACATTTTATACACCAATTAACAGTCCTTCTTCCTTGATAAATCCATCCTTTATTATAATAATGCAAAAAAGATTCATAAACTGCGTCAGTGTATCCTTGATCCATTGTAAATCTCGATCTATCCCAATCGCAGCTAACACCTATTTGTTTTAACTGTTCAAAAATCAAATCACCGTATTTATTTTTCCAATCCCATACTCTTTTCTCAAATTCTTCTCTGCCTATTTTAAAACGAGTGAGCCCTTCTTTCGCCAACTCTTTTTCAACCATGCTATGAGTTGATATTCCACCATGGTCTACTCCAGGGACCCAAAGAGTAGAATATCCTTGCATCCTCTTATATCTGATTAAAAGATCTTGGATAGTAGAATTCAAAGCATGCCCCATATGAAGCCTTCCTGTAACATTAGGAGGCGGGATTGTTATGCAATAAGCTGGACCAGATATATTGGGCTTAAAATAGCTATTTTTTTGCCAAAATTTATACAAATCAGCCTCAATTTGGTCGAATTGGTAGTTCTTATCAAGCATATTTAATTGTTTATAGTTTAACAATATTTTGCAAAAAAATCAAAAAAAGAGACTGTGTTAAAACAGCCTCTTTTTTATAATAATCAAAGTATATTATTCTGCTTTAATAGTTCCGACAGGGCACCCTGAAACAGCCTCTTTAACGGGATCATTATCATCAATTGTCTGGTATTCCCTTCCATCTGATTCTACTCCTTCCGGATTTATCAAATGAGCTTTCCCATCTTCTTTTATTTCAAAATATTCCGGATAATTTCCTGCGCACGCTCCGCAACTTACGCATTCGTTTGGATTTATGCTTAATTTCATAATTTTTTTATTTTTTTAATTTATCAAACAACACTTAATTATTGCTTATAAATAACTAATTTGTCAAATCAAAACATTAAAATCCTCTATTTTAACATCAATTTTCTCCCAATCGTCATTATTAGAAAGTAAATTGAATTTAGCGCCCCAATTACTTATATTGTATGACGATTCAGCGCTTCCAAGCTGAATCCCATAGACAATATCTTTCTTAATATATCCTGCCAAGAATCCAGAATTAAAAGAATCACCTGCTCCTGTCATATCAACAATATTTGTTTTTATTACCCCTGCAGTATAAAGCTTATTATTTTGTTTTTCATAAACATAACAACCTTTTTCTCCCTTTGTGACGATCAAGATATTCTTTATGAAAGGAGCTATTTTCTTAATTATCCCTTGGATATCGTCTTTGTTTTCTCCTGATAACTGCGCCCCCTCCTCTTCATTGATACTTATAATATCTATCAATCCAAGAATATCGATTTTTCCATTTTTTATATACTCAATCTGGGAAGATCCAGGGTTAACCATTGTTTTTATTCCATTCTTTTGGGCATGCTTCAAAACAGGCTCAAAAATTTCTAAAGATTTTCCGCCAAATGGCGCTATATAAATCCATTTAGATTTAAGTTTTGAGAAATTTATGTCCTGTAAACTAAAATCATTTGATGCTCCTCGATAAGTGAGTATAGTTCTTTCTGAACCCGGATACATCAAAATTATTGACTGATTACTGCCTTTATCTTTAGAAATTTTAACAAAATTCTTATTAACTCCGAATTTTTTAATATCATCAATTATATCTTTTCCTTCTTGATCATTGCCTATCATTCCCCACCAAGATGTTTTAAATCCTATTTTACTTAAAGCGCAAGCAACATTAGTCCCACCGCCTCCAGTGAAGCTTTTTATTTCCTGAGTATCGATTTTGCTTCCATAGGAAAATGTTATCTCTTCCCCATTTTTCTTATTTTTCGGATCAAGTATCATATATCGATCTCTCGTACCCGATCCGAATATTATTATATCAAACATATTTTTTTATTTATTTTGGCTGAATTTAAGCAAAGTTTTTATAACAGCATCCGGAGTAAGCGACATGGAACTAATTTTACTTTCTATGAGAAAATCAACATACCCAGGAATAGTAGATGGAGCATCTCCGCAAATTCCTGAATATTTTCCTAATTTATTACACTGATTAACTGCTTCCTTTATCAATTTAAATACAGAAGGATTATATTCATTTGAAATATGGGCAATGTGGGCATTATCCCTATCCAGACCAAGGGCGCATTGAGTTAAGTCATTGGAACCTATTGAAAAACCATCGCATATTGCCAAAAATTCCTCTGCTTGGAGAACATTTGATGGTATTTCGCACATTATATAGATTTTTAAGTCAGAACCTCGTTTTAATCCATTTTCTTCCATCAAATCAATAACTTTCTTAGCTTCCTCGGGGGTACGACAGAAAGGTATTAATATAGAAATATTCTTCAAACCATAAATATCTCTTGCCAGTTTTAGTGCTTGACATTCCATTATAAAAGCCGGTTTATATTTTTCATCATAATAACGTGAGGCTCCCCTCCAACCAATCATTGGATTTTCTTCTTTAGGCTCAAAATCTTTTCCTCCAAGCAATGTTTCATATTCATTAGTCTTAAAATCAGAAAGTCTTACAATTGCTTCTTTGGGATAAAAAGCTGCCGCAATCTGCGAAATGCCCTCAGCCAATTCATTGACATAATATTCTTTCTTATCACTGTATCCAGCAGTAAGTTCATCAATCTGCTTTTTCAATAAAGGATCTTTTATCGAATCATAATTATATAAAGCTAAAGGATGGGCTTTTATTTTTTCAGCAATAATAAATTCTTGTCTTGCCAAACCAACGCCATTAACCGGCAAGCTCCAATATTTATAAGCGTTCTCTGGATCTCCTATATTTAACATTATTTTTATCGGCAATTCTGGAATATGACTAAGATTATATTCTTTTATTTCAAAATTTATCATTCCTTTATAAACTTTTCCAATTTTTGTTCCAGAACAATCAATCGTTACCTGTTTTTCATTTTTTAAAACAACTGACCCGTTTTTAGTTCCGACTATGCAAGGAACTCCCAGCTCCCTAGAAACTATAGCAGCATGCGAAGTCGTTCCTCCTTCATCAGTTATAATCGCTGAAGCAATCCTCATAACAGGAACCCAATCAGGATCTGTCATTCTTGTAACTAATACTTCTCCTTGTTTGAATTTCGAGATATCTTTTACATCGTTTATAATATGGACGCTACCTTGACCTATCTTGCTCCCGACAGCGATTCCAGTAGTTAAAATTTCTCCTTGTTCTTTTATTTTATATTCTTTATATATTCTATTATCATCTTGAGCGTGCACAGTTTCCGGTCTTGATTGCACAATAAATAATTCATTAGTAATACCATCTAAAGCCCATTCCAAATCTTGCGGGCATTGATAATGTTCTTCGATAAGAACTGCCCATTTTGCCAATTGGATTATTTGATCATCGTTTATGCAATATCTCTGCCAATCTTGTGTATTTACTTTCTCCTCTTTCAATCCCTGATTTGAATTATAAACATATTTTCTGTCCTTTCTGCCGATATTTTTCAAAATAATAGCTTTTTTTCCTTCTTTTAATCCAGGTTTGAAAACATGAAAAGTATCTGGAGTAATAAGACCTTTTACAATCATCTCTCCAATCCCATATATTCCGCTGATTAAAACAATATTCCTAAAACCTGTTTCTGTATCAAGCGTAAACATGACTCCAGAGCAACCTTTATCAGAACGTACCATTTTTTGGACTAAAACTGAAAGAGCTACAGATAATTGATCAAATCCTTTTTCTTCTCTGTATGCTATAGCCCTATCATTGAAAAGTGACGCTAAACAATTTTTTACTGCTTTCAAAAGCTCATTTTTTCCTCTTACATTCAAAAAAGTTTCATGTTGCCCAGCAAAACTGGCATCAGGCAGATCTTCAGCAGTAGCAGACGATCTTACTGCAACATCAGCTTCCTTCTGCTTATATTCTTCAGACAATATTTTATAATTTTCTAAAATTTCATTCTCTAAATCTTTGGGAAATTTTCCAGATAATATTTTATTTCTTATTTTTTTGCCTTCAGACTGCAATTTTTTTATATCCTTAGCATTAAAATCAGAAAAAACTTTCTTAACATAATCAGTTATCTTGTTATAATCCAAATAATATCTATATGCATCAGCAGTAAGCGCAAAAGCATTAGGTATTTTGACACCTTTCTCAGTTAATTGGGAATACATTTCCCCCATTGAAGCATTTTTGCCTCCGACCAAAGGAACGTCTTTTTTCCTTAAGTCCTTAATCCAAAAAATATACTTTTTTTCTTGCATATTCTTATTAAAGAATTCATAGCTATCACAGCCCTTCTCGGATCTGTGTAGTTAGGAATGTTATTTTCTTCGAGCAAATCGATTGAATTTTGTATCAAATGGCCTCCAACAAAACTGCAAATTATAGCCTTGTTAGGAAACTTTTCTTTTGCATCAATAATGACTTTGGCATTCTCGAGAGGGTTAGTCATCATTTGCAAAGTTTGTATCACAATCACTCCATAAACATCATGTTGCTTCAAAATTTCATTAAGCGCAGTCTGGTATCTTGATGGATCTGCGTCTCCCAAAACATCTATAGGATTTCTTTTAGACCAGGCAGGATGCATTTTTTTATCAATCTTTTTTATGGTCATTTCCTTGAGAGCTGGGAGTTTTATCCCGCTTTCAAAACAATAATCCACAGTCAGAATACCAACTCCTCCTCCATTAGTAACGATAGCGACTCCGTTCTTAATAGCTGGCTGCCAAGAAATCGCCTTAGCTATATCAAACATTTCTATAATCGAATCAGTTTCGATAACTTCTGCCTGTTTGAAAGCAGTTTTATAAACTTCATAATCTCCAGCTAATGATCCAGTATGGGTGCTCACCGCTTCTTTAGAAAGCGATGTTTTTCCAGCTTTAATTACAATGATAGGTTTTCTTGATTTTTTGGCGGCATTTAAAAATTTTCTTCCATCTCTTATCGATTCAATATATAAAGTTATCACTTTTGTATCTTTGTCTTTTATCAGATATTCCAAAAAATCTATCAAATCAAGATCAGCCATATTCCCCAATGATATTATCTTTGAAAAACCGAAATTTTCTGTTAGAGCCAAATCAATCACTGAATCAATAAGCGCCCCTGATTGAGAAACAAATGCAATCTGGCCTTTCTTTGGCATTGCTGGCGCAAAAGATGCGTTTAAATCTTGCAAAGGATTTAGAATCCCAAGACAATTCGGTCCAATCAATGGAATATGATTTTCTTTCAATTTCTTGGCTATTTGATCTTGCAATATTTTTCCATCTTTTCCTGATTCTGCAAAGCCAGCAGACACTATGATTACTCCACCAACACGCTTCTCGATACATTGATCAACAATCTTTTCAACTATCTGCGCTTTTACTGCAATAATCGCCAAATCAACTTTTTCCTCTATTTGATTAATCGTTTTATAACATTCATATCCATAAACAATCTGATAATTAGGATTAACGCAAAAAATTTTTCGCTTATGACCTTTTACCGAAAGATTTTTAATCAATCCGAAACCAACGGAATTTTCAACTGGAGAAGCTCCTATTACAGCTATTGTCTTTGGCTTGAAAATCTTGTCTAAATTCATATTAAAAATTTAAAATCTATAGCAACTGCCTCTTTCTGATTGACTATTATCGGATTCAAATCTATTTCTTTTATTTCTTCATGTTCTAAAGCTAATTTTGAAATCGCCACCAACGCTTCTGCTAAAGCTTTTATGTTTACTGGCTTCCTGCCTCTAGCGCCTGATAGAATAGGATAGCTCTTTATTTCTTTTATCATTTCAATCGCTTCTTTTTTGTTTATAGGGCATACTCGAAAAGAAACATCCTTTAATATTTCAACAAAAATTCCGCCCAATCCAAACATTATTACAGGGCCAAATTGCTTATCCCTTTTCATTCCAACAATCACTTTTTCTCCATCAATCATCTTTTGGCATATTATTGTAGGAGAAATTTTTGATAATCTGGCAAACTCAGTATAAAGTTTTCCATCATTATCAATATTTAATGAAACTCCTCCAATATCTGTACGATGTAAAATATTTTCCCCAAAAACTTTCAAAGCTACTGGATATCCTGCTTTCACAGCAAAATCAACTGCTTCACTCGGTTTTTCAAAGATATCAATCTTTCCAGCATTTATCCTGTATTTTTTCAAAAGTTCCAATGTTGATTTAAAATTTAATATCATCAGTTTATTATACCAAAAAAAATAATTTTAAGAAATAAAAAACCTTGGATTATTCCAAGGTTTTTTAGACTTAATTCTATTTATCTCCTTAATTTTTTTATAAGAAAATATATTATTCCAATTAAAGACATTGTTATAAAGACACATCCCAATATCATCGCTCCAAATAATATTTCCTCCATATTCCCGCTCTTTCTATATTAATAACTTGAAATTGGCTCAGGTCTTAACATCTTGATTCTTTTTTTGTTGCAATAGATTAAAAATGCATTATCTATAGCGCGACAATGAATATATAGCAAGTAATAGTAATAATCATTATATGCTTCATGCCATTGATCTGAATCAAGTGATTTTAAATAATATTCTTCTGCAAGATCTATCTTATCTACAGCGAATTCCCATGCTTTTTTAAAATTAAAAATGACCTTTTTTTCAATCCTATCATGATATGCCATCGTATTTTCGCAAGTATTAGCAAAGATTTCAATATTTCTTATTTTTTCTTTTATCTCTTCTGGGCATCTGTCAAAAAATCCTGGCATGATATCATAATTACCCGGATAAGGACCGTTTTCTCTTATTATCTGAACAAGCTCCTCTAATACTATCAAATTCTTATAATTTCTGTAATTTATAAGAATTTTATTCAGAATCAACATTAAACAAAAAATTCCACAGATAATTACCAAAAAAATAATGACATCAGTCATCCCTTCCTCCTTTTTTTGTTGGAAATGTAAAAACAAATACTACTGCTATAATACATACAACAATTGCTCCTAATAAGATAAACTATAGCATATTGTCCCTCCTTTTTTGTTTTTAGCTATTTATTTTTTAAATGTTCTTAATATATTATAATGAATATCTTACAAAAAGTCAATAATAAAAAACCTCTTTTAGAAAGAGGTTTTTTATCTATTTATTTACCGGCTTTTTGGCAAAACTCTCCTAACCTGCAACTATACCCCCATTCGTTGTCATACCAAGCCACAATTTTAATTAAGTTCCCATTAACCATAGTAAGTTCGCTATCTAAAATAGAAGAATATGAATCGCCTTTATAATCCATGGAAACCAAAGGTTCATCGCTCACGCGAAAAATACCTTTAATTTCATTATCTTTAAAAATTTTATTTAATTCTTCTTTATTTGTTTCTTTATTAAGAACACAAACAAAATCAACTACTGAAACAGTTGGGGTTGGAACGCGCATAGATATGCCATCTAATTTCCCTTGCTCGCCAAAAATTTTCCCTACTGTCTTGGCTGCGCCAGTACTAGTAGGAATAATACTTAATCCAGCCGATCTTGCTCTTCTCAAATCTTTATGAGGTAAATCTAAAATATTTTGATCATTGGTATAACTATGAACTGTCGTCATAAAGCCTTTTTGAATTCCAAAATTCTGTTCAAGAATTTTAACCACTGGCGCTAAGCAATTAGTGGTGCACGATCCCATATCAATAACATCATCGCTACAATTTGATAATTGATCATCATTAACTCCAATTACAAAAGACTTAACTTTATCCGGAGTTTTCGAAGGAGCTGACAATATCACTCTTTTTGCTCCAGCTTCAATATGTTTATGAGCGTCATCGTATTTAGTAAACGCTCCTGTACATTCTAAAACTACATCTACTTGCAAATCTTTCCATGGCAATTTCAAAGGATCTTTTTCTGATAACAATTTTATCTCTTTTCCACTTATAATCATGCTATTTTCCTTTTCTATTATTTCAAAACCGCATTCTCCATATGACGAATCATGTTTTAATAAATGAATAAGCGTATGATTATCCGCCAAATCATTTATGGCTACAACTTCTAATTCTGGAATATTTTTAATTATATTCCTGAAAGTCAAACGCCCAATCCTTCCAAATCCATTAATTGCTATTTTTGCCATAGTTTAAATATTTTATTTTCTTTTAAATAATTATAACAAAGGCAAAAAATAAATCAAAACAAATTTTCTAATTAAAAAAATCTTGCGTTTTTGCAAGATTTTTTTAATTTTCGCGGATGAATTAATGAAAATATGCGTAATCAGCACCATCAGCAGGTCTATCTTCATCGCCCCAGGGGTATTTTTTTCCTCGCGGACATGGATCACATCCCCAAACATGATCATAATACTCTGTAGGGGGGGGCTGGTTATCGATGGATTTGGATTCATAATAAATTTCAATCGATCCGCTTGTTTTTATCCCTATGATTTTAATTCCAGGATTTTCTTTAATCCATTTACTCGCTTCTTCACTGCTGCTAAAGATTTTTGCCAATGGCTTCTTATCTTCTGACATTATTCCTCCTTGAATTAGCATTTCTGCTTTATTCGATTTTTAATATCCTATATTAATTATAGCACACTTTACAAAAAAAGTCAATAAAAAAGCCTCTTTTTCTTATAAAAGAGGCTTTTTTTGTTTTCAAAGAGATTATTGGCAACTTCCTGACGAAGATGCTGGAGCTGTTCCTGTTGCTGACAATGATCCAAATCCCGCGCTAGCTGCTGTTGTTGATAATGCCTGTTTGCATTCTTCAGGCTGTTTTTCCAATGTATCGCAAATCGCTTTTTTAAATGCTTCGGGAGATCTATCTTGCAATTGCACAACCTTGCCGTTGATAACAACTGTCGGAGATCCTTGAACATTATATTGTTTATTTAATTCTTCATCTATCGGGAAAACTGGAAATTTTTCGTTTAACCAAGTTTTTTTGTCGTTATATTGTTCAGTAATTTTGAATTCCTTGTCTGTTGCATCAACGCAAGCTGCAAGCTTTTCTTTGTCTACTCCTGTCTTGTCTAAACATTCTTCTGTTTTTCCAGCTTCAACAAAACAAGAAAGATAATCCATGTATTTTTCTTTCTGTTCTTTCTGAATACAATATTGCTTTAAATTATCATCTATTTCGATTTTCTCGTGCATTATGTAATTCACGAAGTTTATCGACATGTCGATTTTATCTTTCAACAAATTATAAACCGGTATGTACATTTTTTCAGCTTGCAATCCAAATGGACAATGGCTCATAATGAACAATTTCACATCAGCTTTTGCAACTTTTGGTTCTGGAGTTAAATCAAAAATAGGAGATGGGAAAATATATGTTCCATCTTTAGTGACATAAAGTTTGTCTTTCTGTCCTTGAATTTCAATTTCCATTTTATAAAGTCCTTTTTCCTCTGTGACTGTTCCTAATACAGCAGCTGGCATTCCCTGAGGTTCCAAAACCTGCTTGTTAATATATTCCATTACTTTGGCCGAAATCTCTTCTTTCTTGTCTCCTCCTAAAGATATTCCTCCACCCTTATTATTTTTATATATAGACGCCATTCCGATCACTGTCAGGAATATAAGTCCGAAAATAAAAATCTTTAAATCTGATTTCATATTTTTTATTTTATTATTTTTTACCCTGTGAAATCATGCTTTGTTTCGCGTATCAGCAAAGCGAATTATTCCATAAGGCGCATTATTTTATACTAACCTAATCAATATTAATAAATTTCAATTGCTTTGTAAAGCAAGCTTTAGATTGATTTGAAATCTGTCCCAGCATAAGGCAATTTGCCTTCATATTGTTCGTGAATCCTTAATAATTGATTGTATTTTGCCAATCTTTCCGATCTGCAAGGCGCCCCGCTTTTTATCTGTCCAGCGCCAGTTCCTACCGCGAAATCAGCAATAAAAGAATCCTCTGTTTCTCCCGATCTATGAGAAACCATTACTCCCCATCCAGCATTTTTAGCAAGATTCAAAGCCTGTATCGATTCGCTAATCGTTCCTATTTGATTTATTTTTAAAAGTAAAGCATTTGCTGTTTTTTTCTCAATTGCTTCTTTTATCCTTTTAGGATTAGTGACGAGCAAATCATCTCCTACAATCTGAATGGAAGATGACGATGTTAATTTTTCATATCCAGAGAAATCATCCTGATCAAAAGGATCTTCAATTGAGATTAAATCATATTTCTCTATCAATGATTTATAAAAATCAATCATCTGCTGCTGATCTTTTTTATCCCCTTTTCCTTTAAAATCAAGATTATAGAACCCATTTTCGAAAAATTCCGAAGCAGCCACATCCATTCCTAATTTCACAATATCTTTATATCCTAATTTTTCTATTGTTTGCGATATCAAGTCCAAAGCTTCATAAGTATCTTTGAAATTCGGGGCAAAACCTCCCTCATCTCCAACATTAACCGAATCCTGCCCGTATTTTTCTTTAATTGCTTTTTTCAAATTATGATATATCTCAGATCCTATTCTCAAAGCATCGGGGAAATCTTTTGCTCCAACAGGCAATATCATGAATTCTTGAATAGCCAAACTATTTCCAGCATGCACTCCTCCATTGATTATATTAAAACTAGGAACAGGAAGAGACATTTTTCTTTTAGACATTTCAGAAATATAATGGCATAGATTTATACCTTTTGAAAAAGCTCCAGCACGGCAAATCGACATTGAAGCAGCCAAAATAGCATTAGCTCCGAAATTTCCCTTGTTCTCAGTTCCATCGGCAGAAATCATCAAATTGTCCAATTCTTCTTGTTTTGTTTCATCTTTTCCAATAAGCAGCGGTTTAATTTTTTCATTGGCGTTTTTAACAGCCAATAATACCCCTTTGCCTAAATATCTTTTTAAATCATTATCTCTTAATTCTACTGCCTCATATTTTCCAGTAGACGCTCCCGATGGAACCGCAGATCTAAAAATACCTTTATCTGTCAAAAGGTCTAATTCAATAGTAGGATTACCGCGAGAATCCAAAATCTCGCGCGCTATCAAATCTTTTATCATATATCTAAATTCTTCAAATAATCTTTAAATTTTTCTCCGTATTCTTTATCTTTCAATCCGAACTCAACATTAGTTTTTAAATATTCAAACTTGTTTCCAGTATCATAATATTTTCCATTCTGTATTTCGCAAGCATAAGCTGGAACTCCATCTGCCATCAATTTCCTTATTGCATCAACCAAATAATATTCTCCTTTAAAAGTATCAATGCCTTTTATCGCGTCAAAAACTTCTGGAGGAAGAATATATGCTCCAAGTAAAGCTAAATTAGAAGGAGCTTTGCCTACTTCAGGTTTTTCTACTATACCTTTTATCTGATAAACATTGCCATTGCTTGAAACAAGATCAGCGACTCCGTATCTGGTAAGCGCATTTGGATCATCTATCTTCATAGCTGAAATCACTATTCCACCGTTTTTTTCATAAACATCAAGCATCTGTTGGATTCTGGAAGGCTGGGCATAAATAAATTCATCTCCCCAAACAACTAAAAATGGTTCTTTGCCAATTGCAGGTTCAGCGCATAAAACAGGAACTGCATTTCCGTATTTTTCTCCTTTCTGCCTGATATATACAAAATTTGCCAACCCAGCTATTCTTTTTATTTCATCGCATTCTTTTTGCTTGTTATTTTTTTCCAAAAATTTTTCAAGCTCCATTGATCTGTCGAAATGATCTTCGATAGCCCTTTTATGCCATCCAGTTACTAAAATAACATCTTGTATACCCGCCTGAGCAATTTCTTCAACAACAAATTGAATAACTGGCCTATCCACTATTGGAAGCATTTCTTTTGGCATTGCTTTAGTCCAAGGTAAGAATCTTGTTCCCCAACCAGCAGCCGGAATAACCGCTTTTCTAATTTTCATATATTATTTATATATTTTATTTTTCTTTTTTAATTCTTAAAAATGCGGGCACGTCCCATTTTTCCTCTTCTTCTTGAATCTCTTTTTTTACTTTTTCCTCCTGTTCCTTTTTAGATTCAAGAGCATTACGTCTGACAGTTTCCTTTTTCGCGAATTTTTTCATATCCACTTCTTCTTGCTCTGGAATTTTATTTTCCGCCACTATAGGAATTTTCTCTTTCTTCACCTTTTTTTTCTTTTCTTTTTGCTTTTTATCTTTTTCAGCAGTAATAGATGTTTCATCTTTCTGTTCTTGAAGTTCTTCATTAAATATCCCTAACCCCTTTGCCATATTTTTAATCTTTATTCCATCTTTTCCTTTTCTGTGTCCAACTATTAATAAAGTCGTTCTAATTAAATTATTCCTTCCCTTCAAAGATATTCCAAAAATTATTTTTGATTTTAAATTCGGAGCTGATATATCGATTGCTATTTTATTTATTTCTGAAACTTTTAAATCTGAAGGACCGCTTATATTGAAAAGAATCCTCTCTGGATCAATAACCTCCTTAGTCGCTCCATCTCTGATTCCATATTTTACCAAAGGATTTAAAAGCAACTTTTCCATTATCCTAACCAAATCTTTTCTTTCTCCTTCTATGCTATTGGTATATGCTAATTTTCCAAACCCTTCCATTGTAGTCATGAAATCCGCATAATCAACATTTATCAATCCTGGCTCATAAATAGTGTCTAAAAGCCCTTTTAATGAATATGCTAAATTTTTATTGATGGTATGGAACGATTCTTTTATGCCAGTCTTAGGATCTATAACTTTGAAAATATTTTCATTTGGAATCACTATCGTGGCGCTTAAATTAGCTTCTATATTCTCAAAAGAATTCGTCGCTATCTTCCTTCTTTTTTCTCCTTCAAATTCAAATGGCAAAGTAAAAATACCAAGACTGGGCTTTTTTACAGCTTTTATCACTTGAGCAAAAATAGGGCTCATTCCTGAACCTGTTCCTCCTCCTAAAGTAGAAATTATGATACAAAAATCTGATTTTTCTATTTCTTTCTGAATAAGTTCCCTATTATTATGGGCTATTTCCTGACCTAAATCAGGATTCATTCCACATCCTAAACCATTGGTAACATTCCTTCCTAAGACCAATGTTTTTACAGTTTTAGGCATTCCTTCCAAACTCTGCAGATCAGTATTTACTGCAGTAAAAGTAATATGATTAGACCTAGGGATTATTTCTGAAATATGCTTTATTATAGAACAGCCTCCGCCTCCCACTCCAAAAATTTTTATTTTTATATTTCCTTTTTTCTCCGCAAAATCATCTTTTGATTTTTTAATAGCCTGCCTTATAGTTTCAGATTTCTTTGCAACATTATCCGAACTTTGTCTTTTGGATATTTTTCTCTTTGCTTTTATTTTTTTTATCTTTTTTCCTGATTTAATTCTTTTAGCCGCCGCTCTCTTTGTTTTCATATTTTCAAATTCTTATTTTGCGAATCGGCCACTATGGCGCTTGCTACCACCAAGTGTCCTTAATTTTAAGCTTAAAACTCAATAAATTAGTTGCCAAATGCAGAAAAAATGTTACCACGAAAAGCATTATCCATATATTACTTGGTACAACTTTAAACAATGTCTGGAAAGGAATCAATACTGCAAATACCCCTATCACATAATCAGTTTGATCAAATATCATCCAATTCTGACCAGGTTTCATATCAAGTCTGCGTTTAAAGAAACTGAATAATGCATCTCCGAATATCGCTCCAAATGGCAATAAAAATGCAAATAAAGCATAATCAACGCTTTTATAATCAAATAAAGATAAATTTTTGAAAAATGGGAACATATAAAGATTCACTTGCAAAAGATAAAACATCGCTCCAATGAATATTCCCAAAACCAGCCCTCTCCATGTTTTATGGCTGCCTAAAACAGGTCTGCCATCTCCATATTTTTTATTTCCGTCTATCGGTTTGTCCAAGGCAATAGCAACTTTCAGCCATTTTGCCATAGGAGGAGTCATATTCGCAAAATACGCCGGAACAAAAAAATACAATGATTGTAAAATAAGAAAAAAGAACTGGTTCATAATAATTTTATTTGATTGCTTATTTTATTTTTATTTAATATTTTTATTTTTCCAAAAACTCCATCATATCCAGGGTCCCATTCCACTTTTCCTTGCCTTACCATCATAATAGCATCAGCTATTTCCTGTTTAGTGGAATTATTTATATCATCATACGAAATATCAAGAAGAATATCAAATTCAGACCCTAAGCTTTTTATCATATTTTGATATTCGATTTTTACCTTTTTAGAGATCGAAGAAACTCCCAAAGCATGGGCAATAATTTCCTGCAATGGAATTATGCTTTTATAAGGAATTGCGCCTGGAGGCGTAAAACCTTGGGCCTCTTTAGCCAAAGCCTCAGCTCTGTTCAAAACTCCTATAACCAAAGGCATTCCACAAACAGGGCATAAATCGCCATTTTTTTTAGATTCGATAGGATGCATACAAACATGACAATCGCGATGTCCATCGTAGTGATATTTTCCCTCTTCTGGGAAGAATTCTATAGTATATAAAAATTTATCTTTGTCCTTTTTTTTGATTGCTTGCGCAATTTCAAAATAATCCATCTGACAATCAAAGACATTGGCTTCTCTTCCAAGTTTATCTACAGAATGGGCGTCAGAATTTGAAATCAAAGTCAAATGTTGGCCATCGCCAGTTCTCCAAATCATAGCTGGATCTGCAGACAATCCTGTTTCCAGAGCGTAAATATATTTCGAATAATCATCAAAACACTCTTGGACCGAATCAAATCCAGATTTTGATCCAAATATAGAAAACCATGGAGTAAAGCAATGGGCAGGAATAAAAAGACATTCTGGAGAAGCTTCTAAGACAATATCAAGCAAATCTTTTACATCCATTCCTAATATTGGTCTGCCATCTGAATGAATATTGCCCAATCCAGCCAATTTGGAATTTATTTTTCCCACAGCTTCAAACGAAGGAGCAAGAATCAAAACATGAATTTTTCTGACTTTATCATTTTTTTTAAAAATGCATGAAATCTCAGAAGTCAAAATAAATCTCGTCCCATTATCATTATTTTTATTTATAAAAAGCCCTGGTTCAGCTTCTTTTAAATTTTCTCTTAAATGTGCATACCAAGCCGGATGAGTAAAATCTCCAGTCCCAAGCAAATTGATTCCTTTTTGTTTTGCTGCTCTTGCTAAATTATCCAAATTTATATCTTTGGAAGTAGCGCGGGAATATTTTGAATGAATATGGAAATCAGCAATTATTTTCATAATGAAAAATTTTTAGGATAATTATTTATCCTTCTTAAAGAGCCTTTATTCTCCCATTCCCAAAGCTCTTTAGCATGCAAAAAAGCTTCAAAGTCATGCGCAAAATTCTTTTGTTCTTTAAATTCCAAATCAGCAGATTTTGGCTGAAACTCATGTTTACAATATTTCTTTCCTCCTGTAATCCTCTTCTCTCCCTCCCTTTCTCTTGATTTAGCTCCGCAATGAACGCATTTCTCGTATTGATCAAGTCTTAATATCCAACGCTTCTGCGCTTGAAGTTGCGGTTTTCTTCCTTGATTATAAGCATTCAAATAAGCAGCAGTCTGCAATGAATATCCATTATAAATGCTTGATCCAGTCTTGATATCTATTATGCCGAGTTCATTATCGACTTTAGCAAGAATATCCATCGTGCCAGCAAAAAAATATTTTTCTCTATCAAAAACTCTTGTTTCGATTTCAATGACTTCGATGTTTTTCTTTTCAACCCATTCTCTGAATTTATCCATCGTTTCTTTAATATCATCATCGAATTTAAGATTCTTCTTATTCAAAAGAATATTTTCGCAAGCATCATGAATTTTCTTTCCTCTGGATGCGGCCTTTACTAAAGATTCTTGCGCAGCCATAAAATTTTTATGCTGGGCATAATAACGCAATAGCCCAGGTTTAGCAACTATTTCTAAAATAGAAGTAACTCTAGGAAGCCATATCCCATTTACTATATATCCGTTTTTCTTTGCAAAATTGCTTCCTTCTTCTGAATATTGGAATATATCGCCTGTCATAACATTTCTCTGCCGATATTCGATATCTTTGCTCCTGCGCCAATCGCTATCCAAGCAAAAATCGACCAGGAAACAAGATTTAGCATTTTAGGCGCAAACTCATAAAAAACCGATTTTACCTGTTTATTCAATTCTTGAAAAATATTTCTCTGCATCTCATCAATACTCATATTTTGGTTAATTTTTGAATCTTGATAATTTTCTTCTATTGGAATATTCTCTAAAAAAACTTGAGGCGCAGACTTCTTGGCTGTAAAAATCAAAAAACTATAAAATACCGTTACGATTATCATTGCCACTCCTAAAAAAATCAAGAAATTGGCAAATGCATTATTTTTGCTTTTTATCATCTCTTGCATATTTTCTTATTAATTATAAAACTTTGGCAAATTAAAAACAAATAAAAAATTATTCTCTGAATTCGCAAATATCTTTATAATCGCAATACTGGCAATCAAATCCAGGTTTGGGAGAGAAATCTTTCTTCTTTATATTTTCAATTACTTGAATAATCTCTTGGCTGAAAGAGTCAATCTCTTTGTCTTTAGGTTGATAATCCACTTTTTCATCATCTCTAAGATAATAAATACATAAATTGGATGGCTCTATTCCGAATTCTTTTATTGCCGCTAATCTATAAATCATCAACTGCTGTTTCTTTACCTTATCTAAATCTTCTTTTGATTTTCCAGTTTTATAATCCATTATTTCTATTCCTTTCTCTGTCTGATTTATTCTGTCAATTTTTCCCTTTATATCATAATCTCCGACTTTTATCTTGAATCCTTTTTCCAGATAAGGTTCTCCATCTTTAACAAATATTTTTGTTTTCTCTAAATCTTTAAAAAATATATCCAAGATTCCAATTCCCATTTTTTTGTATCTTTCTTTTTCCTGTTTTGACTGAAACCATTCATCTATCCATTCTTTTTCATACATTGCTAAAAGATCTTTATATTCCGGTTTTTTCTCTTGAGATTCTCCAAATAAATCTTTTTGTTGAGCTCCTTTGGCATATATTGTTCCGAATTTATGCAAAACATTATGTATTGTTTTTCCAAAACTCGATTCCCCATTTCCTTTAACTGGGAGTTTTAAAACATGGGCAAATCTGTATTGCCATGGGCATTTTTGGTAAGCCGCCAACTGGGTAAAAGAAAAAATTTTAGGTATTTCATATTGAAACCCATCATCAAATTCTTCTTGAAATTTATTGTCATAAAAATCTATGGGAATACTTTTCTCTTCTGATTCCATTCCAAGATCAACTAAAAATTGCGATGGTGGTTTTGTTTTTTTGCCTCCATAATCCCTGGCCCAAGTGAAAAATAATCCTTTTTTGGCGCGGGTCATAGCAACATACAAAAGTCTTCTTTCTTCCTGAAGATGAGCATCTCCTTGAGGCAATATTTCTTTTACTAAGGCGTCTGGCAAAGCGATTCCCTGGGATCTCGAACGGCAAGGAAACCTATCCCTAACCATATTTACAATAAAAACATTTTCAAACTCCAATCCTTTTGCCCCATGAATCGTCATTACCTTCACAGCATCTGAAGAATTCTCCAAATCAGGTTCAAGCGATCCTTCTTCACCAGCATCGAGTTCCATTTTTATCTGTTTAATAAAAATATTTAGACTCGGATCGCTTTGGCTTTCCATAAATGCTTTTATTTTTTTGGCAAATTGTTGAATTAAATCTATTTCTTCCTTAGCGGCTAAAAAATTAGTTTTTTGTTTCTTTAAAATATAATCAAGATATCCTGAATCTTGAAGAAATCCGATAAATATTTCGTTAATATTCTTCTGCTCTTGATGTTTGGCTATAAGAGATAAAATTCTAGCGACAATATCGGGAGTTTCGCTTTCAAGCCCTGAAATCATAGGCAATTGCTTCAATCCTTCATATATGGAGATAGCGCCTTTCTCCTGATACAAAACTATTTTTGCTATATCTTTCTTATTCAAATTAAAAGCCGGACAAGATACTACTCTGTACATTGCCGCATCATCATAAACATTATCCAAAACTTTGAGATAGGATATCGCGTCTATTATTATCGGTTTTAAATATAATCCTTGCGAAGCTAAAAATTGATAAGGTATTCCTTGTCTGTCGAACTCCGCGCAAAAAGGCTGAGCATGAGAATTAGCCCTCACCAAGATTAAAAAATCTTTGAATTTCAAATCATTTTCTTTTTTTATTTCCAGAATCTTATTGGCCACGCCCTGTGTTTCTTTATACACATCACTAAAAGATAATGATTTTACATCAGCTTCAATGCCTTTCTGAGAAATAAGTTTTTTATCTATCTTAGATTGATATTCTAAACGATCCGGATTATTGCCTTGAATGAAGTTATAAGCCAAATCCAAAATTTTTTGTCCCGACCTATAATTTCTATTAACAGCCATGCTTTTCGCTTTGGGAAAATCTTTTCTAAATTGCAGAACATTAGAAACTGAAGCTCCTCTAAATCGATAAATCGATTGATCGTCGTCAGCTGCCACTGTTATATTGTTTCTTGGGTAAGCCAGAAGTTTTATCAATTCGTATTGCATCCAATTCGTATCTTGAAATTCATCAATCAAGATATACTCAAATTGTTGCCTGTATTTCTCTAAAATATTAGGTCTTTCCAGGAAAAGCTTATAGCAGTAATTTATCAAATCTCCGAAATCAAGATAATTATTTTCTAAGAGAAGCTTTTGATAGACTCCATAAGCTTTAGCAATTTCATTAATTCTTGATTCTTCGCTCTTTGGATCATTGAATTCAGATAAATCTAATTTTAAATTTTGAGCATAATCTAAATAATCTTTCGGATAAATTCCTTCATCTTTACATCTTGAAAAATGATTAAGCAACGCGCTTATAAATCTTACCGGATTTCCCTGTTTTTGCCTGTAATAGTCAAAATCAAAAAGCTCTATATTTTCCCTGAAAAGCATCCAAGCTTGCGCCTCTTGGATTATTTTAAAATTATCCGATATTCCTATATCAAAAGAATGTTGACGTAAAATCCTTTCGCAGAATGAATGAAAAGTGGAAATCCACAAATCAGCATAAATATCCTTCAATCCGAGCAGAACGCGTTCTTCCATTTCTCCAGCAGCTTTTTCGGTAAAAGTAACTGCTAAAATATTATCAGGCTTTAATCCTTTTTCATTAATTAAATGGATTATTCTTTGCGTAAGAATAGTTGTCTTTCCAGTTCCGGCTCCTGCGACTATCAGCAAAGGGCCTTGTCCGTGAATGACTGCGTTTTTTTGCTCTTCATTTAGCATTTTATTTTCACATATCTTGGTCTGGCATATTGATCCAAGAATATTTTTATTTTCTTTTCTTCAAAAAATTTTTTATGAGAAGAATCTATTTCTAAAAATAAGCATCCTTTCTCTTTTAAAAAATTACCAAATGACTTTAATATAATTCTAATATATTTCAACCCATCTGTCCCGCCAAAAAGCGCATTAGCCGGCTCATATCTTGAAACCGATTTTTGTATTTTTCTTGCGTCTGGTATATAAGGAGGATTTGCAAATATATAGTCGTATTTTGATTCTATATTGGAAAATACATCGCTTTTGATTATTTTAAATCTGTTTTCATCAATCTGATTTTCTTTTAAATTAAATTTAATCTGATCCAGACAATTTTTATCTATATCTGCAAAACAAACGGAACAATTAGGAATATTTTTGAGCAAAGCGATTCCTATACACCCTGATCCGGAAAATAAATCAAGGATTTCGATATTTTTTTTGCCTGATTCTTTCATTTCTTCTATTGCTTCTTTAACCCAAAATTCAGTTTCTGGTCTAGGTATCAAAGGTTTATATCTCAAATCTATTTTACAATTAAGAAACATTATAAATCCAATTATATAATCAAGAGGCTCGCCAGAAGCCAGCCTCTTTAAGTCTTTATCAAAACTTTCATTCGCTTTGCCTTGATATTTTTCATCAAGCAACCATTTTTTCTGTTTTTCAAAAAAATTATTCATCAAAACATTCCTCCTAATTTTGAAACCATTTTCTTTTGGATTTCCTGCTTAGCTGATTCGTAACATTTAATGATTGATTTTTGCTGATCATCAATCGATAAATTTGGATTTAATTTAATATCTATAATTTCAAAATTCCCATTAATTGTTATATAGACTCCATTTTTTTCAGCTTGGACAGTTTCTTTTTTCATTTCTTCCTGCATTTGTTTTACCTTTGCAATATTTTTTAATTGGTCGAACATATTTTTTATTTTGATATTTTATAATAACAACATGATAATAAATCAAAAAGCAAAAATCAATCTATTTTAGGTTAATAAGTAAAAATAAAGGGAATTTTTGCAGTTTCCTGCTTAGCTTCATGGATAAAAGGATTTCAAAGTATTGACATATTGCCAATAGTATGCTATAATTATATTAGGATAGAAAATTAGCTCTTTGTCAATTTAATAAATCCATAAAGAAAGGAGGCAGAAATGCCTACAACAACTCAAGTTAAAAGCTTGAAAGTGGAAATTATTTATGAAGCAGACGGGCATGACGGCCTTGGCAAATACCTTAGATATGAAGAAACCATAGAAACGACAAACAGGGAAAAAGCTAAACAGCAAGCCCTAAAAAATCTAACGAGAAGGTATTTCCATGATGATAAATTCAAAATCATCAAAGTAACTGTATCTAAAAATGACAAAACCAAGAAAAAACAATTCAAGGTTTTATTGCCAGATGGATCCGTCCAGTATGTCTATGCCTTTTCAGAGAAACAAGCAAAAATGGTATTAGCGCTAAGACTCAATGGGAATAATGGAATATTGGGAAGCTTCAACGAAGATGTAAACGCCGCAAATTTTACGGAAATTCCATGAAATCAGAAAGGAGCAAAAATGTGCATAAAGTCAAAGAAAAAAACTTTTCATAGAATACTCTTCTTTTCCTGGATCATAGAATTAGCAAAAGATTTGAGGATGATCGGGATAGAGAAAAGATTCAGGAGGAATCAAAATTGCTAAACAAAAAAACGAAGAAAAAGATAAGCGACATCATTTTAAATTTCATAATAATTCTGTGCCTTGCAATCCTCGCCGGATTCTTAATTCTTTTCATCGAGCAAATTGAGCATATCGTTGTGATTATATGGAGCATAACAGGCGCTCCATTCCAAGATTTTATCGCGCAAAGGATAGTTGAAACAAATAATTTCTGGTTCTCGATATACGGCTTCCTTTTAACGATTTCAATTATAGCCGGGATTTCCATCCTGCTATGCAAATGGAACAAAGTAAACGATTTTATGGATAAAGCAATAAAACTTTAACAAGCAAAAACCCGGAAAAAAATCCGGGTTTTTATTTTTAGCATTCATTTATTTTGTAATTCTCCCTATCTTTGAATTCTTGTTGTTTGCCTTCATTCCATTGCGATGTCGGTCTTAAATATCCGACTACTCTGGAATAAACCTCGCATTTTCTAAAATTATTTAAAGCTGGATCTTTTTGGCAACAATTAGAACATTTTACAATATTAATTTTTTCCCCATTATCATTGTAGACAAGCACTGCTCCATCTATAATATTTTCTCCTTCTATTTTTATTTTCTTTTTGCAGTCATGGCAGAAAAGAAAATCATTTTTGGCATCTTTTGCATTTTCCATATAAATATATTTTATAATTATTTATTTCCCCTTCTTTGAATTTTATCTCCAAATTTTTGAGATCTGGAATCTCAGAAACATCGATTACGCAATCGCATTCTTGGCAGATAAAATGACCGTGTTGGCTCATATCTCCATCATATCTAGTTTGTTCTTGGCAATTCAGTTCCAAAATTTTTCCATCTTTACCTAATTGACCTAATATCCTATAAATAGTGCCTAAACTGATATTGGGAATTATTTTTTTTACATTCTGATGAATAATCTGGGCATCAGGATGACATTTAACACTTTTTAAATAATTAATTACAGCGAGTTTTTGTTTTGTGTTTCGTTTCATATTTTATCCTTTTGAAACAGGATTCTTAAAAACAGCTACTATAATTTTCAACTAAAAATTTATTGATAATCATTACTATTAATAGTAAATCATTTTAAAATACCTGGAAGTGGAAAACTTTCATGCCTATTGACAATAATAAATAAAAATATAATAATATCATCAGCACAAAAAAGGAGGCAAAATAATGGAATCATTGCAAGAATTTTTTCAAATAGCTGACAAACCAGCAATCTTGATACTAATTGTAGCAATAATAATACTTGCCATTTTCTACTTTTACAATTTCAGAAAGCCAAAAGGAATAAACAAGTATATAGAAAAGAAATGGGAACATAACAAAAATATCATCGAAGCAATGGGCGAAAATGCTTGGAGTATAGATGAAATAAAAAAGATGATCCCGTTGAGTGAAATCGACAAAGCTCCTTGGATAGAAATGGACATCGAAGTACTTTCACTGCCCTGCCCTTTCACACCTGGGAAAAAAATTAAAGACACTCATTTCCTTTACTATGATCAAGCGAAAAAAAAGTGGCGCATGATGTTAATCAAGGGAATATTGGGATTTTCTCCAAAAGAAAAACAAATAGGAACAATCATAATGGCAAATCCTAATTATTTAACGCCTAATATTTCTGACAGAATTGCTTTTGAAATTTCCTATTATTGTAAAAAGGGAAGGTATTCCAATAGCAGAACAATATTTTTAAGATGTTCTGAAAGTAATCAAGTTTGCCATCGCTTTAATTCAAAAGATACAGAAATCTTCATTTCTAAAAAAATGGAAGATGATCTTGCTAAAAAGAATATCCTGGTAGCAGTAGAACGGCTAATTTAAAAATAAAAATCCTCTTCTTTTGAGAAGAGGATTTTTTTATCCAAAATTATTCGGAAAGCATAAGGAGTTTTGAATCAACTTTATCTACCGCTCTTATCAAGTTGTTTAATCTTTCAAGCTCATCTTTTTTGCCTCTTACTACCAAAGTGATCACAGCGAAACAATCAGAGATACATTGGGGCTGAATATTATATCCCATTCTGGAAAGGATTATCGAAGAATTTTCAGTAAGTATTTTATTTATTTCATAAGAACTTTTTTCCCTTCCTTTTATCCAAATGCTTATAGTGCCTATTATTTGTTCCATAAAAATAATTTTATTTTTATTTATAAAAAGTTGTTATGGCAAAAATTAAAATATTAATTATTTCTCTGAATATGCCAGGTTTTAATGAAATAATTAAAGTCTTTAGCAATTATATCAATGGCTTCTTCCCTACTAATTTCCTTTGAAAGATAACTTTTAAGCGACTCAAAAAATATTGTTCTCCCCACGGCAAAACCTATTATCTCTTTAAACTGGATGGCATCTTTAAGCCATTTTTTTACTTTTGTTTTTGATCCGGCTCTACCCAAAATTATTATCTTCGACCCCCTTTTAATACAAGATATTATTCCCTTCCATTGCTCAATTTTAGCGCCTTCCAATTTCCAAACTGCCACATCGACTTCTTTAACAATTTCTTTTATCGCCTGGGCTGTTTTCTGAGGCCTCACATTCGCATCATATCTCTCGTAGTTCTTGCATATTTTTAAATCGGTTTCTGTAGGAGGAACTAAAAGTTCGAAAATAAGTTTAAAATTATTCTTTTTACAAAAAACAGAGAGATCTTTCAGTTTTTTAAGCTGAATTTTATTATCCTGAATATTTTCAGGATTATATCTTACTAAAACTTTTACATAATCAGGATTGGCTTTCTTTATATATTCTCCAAATTTTTTTCCATATTCAAAATCAAATAAATCTTGTCCGCTTTTTTCAACAGGAACGCATGTCGTTATGCAATTCTTTTTCGCGTCTTTTATTATTTTCGATCCAAATTGCCAATCAACCAGAATTCCAAAATTGTTTTTATCCAAATGTCCTGCTCTGGTTTTTAAAAAAGCTTCGTAAATAATCTGCTTTAAATCAGATATTTTTTTTGATTGTTCCTTATCCGGCTTTTTTTCGCAGCCAAGTAAATCTTTTACAAAAGATTTTCTATGATCAAATGGCAGTATGAACAATTGCTTTTCCATAATATTTCTTTATATACCGATATAATAGCAAAATAATCAAAAATTATGAAATACTAAAAAACAGGAGGAATTCCTCCTGTTTTTTAAGATTATTTTTTCTCTTCGTTTTTTTCTTCAGAAGACATCTTCCATAACATAAAAATATTAATCAAAGGTATTCCCATCAATATCGCATACCAATTAGGCTTCTTGAGCTTCTCAGCTATTTTCCACCAGAAAAATACAACAATTGCAAAGTATATTGATGAAAATGAAGGACGCATAGAGAATCCTAAGAAAAAAATAAATCCATAATACCATTTTAATCCCGCCATCTGAGCGATAGCAAAAGAATCAAGCCCAGGTATCCAAGCCAACCAAGGTTCTTTGATATTCATCTTTTTGGCTATCTTGTATTTTAGATATCCCGTCACAAAGAAATATGCCAAAGTAACAAAGAACGCTGTCATAGCTATCATCCCCAATATTTCCAACAAAACCCAAAAAAATGGATCAACATTGCTATGTTCCAAGAATCTTTGGACTTCAAGATAATTGCATTGCATAATTTTTATTTATTATTTTATTGACAATGATATTCTATCAAAAAAAATAATCAAAGGAAATGCCTTTTTCCACTTCTCTTCTTTATTTTTGCCGCCATTGAAAAAATATTTATTTTATTGTATAGTATCGATATGCTTATAGATGAAATAACAATTACTGTAAATGCTGGAAACGGCGGAGATGGAGCCGTGTCTTTTATTAAAAACAAGTTAGAAAAAGGGCCTGACGGAGGCGATGGAGGAAACGGAGGCAATGTTTACTTCCGGGGAATTTCCGATCTTACTGCCCTACGCCAATTCCAATTTAATAAAGTTGTTCAAGCGCAAAATGGAGAAAAAGGAAAAGCAAGACATTGCCATGGAGCCAATGGAAACGACATTATAATCCAAGTGCCAGTAGGAACAGTCATTCATAATTTAGACGAAGAAACAGATCAAGAAATAACCCATATTGGGGAAACTATTATGTTGGCAAAAGGAGGTCGTGGAGGAAAAGGAAATTATTATTTTGTTTCATCAACCAATAGAAGCCCTAAAGAATTTTATCCTGGCAAACCAGGCCAATCTTTTAAGATAAAACTGGAATTAAAAATGATAGCTGATATTGGATTAATAGGCTTACCTAACGTTGGAAAATCAAGCCTGTTAAATGAAATGACAAACGCCCAGAGCAAAGTTGCTAATTATCACTTTACTACTCTTCAGCCTCATCTTGGAGTTTACAAACATCTTATCTTGGCAGATATTCCAGGATTGATAAAAGGAGCATCTTCAGGGAAAGGGCTCGGAATAAAATTCTTGCGCCATATCGAAAGGACAAAAATATTGTTCCATTTGATATCAGCTGAATCAAAAACTCCGATTAAAGATTATACAACCATCAGATCAGAATTAAAAAAATACAATCCTGAATTATTAAAAAAGCCAGAATATATCCTGGTAAGCAAAAGCGATTTGCTTAATCAAAAAGAATTGAAGACATTTATCGCCAAACTTAAAAGAAAAAATTCTAAAGTATACAATTTCTCGATTTACGATTACGACAGTTTTGTAAAAGCGTGCCAAATATTAGATAAGATTAAGAAATAAATTATGTATCAAAAAACCGTCCCGATTTATATCGTGGACGGTTTTTAATTTATTATTATTTGATAATTCTTTTGATATCTTTTTTGATACCATAAACAAATTCTGCTCTGTTTCTTTCATCGCTTCCCTGATATGGAGAAATATAAATTTCCCCGCGATCCTTATAATACGGATCTTTACTAATATAAAGTTCGCTTGCCACTTTTTCTATTGCATCAACTGCCCTATCAATCTCTGATTCTTCTGAATACGGACTAAGATAAGTTGTCGCTTCTCTTAAACTATCTTTTTGATAGATAGAAAGTTCAAGTTTCCTATCTTTTACTCCCTTTAATATACCAGAAGTATATTGATAAGCTTTTTGTAAATCATTATTTGAGATGTTTAAACCTGTTAATCCAGAAGAACAACTGTAACCGTTACTAATACCCGAATCAGATGCAGAGATAGAACTAGATTCTCCAGTACATACAATAAAAAAAATACTAACAAGAGCATAAAGAAAAACTATAGCAGGAAGAGCATAAAACCCAACTGCAAAAGTTATTAGAACTATAGCTTTATGCCAACCTGTTTCTAACAAATCAAAATTGCTCGGATCTTCGTATTTTTTTTTCTTCTTAAATAGTTTTTTGATGGCATTGATAACGCCAGCGCCAAACCATGAAACAAATAAAAATACAGGAATCAGATACATCAATGCCAATCCTCCATATAGCATATCATTGCTAAATGATGGCTTGTCTGGTGTCGGGAAAAAACCAAAGGTTGATTCGTGCCCAATTATGGCATACCAAACAGCAAAACTGATTAATGATATTGCGCCCAATAAAGGCACAAGCCAGATATATAGCATTCTCTTTTTGTAGCTATCCATTTACCCTCCTTTTAAATTGCTTTTTATATTTAAGCATTTTTAGTGATTATTGTCAATGTCGGCAATAAAACACACCGCCAAAAAGCGGTGCGATATTTGTTGCCGGACTAGGCCTGGCCCGTGGTCGGGCTACGGCTGAGAGATTCGAACCTAGATAATCGCCTCCAAAGGGCGGTGTCCTACCATTAGCCTCGCCCGTGGCCGGGCTACGGCCGAGGGCCTCGCCCGTGGTCGGGCTACGGCCGAGGGACGATCCGGTTTATATACAGAGTTGCGGGACATGGATTCGAACCATGATAATCGCCTCCAAAGGGCGGTGTCCTACCATTAGACGATCCCGCAACTCTATATACAAAATACGAAACTTTTCTTTTATCTCTCTTTTTCCTTTAGCCTCGCCCGTGGTCGGGCTACGGCCGAGGGCCTCGCCCGTAGGAAGTAGCCTATTAGCCATGGGCTACGGCCGAGGGACGATCCGGCAATACAATGCCAGCATTTAGCTGGCAATGATATTATTTTATATCCTATTTTTCCTGTTTTGGCAACTCTATCAATTCAATAATTGCCAATTCTAAAGGAAGTTGCGGAATTGGAGAAAATTTTATTCCATTTTTCGCCTCCATGAACACATTCAAAGCTTTATGCAAAAAAGCTTCTTTTGTTTCTTTTATTGTTTCATTTAATTGAATTATATCCTCTTTAGTCAAATTAGCCATCAAAGGATTTATCAATGATTTATCTATTTTTAAAAGCAATGCTTGTCTGAGATAATTTATTAAATCATTGGAAAATTCATGAGGATCATATCCTTTATCAAAAACCGAATTCAAGTATTCAATCGATTTTTTCGTTTCCCCTTTAACTAAAAATCCAAAAAATTCTGCTAGCACTTTCACATCAACCAATCCTAAAAGATTTTTTATATCTTCAGCTTTGATATTTTCCTTCCCTCCAAAAGCCGCTGCCTGCGCCAAAAGGACTTGAGCATCTCTAACTGATCCTTGTGAATTTGAAGCAATAAGTTCTAAAGCATCGTCTTCTATTTTTATTTTTTCCGCCTTGGCAACTTCTTTTAATCTTTTAAGCGTATCAGTCACTGAAACTTTCCTAAAATCAAATCTCTGGCATCTGGAAATTATCGTAGGAATCATCTTATGGATTTCAGTAGTTGCTAATATGAAAATCGCATGTCCAGGTGGTTCTTCTAAAGTTTTAAGTAAAGCATTAGCTGCATCTTTGGAAAGCTGATGACATTCATCGATTATTAAAACTTTATATTTTAAATTTGTTGGAGAATATTTTATTCCTTCTCTTAACTCTCTTATATCGTCTATCCCTCTGTTTGACGCAGCATCAATTTCAATTATGTCCACTGCGCTTCCTTTATTTATTGCCAAACAATTGGCGCATTTATTGCAAGGTTCCACTCCGTCCGGATTCAAACAGTTTACCGCCTTAGCTAAGACTCTAGCAGCAGTCGTCTTTCCCACTCCTCTCGGACCGCAAAAAAGATAAGCATGCGCAACCATGTTTTTTTTGATCGAGTTACTCAATGTAAAAACTATTTCTTCCTGTCCGGCAATCTCATCAAACCTTTTCGGTCTGTATTTTCTATACAAGCTCAAATTCTCCATAAATTATTTTTTGAAAACTAAAAATTTGTATCCCAAGAAATTCCACATGAAGACTATTATTGATGCCAAGAAATCCGCGCTTACATTCCAAGCTTCATGCGTAAGTCCAGCTATCGGAGCAACGCCTTTCGCAATAAAAGAAGATATTCCGACTTTTAAAAGATATCCAACTATCGTGACTGTATAAAACTTTACAGCCTCGCCTACTTTATCTTGAGTATCTTTTTTTTCAAACGACCAGAACTTATTCCATAAAAAACTATTTGTTGAAGAAACTAAAAACGAAACTGTCACCATTATCGGATAAAATTGCTTAACTACCATACCTCCAAAAAATCTTTGAAGCAATTCTATTGTTCCCATGTCTATCATTACATTGGAACTTCCCACTAAAAGAAATTTTGCAAATTGCCAAATCGAAGAAATTTTTTGCGCAATAATACTGGCAAGTTTTATTCCAACTACTGCCAATATCGGAGCTAATAACCAGATCCACGAAATTATCTGCCCAAGTAATGGATATGCTGAAAGCTTCAAAGCAAATCTCGGAGCTATCATCATCAAAACAATTGCATCTATTTCAGCTACTATCGCTGCGAAAATATAATCTCTTTTTGTTATTTGCATATTTTAAAAATTTTTATTATTGCCCCATTAGACTAGGGCTGATTTATTTTATTTATATCATCTTAGCTAAAAGCAAAATTAAACCGCAAACTAATTTTAACAAAGCAAATCCTATTGGGCAAGAAGCCTTTTATTTAAAAGAAAAAATAAGCTGTGAAAAACTCGCTTGACCAAATAACTGACCATGATAAAATATAAATAGATCTTTACCAATTAACTTTCGCTCGATAGTCCTTCGCCAAAAACGAAGAACTTAAAAGCTGTGTACATATACACACGAATATCCCAGACATTTATAGCACATTTTATTTTCATAGCACATTCAACCCAACAAGAAGAGAGTACAAAACGTACCCTCTTCTTTATTTTTATAAAAGGCATCTACCTCTTTTTTTTATTTTAAAAAATCTATATGATGAACTTAAGAAAATATGCTTAAGCTATACAATACAAAAACTAGAAAAATAGAAGAATTCAATCCAATTAAAAAAGACCAAGTAGGATTATATACTTGCGGACCAACTGTTTATTGGTTTGCGCACATCGGAAATTTGCGTACATATATTTTTGAAGATATATTAAAACGCGTTTTAATTTTTAACGGATATAATGTTGTGCATGTCATGAATATTACAGATGTTGGACACTTAACATCAGACTCTGATACTGGCGAAGACAAATTAGAAAAAGGAGCAAAACGCGAAGGCAAAACAGTTTGGGATATTGCGGAATTTTATACTAATGCATTTTTAAGAGATATAGCGTTACTAAATATTTTGAAACCTGATGTTTTAGTAAAAGCTACTGATACAATACAAGATCAAATTAATTTTATTTTAGAATTAGAAAAAAAAGGCTTTACTTACAAAATCGATGATGGAATTTATTTTGATACTTCCAAACTTCCAACTTATGGCAAACTCTGGCCCAATAAAATGGAATTAAAATCTGGAACCAGAGTCGAGCTGACTGAGCAGAAAAAAAATCCTGCAGACTTCGCTTTATGGAAATTTTCTCCAAAAGACGAAAAGAGACAAATGGAATGGAATTCGCCTTGGGGGGTTGGATTTCCTGGATGGCATACTGAATGTGTAGTAATGTCTATGAAATATTTAAATATTCCTTTCGATATCCATTGTGGAGGGATTGACCATGTGTTAATCCATCATACAAATGAAATTGCTCAATGCGAAGCCGCCACTGGAAAAGACTTGGCTAATTTTTGGATGCACGGCGAACATCTCATACTAAAAGATGGCAAGATGGCAAAATCAGAAGGCAATATAATTTTAATAGAAACGATAAAAGAAAAAAGATTAAACGAACTATCTTTTAGATATTTGTGCTTAACTACCCATTATAGATCTACTATTACATTTTCCTGGGAATCGCTTGAGGCATCAAACAATGCCTTAGACTCTTTGTATTCAAAAATTAAAATTCTTAAAAATGATACCTCACCAATTGACCAAAAAGAGTTTGACGCAAATTTAAAAGAATTTACAGAAATTATTAATAATGATTTAGATACCCCGCAGGCTTTAGCCTTTATTTGGGATATGCTTAAAAAAGAAATTTCTGATTCTACTAAATACGCTTTATTATTAGAAGCAGATAAAATATTTGATTTAGGGTTTAATAATATAAAGGAAGATGATATTCCGCAAGAAATTATTGATATAGCAAATCAACGCCTTGATTATAGGGCTAAAAAAGATTGGGCAATGTCTGATAAGTTAAGAGATCAAGCCAAAACGAAAGGATATCTTATAGAAGATACGACTGAAAGTTTTAAAATTTCAAAAATATAAATAATAACCGTCAAAAAAAATATTCGCAGGCAATTCGTATCAATCTTTTTGATAATATCTTCGATTTTTTGTCAATTTTGACTTTAATCGGCACTTTGCCCTATCATTAGTGTATGGCAGACAAAAACAAATTACCTCCTCAAAACTTAGAAGCTGAACAATCAGTGTTAGGCTGTTTAATGATGGATAGAAATTCTCTAGTTAAAGTAGTCGATTTTTTAAAAGCCGAAGATTTTTATAAAGGATCACATCAAAAAATATATTCTGCTATGCTGGAACTATTTGAGAAAGGAGAACCTATAGATATACTTTCGGTTTCAAATACTCTGAATGAAAAAGATCAACTTCAAGAAATAGGAGGTCAAAGTTATTTGACTGAACTCATAAATTCAGTGCCTAATGCCTTACATGTAAAAAATTATGCAGACACTGTCAAAAAGAAAAAAATCTTAAGAGATTTAATAGAAGCTTCGTACCAGATTGGAGAAATGGGACATGATGAAGCAAAAGAAACTGATGAATTAGTCGACGAAGCGGAAAAATGCATTTTCAGAATAGCCCAAGGATCGTTAAAACAAAAATTCACTCCTATTCATACAATGTTAGGAGAAGCTTTTGACAGATTTGATAGAATATCCAAACACGACGGATCGATACGCGGAGTAACTACTGGATTCAAAGCATTAGATGATAAGCTCTCAGGATTGCAAAAATCGGATTTAATAATTCTTGCTGCCCGACCGAGTTTGGGAAAAACAAGCCTTGCGTTGGATATTGCCAGAAACGCAGCTGTTAAAAGCAAAATACCTGTAGGAATATTTTCATTGGAAATGTCTACCGAGCAGATCGTGGACAGATTTATAGCTGCTCAAGCTCATGTTGATCTTTGGAAATTAAGGACCGGAAAATTAGGAAAAGACGATATTACTAAAATACAGCATGCTTTAGAAAATTTATCTGGAGCTCCAATTTTTATAAACGATACTCCAGCGCTTAATCCTATCCAAATGAAAGCTATGGCCAGACGCTTGCAAGCTGAACACGGCCTTGGATTGATTGTCATCGATTATCTGCAATTAATGGATTCTAATAATAAAATAGCAAGCATCGTTCAACAAGTAAGCGAAATGTCCCGTGGATTAAAAATTTTAGCAAGAGAATTAAATGTCCCAATTCTGGCGCTTTCCCAGCTTTCCAGAGCAGTAGAACAAAGAATACCTCCTATTCCAAAACTTTCAGATTTAAGAGAATCAGGATCTTTGGAACAGGATGCCGATGTTGTCTTATTCATTTATAGAGAGAAAAATAAACAAGGAATTTTTGAAACTAATGAAGCAGAAATTATCATAGCAAAACACAGAAACGGACCAGTCGGTAAAGCCGATCTGTTCTTCTCTCAAGAAACAGCATCATTCGGAAATCTTGATAGGATTACTCAAATACCTCAAGATATTCAAGAAGAAGGATTTGGATTTGCAAATTATGAAGAAATGTAAAACTAAAAACTCCCCTTTATCAGGGGAGTTTTTAGTTAATCTTTATTTTGATAAAATATCAACTATTTGAACTTCTGTGAAAGGTTGCCTATGGCCTTTTTTAACTTGATATCTTGTTTTTGATTTATATTTCAAAACTGTCACTTTTTTGGCCCTGTCTTGTTTTGTAATTTTAGCCGTTACTTTAGCTTCAGAAATCATCGGGTTCCCGACTTCAATCTTTCCATCTTTTTCAATTAACAAAACATCTAAGAATTCGATATTCTCATCTTTTGACTCAAGTTTTTCAACTCTTAATTTTTGATTCGGAGCAACAATGTATTGTTTTCCTCCTGTTTTTATTACTGCAAACATATGTTTATTATTCTTCTGATAATGGCTTATTTATTTTTTTTGTTTCAAAATCTGGAGCTGCTCCAGTTATTTTTGTAACATCTTTTTCAATTTTTGAAAAATCAGATTGAGCAAGGTTGAAAGCATTAACTGCTGTTTCTAAATTATTTCCAAGCCTTGAGAAATGCTCATCATAAGCTTGCAAATGATTCTTTAACTTTTCAACATTGGCAATTATTATCTTGGTAGATTGTTCAATTCTCAAGAATCTGAACCCTTGAGCAACAGTCTGCAAATAAGCATAAAAAGATGTTGGAGAAACTATATGCACTCTTTTCTCCCTTATGGCATATTCAATCAAATCTTTTGTATTGCTTTTAATGGAACCGACTTTGTTTATCAACAAATCATAATATATCGCTTCCGAAGGAATGAACATAAAAGCAAAATCAAATGTTCCCTCTTGCGGCCTGATATATTGCGCAGTTTCATCTATCCTATTTTTCAAATCTTGTCTGAATAGTTTTTCCAGTTGTTCTCGCTTTGCCTCATCTTTTTCTTCGATAATTTTATTATAATTTTCAAGCGAGAATTTAGAATCTATTGGGATTATCTTATTCTTTTCCACAAATATCGCAGCATCAACTATTTTATCATCCTTAAATTTATACTGCATCACAAAATTGCTAGGGGGAAGCACATTCTTTAAAATTTCCTCCAAATAATACTCTCCAAGGATGCCCCTTTGTTTGGTATTCTTTAAAATATCCTCTAAAGATTGAAGTTGATTGGCAAATCCAGCTATCTGCTTGTTGGTTTCCTTCACAGTAGTTAATTCAGCAGTAATATCTTTTATGACACTAGCGCTATAACGAAACTGTTCTTGAATATTCTTGTTTGATTCGCTTAATTTGCTGTCTAAAACCTGATTTAAACTATTCAATTGTTGCTGTAAAAGCACTGCTGATTCACTTTGAGGCTTTTGATTGTTCTTATAGTTAAAAACAATCAAAATTATTAGTGCTATTAGTACTAATATCAAGAGTATATCAGTCATATGTTAATACTACCATTTTTCCAGAATTTGGCAATACCGGCCTTTTTCTCATCCTCCATAAAAGACTTTCTCCATTTGGGCCTTCTTTTTGTTCATCCTATTCTTGATTTCTTTATCTAAAAAATTAGAGACTTTCCCATCCAAAATAGCCTCTGCTAAATTATATAAAAATACTGTTGCGTCATACCATCTTGCCGGCAAAAACATTATAAATTCTACAAATTTTGTACCAATACTCCCCAATCCATCTAAAACAAATTCCGCCACCCTATTCATACCCCTCTTTTCTTTATCTTTTGATTTTATTGTCTTGCTATCATTTAACTCATCACTGCTTTCCATTTTTACGGAATATTTTTCATCAAATTCCCTTATTTTCTCCCTTGTTTGTTCAGATTCATTTTTAAATTTCTCATTATCCATTTCCTTCCTTAATTCATTATCCCAGTTCTCTCCATATTTCTCCTTCAAATTTTCTATTCTTTCCGCCCAATCTTTTATTTCTTGTTCCTGACTTATTGATTTTTCCTCTTTAAATTTTTTAGAATATTTATCTAAATATTCCTCCAAGAAATCTTCTCTTGAAAATTTAGATACATCTTGACCGCTCAATGATTTCTCAATCATTTCATCAGAAAATTTTTCTAATTCCCCTTTTCCTTCATCTCCAGATTCATTTATAACTTCATTGGGGAATTTCTGGTCCATATAAGTTTTTAAATACTGTTCTAAAAATTCCTCTCGAGGCTGTATCTCAACTTCATGAGACCTTTCCTTTTTTACTATTCCTTTTTCGGCAACGACATCATCTGCCCCCCATTCAGCATTAGGCCCAACATGATCATATTCTTTTGAGAGTTCTGATTTTAAGGACTCTAAAGCCTTGTCTTTTTCTTCTTGACTCATCGGCTCTACCTCCTCTTTTTTTTCTATAATTACATTCTCTTGATTAGGCTCGAGCTGTTTTTCAGTATTTTCATTTACATATTCTGGAAATTTTTCAGGATTATTTTCCATTTTTTAGAAATTCCATCTTTTACTTATTTCTGCCTCGACCTCTCTCTTATTTCTTGCATATTTAAGTTTAGAGATTTTCTTTATCGGATTTATTATAGAATCATTTCCCTTTCTTGGCTTAACAGTTTTCAATTTAAAAGGAGAAGAAACTTGGCCATCTATAATCATTTTCATCGCAAAATAAAAATTATCAAGATTGGAAAGATCGTAAGCTGAAAAATCAGGAGCAAATTGGCTCTCTATAAACTTAGCGTCGTCAGGCCCGACTCGAAAGCTCGCGATAGTACCGACATTTCCAAAAACAGCGTTCTTAATCGGATCTGACAATTGAGGTACATATTGATGCGCCAATATCAAATTAAGTTTGTATTTTCTAGCTTCTGACAATATTGTAGCAATATTTTCAGTAGTAAAATTATGGAATTCATCAATATATAAATAAAAATCTTTTCTTGATGCTTCTGGAATATTTGCTCTCTGCATAGCAGCTATTTGCATTTTTGAAATTAAAATCAATCCGAGTAAAGAAGAATTCATCTCTCCAGTTCTTCCCTTGGAAAGATTAGCTAAAAATATTTTTCCATCATTCATTACTTTAGAAAGATTGAAACCTGATCTCGTCTGCCCAATGATATTCCTCATCATTTCATTCTCGATAAATCTGCCAACTTTGGAAACAACATAACCAAGCATGTCTGATTTTGTCTGCCCTGTTGTCTGACGCCATTCTCTTAACCAAAAACTTCTGACTAAAGGATCTGTAACACTCTGCAATCGTTTTTCCATAAATTCCTGATCAGTAAAAATTCTTGATATTTCCACCAAAGTTCCAGGATTATTCCTGTCTGCCATAAGCGCTAACATAGCATTTCTCATATAATGTTCGAACATTGGACCGATGATTTCCGGAGGAAAAAGCTTTGAAAAAATCATTATCATTTCCGAAACTAAAAAATCTTTTTGATCGGGAGTTTCCCATTCAAGCATATTCAGTCCCATCGGATTCTCAGTATCAAAAGGTTCGAATAACACAATATCATCGACTCTTGATTTCGGAATATTTGCTAAAATATTCTCTATTAAATCTCCATGGGGATCAATCACCCCAACTCCTTTTCCATTAGCTATATCTTGGATTATCATCTCTTGCATTAACGACGTTTTACCAGTACCAGTTTGTCCGATAATATAAAAATGCCTTCTCCTATCCTGTTCGTTGGAAAAATAAACATCTTGTTCTTCGCCACGATAAATTGATTCGCCTATCAGAATCTGTCCTGTCTTAGGAAGGTTTTGAGGAGGAGCTATTTCTTTAGTTTTTACCCATTGCAAATTAGGGCTTTCAATATGCGCCAAAGGAAAATGATAAATACTGGCTAATTCTTCTGCATTTAAAACTACTGTTTGATATCTATTAAAATTTCTAAAACAATAATCAAAAGAAAATTTTTTCATTTCAAAAGCCCTTACAGGTATGAATTTGAAATTATTTTCATTGGAATAAAATTGAGCAAAACTGCTTTCAATATTATGCAAAATATCTTCGGATCTTTCCCTGTCTTTAGCAACGCTAATAATTCTGACATTAACATCAAACTGAGCTTTTGACATTTTTTTTCTTATTAAATCTATCTGATTGTAATCAATAGTGCTGGGATTATAATATTGTCCTTGATTCTGATCAAAAGCTTGTTGGCTTTCAGAAGAACTCTTAAGGGAAAAAAAATCTCCTATTAATCTTGTAGAAGAACTTCTCGCGTGGTTCCCGCCTTGATATTGTCCATTTGGATTCAAAATATTATCAATTTCCCTTTGGCCTCTTTCCCTAATGTTTGAAATAGTAGGTCTGGCAATAATTTGGATAGAACAGCCTTCTTCTGGTTTTATCCTGCTCATTGCATTAGTTATTGAAGCAATCGGATCTCCAGCTAAATCTTTATAAGTAGTCAAAGGCATTAAATCATTTTTTTCTAATTTCAAAAAAGAAGCGCTTATAAAAGATTTTGGTTCAAAAATAGTATAATCTTTAACAACTTTTTCAATTACAGCTCCAGGATAAACTCCTTGAATATATTTTTGCAATCCGTCACTTAGTCTATTTGATATTGAAATGTAGAAAGCAATATCAGCATCCCCTACCTCAGAGGCAATTTCCAATGACACAGTAGGAGGATCGGAAAAAAAACTATGTTTTAAATCCTTATATCTTAAATATAAAAAATTAGAATAAACCTGTTCCATCAAGGCTATCAATTCTTTCTTATCTTTTTCAGAGCCATCTTTTTCATACCTAGGCATCTTCACTAAAAATAAAGTTTTATCAAGACTATCCTGCCATTTCATAATCCCGCTTTTTCTGAAATACCAAAAAATAGCCCAAATGCCCAGAAAAAGAAATAATGAAACTATAAATCCAAAATCAAACATAAATAAATTTATTCCCTAAATCTTTTCCATAACCCTCCGACCGATAATAAATCATGGACTAAATCGATAACATAAGGGTCTTCAATTTTTTTCAAAGCATTCATAGCCTTTCTAAAACCCTTATCTTCTGCAATCATTATAATCTTTTCAGCTTGCTTTCTGAAGTCTTCAGTTTTTACATCTTCGACTATCATATCCACTTCCTGTTTTTCATATTCTGGAGCATCAATCTTATCTATAATTCTTTCCATGGCTCTCTTATCTGCTTTTTCTTCATCAGTCAATTTCATAGGTCTTAATTCTCCAGAATCCCTGTCTTTAAAATATTCAATCACTTCCTCAATGGATTTAGTCTTCAAATCTTCAACATTTTCCGGCCTAGGCGCATAGTCTGTTTTCTCCAATTCTTGAATCTGAGTTTCATAATAGTCTTTATCTTTTTCAATACTCTTTTCTAAAGTTTCTCTATTTTCAAGAATCGTATTATTTAAATTATTGTTCTTTTCTTCGATTGGAATCTCTGGCTTTATTAATTCTTGATTCTGAATTTCTGAATCTTGATTTTGATCTCCAATTATTTCTCTGTATTGGTCCATAATTTTAATACATTATTATCTCTAAAAATATAAAAATAAAATATAAAAGCAATAAATAAACACCTTCTTTCTTGGTTATCTTCTGATCGGTCCTAATACATGTATAAAAAAGTATTATTGACATGACCAAGAATATTCTAGCCAGTACAAATGTCGATAAACCATCAATATTTATAGGATGAATAATTGCCGCAATGCCTATAACTAATGTTGTACAAACAACAACGCCACCCATCAAATTACCCAATATCATCCATTCTTGCTTGCTTTTCGCCGCCTGTACCGAAAAGAATGTTTCTGGTAAACAATTGCCAACGCTTACAATCAATACTCCTATAATGCCTAAAGGTATTGCAAAATTATCCGAAAAAGATATCGAAGAATCAACTATCCCTTTAGCTCCTAAAAGCAAAATAAATATCCCTAAAACCGCTAAAAGAAAATCTCTTATCAGTTCTGATTTTTTTATTATTTTTCTATTAGAACTTTGATCTAATGTAAATCTGTCCTTGTCTGAGAAAAGCCACGCTGAATAAATAAGATAGACAATTATCAAAAAAACTCCATCAAGCCTCGAAAGTGTTTTATCAAAAACCAATAATATTGGAAGCATTGTTGCAGCAATTGTAAATAAAACACTGGTGCTTACAGTTCTGCTTTTAGCTTCAATTCCTTTTTTCGATAATACTGCAGCTAATCCTAAGGCAAATGATAAATCAAAAATATTTCCTCCAATTACATCTCCATAGGAAAGCTCCGGAACGCCTCTTATTGCCGACATCACAGCAACAAAAAAATTAGGTATGCTAACCCCGAAAGCCATTAGGAAAAAAGCTAATATAAACTCTCTCCATTTTAAAAAAATCGCGATTCTGCCCAAAGCTTGAACAAGTATCTGGCTAGCCATATACATAGCAGCACAAGAAAGCAAAAACATCGGGACAGAAATTATTAAAGGCATCATATTTTCTATATTTTACCATTTAGAAAAGAAATTAACAATTTCATAAATCACACCTATCGCAAAAATCATCATAAAAAAATAAACAGAATTATCTCTCGGCTTTATTTTTTTATGCATCAACATTACAAGAACTCCCTCAGCTCCCATAAAAACTCCTCCAATGAAAGAAATAACTCCTAAAAAATTCTGAAAACCTGACAAATAAAGACCTAAAGGTAGAAAAGAGCTCAATACCCATGATAGACCCTTGCTCAATTTCATATCGTAATTAAAAATTTTCTTCAATGTGAGCCCTATCGTTATAAAAGAAGTCAAAATAACAACAAACCCAAAAACCAAGGCAAACGATCCAAGCACAGGACCAAGTTTTGGCATAAAACAATCAAGCGACATTTCGGTTGTATTCTGTCCACAAATTGAAATGACTAAAAAAATAAAAAATGAATAGATTATGAAAGCTATTAAGAAAGAAAATAATATTACTGTATTAAAAATTTTTTTTATATTCTCCGGCTTTTCTTTCCTCTCCTTCTTAGTTAAAAACATTTCTTCTATTTCAGGAATAACTGAAAGCCCTCCGTAAGAAAATAAAACTGCTCCATATGGCAAAAACCACTTGATATTGCTTATTGGAATAAAAAGATTTGAAAAATTTATTTTTTCATATCCAAAATAAAATATTGCGAATAAAGAAACAAAAAATATTATTAAACACCAAAAAGATATTTTTTCTATAAAACTTATTCCTTTCAAAATAGTAAAAGACACTATAAACCCAAAAATAACGACATAAACAGACATTTCAGCAGGAAACCATTGGCTAAACAATCCTTTCATAAATGCGCCTCCGATTATCAAATAAGCGAGCAATGATCCAATAGACCCAAAGATTCCAACCACATAAGCTATCTTCTGACCTAAAAATCCTAAATGTATTTTTGCAAAGCTCGGGAAACGAAGATAGTCTGGAGTTTTAAAACTTACATCTCCAAACATTAGATGAATCTTAGCCGAGATAATTCCGAAAATAACTAAATAAGCAAACATTATCCAAACTCCTGTTTGCGAAGTAATATAAGGCAAGGCAAACATTCCAGCCCCGATTATTGTTCCGCTCAATACAGCAATAGCTTTTATGGTTTTTGGAATCCCCATATTAGCTATATTTTAACAAATTTATATGATATTTTGATGTTAATAACTTTTCAGAGAAAAAGAGAATGGCGCTGCTAACGAGAGTCGAACTCGTGTTACGCCCGTGAGAGGGGCGTGTCCTAGGCCACTAGACGATAGCAGCAAAGATAAAAAATCTTAATTGTTTTTTTTAAAAAAATCAATAAAATCAATCGGCTCTATGATACTCTCTCAATCTCTCTGAAATCGCAACTAAATTGAAACCTAAATTCATAGCTACTAGAACTGCTGATAATATTGGATATATTTCTTGAATCGAATATCGTCCTTTTATCCAAAAAGGTATTGTATTGCCTTCATGATTTATCTTGAAATTTAATTCTTGGCCATCATTTACTATATCGCTTGCATAAATAGTCCCTTTGTTTTCTATCGAGCAAGTTTTAATTATTTTCTCTCCTCTTTTTACATTTTCACTCAAAGAAATATTATCATTATTAAAAAATATCAAAGCATTGTTGGAAAGATTTTCCATCAAATATTCTACTTCTAATTCATTGCCAGTTTTCTCTTTCTGTTTGTTCCCATTAAAAACAACTATGGGCGATTCGATTCCAGAAAACATTTCAACTATTTTTCCATATTCTTTTTCTAAATCAAAAATATAAATCAAAATATCATTTGACAAAAAATCCAAAGCATTGGAAAATTCATTCGTTGAAAAAAAAGTTTTTACATTAAAATCGTCTTTAAGCAATTGATAAAGTATCTCTGCGCACAATTTTGAATTATCTCCGGACAATAATACGGTTCTAAATTTTCTCATTTTATATAATAAACTGATAAATAATTTCATGATCTTTATTGACTCGCCCCTTTTTAATCATCTCTCTGAGTAGGGATTTGCCAATAATCAAAAATATATTTTGCTAATTTTGAAAATATTGGAGCGGCTGAAATTGATGCTTCTTTCACTCCTGGCTTGTCGAATTTTATGATAGCAACAAACTTTGGATCATAAGCTGGACCAAATCCGGCAAACGTTTGCCAAGTTTCAGAATCAGTGTAACCGCCTCCCTTGGTCGGCATTTGAGCTGTTCCTGTTTTTCCAGCAACATAATATCCAGAAACTCTTGCTGCTTTTGAAAATCCTATTTCCGTAACACTATTAAGCATTTTTTTTATCAATTCCGAAGTTTGCTGATTTATAATATTTTCACTTAATACCTGGGGTAAAATTTCTTTTATTGTCCCATCTGGATTTATAATCTTTTCCACTATATATGGCTTATATATCTTTCCTCCATTTGCCAAGGCGCAATAAGAAACAGCTAAACGCAAAGGCGTAATACTAATCCCTTGACCAAATGATACCGTTGCGATACTTGATTCTCTTCCAGCTCGTAAATCAGAACTTATTTTATCACTTACCTCTCCGGCTATGTCCACTCCTGTTTTTTCAAAAAAACCAAAATTTTCCAAATATTTTATATATACATTCTTAGGAACTTGTCTCGCAGCAAAAACAGCGCCTGTATTGATGGAATTTTCCAAAACTTTAGTCATCGTGCAAGTTCCATAAACCTTATCATTATAATTTTTAATCGTCCATCTATCTATTTTTAGATATCCCGAATCTTGATAAGTTGTGTCTGGAGTGACTTTTTTCTCATTAAGCGCTATTGCCATTGTTATGGCTTTAAAAACAGAACCCGGCTCATAAAGCTTTTGCAAAGCTCCATTTTGGAATATTTCAAAATTTTGACTGTATTTAGAATATTCATTTGGATCATATGATGGATAATCTGCTAATGCTATTATTTTACCTGAGTTAGGATCCATTACTATTATCTGCCCCTCTGTATAACCTATATTATCATAAACTTCTCTTAATAATTCTTCGGCTTTTTTTTGAATATTAATATCAACAGTCAATATTAAATCACTCCCTTGAATATTCTTGCCTTCCTGAGAAAAAAAATATCCTAATATTCCCTTTTCTTTTTTAACAAACTCTTCCTTCCCTCTTAAAGTATTATTATAATACCCCTGAATCCCATATTTTCCGTTTTGATCTTTATCTACAAAACCTAATAATGTTCCAGCAATATCTTTATATGGATAATAAGGGTATGTTTCATTCTTTAAATAAATCCCTTTTAATTGAGACTGTTCTATGAGCTCTTTTTCTTTGTCGCTTATTTTCTCTTTTAAAGGATAATATAAATTTTCCTTATTAGAGAATGCTGTTTTCAATTCTTCTATATCAAGACCCAATATCTGGGAAACCAATGAAGCGGTCTGATTATCATCCTGAATTTCCGCAGGAACAGCATAGCATTTAGCAAAAGCTCTATTCGAAACCAAAAGCGAAAGTTCGTCTTTATCATGGCAAAAAATCTTACCCCTGTTCCCCGAGACATCTTGGACAAGCTCCTGCTGGCCTTTCGCCAATACTTTATATAATGATCCTTTTAAGATCTGAATAGAAAAAAGGCGCCAAGTTATAATTGCGCCTATACAGAAAAAAAACACTAATATTAAAATACTTTTCCACGATCCAACTTTCATAGCATATTTTAATTCTTATCAGATGCGACCTTATCGGTTTTTGCATCAATATATTCAATATTTCCGATTTTTTCGAAATTCATAGAGCTCGCTAGGTTATCAACATTCATTTGAGAATTATGAGCAGAAACTATCATTTCCATTTCCTGATTTTCCTGATTAAGCTTAGTAACTTGCGTTTCGTATTCTGGAATATAAAAACTCAAATGAGCAATTTTATTTGTTTGAACAATATATACTCCTGATAAAAAGAATAAAGATATTGTTTCTATTGCGACTATTTTTGATAAAAATGTTTTTCTACTGGCTCTTTTTTTCATATTTAGATGCTTAAATTTTTTGGATCACTCTTAATTTTGCGCTACCAGACCTCTTATTTTTTTCTAATTCCTCCCTTGAGGCGACTAATGGTTTTTTTGTTAAAATTTCTGCCAATCCTTCCTGTTTTAAGTCCCTGAAATAATTTTTTACAATCCTATCTTCTAATGAATGAAATGATATGATTGCCAATCTTCCATTCCTTCCTAAAAGCTGAAATGCTTTAGGCATGACTATTTTTAAATTCTCCAATTCTCTGTTAGCCTCAATCCTCAATGCTTGAAAAATCATAGCTAAACATTTCTTCGTGCAATCAGGCAAAGAATCTTTTAAATCTTTAACAGTTTCTATTCTTTTTATTTTCCTTGATTCGTATATTTGCTGGGCAAATTTCCTTGCCGACCTCAACTCCCCATAATTTTTAAAAATTTCTTCTAATTCTTCTTTGGTATAATCATTCAAAATATCACTCGCCTTTTCTTTTCCATTTAAACTGTATCTCATATCAAGTCCCTGATTTTCTTCTTTAAAAGAAAATCCTCTACAAGAATTTTCTAAATCCCATGAAGATAATCCCAAATCTATCAAGATTCCATCAATATTTTTCAAATTATGTTTTAAAGCTACCTTGTCGATATTGGCATAATTATCATTCTCCAATATTAATCCTTCTATCCTTTCTGCTTTTTCTGCCACTTGGCTATCCCATTCTATGCCAATTACTTTTGCTCCTTTCTTCAATATTTCCCTGCTATGACCTCCAAATCCAAATGTGCAATCAATAAATATTTTCCCTTTCTCCGGATTTAGCAGCTTTATAGTTTCTTCTAATAACACCGGATAATGATCTTTATATTCCGACATCTTTTAATTTCTCGATTGATTCATCCATTTCCTTTTCAACCTTTGCCTTGTATTGGCTCCAGACTTTTGCATCCCAAATTTCTATTCTGTTATACATTCCAATAATAACAGCGTCCTTTTCCAAGGAAGCAAACTCCTTTAAATAATCAGGTATTAAAATTCTCCCTATTTTATCAAATTCAACCTCAGAAGCTCCTCCTAAAATAATCCTTGCCATCGCCCTTCCTTCTTTCTGACTCAAAGGTAAATTCCCAACTTTCTCTGAAATTACTTTCCATTGTTCTTTTGGATAAATTACCAAACTGCTCTCTAATCCCTTGGTGATAACCGCTCCATTGCCAAGATCCTTCCTGAATTTGGAAGGTATAGACATTCTTCTCTTTTCATCAATTGTGTGTTGATATTCTCCTATAAACATAAGTTATCCACAGTTTTTGACTTTTTTCACACATTTTTCCACAATTTCCCACTCATTAACTCATAATATCCATTTTCCCCCACTGTGTCAAACTGTGAATAAAAAGATATTCACACCCTATCGAACAATAAAAAAACCGCTTATTTATAAGCGGTTTTTAAAAAGAGCTAACCAATACTTTGTGCTTGGCTATTATTAGTACTAAATAAAGAATTTTCTTCTGTCTTACTTATATATTTCTCGATATTTGGACAAATATCCAATACTGCCTTCCTAATATCAGAATTGCCATTTTCATACAATTCGGCAAAATCATACATCCCAAAATCTGATTTATAAATTTCCAATATTATTTTTAAATCTTCATATCTTATTTTCTTTATACTGCTGCCAAGATTAATTGCCATTTTCAATTGAGAAATGAGAGCTGTTCTCATATTATCAATTACTGCCTGAATAATTTTTTCAGTACCTGGATTCGCTGACAAAATTCCAAACAATTCTTCAATTTTTTTTAAAAGATCTTCAATTCTTTTTTGGCTTTTATTATTTTTCTGACACATTTTAAAAGCCTCCTTTCATCATTATTGATTGCATAAAAATAATGCCATGTCAAATAAAAAGCCATTATCGCAAAAAATATGGCTTTTTATTTGAAAATATATTTCTATTTTATTTTTTATTAGATATGCCAGCTTTTATCAATCCATTAAAAAGAGGATGACCAACTACAGGAGCAGATTTGAATTCTGGGTGAAATTGGCAAGCAACGAAAAATGGATGGTCTTTTAATTCAATTATTTCTACGAGATTCCTTTTAGGATTTATTCCTGAAAAAATCAATCCTTTCTTGGCGAGCTGATCTCTATAATCATTATTAAACTCATATCTATGTCTATGACGTTCTGAAATCATTTCTGATTTGTAACATTCAAAAGCTTTCGTGCCTTTTTCTATCTTGCAATCATAAGCGCCTAAACGCATGCTTCCACCCATATTCTTTTTTTTCAAATTCTCAGCCTGCTCCTGCATTATATGTATTACAGGATGAGGAGTTTTTTGGTTCATTTCTGTTGAATTCGCATCTTTCAAACCGCAAACATTCCTTGAGAATTCTACTGTCATTAATTGCATTCCAAGACATAATCCCAAAAGAGGAATTTTTTTCTTCCTGCAGTATTCTATAGCTCTTATCTTGCCTTCTATCCCTCTCAAACCAAATCCTCCTGGTACTATAATCGCATCAAAATTATCCAATTCTTTTAAATTTTTAGGATCTTCCTCATAACTTTCAGCATTAAGCCATTGTATAGAAGGATTGCGATTATTAGCCCAAGCCGCATGTTTTACTGCTTCTATCACAGATATATAAGAATCCAATAATGTAAATTTCCCCGAAACAAAATATTTTCCGACTATACCGATTTTTACATCTTGTTTAGCATTTTCCATTACATCTATCATTCTTCTCCAATCATGCATGTCCTTTTTAGTGCTTCTCATGCCAAAACACTTTAAAATTTTATTTCCCAGTTCTTCATCTTCAAAATTTACCGGTACTTTGTAAATTGATTTTATATCAGGAGCTGAAATAGTATGTTCGGCATCAACATTGCAAAATGTCGCTATTTTTTGTTTTCTTAAATCATCTAAAGGATATTCTGCTCTTGCTATGATAAAATCAGGCTGGATACCTACAGAATTCAAAGCTCTCACGGCATATTGAGTAGGTTTTGTTTTCATTTCTCCTAACATTCTTGGGACTGGAAGAAAACTCACTAAAACAAAAATTACCTCTTTAGGTTTTTTAAAATTTAATATCCTAGCTGCTTCCAAAAATAAAGAATTCTGAAATTCTCCGACCGTACCCCCAATTTCAGTTATAACAAAATCTGATTTTGTCTTTTTTCCAGCTCTTTCTACTCTATCTATAATCTCTTGAGTGATATGGGGCACAGATTCAACGCATTTTCCTCCATATTCAAGATTCCTTTCTTTCTCTATTACCGTTTTATAGACTTGACCGGCTGTCATATAATTGTAAGAAAACATATCTTGGCCGGTAAACCTTTCATAATTTCCTATATCCTGATCGCATTCCAAGCCGTCCTCTGTCACAAAAACCTCACCATGCTCTATAGGATTCATCGTTCCAGCATCTACGTTGAGATAAGGATCTATTTTTATATTCGTCACGCTGTATCCTTTTGATTGCAATATTTTTCCAATTGAAGCGGCTGTTATGCCTTTTCCAATTCCAGACATAACTCCTCCGCATACGAATATGTATTTGGACATAAAGTTTTTTTTAATACTAATCATCTAATTTTAACAATTTTTTAGAAACTTTCAAAATTCTAAAAAAACCAACTATTTTATGATTGTAAATATAGAAAATCAATCTTAGACATTGCAACTTTTGCACTCTTGTCTTATTATATTATATAGAAATATATGAAGGTTTTTGAATTTCATTTTAATAGCCAGCAAAAAGGCCAAAATGTTTTTGATAGTTTCATTTTTGACCCGGAAGACAATTCTCAAGAACCCTTGGGAAGCATCATAATCGCAGGTCAAATAGATAATGCCCTTCCTCAGAGCTATGATTTATTAAAAAATTTGGCTGAAATAATCAAAGAAGAACATTACAAGAGTTCTAATGTATCTCCAAAAATAGCTTTCAAGAAATCTTTAGTGAAAGCAAATTCGTTTTTGAAAAATTTAGTCAAGGAAGGAAATGTCAACTGGCTCGGAAATTTCAATTTTGCCGCAATAAATATAAATCAAGATTTAATAAGTTTCGTTAAGGTCGGGAATATAAAAATACTGCTCATTCGCGATAATGAAACATATGACATCAGCGATAATCTTGAATATCAAGGCTCTGATGGAATTGGATCATATTTCCTGAATGTTGCGCTGGGGAAACTAAGTCCCGACGACAGATTAATTATCGCTAATTCCGAACTTTATGATTCGATATCTGACAACGAATTGTTAAAAGACATAATCAATGAAAATGATTGGTCTCAAAAAAAACTCTCAGAATTATTTAAAAACTCGAAAGATGATTTGAAAGAAACCAAAGGAATGGCCCTATTAATAACAATGCAGCTAAAAGATGCGAAAAGGCCGAATTTTAGTTTTTCATTCCCTAAAATAACAATACCAAAAATAAAAAAACCAAATATGGACCTGCCAAATTTCAATTTCACATCAAAAAAGATTGCCATATTCGCGTTCTTTACATTGATAATCGCTGGAGGTATATTTTTAGCTTTTAAATTCGGACTCAATAAAGAAAAAACGCAAACTGCCACAGTTTCCCAAGAGCAGACAACACAAAATCAAGGAAGTCAAACACAAGTCGCTCAGACAGATGCGCCAGTGCTTCCTGAACCAAAAATCCCCGCATTTTTCAATATGGGAGATTTAAACTATTCCCCTACAAAAATAGCTGCTACCAACAGCGCCATCTACTTGTTCAATAATACCACTGAATTTTATAGGATAAACACAAAAGATCTGAAATCAGTGAAAGATACCAGCGAACAAAATCTTGAAATGCTTGCATTAGGAGAAAATTCAATTTTTTTCTTTTCTCCAACAAGCACCATATCTGAATATGATATGTCTAAAGATGTATTAGGATATCAACAGATAAAACTTTCAGAAAATATTAAAATAAGCGATTTAATCTATTACAATAACAAACTTTATTTCTTAGATTCGGAAAATGGGATAATCTATAAAAAATCAAAAGACAAAATAGAAGAATCTCTAAAAGATCAAAGAATTGTCGGAGCAAAATCAATCGCTATAGATGGAAATATCTGGATTTTAACCCAGGGTAATAAAATAGATAAATATTTTTCAGGAAAATTTATTGAAAGCATTATGATTTCAGGAGCAGTTAATGCTAAAAAAATCTGGACTCAAAGAGGCAATGATAATATCTATGTTTTAGATCCTGAAGGAACACAAATCCTGGTAATCGATAAAAAAGGAAATATTGTAAAAACACATCAAGATCCTGCTTGGATAAATATTAAAGATTTTGCAGTCAATGAAAAAGGATTGATTTATCTGATAGACAATCAAAAAATTTACGAATTGCAATAAAAATTTTTAGAAACTATTTCCTGATTTTTGAAAATAAAAAGCCGCTCTTATAGAGCGGCTTTTTATTAGAAATAATAAAGATTATTTCAATTCAACTTTTGCTCCTGCTGCTTCGAAGGCCTTTTTCATTGCTTCTGCATCTTCTTTTTTAACATTTTCAGCAATAACCTGAGGTCCTTTATCTGCTGCATCAACTAAATCTTTAGCTTCTTTCAAGCCTTTTTGAGTTATATCTCTAACGGCTTTGATAACTTCGATTTTCTTGTCTCCTGCTGCTGCCAATACAACTGTGAATTCTGATTTTTCTTCAGCTGCTGCAGCGCCTCCTGCCGGAGCTGCTCCACCGACAAATGTTGGAGTAGCTGAAACGCCAAACTTCTGTTCCAAAGTTTTGACTAATTCAGCTAATTCGATAACTGTCATTTTTTCAACTTTTTCAACTATGTCCTTGAATTTTTCAGGGACTGTAAATTCATCTGCCATATTATTTATTTCTTTTTACCTCTTTAGAAGCGATCATGCATCTTTTGAGGCAATTTAATTATTTAATAGTCGCATCAGCTGTTTTTTATGCAGCAGATGTCGATTGCTTTTCTTTAATTGCGTTAATCACTCTCGCAAAACTTGCAGCAGTATCATTCAATACATAAGCAAGTTTAGCATATAACTCGTCTCTTGAAGGAATTGAGGCGTACGCGATGACATCCTGGACGGTTAATTTATTTAATTTCCCATCTTCGATATAACATCCTCCTAAAATTTTTATTTTCTCTGTTTTCGCTACATTATATATTTCTTTTGTAGGAAGAAAAGCGTCTTTTAAAGAGAAAATTATGCCTAACTGCCCTTGCAACGGTTTCAAATCGAAATCAATTTTCTTTTCTTTGAAAGCGATTGTTGCGAGTGTCTTTTTAGCTACATAGAGCTTGGCATCATTTTTTCTTAATTCTTTACGGAATGTACTTACATCGTTACTTGTCATTCCCTTATAATCGATAAAATACATCGATTTCTGAGAATCAATAGCTTCTTTAAGATCTTGGAGTATTTGCGTTTTCTGTTCTTTTGTTTTTGCCATGATTTAACATGATTATTTCTTACTCCCTGTATATTATCATACAGGGTTTTATTTTTATAATCTGTTTATAAAAATAAAAAATGCCTGACACCGCAGACATCGACCAAAAAGCTTAAAAACAGCTTTGTACCTCGATAGGATTTACTCTTAGGCGCGAACCTTCAAAACCTATTGTCTGTGGTGAAATAAATTGTATTTATTAAAATAGCAGATAAAAAGAAAAAAGTCAATCCCCTAAAGCCTTAACTATTGCTAAAGCAAAAGCCTGGGCAGATCCAGGGCCGTCAGCTGTTATTATCTTTCCGTCTATAACAACATTTTCCGGCTGATACAAAGCTTTTTGATCTTGCAATATCCTAATTGCCGATTTATCCATCAGAGACGACCATACAGTCGCTTTTACCCCTTTTAGCACTCCTGCCTTAGCTAAAATTGTCGGGCCGATGCATATTCCAGCTAAAATTTTTCTTTCAATAACAGCATCTTGAGCTATTTTATGGGCTAAGGGATTATTTATATATCCAGCAGCTCCTATCCCTCCAACAAATATTATTGCATCATAGTCTTTAACTTTTACCTGCTCTAAAATTATATCAACATCTTCCTCCCCGCCTTCAACTCCTATGGCAGTTCCCTGTTTTGAACTAGCGCAAAAAGTCGTTATCCCGGCTTTATTTAAAATTTCTTTTGGAATGAAATATTCTGGATCTCGAAAATCCTTGAATGCAATGATAAAAACCGCTTTTTTTGGTTTTTTATCCATTAATTTAATTTAGAAAATTTTTTGTCTAAATAATCTATTATTTGTCCAGTAATAACAGGACCCCAAGGCAAACCTTCTGTAAAAGATGCTAAAGAACAGATAGTTATATTTTTTTTCTGCCCTTCTGTTGGTAAAAAGTATCTCTTTTCTCCTACATAAGCAAAAGCTAAATTTCCAATTGTAAAATCTGGATATTTTGGTTGAGCCATTTTTATATCAGAAAGCGAGTCTCCAAAAGCGATGCAGTTATCTTCAATTTCCTTTTTATCTATATTAAATTCTTTTGCCCATTGAGATATCGCATACCCACAAGCATCATCTTTATCCCAGAAAGTTCCATCTCTCAGTTTTAAAGTAATATCAATAAAAGTCGGTCCCTTTATCGGATATACAAAATCACATTTTATTTCTTTCAAGAATTCTAAAAAATCTTCAAACATTTTCTGATGTCCTATTTCCTCAATTTCATAATGATCTGATTTAGGAACAGCAAAATTGAGCATCACATCTTTTTCTCTAAATTCTGGAATTACCGGATTCCATCTTTTTTGATTTTCCTTATCCATGAAAAAATCATAAACTTTCTGTCTAAAATCTTTATCGCGGATAGGATGATTTAAAAATTCTTCATTTATTATGACTTTATCATTGTCTATATCACATTCCATTAAACCAAGTTCTCCATAAAATCTGAATTGTTTTTTTATTTCCTTCCACTGAGGATGAATAATTAATTCAGCAAATCTATCTTTCATTTGGCTTAATGAACATCCCGTGATAATTGCTATTTGGACTCCTTTATTAGCGAGTTTTATAAGCTTCTCCAATATTAGAGAATCTACTTGCTTTGTTTTCTTAGCTCCGATTATTTCGCGCAAAGTTCCATCAACATCAAAAATCGCGAAAGATATTTTTTCTGGAAGCTTCTTTCCACTATCACATTCTCTGAATTGTTGTTCTGCTCGTTCCATACATATATTTTAACAATATGTTGCATATACGCAATATTGACAAAATATACTTCTGTTTTTTTATAAAATTCTAATAATTATTAGAAAAATATATTTGAAAAATCACCAAAATTATAATTAATAAAAACAGAGGCTTTGACCTCTGTAATTTCACGATGGCAGGCCGTCGTGGAAGATGTTAGAACTGCTATTGCAAAAGAAATCATTTCCGCTAAATACATTCCTTGACGCCCTGCTTCATATTTTCTCAATCATTCTACTTTTTAATACTAAATCCACTATTCTTCTTGAATACCTCAAGCAATTTCAACTGTTCACGCTGGAGCGAAGCATTGAAGATTATGTGATACTCAAAGTTTTTATTTACACTCTGGAACTCGTTGAAACCGATTTCTTTTGCCAAAATCTCGTTTGTTAAATTTTCAATTTTGCCTTCGTATGCTTTCTTGTTTGTCTCATAGTCAGTCTGCTCGTTGCTACCTTTTGCCTCAATCACAATGAAGCGGTCCTTTGATGTTTCAATGAGGAAGTCTGGAAAGTATCGTGCAACTCTCTTTTGTTCTGGGCTCCAGTACTCAAAATAGAAGTCAGTTCTACTCGGGTCCGCACACACACTGGCTCCAGTAAAATACACATCTCTTATTGTCTCATCTTTATCAAGCACATCACGGAGGTATC
>Ga0116184_10000066_pt1 | contig 118255 bp, 92 predicted proteins | sample AD_JPNNA5_MetaG_FD_89886 | JGI IMG/M metagenome (GOLD analysis project Ga0116184, IMG submission 89886) | Active sludge microbial communities of municipal wastewater-treating anaerobic digesters from Japan - AD_JPNNA5_MetaG | ecosystem: Engineered > Bioreactor > Anaerobic > Digestate | place... | reverse complement strand
GGGCGCGTCTGCGACCTCGGCGCGCGCGGGGGCATGGATGGCCCCCGCAAGGTCGCGCGCGCCTGCGGAGCGTCCTCCGGGCCCGGCCCCCGGTCCCCCCGAGGGAGGTGGTCGCCCGGGGGTGGTGGAGCGGGGCGTGGGCGGGGGATGCGGTCGCTGGGGGGCGATGGAGCGGGGCGTTGGGTGGCGGGTGGCCCGGGGTCCGGTCCTTCGGACACAACGTCGCCCCGGGGGCGCTGCCCCCGGGGCGCGTCTGCGACCTCGGCGCGCGCGGGGGCATGGATGGCCCCCGCAAGGTCGCGCGCGCCTGCGGAGCGTCCTCCGGGCCCGGCCCCCGGGTCCCCCCGATGGAGGTGGCCGCCACGGGGTGGTGGAATGGGGCGCTGGCGGGGGATGCGGTTGTTGGGCGGGGTGGTGGAGCGGGGCGTTGGGTGGCGGGTGGCCCGGGGTCCGGTCCTCCGGACACGACGTCGTCCCGGGGGCGCTGCCCCCGGGGCGCGTCTGCGACCTCGGCGCGCGCGGGGGCATGGATGGCCCCCGCAAGGTCGCGCGCGCCTGCGGAGCGTCCTCCGGGCCCGGCCCCCGGGCCCCCCGATGGAGGTGGCCGCCACGGGGTGGTGGAATGGGGCGCTGGCGGGGGATGCGGTGGCTGGGGGGCGATGGAGCGGGGCGTTGGGTGGCGGGTGGCCCGGGGGAGGTGGTCGTCCGGGGGTGGTGGAATGGGGCGCTGGCGGGGGATGCGGTTGGTGGGCGGGGCGGTGGAGCGGGCGTCGGATGGTGTGCAACCGGGAACATGGGTGACACGACAGACTGGGCACATCCGTGACTCCTGTTTCTTCGGGGTGGACAGGTAGCCACGACAGGACTCCGGCTGACTGCTTTTCGGATATCGACGCCCGCGAAAGTGCCAGACTTCTGGTCCGCTCGGAAATTCTGGTGGGAGGCGTGTTGACCTGGAAATGCGTCGTCCACTAGGATTCGAAGGCACTGACTTGGAGGAGGAAACATGAGACGCTGGCTGATGTTACTGTCGCTCGTGCTTCTGGGGGGCGCGGGCTGCCACAGGGCGTATCAGGTCATCGACGAGCCCATCGTCGGGGGGCGCGCCAACTGGGGACAGGAACAGGTTGGGACCGCCATCCGGAAAGCCCTGGTGGCCAGGAACTGGTTGATCGTCAAGGATGAACCAGGCCGGCTGGAGACCTCTCTCCAAAAAGGACGGGCCTCAGTGATCCTGGAGGTTGCGTATTCGGAATCTGCCTACAGCATCGAGCCACTGGAACGACGCCATGTCTCCGTGCGGAAGATGAACCAATGGATTCGCAAACTCCAGAAGACAATCCGGCGCGAACTGGCCGGCCGCTTCCAGGAGGGACCCTCGTCGGACCAGGATACCGACGAGGATTAGGGAACGAGGACACGGAGAACCAAGGCATTCAGGGAGACTCGTAGCCGTTGGGATTCTGGGACTGCCAGCGCCAGGCGTCGCGACACATGGCGTCCAGGTCACGTCGGGCCTCCCATCCGAGGACCTGGCGGGCCAGAGTGGGGTCGGCGTAGCAGATTGCCGCATCGCCGGGTCTGCGGGCCACGATGCGGCAGGGGATCGGGCGCCCGCTGGCCCGCCGGAAGGCATCGACGACCTCCAGCACGGAGTGGCCCCGGCCGGTGCCCAGGTTCACGGCGAGCCATCCAGGACGCCGGGACAGGTGGTCCAGGGCCGCCAGGTGCCCCTCGGCCAGGTCCATCACGTGGATGTAGTCCCGGACGCCGGTCCCGTCGGGGGTCGGGTAGTCGTTGCCAAAGACCTGGAGTTCCGGCAGTCGCCCCACGGCGACCTGGGCCACATAGGGCATCAGGTTGTTGGGAATGCCCAGGGGGTCCTCGCCGATCCGGCCGCTCGGATGCGCCCCGACGGGATTGAAATAGCGCAGGGACAGGATGTTCCAGGAGGGGTCGGCCCGTTGCAGGTCCTCGAGCATCTCCTCGACGGCCAGTTTCGTGCGGCCGTAGGGATTCAGGGCGCGCCGGGGGGCGGTCTCGGGGATCGGCACCCGGTCAGGGTCCCCATAGACCGTCGCCGAGGAACTGAAGACGAGGTTTCGGACCCCGGCGGCGTCCATTTCCTGAAGGAGGGTCAGGGACCCGCAGAGGTTGTTGTGGAAGTAGCGGAGGGGTTGCCGGACGGACTCTCCGACGGCCTTCAGGGCCGCGAAGTGGATCACGGCGTCGAAGGACCCCTGCTGGAACAGGGTCCGGAGCCCCTGGTCGTTCCGGAGGTCCAGGGGGTGGAACAGGAGGTCCCGACCGGCCAGTTCCATCACCCGCCGGAGGGCCTCGAAGCGGGAGTTGCAGAGGTTGTCCACGACGGTCACGTCGTGTCCCGCCTGGAGCAGGCAGAGGACCGTATGACTGCCGATGTATCCCGCGCCGCCGGTCACGAGCACCTTCATCGGCCACCTCCGGTGGTCGGGGTCTCCAGAACGGCGCAGTCGCACCCCCACTCCGGCGGGGCCTTGCGGCAGATGGTCAGGGCGATCAGGCGATGGCCTTCGCGGTTCGGGTGGATGTGGTCGAAAGACCGCAGGTCGGCCCGGAGATACCACCGGGGGATCTCGACGGCCTGACGGATCAGGCGTTCCCGCATCGCGGCCCGCTGATCGGGGGGGAGGTCCTTGAGGCGGGCCTGGGTCACCGGGTGGGAGTCCACGGTGGCCCGCAGGGGCGCCTCGTCCCGCAGGGGGGCGTTCCGGTCCCGGAGGTTGCTGTCGTAGAGGTCCACGGCGATGTCCGGGAGGTCTCCCGGCTCCCAGCGGGACTGGCCGTTGGCATGGCGACCGAGGGCCTGCTCCGGCGTCAGGCGGCCCATCACGAAGTCCACGGCCCGGCGGGTGTTGTCCTGCCGCCGGACCCCCTCGAAGCCCGCCCAGCGGGGGTCGCTCTCGTCGCCCCAGGGATTCAGGGTCAGGCCCAGCACTTTGAGGCCGGCCTTTCGGGCCGCTCGGTAGAGTGCCAGCACCTCGGCGTTGGTCAGTTCGGGGTTGCCCACGCTGTTGAGCCCCCCGAGGACGAAGACCCAGCCGGGCCCCTGGCCGCCCCAGCCCTTCGCGAGGGCCGGATTGTCCAGCACCTGCCGCTGGAATCGCTCCCGGATGGCCGTCGCGCTGAGTTTCGCCACGGCCAGGTTCCGGACCTCGAGGTTCCGGCAGGCTCCCTGCAACTGGTCGGCGAATCCCTTGCCCGGGAAGGCCGCGACCGAACCGCCGACCAGGACGGCCTTCACGGGCCGGTCGGTCTGGAAGGTCCAGTCGCCCACGGGCTCGGGGCGGTTGGGACGACCCAGGACGACGGACGGGAGCAGGGCGACCAGGGCCAGCCACCACCGTCGGGGGTGTCGTGTCGGTGTCCGCATCGCTTCCTCCTTCGGAGGGCACCGGCCGGAAGATAGCAGAAAATCGCCAGGATCGCCGTGCCGGGAACCATCCGGTTCCGCCACCTGGGAAGAGGATGCCTTGCGGGGTCGAGGAGTCCCCGTGCCCAGGGCGGAAGGCCGTCTCCTGGGCTCTGGTCTTCCAGAAATGCTCGTGGAAATCGGCAGTTCGACGGGGCCTTGGCATTGGGCCCGAACCGGTGATAACAACCACGGAACCTTCCTTGGGCCTCCCAGCAGATGCTGTTCCACTCGCTCGATTACCTGCTGTTTCTCGTGCTGGCGGTGGCAGGCTTCTGGCTGCTCATCGGCCGGGACCGCCTGCGGCTGCTGTTCGTGTTCCTGATGTCCTGCCGGTTCTACATGGTCTGGAACCCCTGGTACATCCTGCTGGTGCTGGGCAGCGTGGGGATCGACTACACGGCCTCCCGACAGATCGCGTCGAGCCCCCGACCGGGTCGCCGGAAGGCCTGGCTGGCGGCAAGCCTGGCCTACAACCTCGGGGCCCTGGGGCTGTTCAAGTACTGGAACTGGTTCGCCGGGTCGGTCACCGATGCCCTGGCGACGCTGGGTGTTTCCGCCCCAAGACCGGTGCTGGACGTACTGCTCCCGGTGGGCATCAGTTTCTACACCTTCCAGACCCTCTCCTACGTCATCGACGTCTATCGGGGACGCATCCAGCCAGCACCGTCCCTGGTGGCCTACGGGGCCTACCTGCTCTATTTCCCGCAACTGGTCGCGGGGCCCATCGTCCGGGCCCGGGACCTGCTGCCCCAGATGCTCTCCCGGCCCGGCCTGACCCGGGAGCAGGTGGGGGAGGGGCTGTTCCTGATCCTGAAGGGCCTGGCCAAGAAGGTGGTGCTGGCGGACTACCTGGCGGTGAACCTCGTGGACCGGGTCTTCGACCAGCCCGCGGCCTTCACCTCGCTGGAGGTCCTGGTGGGCCTCTATGCCTACACGATGCAGATCTATGCGGACTTTTCGGGTTACACCGACGTGGCCCGGGGATCGGCCCTGCTGATGGGCATCACGCTGCCCGAGAACTTCGATCGCCCGTACCTGGCCACCAGTCCCGCGGCCTTCTGGCGCCGGTGGCACATGACCCTTTCTTCGTGGCTGCGGGACTACGTCTATTTCCCCCTGGGCGGTTCCCGAGGGTCGCCGGTTCGGACCTATTTCAACCTCTGGCTGACCCTGTTCCTGATCGGCATCTGGCATGGGGCCGGCTGGAACTTCGTGATCTACGGCAGTGTCCATGGGCTCGCGATGGTGATCCACCGGTGGTGCTACCGGAGGTCGGGCCGGACCGCACAGACCCGCGACCCCCGATGGCTCGTTTTTCTGAAGATCTTCGGGACGTTCCACTTCGTGGTGCTGAGCCGGATCCTGTTTCGGTCCCCGTCCCTGGCCGTGGCGGGGCAGGTGGTGGACCAGTTGTGGGCGGGGGGAACCTCCCTGGCGCAGGTCTCCTGGGGGATCTGGGCGCTGTTGGGGGTCTCCTACGGGATTCACTTCGCCCCGAAGAAATGGCTGCACCGGGCCCGGGATGCCTTCATCGCCCTCCCGGCACCGGCCCAGGGCGCGGTGCTGGCCCTGGCGGGGGGAGTCCTGGTGCGGATGGCCCAGAGCCAGGTGGTTCCTTACATCTATTTCCAGTTCTGACGACGAAGCGAGGCGAGAATCGCGATGAACCAGGACCCGAACCACCCGGAACCGGGGACCAAGGAGCCCCGGACGACCCTGGAGCAGACCTCCACCGAGGACGGGCGGCAGGGGGAGGCGGGATTCGGGACCCAGGACGCCCCGGCCCTCCCGGCGGGTTCAAGGACGGCCCAGGGCGATGGGGACCTTCCGAGCCGCCTGCCGGCGCTGCGGCATCTGGCCGTGATCCTCGCCGTGGTGGGACTGGCGGCCATGAGCACCTACCTGTTCGATTCGGTGGTGGACCTGCGGCCCTGGGTGCCCGGGGAACCGTTGCCGCTCGGTTCGCTGTTTCGTCTGCAAGCGGCGGGGGAAGGGCACGGGGCGGGTCCGGCGGGCATGGGGCGGGAAGAGCCTCGGGACCTGGAGGAGGCCCGCAAGGCCTTGACGGAGACCCTGGGGGAGGACCTGGCGGCCAATCTGGGGGAGGAGGGCGTCGCCCGGGAGGGGGATCCGGGCGAGGCGCCGATTCCTGTTCCTGGAGAGCCCCACGGGGTGCACGTGGACCCTGCGGAGTGGCACGGGCTGGTTCGGGAGATCGAGGACCCCTCGGGACAGGGGATGGCCCCCTTCTACCGGGCCCTGGCCCAGGTGGCGTCGGGGCAGCCGGGGGCGATGGTCCGGGTGGCCCACTGGGGGGACAGCACGATTGCGGCGGACGACGTCACCGTGACCCTGCGGCGCCGGCTCCAGGGGAGGTTCGGCGAGGGCGGACACGGCTTCCACCTGATCGGCCGGGGCACCCAGCCCTATCGTCACTTCGACGTGCAGTGGGACGACCTCCGGTCCTGGACGGCCCACTCGGTGATCCACGGGGACCGGCGGGACGGGCGCTACGGACTGGGGGGAGCCCTCCAGGTCGGAAACCGGGGGTCCCGGGCGGTCTTCCAGACAGTGGCCAGGGGTTCCGTGGGGCAGACATGGGGCGTCGTCGAGGTCTGGTACCAGGCCCACCCGACCAGCGGGCCGTTGGCGGTGCGAATCGACGACGGGGCGTGGGTGCCTCTGGAGGCGCGGTCCGGGGTCCAGGAGGACCGCTGGTTCCGCCAGGAGGTTCCCGAGGGGCCGCCCCATCGGCTGGAGATCGAGGCCCAGGGGCCGGACGTGCGGGTGTACGGCGTCGTCCTGGAACGGTCCGGGCCCGGGGTGGTCTGGGACAGTCTGGGCATCGTCGGGGCCCGGGCGAACCGGTTGCTCCACTTCCACCCGGACCATCTGGCGGCCCAGGTGGCCCACCGGAGTCCCGACCTGCTGGTGCTGGCCTTTGGTGGCAACGAGGCGGCGGACACCCGCATGAACCACGACCGCTACCGGGAGCAACTGGCCGAGGTGATCCGTCGGGTCCGGGCCGGGCGTCCCGAGGCGGGTTGCCTGTTGCTGGCGCCGCTGGATCAGGGGGAGGTCGCGCCCCGGGGTGGGGTCCGGACGCTTCCGGAACTGCCGCGAATCGTGGAGTCCCAGCGGGTCGTGGCGGCCCAGTGCGGATGTGCCTTCTTCGATACCTGGAAGGCGATGGGCGGCGAGGGGGCGATGGGGCGATGGTACAAGTCCCGGCCTCGCCTGGGCTGGGGGGACTACCGCCATGCGACTCCTGCCGGGTACGAGGTCGTGGGAAACCTGATCTACAAGGCCCTGCTGAAGGGGTTTTCCGACTACCTGGGGCGTCTGGGCGGGGGTCGGTAGGCAGGGCCGTTCAGGGCCTCCCGGAGTCCCCGGAGCAGGACCTCGGCCAGCACTGCGTATCCCGCCTCGGTGAAGTGGACCCGATCCCGCAGGGCCAGGCCGGCCTCGACCCAGCGCTCCATGCCCTCCTCGTGGCCCGTCCCGGCGGCCAGGTCGAAAAAGGCGCACCCGGCCTCCTGGGCCTCCTGGCGCTGGGCCTCGGTGACCTCCCGGCGACGAACGCCCGGCGGCGCCTCCGGGGGACCGGGAGCCCGGGGAAGGGCCCCGGGGCCCACCAGCAGGCAGGAGGCCTCGGGCGCCCAGGTCCGAAGGCGGTGGAGCCCGTCCCGGAGCAGGGCCCGGTAGGCCGGAAGGTCCAGGTCCGGGTCGTAGGCCTCGTTGGTCCCGAAGGCCAGCACCAGCAGGTCCGGCCGTCGCCAGGACAGCGTCTCCCGGAGCAGGTCCTCCCGGGCCTCCAGGAGGTCCTGCAGCCGGGCCCCCGGGACCCCCAGGGCATCGACGGTGATGCCCGGGCGGTGCCGATCGAGCTCGACGCCCAGCAGGCGGACCTCCCCGTCCCCGAGGGTCCGGACCTCGACCGGCCCCGGGCGGCGAATGCGGGGGGAGGTCCAGCGTCGCGCCTGGACCTCCGGGGACCCGGTGGAGACCTCGCCGAGCACCCTGGGACCCAGGCGCACCTGGAAGGTACCCCCGGCGGGCTGGGCCAGGAACCAGACCTCGACCTGATCGAAGCGGGCCCGGGGTTCCCTGTCTGCCTTTGGGGTCATTCGGACGAATTCTCCCGGTCCCGATGCGCTCACGGCCGCCCCGACGATGCCCCAGAGGCCGTCGGCGTCCGGGGTCTCCCGGCCGAAGCGATGGGTCTTCCAGCCATGGGAGGCGTCCAGGTCCAGGGCATCGTGGCGGGCGCCTCGCCAGGGGCGCCCCGGGAGGAGCAGGCCCGGTCCGCCATCTCCAAATCGGCGCTGCAGGGCCCTCCGAAGGGGTCCCGTGAGGTAGTCCGCCGCGGTGTGGGAGGCCCCCAGCACGACGATTCGGGCGGTGCCCCGATGGTCCTGTGCGTGATCCAGGGCCTCGGCCAGGGAACCGAGGGCGCCCCCAGGGGGGTCCTCCACCGGGACCGACCGGGCCAGGGGGTGGACGGCCGGGGCCCTCGGCACCTTCGCCGTTGCCGGCGGGAGCCCCCCGGCCAGCATCGCCGCCAGGGCCAGCAGGAACCAGCGACTGCCAGACCTCATGGCTCGTCGAAGATCAGGAAGATCTCGAAACTCGGGTCCACGGGCCGGGCCTCCCCGTAATCGGCCACCGCATGCCAGGTCCCGGCCGGAAGCGTGGCCAGGACGAAGGGCTCTTCCCCAAAGACCGGCGGGATGCAGGCCTCGACGTGCCCGCAGGTCTCGTCCATCAGGTAGACGTGGCCGGGGGTCCCGTCGAAAAAGCCCATCGATCCCTCGACGGTCATCTCCCGGTCCAGCACGAAGCGCCAGACCACGTCGCCCCCCTGGTGGTCGTTGGCCCAGCAGCCCGGCCCCGGCTGGAAGTCGTCCCGTCGGCCGGCCAGGGTCTGGTGGGCATTGAACGTGGTCCCGGGGGCCACGGGCTGGCCGTTCTCCACCAGGAAGGGGTCCGTGCAGTCCTCGCCCTGGTGGCCGCCGGTGCAGTGATCGTCCAGGAAGCACAGCGGGTCCTCGCAATCGGTGTCACCGTCCTCGTTGTTGTCGATGCCGTCGGTGCAGTCCTCGCTGTCCTCGAACCAGAAGGAGACCTCCAGGGTCCGCCCCAGGGGATCCGTTCCCGCGGCCGTCGGGATCGTCCGGACCACCGCGACCCAGGTCCCCGGGGTCAGCACGGCCCCGTCCTCGGCGATGTTGCGCCCTGCAGGGGAGGTGAAGCAGTCGGCCTCGGTGCCGGCGCAGTCCTCCCGGCGGAAGGCCACGGCGACCTCCACGTCGCCCCCGACGGCCTCCGCCGCGATGCCGACCAGCAGGCTCTTGCCCAGCACGAGCCGGAAGGCCGCCTCGCCCTGGGAGCCATCCACCGCGCAGGAGATCCCGGCGCCCGTGACGGGGCCCGTGACGACCTCGTAGTTCAGTTCGTCAGTGTCGGGGAGGTCGGGGCCGAGGGTCCGGCCGTCCCAGACGGAGAGGGGGGCTTCACAGGTCGCGCCCACAGGCGGGGCCCCCTCGTCGGAGGTCTCCTCGGCCGTCTCCGGGCCGGAGGAGTCGCTCCCGATGCCATCGGAGGGCGGGGAGGCATCATCGGGCAGTGGCGGCACGTCATCGGGCGGCGGTACGTCATCTGGGAGGGCGTCGCTTCCGGGGCGGTCCGCAGGCGACTCGTCGGTCGTCGTCCCCAGGTCGGAGACGCCCGAGACGTCACCGGCATCCGCATCCGGTGACCCCGCCGACCCACCGCCGCACCCCATCGCCAGCCCGAGGGCCAGAACCAGGATGGTTCGTCCACGGATTTGCATCGGGGCATCCTCCGGCGTCAAGACGAGTCAATGATACGCCTGGGGGGCGCCGAATGCCTCCCGAATGCGATCACAGTCCAGCAACGGCATCGATCGGGGGTCCCGGTAGGGGGAGACACAGGCCCCCAGGGCGGCGCCGAGGTAGCGGAAGGCAATGCCCCCGCCAGGCGGGTCGAAGGGATAGGTGCCGTCGGGGGCCTCGGGGTCGAGGGGATGGAGAGCGGCGAGGCTCTCGGGGCGCAGATAGGCGCCGTGGGCCTCCCGGACCCGGTCGTGGAAGAAGCGCGCCTCGCGCCAGTTCAGGGGAACGCCGACTGCGTCGGCCATGATCACGAGTTCCGCCAGGTCCTCGTCGTTGGGCCGGGGCGGTCCCGAGCCGTCGGCCGGGGGGTCGAAGATGGCATCGAGGCGACTTGCGAGTCCCTGGACCAGGGGCGGGAGGATCCCCTGTCGCTGCCGGAGCCGGGCCTGGGCGATGGCGGCCTCGTGGTAGGACCGGAGCATCTGGCCATTGTCGGGCTTCATCGACACGACGTCGTCCAGGAAGGTGATGCCGTTGCCGCAGTCCAGGGATCCCTCGTCGCCACGGCCCATCAGGCGGGTGGCCAGGGCGATCGTGCACTCTGGGTCGAACCCGTTGATATCCATCATGTAATAGGCCAGGTCGTCCGGGGGATACCAGAGTTGCAGGTCCTTGTCCCAGGTGCCGATGCGCCAGCCGTCGTCCTCTACCTGCCGGGCCCAGCGGCGGTAGAGGTCCATCATCCGAACCCAGTCCGTCTGGAGATCCGGGTGGTCCCGGAGGAGGGGGTCGGCCAGGGCGATGGCCAGCAGGAGGTGCCCGATGTCGTCCTTGCTGCGCTTGTTCTTGACGTAGAGGTCGCCCCACCAGGGATTGTCCGGGAGGTGGACATACTGGCAGGCGCCGTTGTCCAGGCCGGGGCGGTTCAGGGAGTAGTCGATCAGCACCTCGGTGCCCCGGACGGTCCAGGAGACGCTTTCGGGATAGGCGGCACGGGTCATCAGCACCGGGGCGTCGGGGACGGAGGACCGCTCCATCGCAAGGATCCAGGACTGGAACCCCCGGATGAGGCGGCCCGTGATCCGGACCCGGTCGGGGTCGTCTCGGAGGGCCAGGGCGAAGGCCATCCCTGCCAGCAAGGGGGCGGTTCGGAGACCGTTGTTGTCGGCCCCGTCGGCGGAATGGAGGTAACGCACCCGGCCGTCTTCCTTGAGGATCCGGACGCCGCTCCACCAGGTGCCGTAGCCGGGTCTGCCCGGGGCGGCGTCGTCGGGGTAGCCGTGGACCCGCTCGTCCAGCAGGTCGAACCATCCGAGGCGGGTCATCAGGTCCAGATAGAGGTCTGTCACCGCCGCGAGTTCCTCGGGGGGCACCGGGTCCCCCACCGGCGGCCGGACCCAGGGGCCATCGTCGCCGTGACCGGAATCGCCGGCACCGGGGTCCTCGACGTCCGGGGGCGTCACCGAGTCCCCGGCGGGGTCCGAGGGCGCATCGGTCGGGCCCTCGCTGCCGGCGTCCAGGGCCGTGCCGTCCTCCCGGGTGTCCTCCGGGAGGTCCAACAGGTCCGGGAGGTCGTTTCCCCCTGGCTCCGCACCCGGGTCCGGGACTCCAGTGGAATCGCTGGCGTCCTGGCCGGTCCCGCCACAGGACGCAAGGCCTCCCAGGACGGCCCAGACCACCAGCAACAGCAGGAGGCTTCGCATCTTTCGTCTCCCGATCGGTCCCGGCCAGAGCATATCCGAATCGTGCCGCGGGTTCCCGTTTCTCGTGGTGTTGGCATCGGTCGCCTGGACGGGCGGTTCCCGACCCGATGCGGGGTCGTGCGAGGGGCACCCGCCTCCACGGGGGGCGCCCGGCACCAGGGCGAGGAGGTCGGGACGTCGCGGAACTCGGCAGCGTCCTCTCCAGGAGCACAAGAAACGTTGGAGAACGGGGAGTTGGGTTGGGCAATTCGGTGACTGTCCCCCGCTTGACCGGGCGGAGCGCGGTGCCTATCCTTCGCGCGGCGCGGCGACGAGGCCCCGGGGATGTGGAACGAGATTGCGTCGTTCAGCCTGCTGGCGTTCACGTCGATCTTCTTCATCGTGGACCCGATCGCCATCGTGCCGGTCTTCCTGGCGGTGACCGACGGTCAGACGCCCGAGGAACGGCGCCGGACGGCCTTCCGGGCCAGCGCGGTCGCCCTGGGGGTGCTGCTGGCCTTCGCCCTGCTGGGCATGGTCATCTTCAAGGTCTTCGGGATCACGATCGGGGCCTTCCGGGTCGCCGGGGGCATCCTGCTCATGCGGGTGGCCCTGGACATGCTCCACGGCCAGAGCAGCCGCACCCGGTCCACCGCCGAGGACCGGGAGGACGCGAGTCACCGGGACGACGTCGCGATCACGCCCCTGGCGGTGCCCCAACTGGCAGGGCCCGGGTCCATCGCCACGGTGACCCTGCTGGCGAATCCCACCGAACTGTCCTGGAAGATCGTCCCGGTGTTGCTTGCCATCGTGGTGACCTGCCTGATCGGGTGGTTGCTGATGCGGGGTGCCGAGACCTTCCAGCGATGGCTCGGGAGCACCGGCAACCGGATCCTCATGAAACTGATGGGCCTGCTGCTGGCGGCGGTGGCCGTGGAGTTCATCGCCCAGGGCATCCGGGAACTGCTGCCGACGCTGGCGCTGCCTCCCTCCTGATGGGACGACCCTGGCGGGGAGAGGGCCGGCGGGGCCGACACCCGGATCGCGGTGTGGGCCTTGCGAAATCTGCGATCCGTCCTGCGCTGCGACGTCTGCGGGGGGCCCGGCCTGTCTCCCGGGGGCGACCTCCGCCTTCCCAGGTCGGGTCCTCGTCGGTCGGTCGAGTTGGACCTTCATCTGCCCTTTTCTCGTGGTCGGTCCCGCTGCTATGCTTCCCGGCGGTCTGACGGGAGGCGCCAATGGGATCTCGGTGGGCAGGCAGGGCCGCGGTGGTGGTCCTCTGCGGATGGATGGGAAGCGGTTGCCTCTCCTGGAAATCGGGATGGAAGGTGTCGGATCCCCGGCCCCTGGCAGCGGATCAGGCTCCGGAGATGCGCCAGGAGGCCCGGGAGGCCCTGTCCCGCAGCGACTCTCCCCGGGGCAGCGAGCGACTGGTCGAGGCATGGACCCGCCTGACGCGGGCGACCCCCGGGGACCGGGAGGCATGGGTGCAACTGGCGGCGGCCTGGAGCCTCCGGGCGAAGTGGGATGCCCGGACCGAGGGGGAGCAGGGGGAGTTCTACCGGAACGCCCTGCAGGCGGCCGAGAAGGCGCTGGCGATGAATCCCGCCTTCCGGGATCAGGTGACGGTGGGGGCCGAGGTCTGGGAGGCCCTGGCGACCCTGACGCCCGAGGATGCCCCGGCCCTCGGGTGGTGGGCCTTCACCCTATGGAACTACTACCGGGACGGCCTCAGCGGGCTGGTCCAGATGACCCAGCGACGCTGGCTGGACCGGGTCCGGGCCGCCGGGGAACGCCTCACGCAACTGGACCCCGGGGCCCTGGAGGGGATGGGGTGGTTCCTCCAGGGGGTCGCCCTGGCCGAACTCCCGGAGTCCCGGGGCGGGGGAGTCGCGGCGGCGGTCGTCCCGCTGGATCGGGCCCTCGAGGTCGCCCCGTCGTCCCTGAGAAACCGGTGGGCCCGGGCGGTCTTCGTCGCACAGCCTCGGGCGGATCGGACGGCCTTCCGGCGGGACCTGCTGCCTCAGGAAGCCGGCGCGTCGCTGCCGGGCCACCCTGGCTGGAATGCCTGGTACGCCCGGCAGGCCCGGGACCTGCTGGCCCGGGAGGAGTCCCTGTTCTGATGGTTCGTCCTTGCGAACAGCCGGTCCCCGTCATCGGGCGCCGAGGGCCCGGCGTCTCTCCCACTGGGGCGGCACCGTGAGGAAGACGATGGCCAGGATCACCACCGCCGCGCCGGCCATCTCGTAGGGGTCCGGCGGCGGCTGCGGGGGATCGGCCTGGCGCCAGACCAGCCAGAGGAGCAGGGAGGCCAGCACCCCGGCCAGCACCGAGGAGCAGCGGTTCACCGGGACCGCGAAGGCGTTCTCGCTCTTGTCCAGCAGGATCAGGCCTCCGAAGATCCCCGTGAACTGGGAGCAGACCCCGATGAGGATGGCGGTGCCGACGATCACCGGGTCCCGGAGCCAGAAGGTCGTGAACCCCTGGCGCAGGGAGTCGGTGAAGTGGCCCCAGGCTCCGGGCACCGCATCGGGCACGCCCCCGGACGCGGCCAGCAGGGCCAGGACCAGCAGGATCACCGGCGTGGCGACCATCTGTTCCTCGACGAAGTAGCGTTTCGTGACATCCGGGTCGTCGCACTTCGCCAGACGGCTCATGAACCGCAGTCGCAGGAAGTAACTGGCCAGATAGACCGCGACGTCGGCCAGCAGGAACAGGTTCAGGGTGAAGCGGCTGGACCCGGGCCTGGGAGGCTCGGAGAAGGCCACGAGCAGCGCCACCAGCGACAGCACGAGCCCCGCCCAGGAGAACCACCGGACCCGGCGGCGCGACAGGAAGTCCACGAGGGGGGCCAGGATGAGCAGGCCGCCCCGCATCAGCAGCATCGCGAAGACGATCGAGACTCCCTCGATGGTGTAGGCCATCGTGGTGGTGATCACGATCAGGCCGGTTCCGATGCCGGACAGGAAGGTCCAGCGGGTCGGCCTGGGGAGGTTCCAGGGCCCCAGTCGGCCGTGGGTGGCGAACCGCCACCAGTCCATCACCGTCAGGAAGATCACCATGCCGACCAGGGAGGCTGCCACGGTGGGGGGAGCAACTCGAAACTGTTGACCGGTGGGCCGGAGCCGATGCGGCCGCTGGTCAGGGCCTTCGTGAGGGCGCTGTACGGGACGTAGGCCAGGAAATATCCCAGTGCGTGACCCCAGATGCCAAGAGAGGGGACCGGCCTGGGACCGGGAAGGGCGCGGTTCATGCAGCGCTTCTAGCGCCTTTGAGCGGCGATTGGCAAGCAGAAACCTGCCGCTTCCGTCGGCGAACTGGGGTCCCGGGTCATCGACAGGCCGGGAGATAGCGGACCTGGAAGGAGGTCCCGGGGGCGGGCATGCAGGCGCCCGTTGCGACGAACTCGACCTGCCAGGGGTTGGACCCGAGGGTCCAGTCCTCCGCACAGGGCTGCCCGTCCAGGAGGACCGAGACGGTCCCTGGCCTGGGGGCCCGGGACAGCCGGAAACGGGTGGCCTGGGGGAAGGGGGCCTGGGCGAACTGCTGGAGGGACTGGGCCAGCGCCCCGGTGCAGAAGGACTGGAAGGCCCCTCCCGAGGACTGGGCGGCCTCGATGTACCTCGGTGCCGGCGCCGCCGTCGCGCCGGACCGGTCGCAGCCGTCGGGGAGGTCCCCGACGATCACGTCGAACCGGCTTCGGGACTCGTTGCCGAACCCCTTCAGTCCCCGCAGGAACTGGACGTAGAAATCGACCGTGTCCGGGGACTGATCGTCCTCGTCGGAGAAGATCACCACGTCGAGCGGCGAGAGGGGACGCAGGAAGCCTCGATTCGGCCCGCCGCAGACTCCGTCGACGCAGCGGGCTGGCGGCGTGCACGGCTGGTCGCTGGAGCAGGGAATGCCCTCGTCGTCGATCAGCGGACTGGAGAGGGCCCGGCGGGCCGCCTCGAGCCCTGCCTCTCCGGCCGAGGGGGAGCAGGTCAGGTCGTTGGTCATCTGGTCCAGCAGGGTCGCGAAGGCGTTGCCGTCGCCGGCGGTCAAGAGCCGAGGGGGGCCCTGGAGCACGCCGACCTGGGGACAGCCGGGGTCCACCGAGAGGCCGATGAGGCCCAGCCTGACCTTGCGGCCATCGGTCGCATAGGCCTGCATCCACGCGGTGAACGCCTTCTTCAGGGTGTCGATGTCGTCGGTCATCGATCCCGAGGTATCGACCACCAGCAGGATGTCCGGGTCCTGGGTCCCCTGGGTGAAGGAATCGACCTGGGGCTCGGGGGCGACTCCGGACCCCGAGAGGGGCACCTGGACCCATCGCCCGCCGCCGGTCTCGTCGAGGACATCCAGATGGCACCGGAACAGGGCCTCGGAAGCGGGCTCGAAGGTGACCGAGAATTCCAGCGACCCCCCGGGCTGGAGGGTCGTCGGCATCTCGGGGGCGTCGACCTTGAAGGTTCCCTCCTGGTTGCAGGACGGGTCCACATGGATGGCGGAGATCCCCAGGGGACTCTCGCCAGTCACGTCGAGGCGGACGGTCCGGGTCGCCGTGCATCCCACGAGGACCGGGTCGAACCGGACCTCGGCCGGGGTGGCCGTCAGGGCCGCAGCCACGAACCGGGCCGACAGGTTCGGCGGGCAATCTCCCTCGGTGGGACACTCGTTGGGCCAGACCTGGAGCGTCGGGTCCTGGGCGCAGGACCAGAGGATCTGGAGCCGGGCCGTTCGCAGGGTCCCGGCAGTGGCCGTGTTGCCTCGAAGGACCAGACGGATCCGGGCCGTCTGCTCCGGGTTCAGGGTCGGGCTCGGGTCGTCGGCGAAGGCGCCCTGGATCCACTCCGGGTCCCCGAGCTGGCTGCCGCAGCGAATCGGATCGCCGGCGCAGGCAAGCAGGTCCACCCGCTGGAACGAGATCGGTGCGTTGCCGGTGTTTGCGACCTGGAGGAACACCTCCCGTTCGCCTCCCGCCGGGACGTCTCCCAGGTCCAGCAGGTCCTCCCCGGTCCAGCCCGTCACCTGGAAGGCGCAGGAGGGCTTCCCCGTGCGAGTGGCCTCCAGGGTCACGAAGGCCTCGGGCCGCACCGGGTCGTCCGAGACCACCCGGATCCTCCCTTGGAAGGTCCCGGTTCCCCCCAGGAGGTTCGTGGCGTTGACGCCGATCTCCAGGGTCTGGGTCGGCATCAGGGCGATCTCCGCCGGCAGGGAGGTCTGGAGGGCGAACTCCTGCCCCGGGTTCTCCACCAGGGTCACCGAGTGCAGGCGCAACTGGTCCGTTCCGCCGTTCGAGATCCGCAGGGGACGCGTCACCGTGACGCCCTCGGCGACTCCGCCGAACACGATGGCTTCGGGGTCCAGCACCAGTCGGCCCGTCACCGGCAGGTCCCCGGAATCGGGGGTCGGGACGTCCTGGGGAGGAGGACCCGGGTCCGGTTCGACCTGATCGGGCGATCCCCGGTCCGGGAGGGGGCCGACGTCCAGTCCGCCCAGGTTGGGATTGCCACCCCCCGAGCAAGCCAGGAGGGCCAGGCACAGCATCCCGAAACTTCGGCTGCCGACGATCATGGGGCGCCTCTCCGACGGCGATGGCCAAGTCTATCACAGGGACAGTCGCCGATTTGCAAGACGGAACTCAACAGATTTCCATGAGTTTGCCGATGTCGCTCGACATCGCGCCCGGCATGGACGCCTCCCGGGGGGTCACCAGGGGGCGGTGACGCTGGAGGGGACCCGGGAGGACGCGGCCCGAAGCAGGGCGTCGATGGTCGAGAGGGTCCAGAGGCTGTCCTCGATGGGGAAGGCGGTGGGCGTTCCCGTGGCCAGGGCCACGGCCAGGTCCCGGGCCTCCAGGGCATAGGCGTCGGCCGGGGGCACTTCCAGGACCACGGGTGTCTCGTTCTCCCGGTGCACCGTCAGTCGCACCGGCTGCCCGCCGGAGACCCAGGGACGGTCCACCTCCACGAGGCCGGTGGTCCCGATGACCCGAAACTCGTGCCGCTCGAAGGTGTCGAGGGCGCACTCGAAGACCCCGAGGATGTCCTCGGGAAAGCGCAGAACGCCGGCCAGCAGCCGGTCCACCCCGCGCCGGTGCTCGAGGGCCGTCGCCTCCAGGGGCGGGCTCCCGAGGACCAGCCGGAAGGCATCCACGGGATAGCATCCCACATCCCGCAGCGCTCCGCCGCCCAGGGCCTCCGATGCCGGGATGGCATCCTCGTCGTCCAGGCGGAAGGAAAAGACGCCGTGGAGGGACCGGACGGGGCCGATCCGTCCCTCGGCCAGGAGTCCCCGGAGCATCGCGACCCAGGGGTGGTGCCGATACATGAAGGCCTCGGCCAGGGGGCGTCCAGCGGTCCGGGCTGCGGTGGCCATCGCCCGCCCCTCCTCCAGGGACAGGGCCAGGGGCTTTTCGCACAGAACCCCCAGGCCCGCCTGGAGCCCCTCGATGGTCCACTGGGCGTGCAGGGAGTTCGGGAGGGCCACATAGAGGGCATCGACCTCCCCCGAGTGGAGCAACTCCCGGTACGAGCCGAAGGCCCGGGGGATGCCCATCTCGGCCGCGAAGGCCCGGGCCCTGGACTCGCTGCGACTCGCCACGGCCCGGACGGACCCTGCCCCTCCGCGCCGGACCGCCGGAAGGAAGGCCTCCCGGGCGATCGACGCGCATCCCAGGACTCCCCAGCGCACCTCCTCGGGTCTCATGGCCTTCCTCCTGGACACCACGTCCTGGGCGGTCCTTCCTATCGGGACAGGGTCGCCCGGGCGGTCCCGTCTGGGCCGATCCGGGCCGTCACCGGGGCCACCAGACGCCCGGCCCGAAAATCGAAGGCCCGAAGGTCCACGTCCTCCCCAGGCATTCCGGCCAGTGTCACGACGATGGCGTCCGGCAACACCTCGATGTCGGTGAATCGCCGGTCCGCCAGCGTTACGAACTTCGCCGTCTCCCCGATCAGGGCCATCTCGTTGGGCAGCACCGGCGCCAGCACCAGGTAGGCATGGTCCGCGAAGCCCTCCGCCGGCGGGATGTCCAGCCGGTCCTGGACCACCGTGGCCGTGCCGCCCCGCCAGTCCCAGGCCACCACCGGCCCGACGATGCCCAGGTCCTCCCGCAGGTCCACGTGCCAGTCCGTGACCTGGTCCGGCAGCAGGTACATGTCGTCGAGGGGCAGACCGTCGTAGATCAGCAACGACCACATCCGGTCCTCATCCGTCCGTTCGGGATGATCCAGGGCCAGGTGGAAGGCCGCCAGATAGGTCCATCGACCCAGGTCGCCCCGGTCGGACCAGGTCCGCACCGCGTAGGGTCGCTGGCCCGGCAGGAAGGTGAAGTCCAGTGGCAGGGCCGGGCGGTCGGGCTTCAGCAGCACTCCGTCCTTCCGGCAGGTCCGCAAGATCAGGTCCGGGTCCGCCTCCCTGATGGGGTCGCCGATGCCGACCATGCCGGCGCTCAAGGCGCTGATCAGGGCCTCCCCCTCGGCCCGGAACTCGCGGGTCAGGAAGTTGTCCTTGAAGGGCAGCAGGCCTACCGCATCGGCCACCAGATTCACGATATGAAAGGCCGGCCAGAAGGCCTCCTTCGCAAAGGGGGTCATGTGGTCCGCCGAGGTCCGGACCGTCACCGTCGCCGGCCGATCCAGGGCGTCCAGCAGGTGGCCCGGTCCAGGCATGCAGATCTGCACCGACAGGCCTCGAGCCGACGCCGCCTTGTCGATCCATCCCATCCACCCGGCGGCCCTCCCGGGGGCCTCCCGGAGCCAGGGCACGCCCCAGTACTGGGTGATCAGCCAGTCCTGTTCGTAGGTGATGGCCCCCCAGGACCGTGCGTCCTCCAGGAACTCGTCGAAGAGGTCCCCGGAGGTCGGGAAGGACATCGAGCGTCCCTCCACGAAGTCGTATCGGTCCCGGTAGGCGTTGTTCAGGGCGAACCAGCGGTTGTGGGTGACCAGGGGCAGGCCCAGGCGCTGCTGGAAGGCCTTGAGCCCCTGGGGAAACATCTCGGGGCGGGGCTGCCACTCGATGAGGCCGCCGGCCAGCAGGCCGGAGCCCGGGTCCTTGAAATACCACCAGGAGTCCAGTTGCAGGTATCCCAGGGGGATGCCCCGGGCGTCGGCGTCGGCCTTCACCTGGATCAGGGTCTCCTCCTCGTTGAGGCCCGGAGCGGTGGTGTAGTAATAGGCCGCCCCGTTGTCGGTCCAGTAGCCCAGCGTGGCGACCCCCGCATCGGCGTAGCGATCCGCCCGGGCCCGACCGTGCTCCTGGCGCAGCAGGTCGCCCCAGGCGGCGATGGTCGCCTCGATGCCGTGGCCACGGACCATCACGAAGCGATGCGTGAAGTCCCGGGGCAGGGTGTCGATCTCCCCGGCGACGCCGTACCGGATCCGGTCCCCGTCCAGCCAGACCAGGCTCTCGAAGAAGTGGTCCGCCGGCGAGAAGACCAGGGTCTCCCGGTCGTCCCCGTAGAGGATCAGGGGACCGTGGCTCGGAGCCCCCCGTCGCAGGGGGGGCATCATCGGGGTCATCTGGAAGGAGAGGGCGTGGCGGAAGCGGGGGTCCACCGGGATCGGGGGATACTCCAGGGCCGGGCGGGCAAACTGCCCGGTCGCCAGACCCTGAAGTTCCTTGGGCTGCCGGTGGACGAACCAGATCGTCTCGGGCTCCTGGACGGCGATGTCCTCGGCGCCGGCAGTGTCCGGTGGGGCCCCATCTCCCGGGTCGTCGATGCCGGAGTCGTCGATCTCCGGCCCGGCATCGAGGGGCAGGTTCCCGTCGGGCTGTCCGGGATCGGGGTCCCCCGCCCCGGACCCCGATCCGCAGGCCAGCAGCAGGGCTGTGATCACCGACAGCGGATGCAGGGCACGTGGGCGCATCGGACCTCCTTCTGGCTCCTGGGTCTCCCTCAGAAACTGGTGACCAGGACCTCCTCGACGGGGCCTCGCCGGTCGGCCCGGCTGTTCACGGAACGGGTGGCCAGCACCCGGTGGATGTTAAAGCGGCGATAGAGGTCCCTCACCAGATCGTGGCCGGCGTTGGACAGCATCACGTGGACACCCCGGTCGGCCAGTTCCCCGAAGACCTCGGCCAGGCGGCGCTGGTCCGCCAGGGAGAAACCGTCAGCGGCGTAGTCGGTGAAGGATGCGGTCCTCGAGAGGGGTACGTAGGGCGGGTCGAAATAGACCAGGTCACCGGGGGCGGCCCTTCCGGCCACGCCCTCGAAGGACTCGGTCCGGATTGTCGCCGCGGCCAGGGCCACCGATGCGGCGCGGAGGGTCGGCTCATCGCAGATCGTCGGGTTCCGGTAGCGGCCCATCGGCACGTTGAAGCGGCCGCTGCGGTTCTCCCGGTAGAGTCCGTTGAAGCAGGTGCGGTTCAGGTAGATGATCCGGGCCGCCCGCTCCGCCAGATCCTTGGGGTCGGCCTCCCGGGTGGCGTAATAGTGCTCGGGGGAGTGTTGCTGCTGGTGGACCCGGAGGTGGTGGATCACCGACTCCACATCCGCCTGGACTCCCCGCCAGGCATCCATCAGGTGGGGGTTCACGTCGGACAGGGACGCCCCTTCCCGGATCCGTCCCCGGTTCCAGAGGTCAAAGAAGAGGGCCCCCCCGCCCAGGAAGGGCTCGTGGTAGGTCCTGAAGGTCCCGATTCTCTGAATCTGGTCCCACAGGACCGGCAGGAGTTGCCGCTTGCCGCCGGCCCACTTCAGGAAGGGGTGGCACCGGGGTGAGGACTCGCGGTCCGCCGGGGCCTTTGGGCCGATCCCGGACCCCGGCGGGGGGCCGGCATCCGGTGGCAGGAGCCATGGTTGCTGCGGGCCGGCCCGGTCGGCGCTGGAGGGTCTGCGGGGCATCGGTCCTTCTCCGGGGACCCGGAGGGATTCTAGACGGAATGACCCCGGTCGGACAGGCGGTTTCGAGGGAACGGCCCGAACGGACGGAAATGCCTGTCTTCCGGGGCGGCAGATCGCTAGAATGACGGCAACTCTCCCGGGGGAAGACCCGATGCGCGTGCTGCTGGTCGGTGCCGGTCTCGAGGAGAACCTCTCCCTGGCCTACCTGGCGTCGGCATTGCGTGCCGCGGGCCATCGGGCCGACCTGGCGGCCTTCGACGTGGCCGGAGAGATCCGGGAGGTGGTCCGGGCGGCCCGGGAGTCGTCGCCGGACCTGATCGGATGCTCCGTGGCCTTCCAGCACCGGGTCCGGGACTTTCGGGCCCTGGCCCGGGCGCTGCGGGAGGCGGGCATCGAGGCCCTGCTGGTCTGGGGCGGCCAGATCCCGACCGCCCGGGCGGCGGGGGTGCTGGCGGAGGTCCCGGAAGTGGACGTGGTGGTTCGCCATGACGGGGAACGGACCCTCGTGGAACTGCTCGAGGCCGTCGCCTCCTCGGGGCCTCTGCCTCGGGCCCTCCCGGGGACGGTCCGTCCCTTGCCGGACTCCTGGCTGGTTCGCCTGTCCCGGGTCGACGGCCTCGCGTTCCGACTGGCCGATGGCCGTCCAGGCATGACGCCGCCCCGGGCCGTCGAGGCGGACCTCGACAGCCTGGAACCCCCGGTCCGGGATCGCCCGCCGGCCCGCCATGCGGGTCTTCCCTTCGCGCCGCTGGTGGGGAGTCGAGGCTGCTGGCAGTCCTGCACCTACTGCTCGATCCAGACCTATCACCGGGGGCGCGGCGGCCCCCGGGTGCGGCTGCGGGGGATCGAACCGGTGGCCGACGAGATGGCGGACCTCTACCACCGCCGTCAGGTCCGGATCTTCTGCTTTCACGACGAGAACCTCTTCCTGCCGTCGCCCGTCGCCACGATCCGGCGGCTGGACCGTCTGCGCCAGGCCCTGGATCGCCGGGGGGTCGGCCGGATCGGGGTCGTGGCCAAGTGCCGCCCGGATCAGGCCACCGCCGAGGTGCTGCAGGCCGCGAGGCGTCTGGGCGTGATGCGGGTGTACATCGGGATCGAGAACGGCTGCCAGAACGGCCTCGACCACCTGGGACGTGATACCGACGTGGCGACCTGCGAACGGTCGCTGCGCCTGCTCCGCCAGGCAGGCATCTACGCCTGCTTCAACATCCTGCTCTTCGAGCCCGACACGACGCTTCAGGACGTCGCCGAGAACCTGGCCTTCCTCGAGGGGGTTCCCGACACGCCCTGGAACTTCTGCCGGGCCGAGGTGTACCCCGGGACGCCCCTGGAGGAACGGCTCCGGGCCCGGGGGCGCCTGCGGGGTGGGCTGGACGGGACCACCTACGACCTGGAGGACCCGGCGGCCGATCGGCTGTTCCGGGTCACCGCGATTGCCTTCGGCGGCCGGAACTTCGGTCCCCAGTCCACGGCCAACCAGGCCTCGGGAGTGGGCTATCTGGCGGCGCTGCTGGACCATTTCCACCCGGGACGGGAGTCCACGACCTTCCTCCGGGAGGCCCGGGGCCTGATCGGGCGGCTCAACAGGGACACCCGGGAGCGATTGCAGGAGGCCCTGGCCTTCGTGGCCGCCGGGCCTGCCGCGGATGCCCTGGTCCGATTCACCGAGGACCTGGCCCTGCGGGTCGCGGCGGCCGACGCGACCATCGGCGCGGCGATGGAGGACCTGCAGGCTCGCATGGAGGCCTTCGGTCGGGCCCGGGCGGACCAGGTGCTGCGGCCCGCGCAGGTCCGACCCTGGGCCAGGGCGGCGGCCGTGCTGGCGGTGACCGGCATCGCCGGGCAGGGATGCCCCTCCTCGGGGGTCATGGACCCCCTGCCACAGGACCTGCCGACGGCCGACGAGGTGATGGTGGTGGACCCGGTTCCGACGGACGTCTTCGAGGACGTGCCACCGGTGGACCCCCCACCGCCCGATGTCCGGGAGGATCTCCCCCCGGTGGACCCGCCTCCACCGGACTCCTGGCAGGACCTTCCTCCCGTGGACCCGCCACCGCCCGATGTCCAGGAGGACCTGCCTCCCGTGGACCCGCCACCGCCCGATGTTCAGGAGGTCCAGGACCCGGACTACCCGGTCGTGGACCCCCCGCCTCCGGACGCGGTGGAAGACGCCGAGGACCCCGGGACCCCCTCGGAACTGCCTCCGGTCGATCCGCCCCCGCCGGAACCGGAGTCGGCTCCGCGGCGGTCGGTGCAGCCCCTGGACCGGTCGTTCCGGGTCACCCTGGTGGCGACGGAAGGGGCTGCCGGCGCCCTGGAGCTGGAGGCCCGGGCCGTGGGGGCCGAGGGCGTGGCCTGGCGCTGGACCGCCCTGGGAGGGGCCCTGGACGTTCAGGGGGACCGGGCCCGCTTCACGGCCGACGGGAGTCATCCCCCGGTGGTGGTGGTCGTGGCCCGGGGACCGGGACATCGCCTGGACGTGGCCCGGTGGATCGTCGCCTCCCGACGGACCTGAGGCCGCCGAGGCGACACGAACGACGCTGGAGGACCCCGCGATGCGATTGTGGTCGCTGCACCCGAGTCTGCTGGACCCGGCGGGAATCGTGGCCCTGTGGCGAGAGGGCCTGCTGGCCCAGGCGGTGCTGGCGGGCCGGACTCGAGGCTACCGGCACCATCCTCAACTGGAGCGATTCGCCCAGGTGGCCGATCCCTCAGGCGCCATCGCGGCCTATCTCCGGGAGGTCCTGGCCGAGGCCCGGCGCCGCGGCTATCGCTTCGACGCCCGGAAGGTCCCGGACCTGCCTCCGCCCGATCCGATGACGGTCACCGAGGGACAGCTGGCCTGGGAATGGGAACACCTCCAGCAGAAACTGCATCGGCGATCGCCGGATTGGTGGCGGTCTCTCGGTACCGCCCCGGTACCCGTTCCCCATCCCCTGTTCCGGGTCGTGGCCGGACCGGTGGAGCCCTGGGAGCGGGGCGTCCGCTGACCCCATGTCCACCGTCCGTGCGGGGCGTGGCGGCTTCGCATCCAGGGAGACAGGGGCGTGGGCGACGACCCCGCGGCCATCACTTCCAGCCGGGTTCCCGGGACTATCGGGGGGCCATGGGGGCCGTGAGGACCTGGAGCAGGCGGTCGTTCGGGGCGATGTCGAGGCCCCGGTAGGCCCGGAATCGGGCCTCCAGGGTGCCCCGGTCATCCCGGTAGGGATCGGGTCGATCGAAGGCCCCCTGGAGGCGGCCCCGGAGGCCCCAGGCCGTCGAGAGGCCGAAGACCTCCCGGGTGACCGGGTCGTCCAGGCGCTTGTAGGTCCAGAGGGACCAGGAGTCGCCCCGCTGCTCCATCCAGTCCACGACCAGCGCGGCGGCCTCGTAGGCCCAGTCCTCGTTCCGGAAGGTCGAAAAACTGCCGATGTAGTAGGGCACCCCCTGGGCCTCCTGGGCCTGCTGGAACTGGGGGCCATAGACATAGTCAAACAGGAACCGGTAGCCGTCCAGGTCCGTGGTGGTCCACTCGAAGAGGTGGGTCGAATAGACCACGTTGGTCCAGCCCTTCTCCGAGGCCACCGGCAGGGTGTCCATGCCGCGGAAGCCGTCGTGGATCACGCAGAGGGTGTCGTCGCCCCGGGCCCGGATGGCCTTCAGGATGCGGTCATACATCTGGTCCCGGGCGGCGGCATCCGGGGCTCCATAGGGCTCGGCCAGCAGGCTGTATGCCGCCACCTCGGGCCGGTCCCGGAGGCGGTCCGACAGGAACTCCCACATCTGGACCGTCAGGGCCTGCATGGCCGGGTTCTGGAACAGGCCCGAGGTCCCGGTGTAGAGGTTCTGGCCCCCGGGGGCCTCCTGGATGTCCACGACCGCCCAGACCCGGTGCCGGGCACACCAGCGCAGCAGTCGGTCCAGCCGCCAGAGGGCCTGGGGGTTCCAGTCGAGGCCGGTGGGCGCCTCCACGTTCGGGCCTCGGACCAGGGACCGGTAGCCGATGGGGATCCGGACCACGTTGAAGCCCTGGGCCGCGATCCAGGCGATGTCCTCCTCGGTGATCCAGGCCTGCTGGAAGGCATCCAGCAGGGCGTCGCGGCCCTCGGTGCCGAACCGGTCCGCCAGGACCCTGCGCAGCGAGAGGTCGGCATCGTCACAGAGAGGAGGCTCCTGCTGGAGCGATGCCATCAGCGCATCGGCCGTCTCCTGTCCCACGGCGGTTGCCAGGGGGCCCCGGACCAGGGCCTCCCACTCGGGGCCGCTGCCCGGGCAGACGTGGATCACCGCCGGATCGCTCCCGTAGCGCGGCCCGACCTGCCGCATCACGGCCATCACGGCCTCCTCGACGCCCAGTTCCCGGGCCTTCTCCAGGAGCAGGTCGTGGCTGGTCCGTCCCGTCAGCGTGATCCAGGTCTCGTGAAAGAACAGGCCTCCCAGGTTGAGGCCCCGGAGGCGGACCTCCCGGCCCTCGGGGTCCACGATCCGGGTCCCTTCGGCCCGGAGGCGCGGCATCGGCGGGATCCCCTCGGCGGCGTCATTCACCTGGTCCAGCACCCGAGCGACGCCTGCCAGGTAGGTCCCCGCCGCATCGGGTCCGGGACCGTTCTGCTGGTCGAAGTTGGCGTCGAGGTTCGTGGTGACCTTCGGATACAGGTAGCCCACGTCGCCGCCGCACAGCCCGATCAGGAAGCGGTCCTCCGTCCGCAGGGACTCGGTCAGGACCGGTTCCGGGGGGGCGTCGGGGTACCAGGAGGGATAGGTGTCGGGTGCCAGGATGCCGCCGATCACCAGTTCGGGGGTGACCTCCGCCGGGAGGCAGAGGATCGTGGTCCGGTCTCCCAGGCGCAGGACCGGAATCGGCAGGTCCACGCAGCCGAAACTGCCCGAGGCCGACGAGCAGGGACCGTCGTCGAAGGTCTCGTAGAGGTAGTCGTCGTAGCCGTCGGCGATGCCGCCCCGGACGGCCATCGCCAGTCCGAAGTTCTGGAGAGGAGTCGGGACCCGGGCGAAGCGGAACGTCGGGACGACCTCCTCGGGGGCCAGCACCGGAGCGCCCTGCAGGGCCGCCAGGACCCGGGTCGCATATTCTTCCCCGACATGGCGAGCCCGGTCGAACCCGGCCTCCTCGATTTCCGACGGTGTCTGCATGAGGCCCAGGTCGGCGCTGAAGTAGAGGGCCATCCCCCCGAGGTCCGCCTCCACCGCGTCCCGGAGGTAGTGTGGGTAGTCCGCCGAGAGGAGCGTGTTGGCGCCCCAGGCCGCCTCCGGGTGGTTCGCGATGGTCATCATCGTGGCAATGGCCGCCCCGGTCGAGGGATCGACGGCCTGGAGGATCCCGATGTAGGGGTCCAGCACGACCGGCGGCACGATGTCCCGGGCCAGGCCCTCGCCGTCGGCCCGGGCCACCCGGAGGCGGGCCGGCCGGAGGTCGTCGTAGGCCTCGACGATGCTGGCCACGGCCCCGTCCACCACGTGCTGCAGGTAGGTCTCGTCCCACCCCGGCTGCGTGTCCGGTGCGAAGACCCCGACGGTGTCCGGGGCCTGGTGGGTATGGATGCTCGCGATGAAGATCCGCTCGGGGGCCGGCGCCCGGTCCCCCAGCGCCGCGGTGACCGCCGTCCGGACCTGATCCACCCGCTTCATGCCGAAGCCCAGCGTGTCCAGTGCCGTGAAGACGAAGTCCTGTCCGTGGAGGCGGACCACCAGCGTCCGGGCCTCCAGGGGGTCATGGCGACCCGTGGGCTGCCGGACTCCGAATCCCCCCATCCACAGCGTGTCCAGACTACCATCCTCATCGAGGTCCTCGAAGGGTTCCCCCTCGTCCCATCGCCCGTTGCCGTTGGTGTCGGTGTAGGGCTCGAAGTCGGGGTCGATGGCGGCCTTCCCGACACCGGCCATCACCGGCTCCGGAATTCCCACATCCCCGGCGGAGTCCTCCGAGGGACCGGTCTCCTCCCGGGCCTCGGCCCCCCCGTCGTCCCCGCCGGCCTCCCCGGGGATGTCCCGGCCATCCCACGGGACGTCGGCCCCGAGGTCGGCCGTCGTCCCCGGCGATCCGCCGCAGGCCATCATCCCGGTGATCAGAAGGGCCAGTCCCTGCAACGTCCTGCATCGGTTCATCCCTGGGTCCTCCCGTGTGGTCGTTCTCCCCGTCGTGCTGTTCCGGGGAGTTCCGTCTTGTCCTTTCATCCGAAACGGCCTATCGTTCGCCCCGGGCCCGTCGGGCTGGCACACAGTGCCATAATTGATGGAGCCTTGTCCACGGAAAAGCAGGCAACAGGACCCGACCTGGAGGAGAAGACGATGAAACGGAAGGCGAGGCGGTCCATCCCGGTGGCCAGGGAGGTCGGCGGGGCGTCCGGGACCGGCCCCCTGGACCGGCCGCGCCGGATCACCCGGGCCACCCGGAGGCGGCTGGAGGCCCGGGAGCGGGTCATCGCCGTGGCCCGGGACCTCTTCCTGGAGCGGGGCTTCGACGAGACCCCCGTCCGGGAAATCGTGGCCCGGTCCGGAATTTCGATGCGGACCTTCTTCCGCTACTTCCCCTCGAAGGAGGACCTGGCCTTTCCCCGGGCCGACGAGGGGACGCAGCGCCTCCAGAACCTGCTGGGGCAGCATCGCAATCCGGAACGGCCCCTGGTCGGCATCCGGGACGCCCTGGCGGAGTTCAGCCGGTGGTACGACGAGATGCGGGAGGAGTTCCTGAAGGAGTGGCGCTACGAGTCGCGGTCGACCGTGCTGATCGCCCGGGGGGCCGAGATCGAGGCTCGGAACCAGGGAGTGATCGCCGACGCCCTGATCGACGTCGGGGTGGCCGCCCCTCATGCCCGCTACCTGGCGTCCGTGATCTTCGGGGGCATCCGGGCCAACCTGGAGGCGTGGTTCGAGGAGGAGTGCCGTCGGGACCTGCTGGAGGTGTCGGGCAACACCCTGCTGCTCCTGGAGGCCATGGACCTGCTGTGGTTCGACCAGGGACGCTTCCGGGTCCCCGACTCCCTGGAGGCCTCCCTGGCCGTGGCGTCGTCGGTCTGGAAGGGCTTCGTCTCTCGCGTGGGGGAACGGGTCCTGGGGAGGACATGATGCATCGGGATGTGGAACCGCGCGTCGCGCAGCCGACGTTCGGACGGGACCTGGTCCTCGGCCTTCCGGTCTGGTACCGGGAAGACGCCATCGTGCTGACCCAGCCGGAGCCCTGGGCCATCTGCCGGGAGTGCTTCCGGGATGGCCGGGTGCAGGTCCACGAGGTCCTGACGATGGAACGATCCCGGGTGGACGAGGTGACGGAGTCCTTCGGCCCGGCCCGGGCGGTCTGGGGGATCGGGGGCGGCAGCGCCGTGGACCATGCCAAGTACGTCGCCTGGAAGCGGGGGATCCCGCTCGTGCTGGTCCCGTCGATCCTCTCGGTGGACGCGGCCTTCACGAAGGCCATCGGGGTCCGGGAGGGGGCGCGGGTGCGCTACGTCGGGGTCGTCTTTCCGGATCATCTGCTGATCGACTACGGGGTGCTCCAGGCCTCCCCGGCCATCCTGAACCGGGCAGGCGTCGGGGACATCCTGTCGATCTTCACGGCCCTCTGGGACTGGCGGGAGGCCGGTGCGAGGCTGGGGGAGGCCTACGACCCGGGCATTGCCGCCGAGTCCCAAGCCCTGCTGGACCGGCTGCTGGCCGGCGGGAAGGACATCGGGGACGTGACCGAGGCGGGGCTGAGGCTGCTGGCGGAACTCTACGTCGGGGAGGTGCGGCTCTGCGAGATCGTCGGCAACGCCCGGCCCGAGGAAGGCAGCGAGCACTACTTCGCCTATGCCCTGGAACACCGGACCCGGCGGCACTACCTCCATGGCGCCCTGGTGGGCCTCGGGGTGATGCTGGCCGGGGCCTGGCAAGGACAGGACATCCGGCCGGTGGCGGCGTTCCTCCGGGACGTGGGCCTCGATTGCCGCCTCGAGGCCGTCGGCTGCACCCGGGAGGAGGTCCTCGAGACCCTGGTGGGGATGGATGCCTACCTCGCCCACGAGACCCAGTTGCTGCCAGGGGTCTTCCACTTCCGGGGGGCGCCGGGTCCGGCCGAGGCCGAGGGGCTGATCCGGCAGGTGGAGGAGGTCCTGGGGGCCCCTGAAGCGGGAGGATGACGATGGAGACGGCCCTGGTCTTCAGTCCCCATGCCGACGACGCGACGATCTTCTGCGGCGGGACGCTGGTGCGACTGGCCGAGGAGGGATGGCGGGTCGTGCTGGTCCGGGTCACCGATGACCGCTTCGACTCCCTGGGACTGTCGGTCGAGGAGACGCTGGAGCGGAACCGCCTGGAGTGGCAGGAGGCGGCGGGCATCCTGGGGGTGGCCGAGGTGGTGGACCTGGGCTTTCCGACGGACTGCCTGGCGGACCTGCCCCTGGGGCGCCTCCGGGAGCGGGCCGTGTGGCTCTTGCGGCGATACCGCCCCCACACCGTGCTGTCCTTCGACCTGGCGGACCGCTTCGAGGACAACCAGGACCATGTCCGGGTGGCCCAGGCGGTGGCCGAGGCCTGCTGGGTCGCCTGCTTCGACAAGCACCACCCGGAGCACTTCGCCGAGGGACTGGAGCCCTTCGCGCCGGCAGAGCGCTGGTACTTCAGCCGATCCGGTCCGGAGCCGAACCACGTTGTGGACATCACGGACCATCTGGACCAAAAGGTCCGGGCCGTCTGCGCCCACCGGACCATGATGCGCCACGTGGTGAACCAGTACCGGCTGCAGTTCCGAGCCGCGGGACGGGAGGTCCCGGCGCTCGATGCGGCGGTGTCCGGCGAGGGGCTTCCGGTGCTGCTCGAGCGCTACGTGGCTGGTGTCGCCGGGGCGGTGGCCCGGGGGGCCGGTCTTCCGGAGGGGCGCTTCGCCGAGGCCTTTCGCCGGGAGGACACCTCGGAGATCGCCGCGCTGCTGTGACCCGGCCTCCCCGGTCGCGGGACGGAGGCCAATGTCCCGCATCCATCCGAAAACTTGACGGAATCGGCTCCCGAGAGTATGTCCGGCTGACGGGTCGATGACCTCGGGCTCGGAGCAGGTTCTCGTGGAGGCAGGAGGTTCGGGGATGGATGCGAGCGGTCCCGGAACGGGGGGAGGACCGTTCTTTCTGCAGTGTGTCGAGGCCCTCGGGGACCCGGTGCTGGCGCTCTCGGCAGATGGCTCCGTCCGGTGCCTCAACGAGGCCGCCACGGAGATGCCGACCCGCTACGGAAATGGCCACCGGACTCCCGAGGCCTGGTGGGAGGCGATGCTGCGGCAGCCACCACCGGAGGGGCTGGAAGCGTGGATCCGGGAGGTGGGGGCCCGGGGACGGCCTGACCGTCGGAAGCACGTCCGGGTCCCCGATCCGGGGCGTCGGGTCGAGATGACCTGGGACGTCACGGCCTTTCCCGCAGGGACGGGTCCCGACCTCCCCGGCGCCCTGCTGGTGGTCCGGGACCGGACGCCGGACCTGGTGCTGCTGGACTCCCTGCGCCGGGAGCGGGACTTCTCCCGGAGGTTGCTGCAGGCCGCTGGCGCCCTCGTGGTGGTCCTGGATCGGTCCGCCCGGATCGTGCAATTCAACCGCGTCTGCGAAGAGGTCACCGGCTACCGGGAGGAGGAGGTGCGGGGGCAGTCGTTGCCGGACCTCCTGTTGACTCCGGAGGAGCGGGCGGGGGTCCTGGAGGTCATCGCGGACCTGGGCCACGGAAACTTCCCGAACCAGCACGAGAACGACTGGGTGACCCGGACCGGGGAGCGGAGGCGGATCCAGTGGACCAATACGGTGGTCCAGGGGCCCGACGGGGAGGTCCTCTACGTGGTCGGCACCGGGTTCGACGTGACGGAGCAGCGGCGCCGGGAGGCCGAGTTGCGCCACCGGGTGGTCCACGACCCCCTGACGGGACTCGCGAACCGGGTGCTGCTGGAGGAACTGCTGCGTCTGGCCTTCCACCGGGCTGAGCGGAATCCGGCGTATTTCTACGGCCTGATGTTTCTGGACCTGGACGGGTTCAAGGACATCAATGACCGTCGGGGACATTCCTTCGGGGACCTCGTGCTGAAGGCCGTCGCGGATCGCCTGCGGCGAGGGGTGCGGAGGACCGACACCGTCGTGCGATATGGCGGCGACGAGTTCGTGGTGCTGCTGGAGCCGGTCTCTGGTGAGGGGGACCTTCCGATGCTGGCGGACCGGGTCCTGCGGGTGCTGCGGGAACCCATGGAGATCGAGGGGGTCTCCCTGGTCCTGACGGCGAGCATCGGCGTGGTGATGGGGGGGCGGGGGGAGTCGTCTCCCGGGGACCTGCTGGCCCGGGCCGACCGGGCCATGTATCAGTCGAAACGATCCGGCAAGTCCCGGTCCTCCTTCCTGCCTCGCCCTTCGACCTCCCCGAACCAGGCTGAGTGACTGTCCCCATTTTGCCTGGGGGCCTCTACAATGGGGACATCGTGGGCAGGAGGGAGGCGATGTCCTGGGAGACCGTGGAGTGGACGATCGAGGAGGATCGGATTGCGGTGCTGACGATCCGTCGGGAGAAGGCCCTCAACGCCTTGAACCGGCAGGTCCTGGGGGAACTGGATCAGGCCATCGGGGAGATGGAAGGGCGGCCGGACCTGGGATGCGTGGTGGTGACCGGGGCCGGGACCCGGGCCTTCGTGGCCGGAGCGGACATCGCCGAGATGGCGCCGATGGGCCCCTCAGAGGCCCTGGCCTTTGCCCGACAGGGACAGGGGGTCTTTTCCCGACTGGAGCGGCTGCCGGTGCCCGTGATCGCTGCGGTGCAGGGCCATGCCCTGGGGGGTGGTTGCGAACTGGTGCTGTGCTGCGACATCGTGCTGGCCTCGGACCGGGCGGTCTTCGGCCAGCCGGAGGTGAAACTGGGCGTCATCCCAGGGTTCGGCGGGACCGCCCGTCTGGCGCGGCGCATCGGCTACGGGGCGGCGATGCAGTGGATCCTGACCGGCGGCACCGTGGGGGCCGAGGAGGCCCATCGCCTGGGCCTCGTGCAGCGGGTGGTCCCCGGGGAGTCATTGCGTTCGGAGGCGCTGGAACTGGCCCGGGAGATCGCGTCTCGGGGGCCTCTGGCGGTCCGGGCGGCGAAGGCCCTGGTCCGGGAGGCCCGGGATCGGCCCCTCGGCGATGCCCTGGAGGCCGAGGCCCAGGCCTTTGGGGGGCTCTTCGCCACGCACGACCAGCGAGAGGGCATGGCGGCCTTCCTGGAGAAGCGGCCGGCGCGGTTCCAGGGCCGGTGATGGCGGCCCGGGAAGGGGAGGTGGCAATGGCACGGAGGCTCATCGTGGGTCTCTTCCTGTGGTCGATCGGGTGTGGCGGCGGTGCGCCGGAGGCCGAGGGGCGACAGGCGCTGCTGGCCTTCGGGGCCTCCGAGCAGACCGAGGAGCCGGGGGGCACGGAGGTGACGGCCCGGATGGACTCGGTGGTGCCCGAGCGGATCTGGGACGGCCTGTTGGGCCTGGCCTTCATCGGGGTCCTCTGGGGTCTGGGTGCCCTGATCCATGGGGCGATTCCCGGATTCAGGCACTACCTGCCGCCGGCCCTCGGGATCGCCATCGTGGTGGTGTTCCTGATGCCCACGGCCTTCTTCCAGTTCAAGGGCGTCCAGGTGGACCCGGAGGGGGTCACCGTCGAGACCCAGACCGGGGGGGCGAGTCGCATCCTGTTCCAGGACGTCGAGCGGGTCCTGGTGACGGCCCGCCCGTGGTATCCCCGCTTCACCGATGCCCGGGAACTGGTGCTGGAGGGCCCCGGGGGCCAGCGGGTGGGCATCCCGTTCTTCGTGCCCCGACGGGAGGCGGTGGCCCGGGCGGTCCTGGCGGGCCTCCGGGACCGGGGGAACGGCAAGGCGCTTCGCTAGGCAGGGACGATGATGGCGCGGCATCGGAAGACCGCTCCCCGGGGACGGCTGGTGGACCCGGGGACCCGCATCCCGCCGCCCGAAGGGGTGCCCGCCTGGGTGGGCCAGGCCTTCGGGGTGGCCCTGATCCTGGGGGACTTCTTCCTGGGGCGACGGCTCGTCGATTCCTTCGACGCCTTCAGCGACGGGGGGCTGTCGGGGATCGGGGACCCCTTCGCGTGGATGCTGTTGCTGGGCCTCGCGGGCTGGTGGGTCGTGGTCCTGGGCTGGTCCTGGGTCGGGGACCCGGAACGCCCGGTCCCGATGTCCGGTGGCGCCGGGGTGACGGCCCTCGTGATGGCCCTGGTGACGGCGGTGCTGCTGGGGACCGGCCTGGGCATGCTGGTGCCGCCCCTGGCGATCACCCAGGGAGACCGGCCCAACGCCCTGGGCATCGGGCTGGTCACGGCGCTGTTCCTGGCCCTGGCGGTCATCCAGTGGTGGCGGCTCCAGGCCGGGGACCCGATGCCGGTCTCCGACCCATCGGAGGGGCCGTTCGAGGAGAGTCCGGAGATACGCAAGGAGTCGCCGGTCCCGGGTCGGATGCCACCAGGACCCGCTCCGGCGGTCCGACTGGTGGCGGCCTTGTTGCTGCTGCCTGCCGGGTGGGCCCTCATGGCGCCGGGGGACCTGCTGGCGCTGCGGGCCCAGGCCGGCATCGCCGTGAACTGGCAGGGGACCCTGGAGCAGGCGGGAGCCGCGGCGATCGCCTCGGTCTTCAGCGCCGGGGCCGGGATGCTGCTGGCCTTCGGCCCCCGGGCGCTGGCATCCCGGGTCCTGGGCGAGGGAACGGGGGCCTGGGCCTTCTTCTCGGGCCTCTGGCTGTCGCACTGGATCCGGTTGGTCCTGGCGCTGCTGGGCTCCTGAGAGGACGGCCCGCCGGAGGCAGATGGAGCGCAGATCGGGTCAGGGCGGCCCAGGGAACCTTCCGGTGGTGCTGGAGGCCCGGGGCCTCTCCCGGGTGTACCGGATGGGGGAGGTGGAGGTCCCGGCGCTCCAGGGAGTGGACCTGGACCTCCGGGAAGGGGAGATGGTCGTGCTGCTGGGCCCCTCGGGCAGCGGCAAGTCCACGCTCCTGAACCTGCTGGGGGGCCTGGACGTCCCAACGGCGGGCACGCTCCGCTATCGGGGCCGGAGGATCGACGGGGCCGACGAGGACGCCCTGACGGCCTACCGGCGGCGGCACGTGGGGTTCGTCTTCCAGTTCTACAACCTGGTCCCGAGCCTGACGGCCCGGGAGAACGTCGTGCTGGTCACCGAGATCGCTGAGTCGCCGCTGGACCCGGATGAGGCCCTGGCCATCGTGGGGCTCCGGGACCGCGCTCGTCACTTCCCCAGCCAGATGTCCGGCGGAGAACAGCAGCGGGTGGCCATCGCCAGGGCCATCGCGAAGCGGCCGGACCTGCTGCTCTGCGACGAACCCACCGGGGCGCTGGACATCGCCACCGGGAAGGTGGTGCTGGAGGCCATCGAGCGGGTCAATCGGGCCCTGGGGACCACCACCTGCCTGATCACCCACAACGCGGTCATCGGCGAGATGGCGGACCGGGTATTGACGATGGCCGACGGGCGCATCGTGGCGGAACGGGTCCCCGGACAACGGGCCGCGCCGCGGGACCTGACCTGGTGACTCCGGGGGATGCGGTGGGCATGCTGGACCGGAAACTGGCGCGGGACCTCTGGCGCCTGAGGGCCCAGGTTCTGGCCATTGCCTTGCTGGTGGCGGTGGGGGTGGCCACCTTCACGGGGGCCCTGAGCACCTATCGTTCCCTCTTCGAGAGCCAGCAACGCACCTACGAGACCTACCGATTCGCCCACGTCTTCGCCTCTTTGCGCCGGGCCCCCGAGGCCGTGGCAGGCCGCCTGGAACAGATTCCCGGCGTGGCCGAGGTCGAGACGCGGGTCATCACCTCGGCCCTGCTGGAGATGGAGGGCATCGAGGAGCCGGCCCGGGGGATGCTGGTTTCCATCCCCGACGGGGCCATGCCCCGGATGAATCGACTGTTCCTGCGGACGGGACGCCTGCCGGACCCCGGGCGCCCCTGGGAGGTTCTGGTCCACGAGGCCTTCGCCAAGGCCCACCGACTGGAGCCGGGCGACGCCATCCCGGCGGTGGTCCAGGGGCACCGGCAGCGATTGGAGATTGCGGGGATCGCCCTGGCCCCGGACTTCATCTACGCCGTGAGTCCCGGGGAGATGCTGGGGGACGACCGGCGCTTCGGGATCCTCTGGATGCAGCGGACCGCCCTGGCCCGGGCTGCGGACCTGGACGGGGCCTTCAACGACGTGTCCCTCAGACTGGCGGCCGGTGTCAGGCCCGCCGAGGTGATCCCGGCGGTGGATCGGGTGCTGGCCCCCTGGGGCGGTCCCGGGGCCGGCGGGCGTGATCGCAACATCAGCCATCGCTACCTGTCGGACGAGATCCGGCAACTGAAAGGGACGGCCGTCACGGTACCGGCGCTGTTCCTGGGGGTGGCCGCGTTCCTGCTCCACGTGATCCTGTCGCGGGTGGTGGCCACTCAGCGGGAGCAGATCGGCACCCTGAAGGCCCTGGGCCTGACCCACGTCGAGGTGGGGTGGCACTATGCCCGCATGATGGGGCTGGTCGTCCTGGCGGGCCTGGGCCTGGGCCTGGCCGGGGGCCTGGGGATCGGCCACTGGTGGACCCGGCTTTACGCGGCCTTCTACCGGATGCCCCTCTACGTGTACCGGATGGACCCGGACCTCCTGGTGGGGGCCCTGGCCATCAGCCTCCTGGCCAGCGCCATGGGGACCCGGGGCGCCCTCCGCCAGGTCCTTCGAATCCCGCCCGCCGAGGCAATGCGCCCGGCGGCCCCTCCCATCTACGGGGAGTCTCCCCTGGAGGCCCTGTCCCGGCGTCTCTCCCCGATGGGGCGCATGGTGTGGCGCAACGTGGGACGCCGCCCGGTCCGGGCGGCCCTGTCGGGCCTGGGGATCGCCTTCGCGGTCGCCCTGCTGATCGCCGGCTACATGCCCGTGGACGCCATGAACGCCATGATGGACATGCAGTTCGGAAGAGTCTATCGGGAGGACGTCGCAGTGACCTTCACCGATCCCCTGGATTCCGAGGCGATCCGTGGCCTCCGGGACCTGCCGGGGGTCCGGGTCGTGGAGCCGACCCGGTCGGTGCCGGTCACCTTCCGGGCCGGGCATCGTTCCTACGCCTCGGCCCTGAACGGAGTGCCGGCGGGGGCGACCCTGCGACGGGTGATGGACCTGGAGGGCCGCCTGGCGGCGGTGCCTGGCCGGGGGGTCCTGCTGACGCAGGCCCTCGCGGACCTGCTGCACATCCGCCCGGGCCAGGCGGTCGAGGTGGAGGTGCTGGAGGGACGGCGGCCTCGGATCGTCCTCACGGTCACCGGGACGGTCCAGGAACCCCTGGGGGCCCAGGGGTGGATGGACCTGGAGGCGCTCCAGGGGTTGCTGGACGATGGCGCCACGGTCTCGGGGGCCGCCATCCGGGTGGACGGCGGCGATCGGGCGTCCTTCTTCCGGTCCCTGCGGGGGATGCCCCGGGTGGCCGGGGTCGTCGTGCTGGCCGCCATGCGGCAGAACTTCGACCAGATGATGGCCCAGTACATGGTGGCCTTCGCCCTGATGCTGGTGGCCCTGGCAGGGCTGATGGCCGCAGGCGTCGTGTACAACACCGCCCGGGTCTCCCTGGCGGAACGGGAGCGGGAACTGGCATCGCTGCGGGTGCTGGGCTTCACCCGGGCCGAGGTCTTTGGCGTCGTGCTGGGGGAGATGATCGTGCACGTGGCGATCGCGTTGCCCCTGGGCTGCCTGCTGGGATACGCCTTCTGTCGGTGGATGCTCGAGAGCCTGTCCAACGACCTGTACCGGGTGCCGCTGGTCCAGTCGCCTCCGACCTATGCCCTTGCCTGCCTGGTGGTGGTGGCGATGACGGCGGTGGTGGCCCTGGTGGTCCGTCGGCGGGTGGACCGGCTGGACCTGGTCGGGGTGCTGAAGACGCGGGAGTGACGGGACCCTCGGGGGTCCGAGGCGGGGAGAGAGACAGGGAGGTCAGAGATGCGGAAGGGCGCCAGGTGGGTCATCCGGGGGGCGCTGGCGGTCGGTGTGGGGGCTCTCCTGGCCTGGGCGATGATTCCGAAGCCGGTGGAGGTGGAGACGGCCGTCGTGGCCCGGGGGCCGATGGAGGCGGTCATCGAGGGCCAGGGGCGGACCCGGGTCCGGGAGCGGCACCTGCTGGCGGCTCCGGTCCCGGGACTTCTTCGGCGCATCACCCTCCGGGCCGGGGATTCGGTGAAGACAGGCGACCCCCTGGCGGTCATCGTCCCGGCGGCGCCGGTGCCCCTGGATGCCCGGTCGCTGGCGGAACTGGAGGCCCGTCATCGGGCCGCCCTGGTGCAGGTGTCCCAGGGAGAGACCGCGGTGGCAGCGGCCCTGGCCGCCGAGGCCCAGGCCCGGCGGGACCTGGAGCGGATCGAGGCTCTGGCGGGCCAGGGGACCGTGACGGCCCGGGACCTGGAGGTGGCCCGCACCGAGGCCGAGGTGCGAACGCAGGGGGTCCGGCAGGCCCGGCTGGCGGTCGAGACGGCCCGCAGCCAGGCCGATGCCATCGCCGCGATGCTCCCCGGGAGGGATGGGCGAGGCGGCGGGGGGCCCGAGGTGACCGTGTCCTCCCCGGTGGACGGGCGCGTGCTGCGGGTGGTCCAGGAGGCCGAGGGCCCGGTGGCCCCGGGGACTCCCCTGATCGAGGTGGGAGACCCCGGGGACCTGGAACTGGTGGTGGACCTGCCGACTGCCCGGGCGGTCCAGGTGCGTCCTGGGAGCGAGGTCCGCCTGACCCGCTGGGGAGGGGATCACCTGCTGATGGGACGGGTCCGCCTGGTCGAACCGTCAGGATTCACGAAGGTCTCGGCCTTGGGCGTCGAGGAGCAGCGCGTGCTGGTGGTGGTGGACCCGGACCCGGGGCCCGAGGGCACCGGCTGGGGGGGGCTGGGGGACGGTTTTCAGGCGGAGGCGGCCATCGTCACCTGGAGCGATCCCTCGGTGATTCAGGTACCCGAGGGGGCCGTGTTCCGCCACGGGGATTCGTGGGCTGCCTTCGTGGTTCGGGAGGGGCGGGCGGTGCGGCAGACGTTCGTCGTTGGTCACCGGGACGGGAGGCAGGTCGAGGTCCTGTCGGGCCTCCAGGAGGGAGACCGGGTCGTGCTGTTCCCCGGGGACCGGGTCACCGACGGGGTGCGGGTCCGGGAGGTCCCCTGAGGGTTCAGGGGCCTGTCGAGGGCGTTCGAGCCATGGGTCCGGCCGGAACCGGGGGATGCCATTCCGGCAGGATTCGGGACAGACTTGTCGTGGGGCGGCGGGGGACCCCGGGGGGACCGGATCGCCCAGGTGTCCCGGGCGACCCATCCACGGGAGGGAGACATCGGATGCAACGGGTGATGCTGGTGACGTGGTGCCTGGGTGCGTTGTGGGCACTGCCTCTGGAGGCCGAGCCCCTCCTGCCGCCGGGGCGGTTCCCGGCGACGGACGCGGCCATCGCGAAGCAACAGCGGCAGTTCCAGGCCTTCAACACGCTCCCCTTTGGACTGTCGCTGAACGTCCACGTGAAGGACCGGGCGGCCCGGGATCGGTTCCAGGCCTTCCTGGATCAGCAGGACGTCGAGGACTACCGTGCCTTCGCCGGCGAGCATCCCTACGATCGGATCGCGATGTTCGGGGAGCACGGGGACCTGGGCTTCTTCGGGGGCGTGGCGCTGGCGGGAACGGCATTCCGGTACATGGCCTTGAGGCGCGAGGGGGCCCCGGCAGCGGTACTGGCCCGGGCCCGGGCGGACCTGGTTCGGGCCGCCGAGGCCTGGCACGTCTTCTATGTCGTGACCGGTGGCCAGGGGGTCGTGGCCCGGGGGATCTGGCGGCTCCAGCCCGAGGACGCCAGTGACCCTCCGATCCCCGGCCTGGACCAGTATCACCCGGTGCCCCTGTTCGATGACCAGGGAAACCCCCTGCCCCGACCCAAGGACAACGGGTCGGACCGCTTCGACAACAGTGCCGGGGTGTTGCCGCCGGGAACCTGGGGCTGGATCGACTCGGCCTCCAAGGACCAGCTGACCGGGCAGGTGCTGGGGCTCGTGGCGCTCCATGACGCGATGAAGGGCGACCCGGACGTGGACCAGCGGCTCGTGGACCGGCTGGCGGAGGATGCCCGGGGCGTGGGGCGCATGCTGATGCAGCGACACGAGATCGCGGGGCTCGAGAACTGCAGCGGGGAGGGGGAGTATGACCTCCTGATCTGGGATGCCGACGGCAGGCCGACCATGCACCACGACCTGAATCCCCTCTCCTTCGAGAAGATCTACCTGCCCGAGGGGTCCGCCGGCTTCAACATCGAGAACCTGGCGCTGGCCATCGGGGTCCTCCGGGGCCTGCACCACGTCACCGGGGACCCGGAGATCGAGGCCTTCCTCTATGACGAGTTCCTGGGGCGTCGGGGCTACCTGGAGAAACTGCGCCACTTCGAGAGCCCCGATGCGCTGAACTACATCTACATGGGCCTGGCGACCAATACCGACAACCCCGACCTGGTCGGGGTGGCGCTGTTCGTGGCCCTCTACACCGAGACGGACCCGGAGGTGGCGGCGGCCCTGCACCGGTTCCTGGAGGAGGGGTGGTGGGCCCCCGCCAGCGAGCCGCGCTTCTGCGCCTCGAAGTCGAAGCAGCCCCTCTGGGACGCCATCTACCTGGCGGTGACGGACCGGGGGACCCCCGAGGCCCTGCGCCAGGAACTGGCCACGTTGCTGCCGGCCTTCCCGCTGGGGGGGTACTGGCAGGAGGACCGGATCAACTGCGACGCCCAGGAGATCGCTCAGGGGTGGTGCCTGGCCATCGACGGGAAGACGGTCATCACGCTGGCCGGGACCGAGCCCGGCGGGCGGTGGCTGGCCTCCGAGGCCCTGGACCCGGCGATCCGGCCCACCTCGGACTTCAATGCCCGGTCCAACGCCTTCCACGTCAACGGGGGGGGCGATGGGCTGATGCTGGCCCCCGGGGGCGACCTGCTGGCCGCCTACTGGATTGCCCGGGCCCTGGACCTCCAGCCGGCCGGGTCCTGGAACCGGTCTCCCTTCGCCCGGGCCCACCGGCCGGTGCCCGGGACCATCCCCGACGGCGGACCCGAACCGGCCGACGACGGGGGCCCCGGACAGGACGCGGGACCCGACTCCCCGCCGGACCTCGGGCCGGGCCCCGACGGGGCCCCGGACGTCCCGGCGAGCCTGGACGATGGGGCGGACGCCGCCGGCCCGGACCCCGACGGGAACGCCCCCGGTGCCGACATGGGACCCGACACCGGGACGCCCCGGAAGAGCGGCGGCTGCCAGGGGACGCTGGCCGGTTCGGAAACCCTGGTGTGGGCCTGGCCGGCCCTGCTGGCGGCCTGGGGCCTGGGACGGCGCCGGTCCCGGATCGGTCCCTCTGGACGTGTGCGATAATCCACCGGCGGACCGAGAGGAGGATCGCGATGCCGGAGGCCGGAGGGCAAGGGGGGGAGGTCCGGGCCTACCGGGGCCCCGAGGATCATCTCCAGGACTGGCTCGTCCGACTGCGATTGCTGATCCAGCGGCACCTGGTCCTCTTCACGGACCGCTTTCTGGATTCGTCGGGCAAGGCCAGCGACCTCTTCGCCAGTCGCCGGGAGGTCGAGGCGTTTTTGGCGATGGAGCCTCCCGGACCGGAGGTGACCGAGGCGCTGCAGGTGATCGAGGACTCGCTGGAGCGCTTCCAGCGCTTCATGGCCGATCGCCTGGCGGCCAGCGCCGAGACGGGCCTCCGCCTGCCCATCGAGGACCTCCGGGCGGCCTTCGGGCTGGACGACCTGGAGATGGACCTGTTGATGGCCCTGGCGGCACCGGACCTGGACCCGGGATTCGCCCGGGCCTACTCCCATGCCTGGGCCGACTTCACCCGCCGGCACGTCGACGGGGCCTTCCTGGCGGACCTGGTCGCCGGCCTGGGACCGGACCGGGACCGGGTCTGGGCGGCCCTGGAGCCCGGATCCCGGCTGCGGCGACTGGGGCTGGTCGAGGCGGGGGTGCTGCCGGACCAGGGGCCGATGACCCGCGTCACCGAACGCCCCCTGAAGGTGGCGGACCGGGTGGTGGGATGGATCCGGGGGCACCGGGAGCCGGACCGGACCGTGCTGGGCCGTGCCGCCGCCTGGTATGTGCGGAACGACCTGCTGGGCGACCTGCTGCTGCCGGCGCCGGTTCGCCGGGCCGTCCAGGAGGCCCTCCGGCGCCAGGGGATGGACCGGAGGCTCCGGGGGGTCGTGCTGGTGGGGGCCGTTGGATCGGGCCGCCGGAGCCTGGCGCTGGAGACCCTGCGGGAGCAGGGCCGTCCGCTGATGACCGTGCGCCTGGACCGGCTCCCTTCGGGGCAGGAGGACCGGGAGGGGACCCTCCGGGGGCTGGTTCGGGAGGCCCTGCTGCTGGGGGCGGCGATCTATCTGGAGGGCATCGAGGACCTGGACCGGTCCGGGACGGGGCCGGCGGTGCTGGACGACCTCTTCGGGGTGCTGGAGGACTTTCCGGGGCCCCTGCTGGTCGGGGCCACCGTGAGTCCCCGGGAGGTCCTGCGACCCCACGGGGAGTTCCAGGAGATCGGGATCCCCTTTCCGGAGGTCGAGGACCAGCAGCGCCTCTGGGAGCGGGGCCTGGCCCGGACCTGTCGGAGGCCCCCGGGATTTCCCATCGCGGACCTGGTGGGGCGCTACAGCCTCTCGGGCGGCGCCATCGAGGCCTGCTGCCGGGCAGTGGGCCGGTGGGCCGAGACGGCGGGGGCGAAGGCCGAGACGCTGCCGCTGCCGGTCGTGGTGGACATCATCCGGGCCCAGTTGAGCCATCGCCTGTCGGCAGTGGCCATTCCGGTCCACAAGGGGGAGGGGTGGGACGATCTGGTGCTGCCTCGGCGGACCCTGGACACCCTCCGGGAGATCGTCCAGTTCTTCCGGAACCGGTACCGGATCCTGCACGAGTGGGGCCTCGGGGCGAAACTGCTGAAGACCCCGGGCGTGCCCTGCCTCTTTGCGGGGCCTCCGGGCACGGGCAAGACCATGGCCGCCTCGATCATCGCCAAGGAACTGGGCCGGGAGATCTTCCAGATCGACCTGAGCCGGGTCGTGGACAAGTACATCGGCGAGACCGAGAAGAACCTCGGCCGGGCCTTCGAGGAGGGGGCCCGGGCCCAGGCCGTGCTGCTCTTCGATGAGGCCGACAGCCTCTTCGCGAAGCGGACCGACGTGAAGACCTCGGTGGACCGGTATGCGAACCTCGAGGTGAACTACCTGCTGCAGCGCATCGAGTCCTACGAGGGGATTGCGATCCTGACCACGAACTTCCCCGGGAGCATCGACGAGGCCTTCCGGCGGCGGCTGCGCTTCTTCGTGGAGTTCCCGTTCCCCGAGGAGGCGGAGCGCCTGCTGCTCTGGAAGACGCTGCTGCCGCCGGAGGTCCCGGTGGCGCCCGACCTGGACCTCGGGGAGATGGCCCGGCGCTACCTGCTGGCCGGCGGCAACATCCGGAACGTGATCATCCGGGCGGCGACGCTGGCCGCCGAGGCGAACCGGCCGGTGGACATGGCCCTGATGGTCCAGGCGGCCAACACCGAGTACCGGGCCATCGGGAAACTGGTCCGGGAGGAGATCGAGTCCTGACGGGGGATCGGACCTCCCCTGGGGTCTGTAGACCCCAGGCCCTCCGACGGGGCCTGGAGTCCCCGGCCGGCCGGGCGCGACGTCGCGGGAGGTGTTGCGGGCAGTCTCGATGCGTTCCTGCCGGGAGGAAGCCGGAGGGGGGCGGGATCAGGGCCCGGGGGGCCACGTGGAGGACCGGGACCGTCCGCCGGGTGCGGCTTTGCGGGAAACTGGAGTTGATTCGGAGAGTTGGCGCTGGTTACTCGGCGACAGTTCGTCAAGGTGGCACGATCCATGCTTGCGGGACCACTGGATGACTGCATCTCCCCCTGGAGGTGACGCATGTTGGGAAGCCTCGGATCCCTGGGGATCAAGAAGCCGGAGGACCTCAAGAAGGCCCTGCGGCCCGACACGCTCAAGAAGGGGCTGGGCGCGGCGATTCCCGCGGGGATGGCCCGGGTGGCCCAGAAGGAAGATGCGCGCAAGTATCTGGAGCAGGCCGGACGCCAGGGCCTCGGGCGCATCCTGAACCGGTTGTCGCCCGACGAGGCGGCGAAGGCCCGGGAGGAGGAGGACCAGGACCAGCGGAGACGCGCCGGGGCCCCGGCAGGGACGCAGGGGCAGGAGGCCGGGACGGGACGCGAGGCCGCGGGGGACCAGGCGAGACGGGAGGAGGAAGGCGGGAGCGGGGCCGTCGGGGCGTCGTCGGGGCAGGTCCATTCGCAGGGAACCGGGGACTCTTCCCAGCAGGCCTCCCGGGAGGGGGAGACGGCGGGGACCCAGGAGTCCGAGGAGGAACGGAAGAAGGAGGGAGGGGCCCAGTCTCAGGAGGCGTCTCCTGGACAGGAGAGGGCCCCGGGAGCCGAGCCGAAGGCCGGGGAGGAGCCGGGGGCATCCCAGGCCGGCGAGGGCGGAGAGGGCGGCGATCAGTCCGCGGCGCCGGCCGGGGAGCAGGATCAGAAGGCCTCGGGGGAGGGCAAGGCGGACGAGAGCAAGGCCGGGCAGGAGGGATCCCCGGGGGCCCAGGCGGCCCATGGGGAATCGAAGAAGAAGGCCTCGCCGACGAAGGGCACTCCAGGAGGCGAGAGGGGGCATGCCGGGGTCGGTGGGCGCCAGGGCCACGGGCCTGCGGGGGGAGATTCCGCCCTCGGAGGACAGGCCCAGGCGGACCAGGGGCACGTGGTGGCGGGTACCGCCGGGGCCGCCGGGCAGGCGGGACTTGCGGGCACCTTGGGGCAGGCGGCCGGGGCGTCCCCGGAGATGCAGGCCTGGATGGCCTCCCACCCGGACCTAGAGGCCCGGAACCGGATCCTGCAACTGGCCACCTTCACCGAGGGCATCCGGGGGCGGACGGCGGATCTCAAAGAGAACCTTCCCAAGAAGACGCTCGGGGACAAGATCCTGAACTGGGTGGGGATCGGGGACCTCAAGAAGGCCTGGAAGAACAATCCCTATCAGGTCAAGGGGCTCGGGGACATCGAGACCTGGCTCGCCATCATCGGCTACGTCCGTCCGGCCCTGAGCCTGGTCGGGGACGTGGCGGACAAGGTCAGCCTGATCACCACGATCGCCTCGCTGTTGACGATCTGGTTCCCGCCGGTGGCCGGGCCCCTGATGGCGATCTCCCGGATCGCCAACATCGTCAGCCTCGTCGTGAAGGCGGCGGACTTCGCCCTGTCCCTGATCCAGGCGGCGCTGGCGGCCGTGCGCATCGGGAAGGAGAAGAATCCCCTGAAGCGTGCCCAGATGGCCTCCACGATGCGCGAGGGGATCCAGAGCGGCCTGATGGCCGGCGTCGAGGCCATCACCGCGGCCATCGGTGCCAAGGGGGCGAAGGGGGCCAAGAAGGGCTTCACCGCCACCAAGAACCTCACGAAGTCCAAGAACTTCGCCGGCAAGACCTTCCTCCAGAAGGCGAAGTCGGTTGCCAAGGGGACCTGGACCGGGCTCAAGCACGGGGTCCGGGATACCTTCACGAAGCAGGGGCTCAAGGAGGTCGGCAAGGAGACGCTCAAGGGGTTGAAGGAGAAGGTTCTGCCCAACATCCGGGAGGCCCTCAGCGAGAACGGGAAGACCTGGAAGAGGACGCTGAAGATGGCCGCGTCGGACCGGAAGGGGCTCGTCAAGCACGTGCTGTCGGAGACCTGGAAGAACCGGGATGCCCTCAACAAGGACTGGAAGTCGAAGAGCGTTGACAAGTACATGTCCGAGCAGTTCGACGAGACCCGATCCGCCGAACGAGGGGCCGCGGTGCGGTCCGGGATGGCGGGCGGCGGGGGATCGCCGGTCTCGGGGCACATCCAGGCCCTGGACAACCTCATCGGCGCCGGGCTGGGGCAGGCGCCTCGGGCCCAGGCCGGGGTCGGGCCGAACGGTCAGGTCCTGGTGCCGCAGATGGTGGGCCCCACGGAGGCCGACGTGCTGCTCCAGCCCGAGGACTACGAGGGGATCGAGGTCCAGCGCAAGGCCCTCCGGGAGATGAAGGGGTCGTTGGACGGGGACATCGCCCAGCAGATCGACTACCGGGATCACCTGCTGAAGACCGTGGCCCCTGCGGCCGTCCGGGGGGGCCAGGAGGCGATGGCGCAGGCCAACGCCGTGGCGGAGCAGCGGGCCGAGAATCAGGCCGACCAGGTGGACCTGCAGAAGAGCCAGCAGGCGACAGGCCAGGTGCAGCAGGCGAACCAGCAGGCCAACACCCAGGGGCAGCAGGCCCAGGGGGAGGCGAACCAGGACGTCCAGGCGGCCCAGCGGGGGATGGCCGCCGAGCCGGACCAGTCCAGGGTGGACCAGGAGGCCCAGAAGAAGGCGAAGGAGGACTACGAGCGGGAGAAGCGGGACTACGAGAAATCCAGCCTGATCGGCAAGGCCTGGAAGAGCGTGAAGAAGTTCGCCAAGTCCATCGCGAGTTTCGTCGGGTCCGCGCTCAAGTGGGTCTGGAAGAACATCGTGAAGGCCGTGATGGACAAGGTGAAGGGCACCATCGCGAAGGTGATGAACTACATCACCGGGAAGATCATGCAGTTCCTGCTCAAGACGATGGGGGGCATGTCGGACAGCGAGGCCAAGACGCTGGCCTTCGGGGCCGAGGCCCAGCAGAAGGAGGGGGAGTCGCAGAAGGCGGACGAGGAACTGCTGGGCACCGGCAAGGTGGCCATGGAGGCGTCGGACAAGGCCACGAAGGCCGAGAAGGATGCCATCGAGGAGGCCAACCGGGCCAACGAGAACATCCAGACCGCGAAGGGCATCCAGCAGGAGATCCAGGGGCAGGAGCAGGCCCTGGACCAGGAGGAGCAGCAGGGCAAACAGAAGGCGGCGGACTTCCAGGCCCAGTTCGGCCCCTATTTCGCGTCGCTCGTCGGTGCGGGGGCCGGCGCGGCGGGGACCGGTGGCGCGATCTCCTCGGCGACGGGGCCTTCCCAGGAGCCGATCGTCTCGGAGCCGATGATCGGGAGGGTCACCGCCGCGGCGACGGCCGTGCAGGCCAACAGCACCCAGAGCGCGGGGCGGCTGGACACCGAGGCCGAGGAACTGAAGACCAAGGAACTGCAGCGGAAACTGAAGGGGCTCAAGGAATCCCTCGAGGCCCAGCGAAAGGCGAACGACGCGGACCGGCCCCGGGGCAGCGCCGCGGTGGGTGCGGCGACGGGTGCCGCCGTGGGGGCCGCAGTGGCCGGACCGGTGGGCGCCGCGGTGGGCGCCGGGCTGGGGGCGACGTCGAATCCCGCCCAGATGTCCGCCTCGGACTACGACAAGATCTACAACGACGCTGCGGCCCGGATCCGCAACGAGGCGGCGGTCTGGGCCCGGCAGGTGGTCCAGGAGCACGGGGCCGGCGAGCAGCAGCGGCGCGGCCGGGTGGCCGCCGAGGCGGCAAAGGCCGCCAGTCTGCCGGGACAGTCCCTGCCGGCGGTGGCGGCGATGCTGAGGCAGGTGGCCCAGGGGCTCAAGGCCGAGGACGACGACATCCCGGTCGACCGGGAGGACGCGAAGCGGCGCCTCCAGGAGGGCCTGGACCACATGTTCTCCTGACCCTTGCTCTGTTTCGCATCCCCTGTCCAGCGCGGGTCGCGGCCGGTCCTGACGGGACCGGGGTCAGGGGCGATCCGTGTCTCCAGGGGCCTGGGAGGCCGGGCGACCCGGGACGCAGCACGGGACGAGAGTCTTCGGGGGGGCACGGAACCGGTGCTACTGGGCGTCCGGCGGGAGCCAGTAGGAGGGGATCTCGCCTCGCTTCATCGCCGCGAGGTCATCCTGGGCCTTCTTCAGCTTCGCGGGTCCGAAGTTCAGACGTCCGGCCATCAGGAAGACCTGGAGGAACCGCTCCATCTCGGCGATGGCCCGGGGCAGGTCGGTCTTCCGGTACACCAGCGACCGGCAGTAGTTGATGTCCGGCTCGTGCCAGGTGTAGGGCTCCAGGTCCTGGAGGATCTGCTCGGCCCTCTGCTGGTTCCCGGTGAAGAAGTGGGCCATTCCCAGATACATCCAGGCCCGGGGCTGGTCCTTCGGGATGCGGGCGACGACCCGCTCGAAGTAGGGGATCGACCGGCGGTAGTCCTCGGGGTCGTGGGTGCTGTTGGCCTTGTAGTACCAGGAGATGGCGGCGAGGTAGTTCAGCACCGGGTCGTCGGGGGCGGCGTCGGCCTTGCGGCTCCACTGGGGGATGGTGTCCTGGGCCAGGCGGCCGCTCATGAGGTAGGTCGAGATGTAGAGGCCCAGGGCCGAGGGATAGTCGGGGCGCAGGGCCATCAGGTGGTCCCAGGGGGCGATGGCCCGGTCCAGTTCCCGGCGGTTCCAGTAGTAGTTGCCCCACAGAAACCACAGGTCCGGGTCCTTCGGGAAGGCGTCCGTGGCGGCCTTGCCGGCCTTCTCCACCGCTGCGGGGTCGTCCAGGTGGATCGCCAGTCGCAGGCGGATCACCGCCTCGCAGGTCTTCGAGACCGGGGCATCCAGCGGCCCGACGGCCCGGACCACCTCCTGGGTCCGGCCCTCCCGGAGCAACAGCGTCCAGGCGGCGATCCGGCAGCAGGCGGGGTCCGGCCCCAGGGACTTCGAGGATGCCGGGACGTGGCTGCAGACCTCCTGGAGGGCCTGTCCGTCGCCGGCCAGTTCCAGGGAGGCCAGGTACTCCGTGAGCAGGTCCTCAGGGGTCTGTTCGACGGGGCTGGCCGCCAGCGGGCGCAGCAGGTCCCGGGCCCGGGACCCGTCGCCGGCCGTCCGGACCAGCGATGCGATCGCCCGGACCGTCGGGCCATGGGCCGAGTGCTTGCGGGCCAGGGCGACTGCCCGGGCCAGGGCCTCGGGGGTGGCGCTCCCGGCCAGGGCGTCACGGACGGCCTGATATTCCGACAGGGCCCCCGACGCGACCTGGTGTCGCGGGGGGCCCAGGAAGGCGATGCTGAGGCCATTGGTTGGGATCTCGGGCATCCACATGCCGGGGGGCGCGCTGCCGGCTGTCTCCTGCGGGGCCGGGGAAGGAGACTGCCCATCGCTCGCCGTGGACCAGGCAAAGGGCACCTCGTGTTTGCGGACCTGTCGGGCCAGGGCCGTGACCAGGCGATCAGCCGCACGGCCTTCTGGTTTCTCCGGGACCAGGAGGGCGAATTTTTCGGTCCGGGCCATGGGGCGATCGGCTCGGGAGGGGTGGACCAGGTGGACCACGACGGTCTGCCCGGCGCGATCCCGGTAGGAGGCCACGACCATCGTCCGCTCCACCCGCACCTCTTGCAGCAGGAAGCCTCCCGGGAAGCCCCGGGCCGCCGGACGGGTCATCCGGAGCAGCAGGTCCTCCTGGCCCGGGGGAACCGTGTACTCGACGGGGGCCGAGTCTCCCGAGGCGGCCCTGGAGGCCAGGGTCCCCATGACCAGGAACAGGCACGAGAGCAGGGACGATCGCAACGACATCCGGGTCTCCCCAGTGGAGTCCGCGGCATCTTATCACACGTGGCTCCAGGAACCGTGGCCCGCCACCGGATGGGGGTCTGATGTCCTGCCCGGCTGCCGGATGCCGGTCATGGCGCCAGGGAACGACGGCCCGGCGGCGCCGCGGGACCTGCTGAGGACCCGGTGGTCGGGCATCGCCGACAGGGCCTCCAGGAGGGCGTCCCGGGCGGGGATGGGGGGTCGGAACGGGCAGCATCGGGGGAACCGCGGTATGCTGAAAGTGCCGGGAAGGGGAGGCCACATGGGCTTCGGGAGACGGTGGATCGGGGTGCTGATCCTGGCGGCCTCCTGTCGCGGAGGGGCCTCGGGACTGCCGGGCCGCGATGTCGGCGACGACCTGCCTTCGGAATGGGGCATGCCCGAGGACGTCGATCAAGGTTCGGACGAGGACCAGGAACCGCCGAGGGACCTGCCCCGGGAGGGGAATGACCAGGACCTGGCCACCGGGGACTCCGGGGCATCGGATTCCACGGCCGTGGACCCGGGAGGCCTCGACCTGACGGACTCAGGTGGCCCGGAGGTCCCGATGGAGGATCTGGCGCCCGCGGACCTCCAGGAGGACGACTCCGGAGGCGGAGACGAGGCGCCTGGGGAGACGGGTGGAATGGACCTTGGGTCGGACGAGGCGCCTGGCGACACGGGCGGACTGGACCCTGGCAGGCCAGACCTGGCCGTGGAGGACCCGGGTGTTGCGGACCCGGGTGCCGATGCCCCCGTGGGGCCGACCTGCGAACGCCTGCTGCCGGACCTGCTGCTGTCCCCTGCCTGGCCTTCCGGTCCCAGGCCCAACACCTGGTCCTGGGACGGGTCCTGGACGCCCCGTCCGGAGGACTTCCCCCTGGAGGGCCTCTACGACGATGAGTACTTCGACGGCCATCGCGTGGAAGGGAGGCCGACGCCGATCCTGCCGCCAGGGCGCTGGGACTGGAACGACGCCGACAACGACCTGGCCAACTGGCGCAACTTCTACACGAACCTCGGGGAGTTCCAGCCGCTTCGGGACGGCTGTGATCGACCCTTCGGCTGGCGCTTCCTCCCGAAGTACCCAGAGGCCGTGGACTTCTCGGGACCGGGGGAGTACTTCGAGGGGTCCTCGGGGATGGACCTGCTGCTGCTGGGGCCCCAGGGCAACCTCTCCAGCATCACGGGATCGCTGGGCGGCGGGCCCGACGTGCTGGTCTTCGGGCGGGCCTGGAGCCTGGATTATCGGACCGGCGCCACCGGGGACCCGGGGGCGGACCGCGACGACGACCTCGTGGTGGCGGGCTGCCTCGACGATGCGGGACTGGACTATCCGGTCCGGACCATGACCGTTCATGCAGGCCCCGGGGCGGACGTCCTCTTCGCCCGAAACATCCGTGCCGCCGCCCTGGACGCTGGCAACGGGGCCGGAGGCCGCACCGACACGCTGGACCCGACCGACGGGGACGACTGGGTGATCCTCGGGGGCAACGTGAAGGACGTCCGGGTCTTCGGGGGCCACGGCAACGACGTCCTCTTCTGGTACGTGGACGAGATGAATGAATCCACCCCCTATCAGGGTGGCGACTTCTTCGGCGGGGGCGGCTACGGGGAGGCGGTCTTCGGGGACCCGGGCATCGACCGGATCGTGCTGGTGGTCCCGGGCGACACCCGGATAGTGGACCGTCCCTCGAGCCCGCCCCAGCGGGGCACCCTGCTGGTGATGCGGGAGAACGGCGGCAGCGATGAGCCCTGGTACGATGAGCCGACCCTCCAGGACCCCTACGCCCGTTACTGCATCACCTGCGGCCGGGGACCCGGAGGCGAGCGGACCCTGTTCGTCCAGTACGCCTCGGCCGACGGTCGCATCGACACGGGCTACGTCAGCGTCACCGCCTTCGAGGAACTCCAGGTGGGGGTGGGTCCCGACGCCCGGGTCTATCGACTGGATGCGGTGGCGGGCCGCGCCGTGGCCGCGCCGGACCTGGTGCCCCTGGATGCTCCCGCCTATCCCTTCGACTGGTGCCTCCTCCGCTGATCGGTACTCCCCGGCGGTGTGCTGATGGGTCCTGGGAGCGGTTGGCAGACCCCGGCGGAGTCGGGACAATGGATCTGTGTCCGGAGGTCGGACGATGCGACGCCTGCCCAACGGGGCCCGGTGGCGGGAGGTGCCTCACGGGGCGGACCGGGCCCTCTGGGTCCGGGGCCGGGACCTGCCGGATCTGGTGGCCGGTTGCGTGCTGGCCCTGTCGGATTTCGGATGGGGGATCGAGTCGTTGCGGCCGGTGGAGGTCGCGACCGTGGACCTCGGGGAGGGACGGGACGCGGAGGGGGTGATCTTCCGGGCCCTGGCCGAGGCCCTGTTCCTGGTCGACGCCCGGGGCCTGCTGCCGGCCGATGCCCGGGTGGAGGTCCTGGCGTCGGGGTCCCTGCGGCTGGTGATGCGGTGTGACCGCCTGGACCCGGCGCGGCACCGGCGGCGGCGGGCCGTGAAGGCCCCGACCTTCCACGGGATGCGTGTCCGGCGGGACCGTTTCGGGGTCGGGGTCCGCCTGGTCCTGGATGTCTGAACGGGTGGCCGGGAGGTGCGGATGTCGAAGAAGGGCAGTCGATCGGCGAGAGGCCCGAAGGGTCAGGCCCTGGGCCCCGTCGAGGCGGAGCGGATCGACGAGGTTCGGCTGCGGATCCCGCGCCGGGGGCCCATGCGGACCGATGGCATCGTCTATGCCGATGCGGACCTGGCCCGAGGGGCCCTGGACCCGGAACCCCTGCGGCAGGTGGCGGCGGTGGCCTGTCTCCCGGGGATCGTCGGGTCCTCCCTGGCGATGCCGGACATCCACTGGGGATACGGCTTTCCCATCGGCGGCGTGGCGGCCTTCGACCTGGAGGACGGGGTCGTGTCTCCCGGCGGGGTCGGCTACGACATCCACTGCGGGGTCCGGCTGATCCGATCGGACCTGGAGAGGGGGGAGGTGGTGCCCCGGCTGGAGGCGCTGGTCCGGGCCCTCTTCGACGAGGTGCCCACGGGAGTCGGGGCCCACCAGAAAGAGATGCGGCTGTCGGCCCGGGACCTGCGGGAGGTCTGCCGGCGGGGGGCTGCCTGGGCCATCGAACAGGGGTTCGGGGAGTCGGCGGACCTGGCGGTGGCCGAGGACGAGGGGACGGTGCCCCAGGCGGACCCCGGGGAGGTCTCGGACCGGGCCTTCGAGCGGGGCTCCCGGCAGTTGGGCACGCTGGGTTCCGGCAACCACTTCCTGGAGATCGGCGTCGTCGAGGAGGTCTTCGACCGGGGCGTGGCGGAGGTCTTCGGGCTGCGGGAGGGGGGCATCACGGTGCTCATTCACACCGGGTCTCGGGGACTCGGGCATCAGGTCTGCACGGACTTCCTGGAACGGATGGACGCCGCGGTCCGGCGGGAGGGCCTGGACCTGCCGGACCGACAGCTGGCCTGTGCTCCGATCCGGTCCCCGGAAGGGCGGTCCTACCTGGCGGCGATGAACGCGGCGGCCAACGTTGCCCTGGCGAACCGCCAGATGATCACGGCCGAGGTGCGCCGGGCCTTCGAGACGGTCTTCGGGGGCCGCTGGCAGGACCTGGGCCTCCGGGTGGTCCAGGACGTCGCGCACAACATCGCCCGCATCGAGGAGCACGAGGTCGCCGGGCGCCGGAGGCGCCTCTGCGTGCACCGGAAGGGGGCCACCCGGGCCTTGCCCCCGGGACATCCCCTGTGCCCTGGCCCCTATCGGTCAGTGGGCCAGCCCGTGCTGGTCCCCGGGGACATGGGCCGGGAGTCCTTCGTGCTGGTGGGGACCGAGGGGGCGGTCCGGGAGTCCTTCGCCTCGGCCTGCCATGGCGCCGGCAGGCTCCTGTCGCGCTCGAGCGCCATCCGGCAGGTGGGGCGCCGGGACCTGGCCGCGGAACTCCGGGGTCGGGGGATCGTGGCTCGTGCCGCCAGCCGGGAGACCCTGGCCGAGGAGGCCCCCGAGGCCTACAAGGACGTCGCCGCCGTGGTCCGGGTGGTTCATCGGGCCGGCCTCGCACGGCCCGTGGCCCGCATCCGTCCCCTGGGCGTCGCCAAGGGCTAGGCCGTTGGCCCGGGGAGGAACTACTGGAACAGGAAGGCCTGGGCCAGCATCCAGACCCCGAGCAAGGACACGGTCCAACCGATCAACTTCTTGAGCGTTTCCTTCCGATAGCGTTTCGTGTGGCTGGCGCCCAGCAGGGATCCCAGGGCCGTCACCGGAACCAGCACGAGCAGCGCCCGGATGTCCAGGAATCCTCCCTGGATGGCCCCAATGGTCCCGAAGAGGCCCGTCAAGCAGCCGATGGCCAGGTTGGTTCCCACGGCCACCTCCGGCTTCATTCCCAGGACCCGGATCATCGCCGGCAGCCGGAGGCTTCCCATCATGAGTCCGACAATGCCCGACAGTCCTCCCAGGACGATGCCCGTCAGGACCTCGAATCCCACCCGGAAGTGGGCCCCGGGGAGCGGGGCCTTGGATTCCTTGAAGATCGCCAGTTGAAGCCCGGAACCCAGCAGAACCAGTCCAATCACGATCGACGTCAGACCTGCGTCCAGCCGGGAGGAAAAGTGCGCCCCCAGCCACGCACTGATTCCCGAAGGGATCCCGATGGTCATCAGCATTCGCCAGGAAACCCGCCCTTCCCGGGCGTGCTGGAGGCTCCCGGAAAGGGCTCCCGCGGCCGAGACTGCGAGGTTCGTGGCGGTTCCGCCCGGTACCGATCCCAGGTACATCACCAGGAGCGGCAGGCGGAAGTGTCCTCCGACCATTCCGATCGAGGCCCCGAAGAAGGCGATCACGAAGGAGAGGACGGCGATGGGCACCAGCATCCACGGTTCCGGCGAGGCCATCGGCATCCCCCGAGTCACCGGTCTATACAACGAACGGGGTCGGAGATCCAAGGCCCCGCCGAGGACCCCTCCGGGACCGCCAACGAGGCATCACAGGGCCCGGGAGATTCCCTCCACGCCCGGGGGCAGGGGGCGGCCGGCCAGGGCCGCGAAGGTCGGGTAGAGGTCCACCGTGCGCATGGGTCCCTCCCGGAGGGGGACCGTGCAGAGGACCGGCACGTGGGCATGCTCCCGGTGGAGCCCGCCGTGGGTCCCGTGGGGCTCCTGGTACTCGAACCAGTCCCGGAGGTCGAAGCCCAGGCGGGATGTCACCAGCAGGTCCCCCGCCCGGTGGGAACGGGCCCAGGTCAGCAGGCCCCAGGGCGCATCGGGATAGGCCGTGTCCTCGGTCAGGGTCAGGCACTCCTCGGGGGTCATCCGTTCGGGCAACGACGGAAATCCGAAGGGGTCCTGGCCCTGCACCCGGTAGGTGAGGCCCTCGGGCGTCTCGGCCATCCAGGCGGCCCCCTGGCGCGACCGGACCTGGAGACCCCCCTCCTCCCGCCAGGCCACATGGTCGATGGCCTCGTGTTCCAGCAGGCCCAGTGCGAAGTCCCGGAAGAGGTCCGGTTCCGGGCGTCCCCGGTCCCAGCCGGCGCCCCGGAAATAGACGTTGGCCATGCCGTTGCCTGAGGGCAGCACCACTGCCCGGGCGCCCCGGAGGGGCGTGGGCCAGCGGCGGTAGGTCGTCGTGCGCCCGAAGGCCCGTTCCACGTGGCGATCCAGCGGGAAATGGGTGTGGGTCGGGCTCTGGCCGTGGTCGCTGGACAGGACCACCAGGGTGGAGTCGGCCTCGCCCCGCCGGGCCAGGCGGTCCATCAGGCGGGCCACCCGCCCGTCCATGCGGCGGTAGGCCTCCTGGGCCTCGGGGGAGGTGGGGCCGAAGCGATGCCCGAGTTCGTCGGGAGCAGGCACGACGGTGAAGACGAAGGAGGCCCCCGTCTCGAGGGCCCGGTCCTGGGCCGCCTCGGCGTCGTCGTCACATTGGTGCCAGTTCCTGGTCAGGAAGCCCCGAAGGAAGGACGTCACCTTGGTCCAGCGGGTCAGGAGGGCCTCGGGAGGGCTGCCCCGGGTGTACCACCCGAAGACGTAGCGGACGTCCGGCCAGACCGCCGCCAGCGTCGGGGTGTCCGGTGCCAGGTCCCGGTTGAAGTTCGATACCTTCCGCAGGGTCAGGTAGGACCGGGTCGCCTCGTACGTTCCCCGTCGGGCCATCACCTCCCGGTCGAACCAGTAGATGCCCGGCGCCCCCAGGGTCCCGGGGTGGCAACCGGTCATGAACGGCAGGTGGGCCGGTCCCGAGACCGTCGGGAAGCATGCCACGGCCCGGCGGATGCGCCCCTCGGGCACCAGGTGCCGGGCGATGTGGGGCAGTTCTCCGGCCTCCAGCAACTGCTGAAAGACGTCCCAACGGGCACCGTCGAACAGCATGAACACCACGCGGCGAAACGGTTTCATCGCGCCCCCATGGCAGAAGGGGTCACCTGGTACACCCGGATCGATGCACCCACCCGGCGGTCCGGCGGACGGTCCCCCAGGAAGGGGAAGATGCCCCGGGGGTGATCCTCGGACCGCAGCAGGTAGCGATTCTCGCTGATGTAGAGCAGGAAAGGCTGCGTTGGCAACGGCTGGTCCGGGGTCCACTCCTGGACCGGCGTTCCGTAATCCGAGGGCCGGGCGGCCCCGAAGACCGAGGCGATGCAGGGCGAATCCCCTGTGCAGTGGGCCCGGGCATCGGCGTCCAGCCGCGGGAGGTCCTGGCCCCAGTCCAGGTTGCTGTCGGCCAGATGCCGCCAGCCGTTGTCGGGGCCGCCGGCCAGCGGGTTGAAGTAGGCCAGGGGGTCCGGCCAGGCGGCGATCCCGGACCCGACGTGGGCCACGACCAAGGTCGCGGCGGCGGCTCCCGCCAGGGCCGTCGGGAGTCGATCCCGGGCCCGGATGGCGAGGCGGTGGCGGGCCTCCCAGGCGGTGGTGCACGCCTTCGCGGCGACGGCTCCCAGGGCCATGGCGATCCAGGGGAACGCCGGCAGCAGGTAGCGGTGGCCGATGTTGATCGACTGGAGCGAGCAGACCAGGAACCAGATCAGGGGGACCAGCACCAGGGCCTTCCAGGTCGGCAGGGCTGGGAGCGTCCCCGGCGACGGTTCTCCCAGGAGGTGGTCCCGGCGGGCCAGGCGGGACAGCCCCGCGGCGATTCCCCAGGCCAGCAGGGCCAGGAAGGGCAGGGTGCTCTTGTAGATCGTGGTCATCAGGTAGTACTGCGGGAAACCGGTCCGGCGGTACTCCCCGTCCAGGTACTGGTAGAAGTTCCGGTCCTCCCAGGCGTCCTGCCTGGCGGCGTGGAAGACCTGTGCCCCGAGGCCCTTCCAGAAGGAGTAGGCCGGGATGGGCAGGGAGACCAGCGTCGCGGTGGACAGGTGCAGGGCCTCGGCGGCCCGGTCCAGGCCCCGGGAGACGGCCTCGGCCTCCCGGATCGCGGTCACCTGAGGGTCCTCGGCGATGGATCGGACCTCAAAGCGATAGCAGGCGAAGATGATCCCTGCGACCAGTCCCAGGGAGGCCAGATGCCATCGCCACCCCGGCAGCCCGAGGGGACCGTGCCGGAGGCGCCAGGCCAGTCCCAGGGCCCCGAGGATCGGCAGCAGGGCCAGCGCGGCGAACTTCGTCAACAGCGCTCCGGCGAAGGCCGCAGAAAAGACCAGCATCCGGCGGCCGCTCGGGGCCTGGAGGAGCCGCTCGAAGGCCAGCACCGCCGCGAGGACCCAGAAGGTCAGGGCCAGGTCCGTCGTCGCCAGGGTTCCGTGGGCCAGGAAGGTCGGCTCGAAGGCCAGCAGCGCCCCGGCGAAGAGGCCCGCCAGCACGCCGAAGCGCCGGCGGGCGATCCAGGCCGTCCAGGCCACCGTGGCCAGCGAGAGGATCAGGATCGGGAGGCGGGCCAGGTCCAGGACCGTGCGCCAGGGCAGGGTGTTGCGGAACAGGAAGTCCCGCCCGTAGGGGTGCCACCGGATGCCCAGGTCCGGCGAGTCCTCGTGGGCCTCCACGCCGGCAATCAGCAGCGGGATCGCCATCAGATAGCGGGCCAGCGGCGGATGGGTCGGGTCGGCGTGCTGCCCGGTCCGGACCAGGGCCACCCCCGAGGGGAAGTTCGCCAGTTCATCGTTCACCGGGCCCCACTGGCGCTGGACGGTCCATTGCAGGGCCCCGGCCCCCAGCAGGATGGCCAGCAGGCCCGCCAGGAACCAGCGGGAACCGGAGGCCTCAGGTCCCATGAGTCCTCCTGCCGGTGACCAGCACGATCAGCAGGCCCAGGGCGATCCAGAGGAGTCCCCGGACCCGCCTGATCAGGCTGAACACGACGCCGGTGGCCGGGTCCAGCGAGAGGACCTGGAACAGCAGGTAGTGTCCTCCCTCCGCCGCGCCGATCTGCAAGGGGATGAAGGCGAAGACCAGGTTGAGCAGCACGCTGATCGTCTGGATGAAGAGGGCGGTCAGCAGGTTCACCGGGGCGCCCATGAGCCACAGGATCCACCAGGCGTCGATCGTCGCGATGGCCCGGGAGGCGAGGTGCCAGCCCAGCGACATGGCGAAGGCCCCCCGCCGGGAGGCGTAGAACTCCCGGATGGCCAGGTCGATGCGCCGGGCCGCCGGCAGGTGTCGTTCCACGAACCGGCGCGACAGGCCCAGGCGCCCTCCCAGGGAGAGGCCCTTCTGGAGCAGACCGCTGGCCTGGGCCGCCACGGCCAGGGCGATGGCCAGGGTGACCACCCCGAAGGCCGCCACGAGCCCTGCCTGGACCGGTCGTTCCAGGGGCAGCACGAAGAGGGAGATTCCCAGCCCGATTCCCAGGAAGACGATCGTCGCGACGTACTTCAGGGTGTTGTCCACGACCAGCGACGACACGACCTGGTCCGCCGGAAGGCGGTCCCGAAACATGAGGCCCTTGACCGGTTCGCCTCCGAGGTTCATGAGCGGCGTGGCATTGTTGAGGGCCTCCCCGGCCACCTGGGCCAGCACCAGTCGCCCGGCGCGCCCCGGGAACCGGGTCTCGCGGCCCAGCACGGCTCCCCAGCCCATTGCATCGGCGGCGTACCAGAGCAGGTTCACGGCCGTCACGGGCCAGAACCACCAGCCCAGTTGCACTGCCCCCTCGATCACCTCCCGGAGCCCCACCTTCCAGAGGGTGAGTCCCAGGAACGCCAGCCCGACCCCAAAAAAAAGGAGGTTCCATCGCCTCATGGGGGCGAAGTGTAGTCCATGGAGTGGGATCGGGACAGCCCCGGAAATCTCTGGATGCCCGGGCCCCTCGGCTTGCCAGAGGTCCGGGATGACTGCAAAATGACTGGCTGGCTCCGCGGTCGGCGGGATCTGGCTGCGGATGAGGAGGAAGTCCGATGAACGCGTTGACCAGTCCGGTCTGGCGGTCCAGGAGGAATGTGCCGCGAGGGATGTTCGCGGCGGGGGTGGTCTGGATCCTCGGAGCGGTGGCCTGCCAGTCGCAGACCGGGTCCCGGGACCCTGGCCCTTCGGAGCCCGATCTGCCCCTGGCCGACGTGGTGATTCCGGGCGTGGATGTCCCCGAGGCAACGCCGGACCCCGGGCGTGATGCAGCGTTCACGGATGAGGTCGAGGCCCCTCCCGATGCCGTCGGGGACCCCGGTGGACTCCAGGATGCCCCCGGCGAGACGATCGACTCCCACGGGTCCGGTCCCGGGGAGTTCGGATCGCCTTGCCAGGGGAACCGGGACTGTGACTCCGGTCTCTGTGTCCCCAGTGAGATCGGGGAGATCTGTACGCGACTCTGCGTGGCCGACTGCCCGGAGCGATGGGAGTGCAAGGCCACCATGCTGGGCGGGCAGGATGTGCTGTTCGTCTGCCTTCCAGGCCAGCAGATGGTCTGCCAGGAGAACGGGGAGTGCGAGGCGGGACAGACCGATCAGGAACCCTGTGGCCACTGTGGGCTTCGGACCCGTTCCTGCCTGGAGACCTGCCGCTGGACGGCCTGGTCCAGTTGCGTCGGCGAGGGGGAGTGTCCCCAAGGGACACAGCAGAGCGAGCCCTGCGGCTACTGTGGCACGCGGACGAGGACCTGCTCCGAGGAGTGCCTCTGGGAACCCTTCGGCGCCTGTGAGGGAGAGGGAGTCTGCCCATCGGGGGCCATCGAGACCGAGCCTTGCGGCCGCTGCGGCGAGCGGTCCCGAACCTGCACATCGACCTGTCAGTGGAGCCAGTGGGGTGCCTGCTCGGGGGAGGGGGCATGTCTGCCTGGAGAGGAGCAGGCGGAGCCCTGCGGGAACTGCGGTCACCAGGTCCGGGTCTGCACCGAGGCATGTCGTTGGGGAGACTGGGGCTTCTGCCAGCAGGGAGGAGTCTGCGCTCCCGGAGAGGTCCAGACCGAGGGGTGCGGGAACTGCGGTCAGCGGTCCAGGACCTGCACGGCTGCCTGTGGCTGGAGCGATTGGGGCCCCTGCACCGGGGAGGGGGTCTGCACGCCTGGGGAGGTCCAGACCGAGGGGTGCGGGAACTGCGGTCAGCGGTCCAGGACCTGCACGGCTGCCTGTGGCTGGAGCGAGTGGGGCGCCTGCACCGGGGAGGGCCTCTGCACGCCCGGAGAGGTCCAGACCGAGGGGTGCGGGAACTGCGGTCAGCGGTCCAGGACCTGCACGGCCGCCTGCGGCTGGAGCCAGTGGGGCGCCTGCACCGGGGAGGGGGTCTGCGCCCCCGGGGAGGTGCGCACCCAGTCCTGCGGCAATTGTGGCATCGCGACTGCCGTCTGTGGCTCCACCTGCACCTGGGGTCCTTTTGGCACCTGCACGGGCCAGGGGGTCTGCACGCCCGGCGCGGTGGAGGAGCAGGCCTGTGGCCTCTGTGGAACCCAGAGTCGCCAGTGCACCAGCGAGTGTGGATGGACCCCATGGAGCACCTGCGGCAACCAGGGGGTCTGCGCTCCCGGGGCCACCCGACAGGTCTCCTGTGGCCGGTGCGGCATGGCCACCGAGACCTGCACGGCGTCCTGCACCTGGGGGGGCGCCGGTCCGTGCACCGGCGAGGGAGCCTGCGCACCGGGGGACACCGGCTCCTGCGAGAACTGCGGGAGCCGGGTCTGCAGCAGCCTCTGTCAATGGGGGACGTGCAACATCGGGACCGTGGATGCCTACGAAGAGAACGACTCCAGTACAGCAGCCAAGGCCCTGCCGGACATCACCGACAATGACTCCGATGCCAGGAGTCTCTACGCCAACATCAATCCGAGTTACGACCAGGACTGGTATCGAGTCCACGTGGCGGACAGGACCGGCTACCAGATCGACCCCTGGGTGAGCCTCTCGCAGGTTCCCGCAGGCCAGACCTACCAGTTGTGTGTCCATTACCTCTGTGACCAGAATGGCAACCCGCCGGCCCGGCAGTGCGTCTCCTCGTCGGGTGCCACCGTGCGGATCGACCTGGACGTGTCCGGTTGTGACGACAACTGCGGAATCTTCTGCTACGACAACAGCGGCACGCTGATCATCCAGGTTCTGCCGGTGACAATCGGGTCCTGCTCGAACTACCGCCTGGACTACGGCGCCTGATGTCGCCATTCCTCAGCATTCCCGACCTGTGGTGGCAGGTCAGGCCGACAGGGCGATGACGCCTTGCGTCGAAGACCGGTCGCATCCTATGCTTGGGCCGGGGGATGGGCCCGTCGGGGCCAGGAGGACACGATGGCATCGCTGGCCGAGTGGTACCGGGGCAAGAAGGTCGTGATCACCGGGGCCTCGTCGGGCATCGGCAAGGACCTGGCCCTGTTGCTGGGGGAGTTCGGGGCCGACCTGGCCCTGGTCGCCCGTCGCCGGGAGTCGATGGAGGAGGTCCGTCAGGCCCTCCAGGGCAAGGGGGGAGAGGTCCTGGTCTTGCCCGCCGACGTCTCGGACCGACAGGCGATGGAGGGGGTCGCCCGGGAAGTCCTGGATCGCTTCGGGCATGCGGACATCGTGATCGGCAATGCCGGCGTGGGAGGCCTGAACCCCGCCCCCTCCTTCGACCTGGACATCCACCAGCGCACCTACGCGATCAACTGCCTGGGCCTGGCCTACACGCTGGTGCCCTTCATCCCGTCGATGATCGCCCGTCGTGACGGCATCCTGGTGGGGGTCTCGAGTCTGGCCGGGTTCCGGGGGCTCCCGAAGGCCGGGTCCTACTCCTCTTCGAAGGCCGCCCAGGGGGTCTTCCTGGAGAGCCTCCGGGTGGACCTGCGGCCCTACGGCATCTCGGTGCTGCGCATCCATCCGGGGTTCGTCGAGACCCCGATGACCGACCACGACGAGTTCCGGATGCCCTTCAAGGTCCCGGTCCGAAAGTCCTCCTGGCTGATCGCGAAGGCCATCCGTCGTCGAAAGGCCGTCTATCTCTATCCGTGGCCCATGAAGGTCCTCACCTGGGTGAACCGGATGCTGCCTCCCTTCCTCTACGACCGGGTCGTCCCGGCCCTCTCGGGCCAGAAGGAGGAGATCCGGCCCCGGATGCTGTAGCGTGGAGCCGCCGGCCATGTGGGGAGAGTGGCTGTTTCGGTTCGCGGCCTACACGGCCTTCGGCCTGGTGATGGAGACCCTGTTCGCGGTGGACGGCATCGAGCGGGCCTGTGGCTGCCCGATTCCCCGGCGGGTGCCTCGGAAGTACCTGGAGGGCTTCGTCAGCCTCTACATGATCCCCCTCCACGGCCTGGGGGTGCTGCTGTGCTTCGAGCCGATGGTGGACGCCGTGGCGACCTGGGTCTGGCCCCTGCGGTTTGCCGTCTACGCTGTGGGCATCACCGCCGCCGAGGCCGCCTGGGGCTTCCTGCTGGACCGGGTGATCGGCTTCTATCCCTGGGACTACTATGCCCTGTCCCGCTTCAAGGTCTTCCGCCGGGGCTACACCCTGTGGACGCTGGTGCCCCTCTGGGGCATCGCGGGCCTGGTCCTCGAGCAGTACGTGGGGCTGATCCGCCACCTGACTCCCCACGCCGTGGCCTTCTTCACCGGAGGCTGACCCTGGCCCCCGTTCAGGAGGACGACTCCGGGAAGGACGCCTCCAACAGGCGCTGCCATTCCGCCGGGGACCGGTCCGGGTCTCCCCTTCCCTGGTAGAACCCCTGCCTGCCTCCTCCCCGGAGGCCAGTCTGCCGCTGGATTTCCTGGAACCAGCGCCGGGCCACGGGGTCCGGGCCGGCCACCAGCAACGTCCCCCCGGCGCCCACCAGGGCCACCGGCCGGTCCTCCCGGACCCGGCGTGCCGCCTCGACCACCTCCCGCAGGAACTCCATGCCGTCCCCAAGAATGCATCGGCAGGCCGGGCCCTCGCCCGAGGCCACCAGTTCCTGGGCCACGGCTGCCGCCAGGCGCCGTCGGGTCTCCCGGAAGTCCCGTTCCAGGGCGTCCTGCTGCTCCCGGAGGCGCTTGATGGCCTCCTCGTGTTCCTCCCGGCCGCAGGTCAGCAGGGCCGTCAGTCGTCGGTCCCGATCCAGGGCCCGGTCGATCTCCCGGAACAGGCGTCCACCGGCCAGAAAGAAGAGGCGCGTGCCCCGGGCGATCCGCTCGGTCCCAAGGAAGTGAATGCCCTGGATCTCGGCGGTGTTGCGGACATGGGTCCCCCCGCAGGTGTTGCGGTCCACGCCCTCGATCTCCACCAGCCGGATGGGCCCCTCCAGGCCCCGGGGCAGTCGCCGGGATCGGACCTGCAAGGCCGTCATCTCCTCCCGGGAGGCCGCCTGGAGGATCCGGACCGGCCGGGCCTCCCGGATCCGGGCGTTGACCTCCTGCCACAACCGCCGCAGGTCCTCCGGCGGGAGGTCCCTGGGTTCCAGTTCGACGTCGCTGCGGTCCGGGCCCAGGTGGAAGGCCACGGTGTTCCACCCCAGCAGGCTCAGGGCCGTGGCCGTGATCAGGTGCTGGGCCGAGTGCTGCTGGGAGACGTCGGTCCGCCACTCCCAGTCCACCTCGGCCCGGACCGTCCCGGCGACCGGGTGGTCCAGCCGGTGGACCGGCATGCCGTCCTCTCCCAGCCGGACCTCCCGCACCGGCTGCCCGTCGATCCACCCCCGGTCCGGGGGCTGTCCGCCGCCTCCGGGATGGAAGGGGCTCCGGTCCAACACGACCCACCAGCCGTCTGGTCCCTCGCGGCAGTCCACCACCGATGTGGCCAGGGACCGGAGGTCCGGGTCCACCTGGCAAGGAAGAAAGGCCATGACCGCTCTCCTGATGAACCCTGGATGGCGATGCTCTCGTTCGGGAGGTCACTCCTCCTCGGGGGCCTCGGTGGGCAGTTTTCGGACCTCGAAATGCCCGGGTCGTTCCTCCAGGATCCGCCGCAGCCACCCCTCGGGATACGGGGGGTGGGTCACCTGACCCTGGGCATCCCGGACGTTGCCGTCCAGATAGCGCACCAGCAGTTCCTGGAAGAGGCCTCGCCAGCGGTCCATCGTCCGGGCCGTCAGGCGGTGGGCGAAGGCCGTCAGGTGGTCCACGGCCAGCCCCGGGGACTGGCGGTGGAGGATCAGGGCCGCCTGGTCCTCCTCCCGGGCCTCGGCGACGAAGGCCCCCTCCAGCCGGGCCTGCTCGTCCCGGATGTCCCGCTGCATGTCGGACCATCGGGAGTAGGCCAGGTTGGCCACGGCATTGAAGACCCAGAAGGCCGAGTCCCAGGAGAAGCGGTCGAAGGAACCGGTCCCGGGGGCAAAGGCGACCGGCGGTTCCCGCACCCCGGCGTGAATCGGCACGTACACCGTCAGCCAGGTGTCATCGACGCCGAACCACAGGATGCCTCCGATGGGCCCCGGGAGCCAGGACCGCAACTGGGCCACGAACGAGAAGCCCGTCTGCTGGGTCGAGACGGCCCGCTCGTGGAAGTAGGTCTGGTCCCCGACCTTCCAGGTCAAGGGGCGCCATCGGTAGGGCAGGCCGTAGGGCCCCGCCCCGACCCCCGTCGAGAGGTCCAGTTCGGTGCCCTCGAAGTGGTCCCGCATCAGTTCCATCACGTCCCGGACCCCGAGTTTCCGGTCCGGGCGCACGAAGAGCGGCAAGGGTTCGGCATCGGGGACCCCCTTCACCCAGTCCAGGGGCAGGTTCAGGGAGGGAGCCACCCGGGTGAAGAAGCGCCAGACCCGGGAGTCGCAGAAGCGCATGCCCCCGAAACTGCGGGGGTAGTAGGCATCGGCGAAGGAGAAGTCCTCGTCCTTGCCCTGGAACCATCCCTGCTCCCGGGCGAAGGTGATGACATCGGGGCTGTAGAGGGCGTTCTTCGGGTCCCGGAGCGGGAATCGCCGGATCCGGGCCATGTTGGCATGGGCGCTGACCATGCCGTCGGGAATCCGCACGGCGACCCAGACCGCCCCCTTCCGGTCCGGTCCCTTGCCGATCATCTCCAGGATCCAGGCCTCCTTGGGGTCCGCGATGCTGAAGGACTCCCCGGAACTGGCATAGCCGTGTTCGGCCACCAGCGTGGTCATCACCTCGATGGCCTCCCGGGCCGTCCGGGCCCGCTGGAGGGCCAGTTTCATGAGGCTCCCGTAATCCAGCACGCCCTTCGGGTCCTTGAGGCCCTTGCGCCCGCCGAAGGTCGTCTCGGCGATGGCCACCTGGTGTTCGTTGAGGTGGCCCACCACATGCCAGGTCACGGGGGCCTGGGGGATGCGCCCCAGGAACCTGCCGGTGTCCCAGTCGTGGATCGGGACGGTCTCCCCGGGGGCGTGGACACCGCCCGGGATCACCTCCAGTTGCCCGTACAGGGTGTGGCTGTCGGCCGAGTAGGTCACGAAGGCGGATCCGTCGGTGCTGGCCCCGGCGGTGACCAGGTACGAGGTGCAGGGGAGGGCCGCCACGGGCAGACCCAGCAGGGCCATGAGGGCGATGACAGGGGGCAGGCGTCGGACCATGGGCCTCCTCGGGGACCGCGAGACGGTCGCAAGGCTACCACGCCTGTCCCGGGATCCGAAGCCGGATCGACAGGGGACGAGGCCTCCGGCCGGGTCGAGGCGGCCGACGGTTCAGAACTCCTTCGGGAGGCGCGCCAGTTCGGCGGCGGTGAAGACGGGACCGTCCTTGCAGACATAGACCGGGCCGATGTTGCAGCGCCCGCACTTGCCGATGCCGCACTTCATGCGGTTCTCGAGGGTCGTGTAGATCCGGTCCGGCGGGAACCCGAGTCCCTGAAGCACCGGCAGCGTGTACTGGATCATGATCGGCGGTCCGCAGACGATGGCCCAGGCGTCCCTGGCCGCCGGCGCCGCCTTCTGGACGATGGCCGGCACGAAGCCCACCTCGCCCTTCCAGTCGGGGGTCTCGCCGCCGGGGTCCACGGTGGTCCACAGGCGCACGTCGGGGCGCCGTCCCCATTCCTCCAGTTCGCGCTTGTAGACCAGGTCTGCCACCGACCGGGCCCCGTGGATGATCATGACGTCCCGGTACTTGTTCCGTTCATCCAGCACGTTCCAGATCACGCACCGGACCGGGGCGAGGCCGATGCCCCCGGCGATGAAGACGATGTTGCCGCCCTCCATCCGGTCCAGGGGGAAGTGGTTCCCGTAGGGCCCCCGGAACCCCATCTCGTCCCCCACCTCCAGGTCCTTCATCGCCGTGGTGACCTTCCCGACGGTCTTGAAGGAGCACTCGATGTATCCCTTCCGGGTGGGCGAGGAGGCGATGCAGAAGGTGCACTCCCCCTCGCCGAAGACCGAGTACTCGCCGAACTGGCCGGCCCGGAACTGGAAGTTCCGGGCGACCTCCTCGTCCAGGAACCGCAGGCGCAGGGTCCGGGTATCGGGCGTCTCGTCGATGCGTTCCTCGACGCGCACCCTGAACGGCTGATAGACGTTCATTCATGCACCTCCGGGCCCTGCGGCCCACTGGTCGATCCGGGCCAGGATCTCGGTGATGTCCTGTCCCGAGGGGCAGGTCCTCGCACAGCGGCCGCACCCGGTGCACAGGATGCGGCCGAAGCGGGCCGGGTAGATCGCGAACTTGTGGTTGACCCGCTGGCGGCAGCGCCCGCACTGGTCCTCCCGGGGGTTGTGCCCCGAGGCGTGGCGGGTGAACAGGGCCGTCTGGCAGGTGTCCCAGTTGCGCCGCCGTGCTCCCTGGACCGGGTTCTCGGGCTCGTCCACGATGTCGAAGCAGTGGCAGGTGGGACAGACGGCCGCACAACCGCCGCATCCATGGCACCGGAGGGCGACCTCCTGCCAGAAGGGGTCCTCGAAGTGGGTCTCGATCCAGGCCCGGACCCGTTCCGGATTGGCCCGGGGGGCCTCGGAGCGGGGCGGGCCTGCCGGGGGGAGGGGATTCTTGCTCCCGTTCGCCGGCTGGAAGTGCCGGGACCACTGCTGCAGGAAGGCCTCCCCCTTGCCGGTCTCGACCTGCACCCGCCAGCCGGACTCGATGGGACACATCCGCAGGTCGGCCCCCGCGGCCGAGTCCGGGGCGATCCCCACGTCGGTGCAGAAGCACGAGGCGTCTCCTCCCGGGCAGACCTGGGAGAGGATCACGGTGGCCTCCCGCCGGGCGAACCAGGGATCGTCCCGGTAGTCCCAGCCCATCACCGCGTCCAGGATTGGCAGCGCCGCGGCATCGCAGGGGTAGGCCCCCAGCACGACCCGGGGGGCATCGGGCGGGGCCAGTTCCTCGACGAGGACCCGGGGCCCCTGCTTCCGGTACCGGAACAGGGGCTCCGTGACCGGCAGGAACCACTCCTTCAGGGACCGGCGGGGCTGGACCCCGGGTGTCCAGCCCGAGAGGTCCGCCAGGCGCTGGTACTCGACGGCGCCGTCGGTGACCCGGGCCGGGCCGATGACCTGGATTCCGGCCTGTCGCAGGTCCTCGACCAGCGACGAGAGGCCCGCCTGGGTGATCTGGGATGCGTTTGTCATCACAGGATGAACTCCTGAGGATCCTCCGGGCGCCAGGTGCCCACCGGAGAGGGCACCGCCGGGTCGTCGGAGGGGCGCCACCCGAAGCGCTCCCCGACGGTCTTCGCCACGCGGCGGGTCAGCAGGCCCAGGGGAATCCCCCCGGGGCAGACCCGTTCGCACTCGCCGCAGTCCACGCAGCGTCCGGCCAGGTGCATCGCCCGGCTGATGTGCCAGGCGAGGTTGCCCCGGCCGTGGGCACTGGACTCGACCCACCGGGGACGGGTCTTGTCGGCGATGCACTGCTCGCAGAAGCACAGGGGGCAGACCTGCCGGCAGGCATGGCACCGGACGCATCGGGCCAGTTCCTGCTGCCAGAATCGCCAGCGGTCGTCGGGCGAGAGGGCCAGCAGTTCCTCGACCTTCTGCTGCCGGCGGGAGGGGCCCGGGAAGCCCTCGGCGGCGGTTCCCACCACGTGATCGGCCAGCCGCGGCTCCCGGTCAGGGCACCCCCGGCATCGGTCCGCGACGGTCTCTCCCGAGAGGGTCTCCCGGCCTTCGGGGTCCGGCAGCACCCCGCCGCACCGGAGGCCGATCAGGACCACCTGGTCCCGGGCCACCTGGGTCTCCCGGATCAGCCCGGCCACGGCCTTCGCATCGCAGGGCTTCACGCAGATCGCGATCCGCCCCAGCCCCTTCAGGTGGGGGCGTCGCGGGGAGAGGTAGGCGGCCAGGTTGTGGACGCACCGGGGGTCGAAGATCAGCCGTTCGGCCTCCTCGGGCCTCCGGACGAAGACCGGGCGGGCCCCCCGGGGGCCCTCCTCCCATCCCAGCACCGTCTGGACCGAACCCTCCTCCAGCAGCCGTCGGGCCAGGTCGCGCAACTCCCTCATGCCGGCACCTCCTCCCCGATGACCCGGGTCACCGGGGGGTCCGTCACCAGTTCCCGGTAGGCCGTGAAGGGCCCCAGCCGTCGCACCCGATCGACGGTCTCGTTGACCACGTCCCGCCACTTGGCCCCCTCGGAGGCCGAGACCCAGGAGAAGGTCAGCCGGCCTGGGTCGATCCCCAGGAAGTCGACCAGTTCCCGGAAGATGGCGAAGCGCCGCCGGGCATGGTAGTTCCCGGCGTTGTAGTGGCAGTCCGCCGGGTGGCATCCGCTGACGATCACCCCGTCGGCCCCCCGCTCAAAGGCCTTCACGATGAACATCGGGTCGATGCGCCCCGTGCAGGGCAACCGGATGATGCGGACGTTCGCGGCCATCTGGAGGCGGCTGGTCCCGGCCAGGTCGGCACCGGTGTAGGTGCACCAGTTGCAGACGAAGGCGGTGATCCGCGGCTCGAACGGCCTCGCCCCTTCCCCGTCCATGTTCGATCCTCCACCGGGGGACCGGATCCCCCGTCACAGTCCCAGGGCCTGGATCTGCTGATAGACCTGGTCGTCGGTGAACCCCTGCAACTCGACGCTCTTCGAGGGGCAGGTGGCCTGGCAGGTCCCGCATCCCTGACAGACGCCGGGGTTCACGTAGGCGACGACCCGCACCACCTGGCCCGCCCGGTTGCGGACCTCCCGGTGTTCCACGGCGCCGTAGGGGCAGACCCGCTCGCAGTGGAAGCAGCCGGCGCAGAGGGCGTCGTTCACCACCGCCACGGTGGGCTCCCGCTCCAGCATCTCCGAGGCGAAGAGTCCCAGGACCTTCGAGGCGGTCGCCGAGGCCATCGCCACCGAGTCGGGAATGTCCCGGGGGGCCTGGCAGGCCCCGGCCACGAAGACCCCGGCGGTGCTCGTCTCCACCGGGCGGAGCTTCGGGTGGGCCTCGTTGATGAAGCCGTGGCGGTCGTAGGAGACGTTCAGTTTCTGGGCCAGGGCCTCGATCCCCGGCTGGGGCCGGACCGCGGTGGCCAGCACGACCAGGTCCGCATCCATCAGGATCGGTCGCCCCGACAGCGTGTCGAATCCCTGGACCTTCAGCACCTCCCCGTCCCGCCAGATCCGGGAGACCCGTCCCCGGATGTACCGGGCGCCCTCCTCCTCGATGGCCCTCCGGGTGAACTCGTCGTAGCCCTTGCCCGCGGCCCGGATGTCCATGTAGAAGACCGTCGCCTGGCCGTCATGGACCTTGTGCTTGTAGAGCATCGTGTGCTTCGCGACGTACATGCAGCAGATCTTGCTGCAGTACTCCATGCCCTTGGCCGGGTCCCGGGACCCGATGCACTGCAGGAAGACCACCCGTTTCGGTTCCTTCCCGTCCGACGGCCGCAGGATCCGGCCCGCCGTGGGCCCCGAGGCCGAGGCCAGTCGTTCGAACTGGAGCCCGTCGATCACGTCGGGCAGAGTGCCGTAGCCGTACTCGCCGTAACCGTGGAGGTCGTCCCGGCCGGTCTCCTTGCCGATGGAATAGACCTGGTAGCCCGTGGCGACCACGATGGCCCCCACCTCCTCGGTGACCAGGCGGTCCTGCTGGTCGAAGTCGATGGCCCCCTTGGAACAGGCCTCCGCGCACTTCTTGCAGGTGTCGGGGCGCCCCTTGGCCCGGTTCAGGAACAGCAGGCAGCGGGACCGGTCGATGGTCGGCAGGTTCGGCACGGCCTGGGGAAAGGGGACGTAGATGGCCGGCCGCTTCCCCAGGCCGCACTCGAACTCGCTGGGAACCTTGCGGTTCGGGCAGGCCTGTGTGCAGGCGCCGCAGCCGTTGCACTTGTCCTCGTCCACGCTCCGGGCCTTGCGCCGGATCGTGACCCGGAAGTTGCCAATGTAGCCCTGGACCGACTCCACCTCGCTGTAGGCATAGAGGCGGATCCGGGGATGCTGATAGACCTCCACCATCCGGGGCGTCAGGATGCACTGGCTGCAGTCCAGCGTCGGGAAGGTCTCGGACAACTGGCTCATGTGGCCGCCGATGGACGGCTCCTTCTCCACCAGGACGACCTCCCGGCCGCCATCGGCGATGTCCAGGGCCGCCTGGATGCCGGCGATCCCGCCACCGATGACCAGGGCCCGGCGTGTCACGGGGATCTGGATGGTCTTCAGGGGCCGGTTCCGCTTGACCTTCTCCACCAGCGTCCGGGCGATGTCGATGGCCTTCGCCGTCGCCATCTCCCGGTCCTCGTGGATCCAGGAGCAGTGCTCCCGGATGTTGGCCATTTCGCAGAGGAAGGGGTTCAGGCCCGCCCCGGAGGCGGCCCGGCGAAAGGTCTTCTCGTGCATGTGGGGGCTGCACGCCGCGACCACGACCCCCGTGAGGCCCTTCTCGGCGATGGCCTGCTTCACCATCTGCTGGCCCGGGTCGCTGCACATGTACTTGTAGTCCACACTGTGAACCACGCCCGGGAGGTCCCGCAAGGCCTCGGCCACCCGGGCGCAGTCGACGGTGCGACCGATGTTCTCGCCACAGTGACACACGAACACGCCGATGCGGGCCATCAGCCCACCTCCCCGGCAGCCGCCGCAAATCGGGACGTCACGGACCCGGTGGGTACGAAGTGCCGATGGAGTCCCAGGACCTTCGGTGGCAGCCCCAGGGCCAGCCCTGCCAGTTCCGACAGGAACAGCACCGGCATCTCCCCCTCGAGGGCGCCCCGGTGGCGCATCGCCTGCTGCCGGAAGTCCAGGTTGGAGTGGCACATCGGGCAGGCGGTCACGACCACCTCGGCCCCGGCCTTCCGGGCATCCTGCAGGATCGTGGACCCCAGGCGGATCACCGAGGGGGACCGGGCCAGGCTCAGGGAGGCGCCGCAGCAGTCCAGGCGCCGGTTCCAGGCCACCGGAGTCGCCCCCAGGGCCCGGCAGATCTCCTCCATCGAGGAGGGTGCCTCGGGGTCGTCGAAGCCCCCGGTGACCTCCGGGGGCCGCACGAGCAGGCAGCCGTAGTAGCAGGCTACCTTGAGGTCCTTCAGGGGGACCCGGACCGCCGCCTTCAGGTCCGTCAGGCGGTCCCGGAGGACCTGCAGCAGGTTCTTCACCTGGACGCCGTTCCGGAAGTCCTCCCGGGCCAGGACCAGCCGGACCTTCGCCGCGAGGTCCGGGTCCCGGTCCATCTCGTGACGGGAGGCCGCCAGCCGGGAGTAGCATGCGGCGCAGGGGGCCAGCACCTCCGCCAGCCCCTGGGCCTCGGCCCGGGCCAGGTTCCGGGCCGGCAGCGCGACCCCCAGCAGGCGCCCGCCCTGGTGGGCCGAGGAGGCGCCGCAGCAGGACCAGTCGTCGATCTCCTCCACCGAGGTCTCCATGGCGGCCAGCAGCGCCCGGAGGCTCTCGTCGTACTCCCGGGAGGTCCCATGGAGGGAACAGCCGGGGAAGTAGCCGATGCGCGCCATGGTCAGTCCTCCCTCTGTCCGCAGGCCTCGAAGATGCGGCGGACCTCCTCCAGGTGGCGGATCCGGGTCGGCGCCAGGTGCAACTTGCCCCGGGACAGCATCCCGGGGGCCGTCGTGACGTCGGCGAACAGGGGGCCGCCCCGGGTCTTGAAGGCCATGATCAGTCCCATCTCGAACAGCCGGCCGTGGGACCGCACCTGATCCAGGAAGGACCGGTGGAAGGCCCGGAGGGGCCTCGGGGCGTCCTCCGGGTGATCCTCCTGGACGATCTCCCGGAGGGCATCCAGCACGCGGGCGGGGTCGCACTGGTTCGGGCAGCGCACCGAGCAGGTCTCGCAGGTGAGGCAATACCAGAGGCCGTCGGCCTGCCGGACCCCCTCCAGGTCGTCCTGGGCGGCCATGCGCATCACGTCGTGGGGGCGGATGGTCGTCTCCTGGGCCATCGGGCACCCGGCACTGCATTTCCCGCACTGATAGCAACGCCGGATGTTGATGCCCGTTTGCCGGTGGACGCGGTCCACAAGCGTCTCCGGCCCGTGGGGGTGGCTCATCGGGGCACCTCTCTGACGGAGACCTCGGTTCCGGAACCGAGGGTGCGCCGATGATACCGATGTCAACCGGGGTTGACACAAAAAAGTGCCGGGAATTGTTCAAAAAACCAGGACAGGAGTGGTCTTGGTTGCCCCTGGAGATCTGTCGGGATGCCGGCGCATCCTCAGGGAAACCAGCCTACCCCACCGGCTCCTGGCGAGACTCCAGCAGGTAGAGGCTGTGGATGTCCACGTCGGCCTGGAACCGGACCCAGCCGTCCTGGACCTGGAAGGGGACCTCCAGGGGGATCGGGTCCCGGGCCGAGGTCCGGAGAACGCGTTGCACGGCCGTTTCTCCCACGAAGACATCCACCTGGGCCGAGGCCCGAACCACGGAGAATTCCTCGCCGCCGCCCCCGACCTGGAGCACGTGGAGGACCCATCCCCGGGGGGACCGGTAGAGGTCCAGGTGGAGGTTCGCGGGGGCCTCGGTGCGGACCGTGGGCGCCGCATCGCGGGTCAGCAGGGCGGCCATCTCCTGCCGCCTGGCGGCCGCCGAGGCGGTCTGCGCCAGGACATCCCGCCCCGGGGAACCGGCCAGGAACACCAGGCGACCGGACCCGAGGGGCCGTTCCACCGGCTGCCCGATTCCGGGAACACCGGGGGCCTCGGGCAGTGCGAGGGCGGTCCTGGGGAGCCCGTTCTCGTCCTGGCTGCCCGGCCGTCCCTGGTTTCCCGTGAAGACCAGCGTGCCCCCCTGCTCCACGAACGTCCGGAGCACCGTGGCCTCGGCGTCGGAAAGGGCCAGGAGGTTCGGGGCGATCAACACGTCGTAGGCCGAGGCCTGATCCACGTCCAGGAGCCGGGAGGGCCGGACGTCGAAGGGGACGTGAATCTCCGACAGGAGGCGTACCAGGCCCCGGTACTCCGACAGGTAGAGGCTCTGTTGCACCGAGTCGTCGGCGTCGTCGGTCCACCAGGCCGTCACCCCCTCGGGGCGATCCCACCGGTCGAAGAGGCTCACGCCGCAGGATCCCGATTCCTCCCAGTCGGCCAGGCACAGGACGTCCAGGGAGTCCCGGGAGGAGGACGAGTGGAGGATGGCCACCCGGGCGGCGCTCCGGGACCGGAAGAGGTCATCCTGGTGATCCCGCAGCCACCCGAAGACCCGCTCCCGGTAGTCCCATCCGACCGTGGTGGTCATCTCGGGGACCTTCAGTTCGTAGGGGTTCACCTGGGCGGTCACCGCGGTCATCATCACCGCCTCGGCGTCGTCGGGGAGCAGGCCGTAGGTGAAGGCCCAGGCCCCTCGTCCCGCATCGGCTCCCCGTCCGAACTCGTACATGGCCAGCAGGGAGTACCAGTCGTTGGGGAGCCCGAAGCGCATCCCGTGGCTGTCCGACAGGACGTCCACCTCCCAGACGTGGGAGAAGCCCTCCAGGGGGCCCGCGAAGGACCCGTCGAGCCCTTCCAGCATCGCGGCGTTGTAGTCCATCGTGACCGTCTCGACGACCAGTTGGAAGTCGGACTTCACCGACCGAGCGGAGGCATGGACCTCCTTCAGGAAGGCGTCGATCTCCCGGTGGCGCCACTGGACCCAGACCCGGAAGGAGGGGTCCGTCGGGTCCAGCACCGGCGGTTCCCCCTCGGCCCGGCAGATGGGGCGGGGAAAGGGTCGTCCGGTGTCGGCCTCGAACTTGAGGCGGTCCCGCTCGTGGTGGCAGGCCCACCGCCCCACAATGTCGTTGAACAGCGGGACGTCCAGCCACAGGCCGTCCACGCCCGTCTGAGCGATGCGACGCACGCGGTCCAGGTACACCTCCCGCCAGGGCGAGAGGTGGCACATCCAGGCCGACTCGGCCCCGGGGTCCACCCAGAAGGCCTTGCTGCCGTAAAAGACGTTGGGGGCGTACCCCTTCGGGGTCATCGAGGCGTCGCAGGGGGTTTCATCCAGGCCCAACTGGACCCAGTCGGGGTGGTCCTTGAACATCGAGTGATCGAGGTGCTCCCCGTCGGGGGTGATGACCTCGAGGCTCGGGAAGTACCACAGGACCTTCAGGTTCCGGTCGTGGGCCAGGGCCGTGAATCGCCGCATCAGGCCCAGTTCCCGTTCGAACCGGTCGTCGTCCTGGTAGTCCGAGAGGTTGCTGTCGGCCTCGACCACGCTCACATGGGCCTGGACGGCCCGGTCCAGCCAGATGGTCCACTCCGCCTCGTCATCCTCGACGTCCAGGGGGGCCCCGGCGATTCGGGCCACCTGGACCCAGTCTGCTGGGGGCGGGTCCGCCCTCGGGACCTCCCAGACCGGCGTCGTGCACCCCGCGAGGAGGGTCCAGATCACGAGGAAGACGTGGCTGACGCGGGACATCGGGAACCTCCTCGATCGGCGGCGCACCTCGGGACCCCTGGCATCCAGCGGGCATTCATTCTCTTCCCGTCGGCCGGGACTGTCAAAAAGGGCAGGGACGCCTCTTCGGGCAGAGCGGTCGGGGACTATACATTTCCGACGTCTCGACGCATGATAGGCACATCATGACAGGATCCCGACGGATCCGGGAGCGGCCGGTGGACACCCGCGGGAGGTCGCCGAGGCACGCCTGGGGTGTCGCACATCGCGGTCGGGTCTGTCTGCTGCTGGCGGTGGGACTCCTGGCCCTGCCGGCCTGGGGGGACGAATCCTCCGAGGGCTCCCAGGGCAGCGACCGTCCCCTGGTGGTCTTCGGAGGGGACGAGGACTTCTACCCCTACGAGTTCGTGGACCTGGCGGGACGGCCCCACGGGTTCAACATCGAACTGATGCGGGAGATCGGGGAGCGGAACGGCTGGGAGGTCCGCTTCCAGATGGGCCCCTGGCGACAGATCCGGAAGGGCATCGAGGAGTATCGGACCATCGACGTCTCGGACATGTACTGGTCCGAGAGCCGAGCGCAGGTGGTGGACTTCTGCGACCCCTTCACGGTGGTCTGGGACGAGCCCTGGGTGCGCAGGGGCGGGCCTCCGATCCAGAGCCTCGACGACCTGGTGGGACTCCGCGTGCTGGTCAACGAGGGGGGCTACCTCCACGAGGCCCTCTCGGCGGGACGTCCCGAGATCGCCCTGATCCCCGTGCCCAGCGAGGCGGCGTGCCTGCGGCAACTGGCCCAGGGGATCGGGGACGTGGCGCTGGTCACCCAGGTGGTCGGGCGGGCCGGGCTTCGGGACTCGGGCATCCTGTCCGCCCTGGAACGGGCAGGGCCACCGCTGATGCCGCGCCCCTACGCCCTGGTGGTGGCGAAGGGGCGGGACGAGTTGCGACAGGCCATCAACCAGACCCTCGCGCAGATGCGGACCGATGGGACCCTGGAGAGGCTTCATGGACGCTGGATGAGCGACGTCGAGCCCCCGGGGCCCCTGGTGAACTGGTTCCTCCGGCACGGGGTCCTGGCCCTTTCGATCCTGGTGATCCTGCTGGTGATCACCGCGGTCTGGCTGGCCGTGCTCCGGCGGAAGTTCCGGCAGCGGAGCGAGCAGTTGCAGCGGGAACTGGCGGAACGCATCCGGATGGAGGACGCCCTCCGGGAGTCCCAGGAGGAGTTTCGGCTGGCCTTCCACCTGAGCCCCGTGGTGCTGGGGATCTCGACCCTGGAGGACGGGCGCTACCTGGACGTCAACGAGGCCTTCGAGGAATTGACGGGCTGGAGCCGGGCGGAGGCCCTCGGAAAGACCGCGCTGGAACTGGGTCTGTGGGTGGACCCGGAGGAACGCCGGCGGGCCGTGGAGGCCCTGCGGCAGGACGGTCGCACCTGCGCCGACATCCACCTGCGAAGACGCACCGGGGAGGTGATTGACGTCCTGTTCCGGGCGGACCTGATCCAGTTCCGGGGGCGGACCTGCATCCTGACGAGCGCCACGGACATCTCGGAGCGCAAGGCCTGGGAGCAGGGCCTCAAGGACGCCGAGGAGCGGTGGAAGTTCGCCCTGGAGGGGGCGGGAGAGGGGGTCTGGGACCTGGACGTCGGGACGGGATATTTCTGGTGTTCCCGAAGGTTCCAGGAGATCCTGGGCTACGGGGAGACGGCGGCGATCCGGGACCTCCCGTCGCTGTTCCAGAAGGTGCACCCGGAGGACCGGGAGGCCTTCGAGACGACCTGGAAGGAGTTCTTGCAAGGGCGGCTGGGATTGCTTCAGGTCGAGGTGCGGATCCAGTCCCGGGATGGATCCTACCGATGGGCCCACCTGCGGGGCATGGTGGTCCGGTCGGGGTCGGGTGAAGATTCGGCCCGGGCCATCGGCACCATCCAGGACATCACCGATCGAAAACGGGAGGAAGAGGAGCGTCAGGTCCTCGAGGAGCGCCTCCGGAGGTCCCAGCGCCTGGAACTGGTGGGACAACTCGCCGGCGGCATCGCCCACGACTTCAACAACCACCTGATGGTGATCCGGGGCTACTGCGACCTGCTCACCGAGGAACGTCTGGAGGACCGGGCCCAGGGGCTCCTGGCCGAGATCATCCAGTCGACCGAGCGGGCCGCGGCGTTGACCAAGCGCCTGCTGGCCTTCGGGCGCAAGCAGGTCGCCCGTCCCCAGGTGCTGCAGCCGAATCAGGTCCTCCGGGAGATGGAGGGTGCCCTGCGGATCATGACCGGGGAGGGGATCACCATCGAGTGGGACCTGGCGGGCAACCTGGGCCACATCCGGATGGACCGGGAGCAACTGGAACAGGTGATCGTGAACCTCGTGGTGAATGCCCGGGACGCGATGCCGGGCGGCGGGCGCCTGATGTTGCGGACCCGGAACATCGCGCTGGACCGGGAGTATGTGCGGATGCACCCCGACGGGACCGAGGGCCCCCACGTGATGCTCGTGGTCCAGGACACGGGGATCGGGATGGACGACCACGTGATGTCCCACATCTTCGAGCCCTTCTTCACCACGAAGCCCGAGGGCAAGGGAACGGGCCAGGGATTGAGCATCGTCTACGGGGCCGTGCGTCAGGCCGGCGGGCACCTGACCGTGGACAGCACCCCGGGGCGGGGCACCACCTTCCGGATCCTGCTGCCCCGATGCGAGGGCGTCCCGGCGACGGAGCAGGTCCCCGACGGGGAACCGCCCCCGCCGGAGTCGGCGGCCACGATCCTGTTCGTCGAGGACGACCCCCACCTCTTCGAACTGCTCCGGGGCGTGCTGGAGCAGGCGGGATACGAGGTCCTGGCCTCTCCGGTCCCCGAGGAGGCCGTGGAGATGGCGGACCAGCGGGAAGGTCCCATTCACCTGCTGGTCAGCGACGTGATGATGCCTGGCCTGAAGGGGCCCGAGGTGCTCGATCGGGTGCGCCAGAAACGGCCCGGGATCCCGGTGCTCTTCATCTCCGGCTACCCGAAGGAGATGCTGGAGCGATCCACGACGCTGCCGCCGGACCTGCGCCTGCTGGGAAAGCCCTTCTCATCCCGGCAGTTCCTGGCCTTGATCCGGGAGATCCTGGCCGAGACGATGGGCCAGGCCCGCTGCAATCCAACCTCCGCGTCCCCCTGATCCCCCGGTGGATGCCGCACCGGTCAGAAGGCGTAGCCGACGCCCAGGCAGAGGCGGAACTCCCACGTGTTCTGCAGGTGCAGCGTGAAGCCCTGGGTCAGGTCCCGGACGCCAGAGGCCCGCTGGTGGACCGTCACACGGCCCTCGTAGTCCTTGGGCTGGGTCAGGTTGTAGGAGGCCCGGAGGTCGATGGGGATCGTGATGTGGCCCAGGATCACGGGGGTCACCTGGAGGCCCATCGTCAGCATCGTCGCGAAGGTCCCGTCCACCTGGAAGTCATAGTCCTGGTAGAGGAGCGGAGGATTGGACTGGAGGGCCTCGGTCTTCAGCGGGATCACGAACTCGGGGCCCAGGGAGACCCCCAGTCGGACCCCCGGCAGGGGCAGGATGCCCTGGAGCAGCAACGGGATGCGCAGATTCACCGACCGGGCGGTCAGCAGCCAGGTCTGGCGGTCCAGGGGGGTCTCCTGGAGCCGGGACTGGTCGATCAGGAAGTCCACCTCCAGTCCCAGGGCCTTCCACAAACGCAACTGGGCATAGATTCCTGCGCCGGCGGCCCAGCCGGCCCGGGTGTTGTCGAAGGCCCAGTCCTGGTTCCCCAGGTAGGCCGGCAGGTCCGTGGGGGCGGTCCAGAGATTGCCCTGGCCCATGGCCTTGGCCCCGACATCCAGGTCCACGATGCCCCAGCCGCCCCGGGCCGGCACGGCCGCCAGGACCCCCACCACTGCCACCAGGATCGCCGGGAGTCGTCGTGTCATCAGAGTGCCTCCAGAGGGACGACCGATCATACGGTGTGGCCCGGCCAGCATGCCAGTCCCGGGGCGATTCACGGGGAATCGGCGACGGGTCACGGGCGCAAGGACCGGATCCAGGAGACGATGCGAGAGGGGGATCGGCCCTCGGCCCGACGATGACCTCAATGACCGGGTCTCAGGGGCCCTGGCGGGGGGACCGGGTGATGGACGTCGTCGAGGGGCGGTCCTCCTCGGCCAGGGAGGCGAGGGCCTCCCGGTTCCGGATCGTGATCCGTCCACGAGCCAGGGAGACCCAGCCCTGGCGCTCCCACTGGCGGGTGATCCGGATGGCCGTCTCGACGGTGGTTCCGGCCAGGTCCGCCAGTTCCCGGCGGGTCAGCCGGACCTCGACCTCCTGAACAGCCATCTCCAGCAGACGGGACGCCAGGCGGTTCGGGACCGGGGTCATCGCGTTCTCGTGGCCCACGGCGATCAGGTGTCGGATGCGTCCACCGAAGGTCCGGAGGGCCTCAAGGGCCAGGTTCGAGTCCCCCCGGAGCGCCTCGAGGAACCGCCGGGACCACACCCGGCTCCAGCGGCCGTCGGTCATCGCCTCCACCGAGGCCGGGTAGGGGGCCCCGTCCAGTGCCGGGATGATCCCGAAGGCCTCCCCGGGGCCCACCACGTGGAGCGTCAGGTCCCGGCCGTCGGCTCCCAGACGGGCGATCCGGACCCGGCCCTCCCGGACGACCCCGAGGAGGGCCGGGGGATCGCCTTCCTCGACCAGCCGTTCCCCGCGCCGGAAGGACCGGTCCTCGCCGATCTCCAGCAGCAGGCGAAGGAGGGCCGGGCTGGTCAACTGGCCGCAGGGGAGATGGGAAGGGGACCCCATCGGGAACCTCCGGTTTCAGGAAGGATCCGGCCGCCGGATCCTACCGGAGATTCGCCGGGACGGATGCTATTTCTGGCGCTTCGGGGTGCCCGGGCGGTGTTCCGCCCGGAGCCGCTGGGCCTCGGCCTCGATGCGGCTCGCGGTCTCGACCAGCGGGGCCCAGCCGTACCAGTGGCTGTAGTCCGGGTTGTTGTGGAAGGCCCCCTGGAAGGCCCGCATCCGGTACTCCATCAGCATCTTGTAGAGGTCCTGCTCGATGGGCGTCTTCGCATCGTAGAACTGGAGCAGGTCCGGGGCCATCGTCCATCCCTCGGGGGTCGTCAGGATGCCGTCGGCGTAGAGGGCCCGAACCGTCCGGATGGCCCGGGCGAAGACCCGGTCGGCCTCCCGGATCATCCGGTCGCCGGCCTCCAACTGGTCCTTCACGTAGGACGGCGAGTGGCAGTGGGCACAGGTCTGCTGCATCTTCTGGCGCTCGGCGTCGAAGGCCTCCCGGGTCAGGCGGGCCACCTTGCCGGCCTTCACCACCTCCAGGCGTCCGGTGGGATTGCCGGCATGGTCCAGCACGCCCAGGGCCTTCAGGATTTCGACCCGGTCGGCCATCCACTCCGCATCCTCTTCCGGGAGCCGCAGGGCCAGGAAACCCCAGGCGGTCATCACGCCGTGGTCCCCCTGCTGCATGTGGCAGGTGGTGCAGGTGGGGGCCCGGCCGGTGTCTCCCTCGATCTGCCAGATCACGCCGTGCTTGGAGGTGCTGTACATCTCCCAGTGGGGATGGTCGAAGCCCATGTGGCAGGTGGCGCAGGCCCGCGGGTCCCTGGCCTCCTTCTTGCTGAAGGTGTGCCGGGTATGGCAGGAGTCGCAGGCCCCGGTGCCGTAATGGAGGCCGGCCTTCGATCCATCCTTGTCGCCGATCTTGTGGCAGCCGCTGCATCCCTTCAGGCCAGCCCCCTTCATCGGGGTCGGCTGGTGCTGCAGCCCGGGCATCGCCTCCATGGCCACCCAGGCCAGGGAGTGCTTGCCGTTCTGGTACTGGGTGACCTGCTCCTGGTGGCACTGGGCGCAGGTGGCCGGGGTGGGGATTCGGGCCTTCCGGGCGTCGTCCATCGCCTGGTGGTCGCTGCCGTGGCAATCGGCGCAGTCGGCCTCCCCGGACTGGTAGTGCCGGCTCGCCTTGTGCTGCTGCACGATCCCCGGCGTCACCTGCTGGTGGCAATGGATGCACGAGGAATCCTTGGCCGGCGCGGTGGCCTTCGGGCCCGCCACCGCCAGGACAGGCAGCCAGACCAGGAAGAGGGAGAGGACCAGACGAAATCCACGCATCGGGCACCTCCGGAAGAAGCCATGTTCCGGCCCCCTGCGGGCCGGATCCTGAACGGGTCGTATCAGGGATGGAGGCCTGGCCAGTATGACGGAGGTCAGGGTCCGACGGGTCCTTCCCGAGCGTCAGTGGCGGGCGAGGTAGCGGTCCAGTTCCCAGGGATGCACGGTCGCGATGTACTCCTGCCACTCGGCGGTCTTCGCCTCCAGGAACTGCCGGTAGAGGTGGTCCCCCAGGGCCTCCCGGATCACCGGGTCCTTCCGCAGTTCCTTGAGGGCCTCCGACAGGTCCGCCGGAAGGTCCTCGATATGGAGCCGGCGCCGCTCCCGCTGGGACATCTCGAAGATGTTCTTGTTGACCGGCGGGCCGGGGTCGATGCGGTTGCGGACCCCGTCGAGCCCGGCGGCCAGCATCACCGCGAAGGCCAGATAGGGGTTGCAGGACGGATCGGGCATCCGGATCTCGACCCGGGTCCCAGCGCCCCGCCGATCGGGGACCCGGGCCATCGGGCTGCGGTTCCGCTCGGACCAGACGATGGCCGTCGGGGCCTCGTAGCCCGGCACCAGGCGCTTGTAGGAGTTCACGGTGGGATTGGTCACCGCGGCAATGGCCTTCGCATGGTGCAGGATGCCGCCGATGTAGTGCAGGGCCGTCTCGGACAGTTGCCAGGGCCCCGCCGGGTCGTAGAAGGCGTTCTGCCCGTTCCGGAAGAGGGACTGGTGGACATGCATGCCGGACCCGTTGACCCCCTGGATGGGCTTCGGCATGAAGGTGGCGTGGAGGCCGAAGTCCAGGGCCACCTTGCGCACCACGAAGCGAAAGGTGGCCAGTTTGTCGGCGGTCTCGACCACCTCGTCGTAGCGGAAGTCGATCTCGTGCTGGCCCGGGGCCACCTCGTGATGGGCCGCCTCGACCTCGAAACTCATCGCCTCCAGTGACGCGACGATGGCCCGGCGGCACTCCTCGCCCTTGTCGATGGGGGCGAGGTCGAAGTAGGACCCCGCATCGTGGGTGATGGTGGTGGGGCTGCCGTCCTCGGCGCGCTGGAACAGGAAGAACTCGGCCTCGGGCCCCATCATCGACGAGAAGCCCATCTCGGCCGCCTGGGCGGCCACCCGCTTCAGGGCCGACCTCGGGCAGCCGGCGAAGGGCGACCCGTCGGGCTGCACCACGTCGCAGATGACCCGGGCCACGGCCCCCCGGGGGTCCCGCCAGGGGAAGATCCGGAAGGACTGGAGGTCCGGCCGCAGCAGCATGTCCGACTCCTCGATCCGGACGAAGCCCTGGATCGAGGATCCGTCGAACATGATCTCGCCGTTCAGGGCCTTCTCGAACTGGGACTCGGGGACCTCGACGTTCTTGTTGATGCCGAGGATGTCGGTGAACTGGAGGCGCAGGAATCGCACCTCCTCGTCCCGGCAGATCTTGAGGATCCGTTCCGCATTGAGGGGTCGATGGGGGTTGGTCTTCATGGCTCCTTCCTGTGATGGGGGTTGCGCACCGCCTGGATGTCACGGGAACGGAGACACCTTAGCAGATTTGGGGCGCCCATGCAAGGGGGTGATCATCGAAACCTGCATGTTCTGCAAAAATTCAGAATCAGTGGAGCATGACATGCCGGTCTTGCGGTCGAGATGATGCGTAGAGACTGCAGAAACAGCGCGTTCGTGAAGTCAGTGGAGATGGGGTGGGAGAGGGGCCGCTAGCCCCCGAACTTGTCGTCGAACCACTTCCGGACGGTCGGGAACCGGCGATAGACCTCCAGCGTGAAGTCGGCATGCCCGGGGGCGTAGCCGTTGCCGATGATCATCTGGACGTCCATGCCGACGCCCTCGGCACCCAGGGCCGCCTTCTGGAAGTTCGTCGCCATGTTGAAGAAATAGACCGTGCCCCCCTGCTTGCAGCACAGCACCGAGGACAACTCGGTCCCCTCCACGTTGGCGGTGTTGATCACCAGGTCCGCCATCGATCCGCCCGTGACCCGGGCCACCTGGTCCATCGTCTCGCCGGGATTCAGGGCATTCGCCGTGAAGAGGTCGTCGGCCAGGCCCAGTTCTCGGAAGGCGTCGATGCTGGCCTGCCGGGTCGCCGACACCAGGATCCGGCAGTCCTGCCCCAGTTTCTGCCGGATCGCCGCGGCGCACAGGATCCCCGACTTGCCGGCACCGATGATGTAGATCGTCTGCCCCTTCTGGGCCAGGCGGTGGGCCTGGGGCGGCGCCCCGGCGACGTCGAGGAGGGCCAGGCAGGTCTTCACGTTCATGTCGTCGGGGATCCGGGCCAGCACCCCCGAGTCGAAGAGCACGGCCTTGCCCTCGATGTCGATCTGCTCCGAGTCGTGGACCTCCCGGATGCGATGGATGATCAGGGGGGTCAGGGTCAGGGAGACCAGCGTGCAGACCCGGTCGCCGACCTTCACGCCGGCGGGGTTCGAGTAGCGGGGGCCCAGGTCCTCCACGGTGCCCAGGAGCATGCCCCCGGACCCCGTGACGGGGTTCTGCTGCTTGCCCATCGTCGCGACGTTCTGCAGCACCTGGTTCGCGATGCCCTGGGGGTCGCCCCCGGCGGCGGTGCGCATCTGCCGGAAGGAGGCCGAGTCGATGTTCAGGGTCTGCACGTCGATCAGGATCTCGTTGTCCCAGATCGGCAGGGAGTTGTCGAGGCGCGTCGCCGCCTGGGGAAGGGCCCCCTCCGGGGCCAGCACGCGATGGCGGCCGAACCGGTCGCCGCCGTTCCGATATTCCGACATGGGATCCTCCTGTCAATGCATTTCGGACGCCCGAAGGCGGTGCGATGGTAGGCAGTGGCTTCCGGGGTTGTCAATGAAGGTTGCGGGGGGTCGGGGAGTCCCGGATCTGGCCCCCGGTCCCCGCTTCCTCTAGACTCGCCTCCGGCGTCGGGGTGCCGGGGCGGCCCGGTCCCGGACGTCGGGTTGGCGGGATCGGGGCGAGTCGCAGTCGAGAGGCACGGGGAGCGGAGGGAACGGTGGCGACGGTCCTGCAGGACTTCGGGAGGCAGGCGGCGGACCTGTCGGCACGGGTCCGGGAGGTGTCCCCCCTGGTGCACCAGATCACGAACTTCGTCGTGATGAACGACACCGCGAACCTGACCCTGGCCGTCGGGGCCCTGCCGGTGATGGCCCACGCCCGGGAGGAAGTGGCGGACATGGTCGCCGCGGCGGGGGCGCTGGTGATCAATCCCGGCACCCTGGAGCCCGACTGGGTCGAGGCGATGATCCTTGCCGGCCGCCGGGCCAACGCACTGGGGGTCCCGGTGGTCTTCGACCCGGTGGGGGTCGGGGCGACGCCCTACCGGAACGAGACGGGAGCCCGGATCCTCCGGGAGGTCCAGGTGGCGGTGATCCGGGGCAACTCGGGCGAGGTGGGGGCCCTGGCCGGGGCCGGCGGCGAGGTCCGGGGCGTGGAGTCGGTGGCCGGGGTGGCGGACCCGGCCCGGGTGGCCCGGGAACTGGCTGCCCGGACCGGGGCAGTGGTGGCCATCACCGGGGCCCGGGACCACGTGTCCGACGGGACCCGGGTGCTGGGCGTGGACAACGGTCATCCCCTCATGCGGGCGGTCACGGGCACCGGGTGCATGGCCACGGCGATGATCGGGGCCTTCTTGGGGGCCCTGGAGGACCGGTCCCGGCCGTCGGGCCGCCTGGAGGCGACGGCCGCTGCCCTGGCCTGCTACGGTCTGGCAGGGGAGATGGCGGCGGCCCGGGCCCGGGGCCCCGGCTCCTTCCGGGTGGAACTGATGGATGCCCTCTACGAACTGGACCGGGCCCGGATCGAGTCGGGAGTGAAGGTGGTCGAGGTGTGACGATGGACCCGAGGACGGTGGACTGGTCCCTCTACCTGGTCACCGACCGGGGACTCGCCCGGGGGCGGCCTCTGGCGGAGGTGGTCGCGGCGGCCATCCGGGGCGGCGTGACGGTCGTCCAGTACCGGGAAAAGGATCGCTGCACCGGGGAGATGGTCCAGGAGGCCCTGGAGGTCGGGGAGGTCTGCCGTCGCCTGGGGGCCCTCTTCCTGGTCAACGACCGCCTGGACGTGGCCCTGGCCGCCGGTGCCGACGGCCTCCACGTGGGCCAGCAGGACCTGTCCCCGGTCACGGCCCGGGCCCTGCTGGGTCCCGAGGCGGTCCTGGGCGTGTCAGCAGGGAGCGTCGAGGAGGCCCGGGAGGCGGAACGATCGGGGGCCGACTACATCGGGGCGAGCCCGGTGTTCGCCACGCCCACGAAGGCCGATGCGGGGCCGCCCCTGGGACTCGAGGGGCTCTCGGCGATCGCGGCCGCCGTGTCGATCCCCGTCCTGGCCATCGGCGGGGTCCATGCCTCCAATGCCCGGTCGGTGATCGAGGCCGGGGCGTCGGGGGTCGCGGTGGTATCGGCCATCCTGGCCGCCGAGGACGTCGAGGGGGCGGCCCGGGCTTTGCGGCAGGTCGTCGATTCGGTGCGGAGGCGGCCATGACGGTCGGGGAACTGGGGGAATTCGCCCTGATCCGGGTCCTGCAGGGCCTCTTGCCGGCCTCGGGCCCCGAGGTGCTGGTGGGGATCGGCGACGACGTGGCGGTGCTGGAGGGCGGTCGCCAGGATGGCCTCGTCTGGCTCGCCACCTGCGACGTCCAGGTGGAGGGATCCCACTTCCTGCGAGAGGCCGTCGCCCCGGAGGACCTGGGGCGCAAGGTCCTGGCCGTGAACCTCAGCGACATCGCCTCGGCCGGGGGGACGCCCCGGTTCGCGCTGGTCTCTCTGGGCCTGCCCAGGGACCTGGAGGCGGCCTTCGTCGAGGGCCTCTATCGGGGACTGGGCCAGGAGGCCGCCCGCTTCGGCGTCCAGGTGGTCGGGGGCAACGTCTCCCGGGTTCCCCAGGGCCTCTTCATCGACCTGTTCCTGATCGGGGAGGCCCCCCGGGAGGAGGTCCTGCTGCGGTCCGGGGCCCGACCCGGGGACCGGATCCTGGTCACCGGGACGCTGGGGGATGCGGCGGCGGGAGTGGCCCTGCTGGTGGGTCCCTCCGGTCGATCCCCTGCCGGGACCCGGGTTCCCCAGGAGCCCTTCCCGGTGCCGCAGGACTATCTCCTCCGGGCCACCGGGCGCCGGGACCGTCCGGAACCCCGGGTCCGGGAGGGGAGGGTCATCGGGGCCTCCCGGCTGGCCACCGCGATGATCGATGTCTCGGACGGCCTGGCGGGGGACCTGGGCCACCTCCTGCAGTGCAGCGGCGTCGGCGGACGCATCGAGGCCAGCCGCCTGCCGGTGGCGCCGGAGAATCGCCTGCTGGCCCGGGCGACGACCGGCGACGAGTGGCACTTCGCGCTCCATGGCGGGGAGGACTACGAACTGCTCTTCACCTGTCCCCCGGAGGCGGCCGGCCTGTTGGCGGACCGGGTCCGGGAGGCCACCGGGACCCCCGTGACGGACATCGGGGAGGTCCTGGAACCCGGGACCCCCGGGGGTCTGCTGTTGCCCGACGGACGTCTGGTGGAGTTCGGGGGCGGGTGGGACCACTTCGGCTGACCCCTCGTGGTGGTCTGGGCTGATCCTGCCGTCGCGTGATGGATTTCTGGCGTTGGAGGCCTGCCATGAAGGAATGCAAGTCGGATCGCAACCTCAGGAGGTGCACCTGCACCTGGACCCCCTGCTCCCGGAAGGGGGTCTGCTGCGACTGCCTGGCGGACCACTGGAGCCGTCATGAACTGCCCGGGTGCCTCTTTCCCCCCGAGGACGAGCGGACCTACGACCGCTCCCTGTCGCGGTTCATCGAGGCCTGGCGGGCTCGAGGCTACTGACCCAGGCCCACACGGCCCAGGCGCAGGGAGTTCAGCACCACGGTGAGGCTGCTGAAGGCCATCGCGGCTGCCGCCATCGCCGGATGCAGATGGCGGATCATCGCCGGCGCGTCCTCAACCCCGTAGAGGGCGCCGGCGGCCACCGGGACCAGCAGCAGGTTGTAGAAGAAGGCCCAGAACAGGTTCTGGCGGATCGTCCGCATCGTGGCCCGTGACAAGGCGATGGCCCGGGGAACCCCCATCGGGTCCCCGCCCACCAGGGCGACGTCGGCAGCCTCCATGGCCACGTCGGCCCCGGTCCCGATGGCGATCCCCACGTCGGCGGCCGCCAGGGCCGGCGCGTCGTTGATCCCGTCGCCCACCATCGCCACGATGCCCCCGGCGGCCTTCACCTCGGCGACGACGGCCGCCTTCTGTTCCGGCAGGACTCCCGCAAGGACCCGGTCGATGCCCAGGTGCCGGGCCACCGACCGCGCCGTGGCCTCGTGGTCTCCGGTGACCAGCGCCACGGCGATCCCCAGGTCCCGAAGGGCCCGGATGGCCTCGATGGCCCCAGGCTTCTCCTGGTCCCGGGCCGCCAGCACCCCGATGGCCTGCCCATCGACCACCACCGCCATCACCGTGTGGCCCCCGGCGGCCAGTGCCTGGGCCGTCATCGCAAGGGCTGGCGGCAGTCCCTGGGGGCAGGCCCACTCGGGGCGCCCGACCCGGACCTCCCGGCCACCGACCGAGGCGCACACCCCGGATCCGGCCTCGACCGTCGCCACGTCCGGTTCCCGGACTGGGACCCCCCGTGCCCGGGCCCCCTCCACGACGGCCTTCCCCAGGGGATGGCCCGCACCGGACTCGGCGGTGGCCGCCAGGGCCAGCAGGTCCTGGGGGTCCACCCCGTCGGCGGGGACCACGTCGGTGATCGACGGTCGGCCCAGGGTCAGGGTCCCGGTCTTGTCCAGCAGCACCGTGGTCACCCGGTGGGCCTGTTCCAGGGCCTCGGCGTTCCGGAACAGCAGGCCCATGCGCGCACCGCGGCCGCTTCCGACCAGGATGGCCGTCGGGGTGGCAAGCCCCAGGGCGCAGGGACAGGCGATGACCAGCACCGCGATCATCCGGATCATGGCCGGGACGAGCCCTGCGCCCGCGATCCACCATCCCAGCCCCGTCCCGACCGCCACGGCCAGGATGACCGGCACGAAGACCCCCGAGACCCGGTCCGCCAGGCGTTGGATGGGGGCCCGACTGCCCTGGGCCTCCCGGACCAGGCGCACGATCCGGGCCAGGGCCGTCTGGGACCCGACCCCGGTGACTGTCATCTTCAGGCGGCCCTGGAGGTTCACGGTGCCTCCAAACAGGCGCTGTCCCGGTTCCTTGTCCACCGGCATCGCCTCGCCGGTGAGGAGGCTCTCGTCCACCGCCGACCGGCCCGCCAGCACCACGCCGTCGGCCGGGACCCGATCCCCCGCCGGAACCACCACCACGTCTCCGGGTTCCAGGTCCGTGGCGGGGACCTCCACCTCCTGACCCGCCGGGTCCAGCCGGAGGGCCGTCGCCGGGGCCAGGTCCATGAGTTGCCGGATGGCCTGGGAGGCCCGCCCCCGGGCCCCGGCCTCCAGCAGTTTCCCCAGTCGGACCAGCGTCACGATCAGGGCCGACGTCTCGAAATAGACGTGCCCCTGGACGCCGGGAAGGACCAGCACCGCGACGCTGTAGAGAAAGGCCACCGATGACCCCAGGGCGACCAGCACGTCCATGTTGGCCGATCGGTTGCGCAGGCTCTTCCAGGCGCCGACGTAGAAGTCCCAACCGGTGTAGCCCTGCACGGGCGCCGCCAGGGCGAACAGCACCCAGTCGAAGGCGGCGTGGTGACTGAAGGGGCCCAGGATCCCCAGGTCCCGGGTCATGGCCAGGGCCATCAGGGGCAGACTCAGGGCGGCTCCGACCCCAAAGGATCGTCGCTGGTGGGCGATTTCGGCCTCCCGGGCCCGCTGTTCCTCCTCGTCCGACCCGACGGGCATGGCCCGGTAACCGGCATCGGCGATGGCCCGCAGCATCTGGTCCACCGAGGCGCGCCGGGGGTCAAAGCGCACGACCGCCGACTCGGTGGCCAGATTCACCGACGCCGTGGAGACCCCCGGAACGCGCTTCGTCAGGGCGCGCTCGACGGCCCGGGCGCAGTTGGCGCAGGTCATGCCGATGATGGACAGTTCGACCTGGCGGTCGTCCATCGCTCACTCGCTTGGCGGGTAGCCGATCTCGCCCAGGGTCGTGCGGATCTGCTCCCAGGTGGCCGGGGCCTCCCAGCGGACCGTCAAGGACTTCCCTTCGACCTGGACGTCCTGGACGCCGGCGATGTCCGCCAGTTCCCGCCGGATGGTCCGGGCGCAGTGATCGCACTGGATGTTCTGGACCAGGACCGTTCGCTCCATCGAGTCCTCCCAAGGAACGGGATGGAAAGGCTGGATCTGCGCTGTCCGAAATGCAAGGCGGGAGGGCTCCGGGCCAGGGTTTCCGGGGCCCCAGGCGAAGGCGTCGCCTGGGCGGCGGGAAGGGGTCTGGGCAGGGGGGCAGTACGTCGGTCGTCGCCTGCCCCTCGTCACAACTCAGGTCCACCAGGACTCGTCCCGGCGTGTGGCGCTCGTACTCCCGCAGCACCTTCCCGTCCGCGGCGATCTGTGCCTTGCCCCCGCAGCCGCGGACCTCAACCCGCTGCCCGACTTGCTCAAAGGGCACCGGGTACTGGCGGTCCTCGAAGTGCACCATGCAGTCCCGGTGCACCGGACGCGTCATGACCACATCGAAGGGCTCCGGCAGCAGCATTGGCAGCGGAGACAACAACGGGACCTCGGCTTCCCATGAATCCTGCGCCGGCGTCCCGTCGCCGGGCAGACCGCCTGCTTCGCCCAGGTCTCCAGCCGTGCATCCGACCAGGCCTGCAGGTCGGCCAGTCCGTCGTACCGTCCGCCACCAGGCCCGGCCCGCGGCCGCGAAAGCCGCACCTTCGCCTCGACCTTGCCCTCCGTCACGCCCAGAGTCCTCGCGATCTCCGACTTGCTCTGACCTCGCTCCGCCAGGATCTCGATTGTCACGACTTCCTCCTCCCGAAGCCGGTGCCGCATCTCGGGCCCCCTGGGCAGGAACTCCCCTCGATACCACTGCTTCTCCCGGGACAGATTCGTACATCTTCGTGTCTCCTGACGTCCCTTCTCGCGGAGTCCGTGACACCTTTCCACGCGCGCTTCCATTCCGAACAGAGTATCCCTACAATCTTGACGGTAAGATCGCGACGGAGATCGCCATGGCACTCGCTACCACCAAGATGTCCTCCAGGGGACAGGTCGTCATTCCCCTCGCCATCCGCCAGAAGATGGGCCTGCGGGAGGGCGATGAATTCATCGTCATGGCTTCGGGCGATGCGCTGATGCTCAAGGTCATCGCAACTCCCTCCAGCGAGGAGTTCGACGCCGCACTCAAGCGACTGCGCGCCCACGCCAGGAAGGCCGGCCTGAAGCGGTCGGACATCCCAAAGGTCATCAAGGCGGTCCGGGAAGGCCAGTGAGCATCAAGGTTGTACTCGACACCAACGTGTTTCTGTCCGGAGTGTTCTTCGCCGGAACCCCAGGGAGAGTCCTCGACGCCTGCTTCTCCATGGATGTTGAGGTCGTCATGTCGCCGGAGATCCTGGCCGAATACCAGGCGGCCGGTCATGCACTGCTGGCGAAGCACCCCCTACCGTTCTTCGACCAGTTCCTTGCGATGCTTGTGGCGAAAGCCACCATCGTGAAGCCTGCTCCCCTGCCGGCTCCGATGTGCCGCGATCCGAAGGATGACATCTTCCTGGCCTGTGCCCTCGCAACCGAGGCGGACTGCATCGTTTCCGGGGACCAGGACCTGCTCGTGTTGGCCGGAACCTTCCCCATCGAGATCATCAAGCCGCTGGAGTTCCTGCAGCGAAGGTCGCTGAAGCACGAAACGTGAACCACCTGCCGGGTCCGAGATTCACCCTCGCCTGTCCGTGCCGAGCAACGCCCTGCCGGTGCCGACGAAGGCGCGCTCCCGCCCTCCCACCCACAGTGGCCATGTATTCCCAACCGAACCGATCAGCGCGCAAATCGATGTCTACCTTGTCATCTTTCTCATCTCCTGGAAATATCCTCCCTCGGGGTCATGACCCCCAGTTTGGGTCCAAGGAAACCGGGTGCAGGTCACTGGGCGCAGTGATCGCACCGGATGTCCGGGACCAGGACCGTTCGCTCCATCGAGTCCTCCCCAGGGACGGAATGGCAAGGCCGGATCCGCGGTGGCCGAAATGCAAGGCGGGAGGGCTCCGGGCTAGGGTTTCCGGGGCCCCAGGCGAAGGCATCGCCAGGGCGGCGGGAAGGGTTCGGGGCAGGGGGGCAGGTCCCGGAGGCCCGAAATGGCCAGGAAGGTGGGGTCGTCACCGCCGTCGGTGAGGACCCGCGTCGCCAGCGGGGTCCCCTGGGCCACGTAGCGCTGGACGTCCTGGAGGGCCAGGTCGGCCACTGCCGCCGCATCGGGCCGCAGGCGCACCGGGGAGTCGCCGTGGGTGAAGGGGGCCAGGGTGCTTCCAAGGCCATCGGCCTGGTAGAGGAAGGGCAGGTGCAGGGCCGGGTAGGTCCGAAGCCAGGACCCCTCGGGGGGACGGTGCAGGGTCACTCCCAGGACCACCTCGCCGGGGGGCAGGGACCGGATGGCCTCGGCGGCGGGCTGGAGCCGGGACCGTTCCTGGAGGGCCAGGACCCAGGTGAAGGCCGCGCAGAGGCACAGGACCAGCAGGGTCAGGAGGCGCAGGACCCGTGGGACCTCGGTGCGGGGCAGAGAGGCCACCACCAGGGCCCCGGCCAGGGGCGCCAGCCGGACCCAGGGGTGGACGATCCGGGGGCGCTGCAGGAAATCGGGCAGGACCGCGGCCAGTGCCAGGAACGCCAGGAAGACCAGTGCGGCGCCTCGGGCCTCGGGACGGGACCGGCGCCAGCCCCGCAGGTGCCAGGCCGCGACCCCGGCCAGCCAGGTCCCGGGCAACCATCCCAGGAAGCGGGACGGCGGGCCCAGGAAGCGCCAGGGGCGGACCAGGCGATCCGGGAGGTCCGCCGGGTCCGGGGGCCACAGGACCCCGCCGTGGTCTGCCCCCGTGGCCTGCCAGATCACGAAGGGAAGAGGCAGGGCGGCCAGGGCCGCCAGGCGACGGGATCGGTCCGGCGCCAGCCCCAGGAGGCCCAGCCAGAGGCCCGGCAGGGCCAGGGCGTGCAGGGACCAGACGACGGCCGAGGCCAGCAGGGCCCAGGCGGCGGTGCCCAGGGCGGTCCGGCGGCGCAGGACCTCGGGCAACAGGCACAGGGTCGCCCCGAGGGCCACCTGGAATGGCAGGAAGCCCATCCATGGGATGTGTCCCATGCCAAGGAGGGCCCCTCCCCAGGTCGCCAGGTCCTCGTCGCCCTCGATCCATCGCGCCAGGCGCCAGGCGCCCAGGGGTAGCAGCAGGAGGCCAAGGCCGGCCAGCACCTGCGCGGCGGCGGGTCCCCCGATGGCCCGGGCCAGCAGGCCGCCGATGCCGTAGAAGGCCGCCGAGTGCCCTGTCCAGGGGCCCTGGACCCAGAGGGGGTCCGGCTGGCCTGCCACCTGGATCAGGGCCGCCTGGGCCGGGAGGTCCTGGACCGGCGGGACCGGGAGGGCCATCCAGGCTGCGGACACCAGGACCGGGACCCACCGGGCCAGCAGGCGCCATGGGCCGGGGCGGTCCCGGGACCCGACCGGGGCCGCAGGGGTCATCGGCGGCCCCCGGTCCGGGCCTGCTCCACCTGCCGCCAGACCGTCAACGGCAACAGAACCGACAGCAGCGAGGCCCCAAGCCAGAAGGCCAGGGTCGGCCCGAAGTCCGTCACCGCCGAACCGTCCGGTTGCACGACCCGGCCCACGTCGATCAGGCGCCCGCTCACGGTGTCCTGGATCGAGGCCCCGATGTAGGACAGGAGACCCACGAGCCCCGAGGCGGCGCCGGCGGCTCGGGGCGACACGATGTCGATGGCCATCAGGCCCCCCAGGAACGACACCAGGATGCCCATGGCGAAGCCGAAGACCGTCAGGGCCAGGGCGTCCAGCCAGAGGTGCCCCGGGGGGATGAGGGCCAGGGCCGCCAGGGAGGCCACCTGCGTCACCCCGGCCAGGAAGCACGGGAGACTCCGCCGGGCCTGGAAGAAGCGGTCGCTGATGATGCCCGACAGGAAGGACCCCGCCAGTCCCGCAAAGGAGTAGATCCCCATCACCGTGCCCGAGTCCATCAGGGAGTGCCCCTTCGACTCCTGCAGGAAGAGGGGGCCCCAGTGGTTCACGCCGTAACGGGAGACATACATCATTGCGCTGGCGATCCCCAGGACCCAGACCGCCGGGTTGGTCAGCACCTCCCGCTGGACGGCGCCCACCGACTGGCCCTCCCGCTCGGTCGGGGCCGGGTCGTTGCGATAGACCGTCACCGGCGGCAGGCCCTCGGCCTCGGGACGGTCCACCAGGAATCGCAGCAGCAGCAGGCCCCCGACGGCGCAGATGGCCGCCGGGCCAAAGAAGCCCATCCGCCAGCCCCAGGCCGATACCAGGGCCGAGGTGACCAGGAAGGTCACCACCTCTCCGAGGTTGTGGCTGATGCACCAGACGCCATAGCGGGTGCCCCGCTCGCCGGGGCTGAACCACCGGGAGAGGGACACGATGCTGGATGGCGCCCCGACGGACTGGAACCAGCCGTTGAGGGCCCAGAGGCCCAGGAACGCCCAGAAGCCCGGCTGGAATCCCAGCACCGCGTTGACCAGGGCGATGACCAGCAGGCCGCTGGCCATGAAGCGCGGGATATTGGACCGGTCCGCCAGGAACCCGTTTGCGAACTTCCCGACGGCATAGGCGATCAGCAGCGCCGAGCCGATCATGCCCATCTCGGTGGCATTGAGGACCCCCTCGTCGAGCATGGGCTTCTTGGCGACGCTGAAGTTGATCCGCCCGACGTAGAAGATGCCGTAGCCCAGCGTCACCGACAGGAAGGTGCTCCACCGGTGGCGCTCGTAAAGGCGTCGGACCGTTTGAGGGTCCGACAGGGGCGGGGCCTCGGGGGAGATCCGGAACGGGTGGTGCAGGCGCAGGAGCCAGTCGCGCATGACCGGTGCCTCGTCGAACGCCGGACGGGAGCATAGCGCAAGCCTCCCGGTGCCGGTATCGCCTTTCCGGTGCTCCCGGAAGTGCTAGCATCGGGGGACCTCCTGGAGGGGGAGTGGGATGGCACGAACGGCCCTGGTGTTGTGCGCGCACGCCGATGATGCCGAGTTCTTCGCCGGGGGCACCCTGGCGCGGATGATCGCCGAGGGATGGACCGTCCACGAGGTGATCGCCACCGACAACGGCAAGGGGTCCTTTGAACTCCCGTCGGCCGAACTGGTGGTCCAGAGCCGGGACCGGGAGGCCCGGGCGGTGGCGGACTTCCTGGGAAAGGCCTCGGTGGAGTTCCTGGGCTACCCCGACGGGGACCTGGGGGCGGTGCCGGTGCTGGAGTTGCGGGGGCGCTTCATGGAGGCCATCCGTCGCCACCGGCCCGATCGCCTGCTGACCTTCGATGCCTTCGCCCCCTTCGAACCCCACCCGGACCACCGGGCGGTGGCCTGGGCCGCCCTGGAGGCCGTCTCCTTCAGCCACTTCCCCCTGTACCACCCGGATCAACTGGAGGGGGGCCTCAGGCCGCACCTGGTGCCCGAGCGGTTCTACTTCGCCAAGTCGTCGCTGCACTTCGACCACTTTGTGGACATCGGGCCGTTCCTCGAACGCAAGGTGGACGCCCTGTGCCTCCACGAGTCCCAGATGCGCCTGACCGTGCAGGACCTGCGGATGGGGCTCCAGGCCGCCGGGTCCGGGGCCGAGTGGCTCCCGCTGCTCGATGCCGATCACTACCGTCCCGCCATCGGATTTCTGGTCCGGGAGTGGGCCCGTCGGATCGGGGAACGCTGCGGCCTGCAGGCCGCCGAGGGATTCCGCCGGGAGACCACGGGCGACATCCTGGGGTGATCCCCCGGCCGACGGTCACGGAGGCGGGTCCGGGCGGACCCAGATGGCGGTGACCCAGCCCTCGCGGCTGCGGATGGCCCGGGGATGGATCCCCTGGCGGGACAGGGCCGCCTGGACCTCGGGCTGCTGGTCCTCGAGGACGCCGGAGGTCACCAGGTGGCCTCCCGGGGCGGTGACCCGGGCCAGAGGTGCCGCCAGGTGCACCAGCACCGGCGCCAGCAGGTTCGCCAGCACCAGCGGGAACTCCCCTTCGTCGCCGGCCAGGGGCCGCGAGGACAGGCGCAGGCGGTCCTCCAGGCCGTTCCGCCGGGCGTTCCGGCGGGCCTCCTCCAGGGCGTCGGGGTCCAGGTCGACCCCCAGGGCCCCCCGGGCCCCGAGTCCCAGGGCCGCCAGGGCCAGGATGCCGCTGCCGGTCCCGACGTCCAGCACCTCGATGGGCCTGGGGGGCGTCAGCACCTCCTGGAGGAACTCCAGGCATGTGGCGGTCGTGACGTGGGTGCCGGTGCCGAAGGCCATCCCGGGGTCCAGGCGCAAGATCAGTCCCTCCCAGGGGCCTGGGGCCTCGATGAAGGTCGGGACGATCCGCACCCGTCCCACGGTCACCGGCTGCCAGGACGCCTTCCACTGGGCGTTCCAGTCCTGATCCTCGAGCCAGGAGGCCTCCACCTGCACCGGGCCGGCCTCGTGCGGCGACAGCCCCGCCAGCAGCCCCTGGATCGCCAGGGATTCCCCTTCGGGAGTGGCCGGTTCCTCGAACCACGCCGTCAGCGTGACCTCGGGGTCGGGGTTCGGCAGGGCCGCGCCGGCCCACTCCGCCGGGTTGCCCGACACCACCGGGCCGTCGGTCGGGGTCAGTCCCCGGTGTTCCTCCTGGACGCCCAGGGCGCCTCGGGCCATCCAGGCGTCGGTGACCCGGTCCTGGACCCGGACCGGGACCCGCACGCGCATCTGGACATAGCGCTTCATGCCCCGGCCTTCCGGGCCGCCAGGGCCCCCACCAGCGAGAGGCTGCTGATCGTGTCGCCCATCCCCACCAGGGACACCGGGCGTTCCACCAGCACGGTCGGGATCGCCACGACGTCCCGGTCCGGGCCCCGGAGGATCCCCGTCTCCAGGAAGGTCGTGGCCGCGGCCCCCGAAAGGCCCAGGGCCCGGGCCAGGGAGGCCATCTCCTGCAGGCCGACCTCCCCGGGGTCCCGTCCCTGGGCCCAGGTCCGGGCCTCGGGGGTCTCCAGGGCCCCGCAGGCGGCCTTGCCGGCCGCCAGGGCCGCGGCGACGATCATGCCCAGGCGCGTGGCCTCCGGGGACCAGGGGAAGGACCGGTCCTGCACCGTGACGTAGCAGCCGAAGAAGTGCAACTGGACCCGGGGGACCTGCGTGCGCTGCTGCAGGGTCCGGAGACCTTCCCAGAGGGTTCCGCCGTGAGGATCCCCTTCGCAGCGTCGGGCCAGATCCGGGTCCAGCACCTCCAGCAGGTCGATCAACTCCCGTTCGTTGAGGCCCAGGCTGTGGACTTGAGGAACGACCTCCTCCAGGACCAGCCGGCGGACCTGGCGGTCCTGGGTCGAGGCGGCCTCCAGATGCACCAGCAGGTCGGGCCGGGGCCTCCGGATCGCCTCGAGGACCCGGAGGGACGCCTCGATGGCCTCCCGGGCCGGCCGGCCGTCGGGCAGGGGGTCCTGGATCAGGTGGTATCCCGACAGGAAGGCCAGTTCCAGGGGGATGGCCGCCGCCGCCGACACCAGATGGGGGTCCAGGCGCATCTGCAGGTTCCAGGGGTCGAAGGTGGCAATGAAGCGGTTGGACTTGGGGCAGTTTCTGGGCCCGTCGGGCAGCGGCAGCACGTCCCCCCGGTCGAACTCCAGGATGCGGTGCACCATCGGGGGGTCGTCCCGGACCACGGTCCGGGCCGGGGCCAGGGTCCCGTCGGCCCGAGGCGCCAGGAGCCCCGGGAGATCCTGGAACAGGCCCGCCTGGATGGCCGGAAGGGAGGCGCAGTGGACCAGCACCTGCTCCACCCCCAGGTAGGCCAGGGCATTGGCGACGATTCCCGCCTGACCGCCCATCTGCAGGCGGCCCTCCCCGAAGGCCTCGCCGGCCCACCGGGAGACCTCCTCCCCCTGGACGATCCACTCCTCGGCGATGCCCCCCGTGAAGCACCGCACCAGGCCACGGACCACGTCGCCGGGTTCCTCGATGCGTCGGGGGCCCTCGGCCCGCAGTGCCGCCGGGTCCAGGCCCAGGTCCCGGGCGATGGCCGCGATGCGGTCGCCCCGGACCTTCACCACGGCATCGATGTTGGTGTTGAAGGCCGACAGCACGCCTCGGACCTCCCGGATCCGAGGCAGCAGCGCCGGGACCTGTCCGTAGAGTTCCCTCCAGGTTGTCGCCATGGCGTTCCTCCCTGTCATGTCGTTGCAGGCGACAGGCGCAACCGCACGGTCCGGAAACCCGCCGGCAGCGGGAACGGCCCGGGCCCCGGCAGCACGGTCCCGTCCACCTGGGCCTCCCGGACCTCCCGGCCCAGGACCCGCAGCGTCAAGGCCTCCGGTGGCCGGTCGCCCTCCCGATCGGCCTGGACCTCGACCTCCTCCGGGCCGATCGGGAGGACCCGGTAGGTCTCGAGGCACCAGGGGCCATCGCCATCGCCCTCGTCCTGGTAGAAGGCCCCGCCCGGGGCGTCATTGCCGGCAGGCAGGGCCAGTTGCAGGGTCGTGCCGGACCCCTCGGCCAGGGGGATCACGGACCCGCACCGCTGGAACACCGGGACCCGGTCCAGGGGGGCCGCGACGACGTGCCAGCGGCCCCCGGCCAGCATCCCCTCGGACCCCGTGAGGTCCAGGAAGACGCCCCTGGGCAGGCGGACCCGGCGCACGGTGGCTCCCGGCTCCAGCACCGGGGCTACCAGCAGGGCATCCCCGACCAGGAAGGCGTCGTCCACCTGGCCCACCTCCGGGTCCTCGGGGTCGGCCCAGAAGAGGGGCCGCACCGGGGGATGGCCCCGGCGGTGGGCGATGGCGGCCAGGGTGTACCAGTAGGGCAACAGACGATAGCGTTGCTGGAGCAGCCCCCGGGTGATGTCCAGGACCTCCGGGGAGAAGCACCAGGGCTCCCGGCGGGGGGTGAAGAAGGCCGAGTGGACCCGGAAGAAGGGCAGAAAGGCCTGGGCCTCAAACCACCGGACAAAGAGTTCCGGGTCCGGGTGGCCCCCAAATCCGCCGGTGTCGGACCCGGTCCAGGGGATGCCCGACAGGGCCAGGTTCAGGACGATCCGCACGGTCTGGCGCAGGGTCCACCAGTTGCTCTCGCTGTCGCCGGTCCAGTGCCAGGCATGGCGGGCCAGGCCCACCCAGCCAGATCGGGAGAGGATCCAGGGCCGGCGGTCCGGCCGCAGGCGCCGCAAAGCCTCATAGGCCGCCCGATCCTCCAGGAAGCCGTAGAGGTTGTGGGCCTCCAGGTGATCGCCGCCCCGGCCCTCCATCCCGTGACGGGTCGGCAGCGGCAGCGTGCAGGACCCCCAGGCCGCGAAGGCCGCCGGTTCGTTCATGTCATGCCAGACCCCCGCGACGCCCTGGTCCAGCAGTCGCGGGTAGAAGTCGCCCCACCACCGGCGGGTCCTGGGGTCCGTGAAGTCCGGGAAGACGCAGGTCCCGGGCCAGACCTCCGCCTGGACCGGCCGCCCGTCCGGGAGCGTGCAGAAGACCCCTTCCGCCATGCCCGAGTCGTACACGTCGAAGCCCGGCTCGACCTTCACGCCGGGGTCCAGGATCGTGACCACCCGGACGCCCTGCCGTTCCAGGTCCCGGCAGAGGCCCTGGAGGTCCGGGAAGCGATCGGGGTCCACCGTGAAGACCCGGTGGCCCCTCATGTAGTGGATGTCCAGGTGCACCGCCGACCAGGGGAGGTCGTGCCGCTGGAACTGCTCCGCCAGTTCCCGGACCTCCTGATCGTTCATGTAGGACCATCGGGCCTGGTGGAAGCCCAGGGCCCACCGGGGCGGCATCGCCGGTCGGCCCGTCAGTTCGGTGAAGCGGTCCATGGCCCGGGGCAGGGGGCCGGGGACCACGTAGTAACGCAGGGCGCCTCCCTCGAAGTGGACCTCCTGGCGGTCCCCCGTCAGGGAGATGCGCCCCCGGTGGCTGTTCTCGAAGAAGGTCAGGGCGCAGCGGGGGCCCCGGTGGGTCACCATCACCGGGAGGCAGACGTAGAGGGGGTCGTCCCCTTCGGCGTAGGCCCCCTTGGGCTCGCTGTTCCAGAACTCCCAGGACCGGCCCCGGAGGTCCAGCCCGCCGGTCCGGAAGCCCAGACCGTGGACCCGCTCGTCGGGGGCCAGTTCCCCGGGCAGTCGCCACCCCTCGCCGCAGCGGACCGGCGGTGCGTCCTTCCGGAGCGTTCCCTGGCCCGTCGCCTCCACCGTGACGGCTCCCTCCTGGGTCACCGTGACCTCCATCTCTCCGGCGGCCATGCGCACCTGGCCCGGGACCCGGCTCCAGGAGGCCTCCACCGACGGCCAGTCCTCCCGGGCGATGGCGTAGGGGACCGGCAGGACGCCGGGCTCCCAGGTCAGCCGGACCAGGTCCGGGGCCAGGAATCGGACCTCCAGCGTGGCGTGCTGGAACTGGAAGCGCCCCCCGTCGGCGGTGGGGGTCGCCTCGACCAGGGACCCGACGGACCGGTCCCCCTGGCGCCGGCCCTTTCGATGGCGCCGGTTCCACCAGTCCCGCCGGAAGCCGTAGAGGAAGGACCGCCCGAGGGTTCCCCATCCCAGGTACGACAGGCCCTTGATCTTGGTCAGCACGTCCATCGCGTCCCTCCGTTCCTTGCCGGTGCCGCGGCCGCCGGGGCGCCCCGTCGGGGGTCCGTAGCGGGCCGCCGCCCGATCGCCGTGCGGTCCGTCATTGTCCGATCAACCCGAGAGTCGTGCCTGGGCATTTGCATGCAGTTCGTGGATGGCCGCCTCGGCCTGCCGGATCAGCCGGTTCCGGTCGTCCAGGGTCAGGCCGGCCGTGGGGATCGGCGGGCCGACGGCCACCACGACGGGGCCGGGCCGCGGCGCCCGGCTCCCCTTCGGCAGCCGGTCGAAGGTCCCGGCGAGGGCGACAGGCAGGATCGGGACCTGGGCCTCGATGGCCAGCACGGCGCCTCCCTTCTTGAACGGCAGGAAGGCGTCGGCCCGGGACCGGGTGCCCTCCGGGAAGGTCAGGACCCGGCGACCGGCCCGGACCCGATCGGCGGCCCGCCGCATGCCGGCGACCGAGTCCCGGTGGTCACTCCGGTCGATGGCGATGTAGCCCGCCCGGGTGACGGCCCAGCCCCAGAGGGGAATCCGGGCCAGGGACTTCTTGATCACGAAGGAGAAGGGGAAGGGCAGGGTGCAGAGGAGCACCGGTCCGTCCAGATGGCTCCGGTGGTTGCACAGGATCACGCAGGGCCCCAGGCCCCTGGCGTGTTCCAGGCCCAGGGCCTCGACCTGGACCCCTGCAGCCCAGATCAGGGCCCGGGACCAGAACCGGATCAGCCGATCCGCCGCGTCGATGCGCCCCGCCAGGCCCAGTGCCGAGATGGGGATGACGAGGGCCACCGTCAGCAGCACGACGGTTCCATGGACGAGCACCGCTCGGACCCACCGTTCCACGCCGGTCGCTCCCGCTTCGCTGCCGCCGATTGTAGCGCAGTCTCCCGGGGGGCCCTCCCCAGGTGGCCCCGGGCCGAAGGGCCAGGGCAGTGCCATGCGGGGCTGGTGCCCTGGCCCTCCTCCTGGCCTATCGAGCCTCGTAGATGTAGCCCGGGAGGGGGGCTCCCTGTTCGGACCACCAGATCAGCAGGAAGACCACCAGGACGATGGCCAGGGGGGCCATCCACCACCGACGGCGGTGCCAGGCCCAGGCTGCCGCCCGGAGGGGCCATGGGGGGAGAGGTCGGCGGGGGTCCTTCACGGGCTGCCTCCGGTCGTCTTCACGATACCACGGGCCACCAGGGCCTCCAGCACCGCCTCGGCGACCCGCTGGTGGGCCGCCTCCGTCAGGTGGTTCTGGTCCAGGAAGAGGCGGTCGTCGGGGATCCCGTCCGGAACCCAGGATCGGGCCAGGGCCTCCACGTCCACCAGGACCACCCCCGGAAAGGCGGCCGCCACCTGTCGGAGGCCCTGGTTGAAGGCCCCGATCGCCCGGAGCGGGAAGGCGCTCTGGTCCCGGGCCGACTCATACTGGTCCCGGGCCTCGGCGACCCGCCCCGCCCGGTCCAGGGCCTGGGCCAGCCGGAAACGCAGGGCGGCCACCTCCGGGTGCCGGGCGACCATGGGCGTCAGCAGGTCCAGGGCCTGCTGGACCTCCCCGGCCTCCAGCAGGCGTCCTCCTTCCCGCACGGCCTCGTCGGCCTCCTGGCGGGCGGCCGGGTCCGCATGGCGGCTGGCCTCGGGGGGCCACCGGAGGTTCGAGGGCACCGTGAGCAGCACCAGGGGAATGCCCCGTGCCTGGCACAGGCTTGCCATGGCCGCCGCCCGTGCCTGGGCCTCGGCGACCCGCCGGGCCGCCTCCCCCGGATCCAGGGCCGCCGCCTGGTCCCTCAGGTACCCGGCCGAGAGGGTGTCATCGCGTTCCCGCAGGGCCGGGGTGGACAGACCCACGGGGACCTGTCCCCGCAGGCGGGCCACCAGGGCCTCCAGGGCCTCCACCACCCGGAGTCGCCAGAACCAGAGCGGTCGGCGGGCCTTCCGGGCCTCCCAGCCTCGTCGCGTGACCTCCTCCAGGAACTCGCTGGAACCGAAGGAGGCCACCACCGCATCGGGATCGAGGTCCAGCACCTGGGGCAGGAGCCGGGAGACCCGGAGGCTCGCCCAGGTCCGGGCCGCGAGGTTCACGACCCGGTCCGAGGCCCCTCCCGGTCGCTGGCGCAACAGGTCCTGGAGGGCATCAGGCCAGGCCCGCAGCGGCTCCGGGTCCTCGTTGGACCGGTGTCCCCAGGCCACCGAGTCGCCCAGCACCACCAGGCGGACCTCCCCGGGGGCGCGGCGGATCGGGAAGGGCTCCGCCCGGAAGATGGTCCGCCATGGGGGCGCCACCTCCAGCCAATCTCCCCGGGCCACCAGGGGCGGCCCCTCGTCCGCCAGGCCGTGGAAATACCAGTCGGAGGCCGGGCGCCAGCCTGCCAGACGCAGACCGACCTCGGCGGCGGCGAAGGGCAGCGCGCCGGCCAGGACCCACAGCAGTGCTTCCCGGAGGCGGGTCATGGCGAGGCGGTCTCCGGGGGCCCCTTCTCGACCAGGAAGGGCCCCAGGGCCAGGACGTCCAGGTCGTTCTTGAGGAAGCACGCCACCGCGTCCTCGGGGGTGCAGACGATGGGCTCGTTGTTGTCGTTGAATGACGTGTTGATGACCATGGGCACGCCCGTCAGGCCGTGAAACTGGCGAATCAGGCCGTGGTAGAGGGGGTCGCTCTCGGGGGTCACCGTCTGGTGGCGACAGGTGCCGTCCACATGCAGGGCCGAGGGCACTCGGGACCGCTGTTCCGGGCGCACGCGCACGGCAAAGAGCATGAAGGGGCTCTCGGTGTCCCGTTCGAACCAGGCCCCGGTCTCCTCGGCCAGCACGCTGGCGCCATAGGGACGGAAGGGTTCCCGGTGCTTCACCCGGGCGTTCAGGATGTCCTTCATGGCCGGGTTCCTCGGGTCGGCCAGGATGCTCCGGTGCCCCAGGGCCCGGGGGCCGAACTCCATGCGTCCCTGGAACCAGCCCACCACGGCCCCGGAGGCGATGCGATCCGCCACCCGGCGCTGCATCTCCTCCGGAGGGACCTCGGTCGTCGGCAGGCCCCGGGCGGCCAGGGCGCGGCGCATGCGGCTCACGGGGTACTCGGGTCCCAGGAAGGCGTCCCGCATCACGACCTCCCGGGGAAGGCCATGGACGCAGTGTCGGATCACCGCGGCGGCTCCCAGGGCCGCCCCGGCGTCCCCGGCGGCAGGCTGGACGAAGACCTCCTGGAAGGGGGTCTCCTCCAGGATGCGCCCGTTGGCCGCACAGTTCAGGGCCACGCCGCCGGCCATGCAGAGCCGCCGCAGCCCCGTTCGTTCGTGGACATGGCGGGCCAGGGCCAGCATCGCCTCCTCCAGCAGGGCCTGGAGACTCGCGGCCATGTCCAGGTAGCGCTCCCCGAGGTCGCTTCCCGGGACCCGGGGGGGGCCGAACTCCCGTTCGAACCGGGGCGACCACATGACGCCCCCGCGCTCGAATCGAAAGAAGGACTGGTCCAGCCGGAAGGACCCGTCGGGGCGCAGGCCCGCCACCTGCCGCAACCGGTCCAGCAGCACGGGGCGGCCGAAGCCCCCGAGGGCCATCACCTTTCCCTCGCCCCGGTTGGCCTCGAAGCCCAGCCAGGTGGTCACCGCCGTGTAGAGAAGGCCCAGGGAGTCGGGGTAGCGAATCTCCTCCCGGATCTCGATGGACGTCCCGCGCCCGATGCCCCAGGCCGTGGTGGTCCACTCCCCCACGCCGTCCACGGTCAGGACCGCCGCCTCCTCGAAGGGCGACACCAGGAAGGCGCTGGCGGCGTGGGCCAGGTGGTGGGTCACGAAGCGCACGGGCCTTTCCCAGCCCAGGTTGCGCCGGAGCACCAGGGGCAGGACCAGGCGCTCCCCCAGCCAGGCGGGCATCGTGCGCCGGAACGAGGCGTAGGAGAACGGGAACGCCCGCAGGTGGTCCGCCAGCATCCGTTCGAACTTCAGGAAGGGCTTTTCGTAGAAGGCGATCTCGTCCACGTCCATGATCGTGATGCCCGCCGCCTGCAGACAGGCATCCAGGGCCCGACCCGGGAACGCGGCGCTGCCCTTCACGCGGTCCAGGCGCTCCTCCTGGGCCGCCACCAGCAGGCCGCCGTTTCCCGCCACGCAGGCCGCCGAGTCATGGTAGAAGGCCGACAGGCCCGCGACCGTCATGGGCTACATCCCCGCATAGATGAACGTCACCACGGCCCCCGGCCCCACGTAGAAGGCCATCAGGGCCACCAGGATCAGCAGCAGCAGCAGAGGGGCCAGCACGAATCTCCGGTGGCGCCGCAAGAACCGGTAGGCCTCCCGGAGCAGCAGCCACAGTTTCATCGCCTTCCTCCTTTCCGGCACCTCAGGACTGGTCCACCACGTCATCGGGGGTCGTTCCATACCCCTTCGCCGGCCGCCAATGGGACCCTTCGTCCCGCCGTCCCCGGCCCAGAAACCCCCGGGCGAAGACCTCGGCCATCGCCCGCGTCAGGGGGATGGCGACCCAGTAGGCCAACCAGAGGCCCACCGCCAGCAGCGCCGCCGTGACGACGGAGGCCACCCGCCCGGTGAACCGTTTCATCGCATGGAGGATGCGCTCTCCGATGCCCATCCGAACCTCCGTGGGCTGCCGGCCGGTGGCCGCGCCCGGTCACTTCGCGGGCGGTTCCAGCCGCTCCAGGACCCGGGCCAGCGTCTCGTCTCCGAAGTTCACCTCCAGTGCCCGGAGGGCCTCCTCCCGGGTCATGAGGCCCTGGCGCACCATCTTGGCCATCTCCACGTGGTAGTGGGTATAGCCGAAGTGCCGCAGGGAGTTCCACACCGAGAGGAAGTTCAGGGAGCAGTTGGTGGACCCGGCCGGGTAGGACTCGGCGACGGGGCGCCAGCCCACCTCCCGCCGGATCACCTCCACGTAGTCCTCGGCCGCCTGGTCCAGGAACCAGTGGGGCGACAGCACCGTGGCGTGGTGACGCTTCCGGGCCCGGGCCACGGCCTCCTCCATCGACGACGGGAAGTCCCGGTACTGGGGGTCGTCCCGCAGGGTCTTCAGGAACGCCTTCGTGGCCTCCCCCATCGATCGGTACTCGGGGGCGTCGACGTTGCAGGCGCACCTGGTCATCACCCCGGGCCGGGCTGACTGGCCCTTGGTCCACCCGGCGATGATCAACGGGATGTCGAAGCGGGCCGCCATCTCGAAGGTCAGGGACATGTACCAGATGCTGCAGGGGTGGCAGAGGACGGCCCGGCTGCCCGAGACGACCATCTTCCGAAAGAGGCCGCGCACGGCGTCGGTCCGGTAGAAGAGGAGGTCCACCCCCAGGGCGTCGGCGGCCCGGCGCACGTTGTCGATGGCGTCCTGCTGCTCGAAGCCGTGGTCGAACATGAAGGCCAGGGGGTTCATCCGGTAGCGGCGCTTCATGTAGTAGAGGGCGGCGGTGCTGTCCTTGCCGCCGCTGCACATGACCAGACAGTCGTGGGTGCCCTTGCCTCGGTGCTTCTGGAGCAGGCGCACGAAGTCCGTCTCCAGCAGGGGGGGATCGTCGGACCGGGACTGGCGGGCCTCCTCCTGGCGGCAGATGCTGCAGACGCCCTCGGCGTCCAGCACGATGTCCGGTGGGCTGTGGGGCAGCACGCACCGTTTGCAGATCGGCCGCTCCGGTCCCAGGTCCATGCTACCCCCGTGCCTCCGCTACCAGACGCCAGTGGTCCTTGCAGTCCGTCGTGGCGACCACCCGGTGCCCTTCCAGGGTCAGGGCGGCCGGCACCGACTCCGTCGGTTCCCCCGGGTCCAGCAGGATGGCCAGACGCTCCCCGGCCTCCATCGTCTCCAGGCGCAGCAGTGCCCGGGCTGCGTTGGCCGGGCACTTCACGCCCCGAAGGTCCAGCACCGGGAGGTCGTCGGTCATGGCGTCCTCCGCAGTGTGGCCACCGCCTGATCGATGATGGCCCCCGCCTGGTCCACCTCCGCTTCCGTCGTGCCTCGACCCAGGGTGATTCGCACGGCTCCCAGGGCCTCCGCCGGGGGGATTCCCAGGGCCAGCAGGACGGGGCTCGGGGCCGTGGTTCCCGAGGAGCAGGCGGACCCCCGGGAGACCCGGACCCCGGCGCGGTCCAGCGCTGCGGCCAGTGCCCGCCCCGACACCCCGTCGAATCGCAGGGACAGGTGGTGGCAGAGGCGCCGGGTCCGGGATCCGTGCAGGTGGGCGCCCCGGATCGACAGCAGCCGTTCCAGGAGCCGGTCCCGCAGGGCGGCCTGCCGCTGGTATTCCGCCGGGTCTGCCAGCGACACGGCCACCCCGAATCCGGCCAGGGCAGGGACGTTCTGGGTCCCCGGCCGCAGTCCCCCTTCCTGGGGGCCTCCGTGCATCAAGGGCTCCAGGGCCAGGCCCCGGCGGACCCGCAGAGCCCCGGCGCCCTTGGGCCCATGGATCTTGTGGGCGTTCACGGACACCAGGTCCGGCAGGTCCGGCGGCGCAGGCAGAGGCTCCCGGGTGAAGGACTGGCAGGCGTCGGTGTGGAAGGGGACGCCGGCCTCGGCACAGACCCGGGCCAGTTCCGCCAGGGGCTGCACGGTGCCGATCTCGTGGTTGCCATGGCCCACCGACACCAGGCGCGTGTCCGGCCGGAGCCGTCGGCGCAGGTCGTCCGGGTCCACGAGGCCCTCTCCGTCCACCGGGAGCCGATCCACGGCGACACCCAGTCCCTCCAGCCAGGCCGCACAGGCCATCACGCTCGGATGCTCGATGGCCGACACGACCAGGCGGCCACCGGGTCGCCCTCCTCGGAGGAGCCGTCCCTTGAGGGCCAGGTTGTTCGCCTCGGTTCCGCCTGACGTGAACACGACCTCGGCGGGGTCGGCCCGAAGCGCCGTGGCGACCCGCAAGCGGGCCTCCTCCAACACCCGGGCCGCCGCGAGACCGCTGCCGTGGTCCGAGGAGGGGTTCCCCCAGGCCACGGCCGTGGCCCGGGCCATGGCCTCGGCGACCTCGGGGGCCAGGGGCGTCGTGGAACCGTGGTCCAGGTAGATCAAGGGTTCCTGCCCTCCATCCCTCCATCGGGAGCCCCGGCCCGGGTCTCCGGCGGGCCTCCCGGCCTTCTGTTTCTGCGCACCGCCTCGAAGGTGGGCGCCAGGGCCTCCCGGAGCCAGGATACCATCAGATCGTTCCCCCGCCGATTGAAGTGGCAGCAGCGGTCGGCAAATAGCGCCTCGGCGCCTTCGCGTGCCGTGGCATCGAGGAGGTGGTCGAAGGCGTCGAGGACCGGGACCCCGAAGGGGGCAAGCGTCTGTCGGGCCAGGTGCGCGATGACCCGATGGCGATCCCGCTCGTTCTGGTCTCCCTCCAGTTCCGGTCGTCCCGGCAGCATCACCACGGCCCAGGGGATGCCCTCCTGCTGGCAGCGGCGCCCGATGGCCGTCAGGACCTCCCGGCTGTGATCCAGGACCACCTCCGCCGGATGGGGCGAGACCTGTCCAGGGCGTGTGGCCCGGCTGATGGCCCATCGCAGATGGCCCGCCAGGGCCGACACCGAGGCGGCGACCTCGATGGCGAATGGGACCGGGGACTCCAAGGCAGAGGCTGGGAGGGACTCGGTTGCCGGGAGGGCCCCGGCCTCCGGGGGCGGGGTGGATGGCGATGGGGAGGGGTCCGTGCAGGCGATCCGAGGGCTCTCGGGCCGATAGTCCAGCAGGGGGCCACCGCCGCAGGCGCGGTAAGGAATGTCCGTCACCACCGTGAGGTTCGGATGGAGGTAGAGGACGAAGCCGTCCAGCCGCCCGGCCTCGATCCATCGTTGGAAGAGGAGATAGCCCAGGTCGATCCCGGCGCCGGGGACGCCCGCCTTCACGTGCAGCAGGGACGGGTCCTGGGCGTCCAGTTGTTCCACGAAGGGGCACCCCTGGGAGCAGTACCCGGCACCTTCGACCACCGAGTTCCCGGAGTGGACCACCACGGGTGCCGTCTTTTCCTGCAGTTGAGGGGTCCGGAGGGGATCCAGCCGTTCCGGGAGGTGGATCGGGTCGAATCGGTGCACCGTGGCTGGGCGTTGCGCTGCGGTCCAGAGATGGACCCCCCGGACCGGGTAGGACTCGGGGGGTCGGGGCAGGGCCACCCGGCAGGTGACCTCCAGGATCAGGGCCGTCGCCAGGGTCCCCAGAAGCGTGGGGACCGTTCGGCGGGCCGAGTCCAGGGTGACGCCCCAGGCGGCCCCGTGTTGCAATCCCAGGCCCAGCATCAGGGACAGCGTCACCACGTCCCAGAGGCCCAGGGATGCCACGGTGGGCGGATAGACCGCGATGGCGACCGCCACCGGGGCAATCGCCAGCCCGATCCGGGCCCCGGGACCGGCGGGCCGCCTCGTCCACTTCCGGATCGCGGCCCCCAGGGCCCAGCCCAGCAGCGCCGGGACCAGGATCTCCGCCACGGCCAAGGCCCAGGCTTCGACTCCCGTCATCGGCAAGGCCGTTCCTTTCCTGGCGATGGACCTGTCAGCCGAGTATCGAAGGCGCCCAGGGCCCTGTCAACGGGCCGCGTCGTCTCGTCGGACGGTGGCCGGTCGGGGCGTGGCGCCCGGACGGAAACCTCCCTGGACGCGAGGGACATGCCTGCCTGGCACGATGCCGGGGAATTCGTGGCGTGGCAGTCTGTGCCATACTCTGGCCTGCGGAAGCGGCCGGGGACCGCCAGGGAGGACGTCGAGATGGGGAAGACGATCCGGATCGTGATCGTGATGGCCGGGCTGGCTGCCTGCGCCGGGTCGGGGACTACGGTGCCCCCGATGCCGGCCCTGCGGGCCGACGGAACCCGGATCGTGGACGACACCGGGGCCGAGGTGGTCCTGAAGGGCGTCAATCTGGGCGGCTGGCTCTTCAACGAGACCTGGATCACCCAGATCGACTACTCGCTCACCTCGCGGATCTACGTCCTGGGGCAGAGGGAGTCCTTCGCCGCGGACGTCATCGCGGTGCTTCGGCAGGGGCAGGACGAGTCCTGGGGTGGCGACGAAGGCTACCTGACGTCGTTCCAGGCGGCCCTGGCCGCGCGGATCGGGGAGGCGGCCGCCGCGGCCTTCACTGACAAGGTGCGTCGGTATCTGCCGGTGCTCTACGCCGATGCCGACCTCCCGTTGCGCAGGAAACTCTCCGAGCGGTTCGGCGACGAAGTGCGGGACGAACTGCTGGACCTCTTCCAGGAGGCCTGGATCGGCGAGGCGGACATCGCCTGGATCGCGGAGCAGGGGTTCAACGTGGTTCGGGGGGATTTCAGGCATCCGGATGTCTTTGACGACGATATCGAGACCTTGAAGGATCGTCTGTCGGCCTACGGGAGCCTGCAGTGGGACCCGAACCCCCGGCTCCTGGAGATCCTGAGGTCGGGGCTGCGTCCCTGATGGTCCGCTGCGAACCACCATCGAAACGAGAGGTTGGGACCGGTAAAAAGGGGACGGTCCCTCGATGGCGATGTGGTAGGATGCGGCCGCGTGGAACGGGAGGCGGCAGCGCCCATGAAGCGGTACGGCTGGGTGATCGGGATGGCATCGGTCATGGTGGCGTGCAGCAGCAGCCTCGGCAGCGCTGGCGAGGACCTTCCGGCAGAGGGGGTCACCGTCCAGGTCCCCTGCGCGGACCCCGACGACATCCGGCCGGTGGATCGCTGCCCGGACCTCCCGACCGTCCCCTCCCTGTCGGCCTTCAACGTGGTGGAGACCCTCCGTCCCCTGGCCCGGTCCATCGAGGGCACCGGGTCCCGCTGGACCGGTCGGGTCAGCGGCCGCCAGGTGGGGGCCAACGGGCGGCCGACCACCTTGCCGGGGAGCGGCTGGGTGACGGCCTTCTGCCAGGGCGACGACGCCCTGTGGTTCGACGTGACCCTCGGGGAGTGCCGCCTCCGGAACCTCTGCGGGTGCCGGACTGCCGGGACCTGCGGCGGGGCCGCCTGCGACGGCGCCTCCGAGCCGGTCCTGCCGACCGTGGACTCGGACCGGGCGATCCGGGCCGCCTTCCACGGCGATGGCGCCGAGGGCACCTACGACCTGGACTATGACTCCCGGACCGGCCGCTGGACCGTGACCCGGAAGGCCGACGGGGCCCGGGTCCAGGTCGATGGGGCCACGGGCGCCGTCGTGCCCTGACCGACCCACCTTGCCGAAGCGCCATTGCGTCGATGCCCCTGCCAGGGGGCTGTTCGGGAGGGTGGCTTCCGACAGGGGGCGGGATCAGGCCTGGCCCAGGTGCTCCACCAGGATGCGGATGCCGATGGCCCAGAGGATCCCGCCACCGACGATGGCCATCCGGTGACCGAAGGCCGGCCCGATGAGGGCACCCAGGCGCAGTCCCAGCAGCGTGAAGGCCGCGGCGACGACGCCGATCACGGCGGCCGGGTACCAGATGGAGACCCCGATCAGGCCCAGGGAGAGGCCGACGGCCAGGGCATCGATGCTCGTGGCGACCGACAGGACCAGGAGGGACCGTCCTCGGGTGGGGTCCCGAGGGGCGCGGTCCGGGTCAGGCCGGGACCAGCCCTCCTGGATCATCCGGGTGCCGACGACGGCCAGCAGGGCGAAGGCGACCCAGTGGTCCACCGCCCGGGCCCACTGGACGATGGTGTTGCCGGCGAAGAAGCCGGCGAGGGGCATCAGGAACTGGAAGAGGCCGAAGTGGAAGGAGAGCCGGAAGGCCTGGCGCCGGGAGACGGTCCCGAGGGAGAGGGCCGCGCCGATCGCCACCGCGAAGGCATCCATGGCCAGGGCGACCGCCAGCCCCAGGACCTCCACCAGACTCATGGACCTTCCCCGCCGCCCCGCCGGACGATAGAGGTCTTCCCTTCTCGTCGTCAAGCCTCCAGGCGGATCGGGTTTCTGGGTCTGGACCGATGGGGGTGCCTGGCCGTACCGGGAGGTCGCTTCAGTAGTGTCCCTCCCGGAGGCGTTCCGGGGGCACCTCGCCGGACACGGGATAGCCGAAGCGGGACCAGAAGCCCGGGTGTTCCACGTCCACCAGGTCGATGCGGCGGACATATTTGGGATTCTTGTAGCCCAGCAGCCGCGGGACCACGACGCGCGCCGGAAAGCCGTGGGACAGGGGCAGGGTCTGGCCCCCGATCCCGAGGGCCAGCAGGGTCCGGGGCTCCCGGGCCACGGACAGGGGCAGGGACTCGGAGTAGCGGCCTCCGATGCAGTCGATCTTCAGGAAGGAGGCCCCGGGCAGGGGACCCGCCAGGTCCAGCAGCCTCGCCAGCGGCACGCCGTCCCAGGGGACGTCCCAGACGGACCAGCCCTCGACGCAGTGGAAGTCGGTGGTCTGGGTGACCAGGCCCATCGCCAGCAGGTCGCAGAAGGACCAGGTGACCTCCCGTCGAACCATGCCCCCGACCGAGAGGCGCCAGGAGGCCAGGATCGACTGGAGGTCCTGGGGGTCCACGGTCCGGACCGGGAACGACTGGAGGATCGGGAGGTCCTCGGTCCCTGGCTGGAACTCGGCCTCGCAGGACCGGACATCGGGCCCGGGGCCATCCGATCCGGCGATGGAGGAATCGTCCCCGGGACGGAGGTCCCCGGCGTCGCCTCCCGGGCCGCCGGCATCCCGGGACCCGTCGGCGCCCATCGGGTCGGGCCAATCCGGGAGGTCCTGGTCGCTCGTGTGCCGGTCCGACGGGCTCCCGGAGGACCCGCAGGCCTGGACCAGCGGGGCCCACAGCGGCACCGTCGCCGCCTGGCCCAGCCACTGCAGCAGGTTCCGCCTCGTGATGCGGTGATCGGGCAACGGCGGTCCCCCCGTCGAGACCGTCCCAGTATCGCCCTTTCTGACGCCGGCGTCCCCCGATGCCACACAACCTCCCGGAATCGCGGCCGGAGACGGTGGTTGCAGATGCCCTCGGGATCGCCGGAGAGTTGACCGCCGGTGCGACCTCTGACAGGAAGGACGCCCTTCGGAAGGCGGTGGAGTCCGCCGAGAACCGCCACGCACCGGACGTGGCCGATGACTCCTGGCGGGTGGATGGCCCGGGGAGTGTCGGTCGCGCACCCTGGCCACCCATGGCATGACGCAGCAAGGAGGTGCCCCGTGGAGCATGCCTTCGGACTGGTAACCGGTCCAGACCGGGAAGATCCGGCACAGGTCAGACCCGGCAGATGGGGGGGCTGTTGGGGCATCGACGGGAGGTGGGTCCCGGCGGGCGTGCGCTGGGCTGACGCGCGACGGCTACCGGCAGTTCCCGGCGTGGCGCTCGCGCTCTTGCTTGTAGAGTTCCACCTGGCCTCCGGCCAACGTGATCCCCCAGAAACCGACGTTGTAGAGCGCGACGCCGGTCACGGTGCCCTTCACCTGGTTGCAGGCCGGGTCGAATGAGTAGAACGCCGACACGCAGTTGTTCTGGGACAGGCCCACCGAGGCAAACTCGCCGGCCATGGCCACCTCCAGACGCGGAAACTCCAGGCAGGCGCTCATGCCCGCCGCCACGTAGTCCGCCGCGCCACCCAGGATGTTCTCGGCGCTGAAAGAGTCCAGATTCGCGTCGGGGGCGATGGACGACCCCGCCAGCCGGATGCCCTGATGCGCGTCGAAGGCGAAGTCCACCTCGGCGTCGGCCTCGCTGTCGTTCAGGGCCAGCTCCGCCGTGACGTTCACGTGGGCCTTGATCTTCACGATCAGCGGCACCGGCCCGATCTCGACCGGCACGTCGATGCCCAGCGGCACGCGCAGCAGTTCCTGGCTGGCGCCGGCGTTGAAGGCGGCCGCCTTCACGTGCAGCTGCCCACGGACGTCCTGGGCCGCCGCCTGGAAGGTCTCGGTGACGCCGCCCGCGATGCCGACCCGCCCCGACAGGCGCAGCCCCTCGACGTGACCCGTGGCATTGAGGCCGATGCGGTCCTCGCCCAGGACCTTCTTCTTCGCGGTGGCCTCCACGTCCAGGCGCCCCGTCGAGGGCACCAGCCGGACCGCCAGATTCCAGCCCTCCAGCTCCCCCTCCCACGAGATGCCTCCCTCCAGCGCCGACGAGACCCGGTGCAGTTCCGCGTCGCCGTAGGTGACCCGAAGGGCGCCCGACTGTGCCGCCCGGGCGAAGTCCACCGGCAGGTTCCACTCCATCGTGCCGTCCCGAATGGCCTCGGGCAGCGTTGTGCGAGCGGTGGCCAGCACGATGTCATCGCCCTCCCGACGGACCTCCACGACCTTGCGGTAGGCGATGCCGGCCAGCACCGCCACCTGCCCCGGCTGCAGGGCCTCGATGGCCGTGGCGCCACCGTCGAAGCGGTACTCCAGCGTGTCGGGGCCGGGGGCGTTGCCCTTCAGGTGGGCCTTGCCATCGGTCTCGGAGACCAGCCGGGCGTTGTCGGCCCAGGTGACCTGGAACACGGATGTGTCGGTGGTCGTCGAGTCGCTTCCGTCCCCGCAGGCGGCCACGGGGAGGGTCATCAGCAGCGCGGGCAACAGCGTGCGAAGCGTCGTCATGACAGGGGCTCCCGTCAGGTTGCACTACCAAATAAGGACTAGTCCTATCCGAGAGTCAAGGCCGCGGTGCTCCAGGCTGCATGAGGGGCCATCCGTTGCCGTGCTCCGCGGGGGCTCGCCGGTCCGCCACTGACCCGGCAGCGGTCGCCGCGGATGCCGCCCTGACTGCCGCGATTGACTCCTGCCCGGACCTCGTGGAGACTGGTGCGGTCGAGCCGACAGTGCGGCGGGATGCCATCGCGAGGAGGGCCCATGAGGCACGGACGGATGGCCACGTTGTGGGCCCTGGGGTGCGTGGCGGCCGGATGCGGGGACGGGAAGGACGGGGCGGGCACCGAGGCCGTGTCTGGGCGCATCGCGGCCGCGACCGGCGGCACCGTGGCCTTCGGCGATGGCACCGGGATCCAGATCCCGGCCGGGGCGCTGGCCGAGGACACAACCATCACGCTATCGCGTCCAGCGAGTCGTGACGTCTTCCGGGCCGAAGGAACGGTGGGAATCCTCGTGCTGGAGCCGGACGGACTGACGCTCTCGACGCCCGCCACGGTCACCTGGGTCTCCGACCTCGATTACGATCAGGAAGGGCTCGCTGTGGAGGTCGTCAGCCGGACCAACCCGTTCCCCCGGGCCGGATCCGAGGTCGATCCGTTCGTGACGGCCGAGGACGTGACCGTGTCGGGCGGGCGGATCACCTTCCCGCTCCGGCACTTCTCGGTCGCCCATATCTTGAGTTATCCGAAGTTCCTGGCGGCGATCGAGTTCCCCGCCAGCACGCTGCGACCCGGGGACATCCTGTACGTCCTGACGAGTGCCGAGGGCTTCACGCACGCGACGATCAAGCCGATGCACGTCGGTCTGTACCTCGGCCAGGGGAAGGTGATCGAGTCCACGCTGCAGACGCCGACTTGCGGCGTCGGCATCGACGGGGTCGACATCCACGACTACCTGGACTTCATGCGCCTGTGCGGCGCGCACGTCTTCGTCGGTGCCCGGCGCCCGCGGGAGGGCGCGACCGAGGAGGCCGGGAAGGCGGCGGTCGCGTGGGCCACCGGGAAGCAGTTCGAGCCATACGGGATCCTGGGCGGGCTTCCGATCGGGACTGGCGGCGCCGGCGGGTTCGGCGGCTGGTCTTGCGTGGGGCTGGCGGAGGCCGCGTGGGAGGCCGCCGGCGTGAACATCGTCAGCGCCCCGGACGCGCTGCTGACCCCGTACATGCAGTTCGCGAACACGGTTGCCGTCCAGGAGGTCGAGGTCAAGGCGACCGACGAGAAGTTGCAATTCGGCATCGTGGGCGCGGCCCGGGAGGCGAACTGGCTCCCGGGGCTGCCCATCCCGGGCGGCTTCGGCGACTACGCGACGGTGCAGAGCGAGGCGATGACGGTGACGGTGACCGCGACGCCCGACGCGTTTGCGGCGGATCGTGTGGGCAGCCGGGCGGTGATGCGCCCGCCGACCAGCCCGGAGCTGATCCAGGTGCTGGAGTTCACGCCCGACAGGTCCGATGCGGGCGACACGTTCGTGTTCCACTTCGAGGTCGCGGACCCGTCGCGCGGGTACAAGGCCCCGCTCAGCCTGATCATCCGGATCGACCCTTGTGGCAACGGCGAGTGCGAGACCTCGGAGGGCGAGGATCACGGGACGTGCCCTGTGGACTGCCCGGCCGAGGAGCCGGCCGAGCTCAACTCCTGCCCGGTCAAGGCGCTGTGCGACTACTGCGAGACCCCGCAAGTGGGCAGCGCCTGGCTGGGCGAGCTCATGATCATGTGGAGCAGCGCGACCACGCTCGGCCAGTTCTCGCTGTCCGGCCGCAACCCGACGACCAACGAGGAGATCGATTTCGGCGTGACCTTCTCCGGGGGCAAGCCCCGCGAGACGACCTTTCAGGTCACTCGCGATCGGGTCTTCGGCACGTATGTCCACGACCCGGAACTGACGGGCTTCTGCTGCAGCCGCTACACGGCTCCGGACGGCCGGGAGTTGGACATCTACGGGGCCGAGATCGATCTCGCCTTCTCGGGCGACCATGCCAGCGGGGCGATCGTCGTCCTGACGGAGGAGGGCGCCACGGCCACCATCGAGGTGCAGGCCTGCACCTGCCCGTGCCTCTGACGAGGGGCAAGGCGTTGGGGTCCGGGACGCGCACGGATCCCGCAATCTCGGCGGCCGAGACGATCGCAGCGATCCGCGATGGGGCGACCGTCCGGTCATGAGACCGATACGCGGGGGCGATGATGCCCATGGGCGTGGGGCCACCGATGCCGAGGCCCCCGATCCCCGGGAAGAGGGCTAGGGGACCGGGGCATGGCTCCAGCGGACCGTGGCGCCGGCGGGGCCGGACCGGACCTCGAGGCGCCGGGGACACAGGGCCTTCAGGTCCTCCATGTGGGAGATGATGCCCACCAGGCGGCCGCCCTCGCGGCCGGACATCTCCGCCAGGTGGTTCCAGGCCTCCTCCCGGGCCTCGGCGTCCAGGTTGCCGAAGCCCTCGTCCAGGAAGAGGGTCTCGAGCCGGATGCCGCCGGCCCGCTGCTGCACGACGTCCGCCAGTCCCAGGGACAGGGCCAGGGCCGCCTGGAAGGACTCGCCGCCCGACAGGGTGTGCACGGCCCGGAGGCTGCCGCTGTAGCCGTCCTCGACGTCCAGGGACAACCCCTCCCGCTTCCGGCGGTCCGCCGGAACCCTTCGTCGGAACAACTGGAAACGGCCCCGGCTCATGACCTTCAAACGCAGGTTCGCCGCCTCCAGGACCTGATCCAGCAGCAGGCCCAGCACGAAGTCGTGGAAGGACAACTTGACGGGGTTCTCGCCCCTGGCCACCCCGGACAACCTCTCCATGCCTCGGAGCCTCTCCTCGATCGCCTTCTGCTCGGATTGGACCTGCCGCAGCCGGGTTGCCAGGTCCTGGTCCCGCTCCTGGTCCGCCACCGCCTGGGCCGCGGCGGCCTGAGCCGCCTCCAGCCCTGCCAGGGCCTCGGCCTCGGCGGCCTCCAGGGCCGCCACGTCCGGCTCCTGCAGACCCGCCACCCCGGCCTCCAGGCGGTCCACGTCCCCCTGGGCCTGGACCACGTCCCGCACCCAGCCCTGGATCTGCTCCTCCAGGGCCGCCAGCCCATCCGGCGCCAGCCGCGCCGCCGACCACTCCTCGGGGGTCATGAAGCCCTGCTCTCGGAGCCGCTCCTGGAAGCGACGATCCATCTCCTCGAGTTCCGATGCGGTCCGATCGGACTCGGTCGCCGCCGCGGTCTGACGCGCCTCGGCACCGGTCCATCGGGCCGATGCCTCCCGGAACGACTGTTCCGCCTTCTCCAGGGCCTGCTTCCTTGCCGCGAGGGCCGCGCGGGACTCGGCGACCTGCTGTTCCCAGGTCCCTCGGTCCCTCCCCGGGGGCAGGCCGGCCTGCCGCTCCTGCCGGAGGGCCGCTGCCCGGTCCCGGGCCGACCGGGCCTCCTGGACCTGACCCTGGATGGCCTCCAGGACCTCCCGTCCCTGCTCCAGCCGGGTCTCCGCCTCCCGCCGCCGGGTTCGGGCCTCGGCCAGCCGACGGGCGGCCTCTTCCGCCTCCCGGACCTGCTGTTCGGCCTCCTGGCAGCGGGCCTCCAGTTCCTCCAGGGAGGCCCCGGCGGCTTCTCCCAGGTCCTGGACCATCTCCTCGATGCGCTGGCCCAGGGCCTTCCACTGCTCCTGGATGCGCAGCATCTCGTCCGATGCGACCTTCCAGGTCTCCGCGGCGGCATCGGCCTCCTGCCGGAGGCGGTCCAGCAGCGCCCCATCGGGCAGGTTCTCCCGGATCGGGGCCGGGGCCGGATGGGAGGTCGATCCGCAGACCGGGCAGGGATCGCCCGGGACCAGCCGGGCCGCCAGCACCGCGGCCATCTCCCGACGCTGGACCTCCAGGGCCTCCTCCAGCGTGCGACGGGCCTGCTCCAGCCCGGCGGAGGCCATCCGCTCCTGGTCGGCCTGCCGCTGAAGCCGCTTTTCCAGGGTCCGGTGCTGATCCTGCAGTTCGCCCAGGCGCCTGCGGAGGTTCCGCTGCTGGACCTGCTGGTCCCGGATCGACCCCCGTCGGGCCTTGTCCTCGGCCAGGGGGTCCAGGGCCTCGATGGTCCGGTCCAGCCCCCGCATCTCCTGCTCCAGGGCCTCCAGGCCCTCCCGGGCCGCCCGGAGCCGTTCCTCCGCCGCCGTCAGCCGTTCTTCCGCCGCCTGGACCTCCCCCTCGGCCTGTTCCAGGGCCTGGAGGCGCGGTCCCATCTCCTTGAGCTCGACCAGAGCCCGCTCCATCGCCTCGGTCTCCGGGACGTTCGCCCGCTGTCGTTCCAGGCCGTCCCGGGCCAGGTCCAGCGCCAGCCGGGCCTCCTCCAGGTCCCGGTTCGCCCTCGACAGGTCCTCCCGGCGCTGTTCGGCCTGCTGGCGCAGCCGATGCAGCCCATCGGCCAGGTCGTTCAGGGTCAGGGCCCGGCGAGCCCTCTCCAGCAGGGCCTTCTGCGATCCGATCTCCTCACGGCGCTGCTCCAGGTCCTCCAGGCGTCGCCTGGCCCGGCGGGCCTCCTCGAAGATCCCCCGGACCCGCCGGCCCTCCTCGGCGGCAGCCCTGGCCGACTGGAGGCTGTCCCGTCGCTGCTTCACCCCCGCCTGCATCGTCTCCAGTTCGACCTGCCGCTGCCGTATCCGCTGTTCCAGGTCCTCCAGGGACGCCACGTCGCCGGTCCCGAGCAAGGTCTGATGGCGCTCCTCGAGGGTCCGGAATTCCGTCTGCCGGCGGGCCGTCTCGGCCTTCAACTCCTCCTCGATGCGGCGGTAGAGGGCCGTATTGAAGAGGTTGCCCAGGATGTGCTCCCGATCCTTCACCTCGGCGACCAGCAGGCTCCGGAACTGCCCCTGGGGGATCAGGATCACCTGCCGGAACTCCTCCGCCGTGAAGCCCAACACCGCCTGGATGGCCTCCGTGACCTTGCCGTCGCCCGTCTGCAACAGGGACCACTCCCCGGTCCCGCCGGCGGGCCGTCGATGGAGGTGGGCCTCCGCCTTGGCCTTCGTGGTCCCCTGGCCCCGGAGGGCCGGGCGATCCCAGGTCGGCGAACGCCAGCAGCGGTAGTGCCACTCCCCCAGCGCGAACTCCAGTTCCACCTCGGTTCGCAGGGTCGATGGCGCCAGTTGGCTGCGCATCTGCTGGTCGGTCCGTTCCGCCCCCGACGACTGCCCGTAGAGGGCGTAACAGATCGCATCGAACAGCGTGGTCTTGCCGGCTCCCGTCGGTCCGTGGACCAGGAACACCCCGGCGTCCCGGGCCGGCCCGAAGTCCACCACCTGGCGCTGGACGTAGGGTCCGAATGCCTGCACCGTCAGTCGGATCGGGATCATCGGGCCTCCTCCCCGGGCCGCATCGCCCGTTCCACCACCGGGCCCAGCAGGGCCGTGGCCGCCTCGTCCATCGGCCTTCCGGTGACCTCCTGGTAGAACCGCTGGAACAGAGAGAGCGGGTCCAGCCGGAGCACCTCTCTCGAGACCGTGCTGCCGCCGACCGGGTGCTCCAGCGCCTCCCATTCCAGGTGCAACGTATTCGGGTAGTGTTGCCGCAGGCGCCCGATCGCGTCCGGGACCGGTGCCGGGTCTGTCAGCACCGCCACGATGAGGTCCTCCCGGTCCTCATCCTGCCTGGCTCCGTCCATCACCTGCTGGAAGGTCCCCTGGACCCGACGCAGCCGGCGCCTTGGCGTCAGGGGCACCTGGGCGACCGATGGCGGTCCCGAGGCCGGCAGGTCCACCCACAGAAAGCCCTTCGAGTGGTCCGTCTCCGAGATCGAGTAGGCCAGCAGCGACCCGGCGTAGTGGATTCGTGGGCCGACCGACTGCGGCCGGTGCAAATGTCCCAGCGCCACATGGTCGAACCCCTCGAAGAGCGAGGCATCCACTGCTCCCGATCCGCCCACCGTCAGCAGCCGCTCCGACTCGCTGGAGCATCCGCCCTGGACGAAGGCATGGCCCGCCAGCACCGTCCGGACCCCGGCGTGGCATTGCCGTCGGACCTGATCCAGCACGATCTCCATCGCGGCCTGGTGGCCCCTCAGGTCGTCTCGGCCGAGTCCCTCCCGGACCCGCTCCGGGTCCAGGTAGGGCAGGGCAAACAGGTGCACCGGCCCCGCCTCGTCCTCCAGCACGAGGGGTTCCGGTGCCTCGGGGATCTCCCCGACAATTCGCAGCCCCTGGCGCTTCAGGATGCCCGAGCAGAAGGCCAGCCGCTCCGGGCTGTCGTGGTTGCCCGCCAGCAGCACCACCGGCACATGCAGGTCCAGCACCAGGCGGGACAGCACCTCGTCCAGCAGGTCCACCGCCGCCGCCGGAGGGTCCGCCCGGTCATAGATGTCCCCCGCAATGAGCACCAGGTCCGGTCGCTCCTGTTCCACATGCTCGATCACCTGTTCCAGCACGAACCGCTGGTCCTCCAGCAGGTCCAGCCCTTTCAGCCGCCGTCCCAGATGCCAGTCGCCGGTCTGCAGGATCCGCATCTTGTCCCTCCCCTTCCGGGATCGCCTCATTCTTGCACGGCGGTGGGACATCATCCTTGCCCACTCCTCGCCGACCTCTCCCAGCCCCTGCGCTCTGGTGATCCAGACGGCGCCACATCGGGGGGGCCGGGGGCCGGGCCCGGAGGACGCTCCGGAGGCGCGCGCGACCATGCGGGGGTCATCGATGCTTTCGCGCGCGCCGAGGCGCAGACGCGCCCCGGGGGCAGCGCCCCCGGGGCGACGTCGAGTCCGGAGGCCCGGCCCCCGGTCCCCCCGCCCCCGACGTCCCAGGAAGCCTCCTCCCTGGTCCCCACTCCGGCGTATCCTCGTCCCTGTCCACACCCCCACCCGTCCTCTC
>Ga0116184_10000057_pt1 | contig 125389 bp, 97 predicted proteins | sample AD_JPNNA5_MetaG_FD_89886 | JGI IMG/M metagenome (GOLD analysis project Ga0116184, IMG submission 89886) | Active sludge microbial communities of municipal wastewater-treating anaerobic digesters from Japan - AD_JPNNA5_MetaG | ecosystem: Engineered > Bioreactor > Anaerobic > Digestate | place... | reverse complement strand
TCCGTTCATCGCGGCTGGGACCGGCGCCCGAGAATTCGGCGACATCCCCCACCTTGATGGTTCCTTTGGTATCCAGGGTCAAATTGTTGCCGTCGAAATCCTTCCAGCTCTTGCGTGTGGTATAGGCGCCGACTGCGATGACACTTTTGCCGGTGGCCGGCACGGTAATCGTCGACCGGGTGCTCAGCCCCTCGACGAACTGCACGGTCATCGTTTCGCTGGCGAGCCAGAAATCGACTGCTTCACCGCTGCCGTTCACCTTGAGCTGCCAGGTCCCGCTGGCAGGGATGTTGCCCGCCCGATCGCTGATCTCGATAATGATCTCTTTGTCAAGGTTGAAGGGATTGGGGCCGCTGATAACCTCTCCGTCGTTCTCGTAATAGCCGTTCCAGATCATCACATAGCCGCTGGCCGTATTCTTGTCATAGTAGCCGCCGTAGTTGATGGGGCCGATGGTCTCATTGCCGGGCGTTTTCAAGGTCACCGTGGCCTGGCTATTGCCCTTGTACCAACCATCGATCAGAAGATAATCGTCGTTGTTCCCGGAATGGGCCGAATAGGCGGGAATCGAAAAGGAGACCCTGGCGCCGCTGCCGCTGGCGGCCACCCGGGCGTGGCTGCCCTTGTCGCCTTCATTGCCCGCTGCGGCAACGAAGATCCGCCCCGGACCGGAGAGGCCCTCGATAAAACGTTCGACCGCCGAGGTGCCATCGTGGGATCCGAAGGTGGTGCCGAAGCTCAAATTGATGACACAGGGGAGTCCGCTTGCGGCGGCGACGCTGTCGATGAAATCGATGGCGATGATCTGATCGTCCGAGCTGAATTCCGAGACATAAGGGTCACGATTGGCCTTGACTACGACCAGCCCGGCATCGGGCGCCATTCCGGCGTAGGTTCCAAATGCCGCATCGCTGCCGCCATCACCGGCGGCGATGCCGGCGACATGACTGCCATGACCACTGTAGTCGTGGGTTGCCAGACTGGCTCCCGCGGCGAGTGCGGCATTGATCTCCTCTTCCGTGTAGCGCACTCCCCCGTAATAGCCGCCCGGCTCGCTGAGGTCGAGGATCGCCTTGATGCGCGTCTTGCCATCCGGGGTAATGAAATCCTCATGACGCCAGTCGATGCCCGAATCCACGATGCCGATAAGGACACCGCGTCCGCTCAACCCGGTGATGCTGCGCGCCCGGATGCCGCCGACTTCGGGGATGCTGATATCGGTTGCGGGTCTGGCCATGGAAGCCGCCTCGAGCCATATCAGGCCCGGAGCAGCCGCCAGATCGGGGAGGATCTCGACGGGTGTCAGCAAAATCGCCAGATCGCCGCGACGCCAGCGCACCTTGGCGCCCCGTGCGGTGATCTCCGCTTCATCGATGCGGCCGCTGGCAATCACCGGAATCAGGTCCGGCGTCGATTTTTCCAGCACGTTCCTCGCCCGCACATCCCGCCCCTCCCTCCAGAGCATCCCCAGACGCGGGTCCATCCGGCCCGCTTCCGGGCTCGCCATCACCGGCGCCAGCAACAGCACCATCATCCCCAATACCCATTTGGCTCTCTTCAACCCTTCCACTCCCTTTGCAAAACGAAATCAAGCATCGCAGGTTACATTCCATACAACAAAACCTCCCTGGAGAAAGTTCCGGGGAGGTTTCACGAACGCCGGTCATGGATCACTTACTGGGAATAATCATCAGGTAGAGATCCAGTGTGCTCTGCCGGTAGACGGGCGCTTCACTTTTTTTGCGGATGGTGTAATTGTTCGTGGATCGCGCCAGGCCGAAACGGGGATCAAAGTATTCATGACCTTCGCCGCGTTGCACCCATAGCGTATCCCCGGAGGCGCGGTCACGGAGATAATTAAGCAAAAGCGGCCAGCGGACATCCAGAACCTTGAGCTTCTGCCCATGAGACGCCGGTACGGTGACTTCGGACCAACCCTCGAGCCGGGCTTCGCCGCGATAGCCGAACTCGAGCGCGCGCGCGTTTTTTTCCGCATCCACGACAATGAACTGGGTGTCGGCCCGCACACTCCAGGTGGTGCCTACTCCCCGCGTCTTGTCAAAGGCCAGACGTGGATAGCTGAAGAATACCGGCATGCCATAGGGAAAACCCGCCGCGGCGGCATAGGTCGCCAGATCAACCTGAACCTGAAGGGTGATGCGGCCTTGCGGATCGACGCTGTAGCTGTTCAACTTATTATTTTCGATGTAATAATGGCGTTTGACCGCTGTGCTGGAATCGCTGCGGACATAGTAGCGGGGGAAATACTCGAGCGCATGCTGGATACGCCGCAGGCTGTCCGTCACATAGGAGACATACTTGATCTGACTGCCCTCAGCAAGAGGCAGAAAGACCGGGACGGGAATGGATTCCCGCTTGCCGCAACCGGCAAGCAGGATCATCCCGCTGGCCAGGCAGGATCTCAGAAGGATTTTTCTCAAGAGCGTTCTCACATGGTAATGTCATCAGTAGCCGCAGGTTGCACCAGCCGTTCCCATTGCGGGTTGTAGACCTCGCCCCGCATAGTGGAATGGATCAGTTCGTACTGGTTGAAGCCCATACGGTCGACAAAAACAAAGATGACGCCATTCTCGATATTTTCATAATGCCAGATCTCATAGGGTTTGGTATCCTTGCCCACGGTATGGCGTTCGATGTCGGAGGGCTTGCCGTAGCGCAGAAAGACGATGCCGCGATCGCTGCGCCATCCGGATTTGCCCGGCCGGGAGAAATAGTTGGCCACGTACTCGCAATCCTTCATATAGCGGATGCGGAAATCCTGGGTCAGTGAATAGTCTGGAGGTGTCAGCGAGGCCCAGAATTTGTAGAGAAAGGCGCGCTTTGCGTCGGCCTCCTTGAGGCTGCGGTAGATATCGCGGTCCCCCTTGGAGGTGAGCGCGAAGAGTTTGTCGAACTCCTCATCCAGCTTCTTTAGATCGAAATCATCGAGGAAGTGCATCTCCTGGTCGCCCTGCGCGAAAACCGGCGCCAGGGGTTTGAGTCCCGGATTCTGGACGAGGAAGAGTTTGGACTTGCGTAGCAAAACGCCATTGGCCGAATCGGTAAGGGCATATTCAAGCTGGTAAGTCCCGCTGGGAATATCGCGCATCGGGAACTGACCGATCTCCCGGATGACATCCTGCTTGAGATCGCGTTCGTGGATAACCGGCGGCACCTGGGCCAGAAGTTCTCCCTGGCCGTCGAGGATGCGGGTAAGGACGCGGTATTTCAGCGCATGGAGATTTTTCTGCAGGTTATAGGCCTCAAAATAATAATAGAGGTCCCCTTTCTCTCCGCCAAAGGTGAATTCAGGATTGGGTGTGACACAATAAAAGCGCTTGCGGAACACTTCGTTGCAGCTGCTGTCGTAGGAGGCGATGGAATTGGCCAGTTGCAGATCGCTGAGGGCGAGATCGCGGGACCAGTTGGCGCTGGTCCAATCGACGCGCACCGAATCAAGACTGCTGCGGCGGGCATCGCGCGCGAAGAGGGTGATCTGATAATGCCGGCCGGGCGTCACCGGATAGCGGAGCATGTCCACCAGTTGCCGGCTGGCGGAGGTTGCGGCCGTATCCGCCAGGGTATTGCTGATGCGCCATACCTTGTTGGCCCACAGCGAGTCATCCTGAAAAATCTCCACGCTCATCATCACATCGCAGACAAATCCGCCATTCGCCTGCACATAGAGCGGGCCCCGTTCCGGCAGGGAAAAATAGATTTCCAGATAGGATTGGCCGTCGGATCCGAGGAATTGGGCAACGTCGATGCTGAGGTCCAGATGTTTTTGTTCCCGCGCCGCCGTCGTCGCGCAGCTTGACATCAGCAGCAGTACAAGCATGTACTTTTTCATGGCATTGTTCTCACGATGATCTGCAAAGATTCTGTCCGGAAATATACACTCTGCTGGTGAGAATTACAAGGGGAATTATACAGCAAAGGTCAGGGAGTATTCTCCCTGACCTTTGCGGGGGGAAAATGCCGCTCGGGATTAGAAGCCGAGGCTGAGGGTGAAGACGTTGTTGCCATCGAAATACTCGACGGCGCGGTAAGCATAATCAAACATAACTGTCAGACCGCCGAAATCCTTCTGGAAACCGCCGCCGGCTGTGAACCCGTAGATATGGTTCTGGGCACCCGTGGCATCCTTGTCGCCGGCCAGGGGCAGACCATAACCGCCGCGCAGAAAGATCATGTCTTCGAAGGAATATTCAGCGCCCAGGTTGGCATAGTCATCATCGTAGTTGTTGTTGACGATGGTGGTATGCAGGCTGAGCGAGTTTTTCTCGGCAATGTTGATCTTGTAGCTCAGTCCGAGATCGAGGGTTGAGGGCAGCTCATCCTTGCCGGCGACGACCTTGTAGAACGAGGTGGAGCGCTGGACGTCGAGCGGATTGGCTTTGAGCAGCAGGCCGTTACCGTCGTAGGTCATGCCCGGTCCGAGGTTACGCAGGGTGACTCCGATGCCAAGGCCGTTGATATCGCCGAGATTCTGATACTGAACGCCGATGTCAAAAGCAAGGCCGCTGGCGCCGACGCGATCGATCGTCTCGGAGATCAGTTTCGCCGACGCGCCGACGGAGACGCGGTCCGTCAGGGCCCGGGAATAGGTCAGGCCGAGGTTGAGGAACTGGGGCGAAAAGAGCGCCCCGGTGCCATCGGGAGCATCTTCGGTGGTGATGGCGATGTCTCCCATGGCCAGCGTTTTAAAGCTCAGGCCGATGCTGCCAAGGCCGCCGAATTTCGCGGCGACAGCGGCATAGGTGACATCGATGCCCGCCAGGTAGCTCATCTGCGAGAATTGCGCTGTGGCGCGATAGCTCGCGCGATCGAGTCCTGCGGGATTCCAGTAGATCGCGTCGATACCCTGGACACTTGCGGCCGTAGCGCCGCCCATGCCGATGTAGCGCGCTCCGACGGGAATCAGCAGCTCGGAAGCTGCATTGGTTCCTGCCCGATTGGAGGCGCCTGCGAAGGCCTGAGCAGCCAGGACCACCAGGATTGCCAAGGTCACAAGAACCGTTTTATTGAAAACAGCTTTCATATTCAATCTCCTATCAATTTTTTTGCAGAGATGTCTCACGATAGAATCCTTCGGTTGTGAACCCTGCACCGTGCGGCGGCAGCGCCGCCGCACGTCTGGCAATTAATAGATGGTCAGGAACTGCTGCTCACGCACCAAGGCCAGTTTGAGGGTCTTGGTTTTGCCAACTTCAGGCAGGTCAATGTGAACCAGGTAGACGCCACTGGCAGCCGGCAGACCGGACTCATTCTGCAGATCCCAGGTGGTGAACTGCGAGGGGTCGTTCTTCTCCAGGGTCCGAATCAGCACGCCAGCCAGGGTGAAGATGCGGATGGTCGCCTTGGCAGGCAGGTGGCTGAAGGTGACGAAACGGCTGAACTGGTTCTTCTCGACGATGTTGAAACCGTAGTAGGGATTCGGGAAAACCTGGATCTTCTCGATATCCTTTACCGCATCGGCCATCTGGTTGGTCGGGGAGACCGTGCTGAACGTGAAGACATCATTCGGGGTATTGAAATGATTGGCTTCAAGGATGACCTTGTCACCGGCCTGCGGCAGTCTGGCACCGCGGCGGCTCGGGACGCCGACGTACATCAGGTCGGTATTGGTCACCGTATTCAGCATGTCATTCGTGGTGTACATCGCCTGCGGGGTGGTCGAATAATCGCTCGCGAAGATGAACATGAATTCGCGGGTGGTATTCATGCCGCCCTGGGTGTCGTAGCGGCCGGGCATCCATACGCCGTTTACCAGACCGCCGACTGCATTGTTCTCATTGAAACCGACGTTGAGACGGCGCGGCGGATTGGCTTCCATATCATAGGCCGCAAAACAGACCAGGCGCATATCCTGGTAAGCATAGCCCGCGCCCGGATTAACGATATACGGCGCAAAAGAGGGATCAGCCGCCGGCGCGCTGGCCCGGCGCATGTACCGATAGGCCATCGAAGCGTTGGGGTCATTGGGATCGAGCGGATTGCCGAGCTCATCGCAAGCGGCAAAACGGATCTCGACGTTTTTGCATCCCGTAGCCGGAAGGCCGGTGCCGAAGAAATTTTCGGCCCAACCGAACAGGCCCGCCCAGCCTTCCATCGGCCAGAGGGTAGCTGCACCCGAGGGATCGTTAAAAGCTGTCAGGAAGCGGTTGGCGGCAGGTACATAGTTGTAGCCATTATCCTTCAGACCGGCGGTGGTCGGACCCGACACCTTGACCTGAACGCCGTCGACGATCAGATAATCATCGTCACCGGACTGATTGACCTGGCTGCTGAGTTTGACTGTACCGGTGGTGACGTCGGTGAGATCCCAGACACTGGCGCCGTCGACATCGCGGAAGGTCACCTTGTATTCATGCCCGGTCAGGCGGGTGTTGTCAATGACCTCAGCGGTCACGACCCCTTCGCTCGTCCCGGCGGCATGTTTGACTTCAAGCATGGTGTTGTTCGCAGTGGTCAGGCGGACACCCGGCTTGGTCGTCTGTGGTACAACACCCACAACCGTCATCGGGCTTTCCAGGGTCACGGTGGTTAGGCCTGGCGTACCGTTGTAGCTGTAGGCGGAAATACCGAAGTAATACATCCGGCCGTTGGCCAGCGGCATATCACGCAGGCGGTCGATCGTGATGGTCAGGGTGCGTTTGATGCCGGTATCCTTGCCGATCTGGGCCGGCAGAGAGAGCACCAGACCCGAGGCGGGATCGAAGGATTCCTGGACGATCGTGGTCACGCCGTCTTTCAGGTCATAGGTGGCCAACTTGACACCCTGGGATGCTGTCGCGCCTGCACTGGGGAGTTGATAGATATTATATCCTTCAAAAGCATAGCCCTTGTCGTTAAAGCCTTCCACCTTGGCGACCGCAGCGGGATCGACGGCCCAGTTGAGCAGGATCTGCTGATTCAGTTCGGTGGCCTGCACGGTCGGTTTGGGTGGCGCACTCGGCAGCTCAAAGAGCACGTCGAAGGCGTTCTGGGCGAATCGGTCGTAGAATTTCAGCACCGAGACCGAGGAGAGGCGGTCGGAGCCCATCGCAGCGGCAACGGCGACGACGGTTTCGACGGTATCACCCAGAGCAATCTCGGTCGGTCCGGAGACCAAGAGGATACGACGGTCGCCGGTATTCTCATCGATCCAGCCCGTCCCGGCAACCGGGTCGCCGGGGACGCGGAACATGGTGGTGGCGCCGGTTTGCGGATTGGTCCAGGGGGTCCCTTCGGGATACTGCGGCCGCGGTTTGTAGCCGCGCAGCAGGTTCCACCACTGCATCGTGCCGTCATAGGTCCGCTGAGTCGGATCCGAGTCGGTCTGACCCGCCGCAAAGAAAGCGAACGAGGTCATCGGCAGGTTCTTGTACCCGGCGCGTTTTTTCAGGCCGAAGATGCCTTCGCTGGCCGGATCATCGGAGGGAACCATCGGGCCGGCAAAAAAGTCGTACCCCCCCGCGGCCGGGGGATAGCCGGCAGCCGAGAAGGTAGGATCCGACGCTGCAGCGTTGTAGACATAGCCGAGGCTGAGGGTGGTGTCGCAGCCGGCAAAGTCGTCACCCGCTTCACCGTTGTCCGGATCCGACCACTGGCAGACGTACATATCGCTGATGGTGGCGTTGGCCGGGGTTTCGGCACGCCCCTTGTAAATGGCGCGGAACTGCTTGAAGATGATGTTGCCCATGGCATCGGCGCGTTTATAAGCCCATAGGGTGATCTGGAGCTCGAGGCCGGTCGGCACGCTGCCGTAAAAGTTGGAGCAGGCCGAAGGATCGAGATCGTTGACGATGAGCCAGACCACCTGATCGCCATTGGCATAACCGGGCTCGTCCCCTTCGGGGTAGAGAACCGGGGTGCCATCGGCGTTGAACTTGGGATTATACAGGCCGTCGCCCTCGGCATCATAGAAGGGCGCGCCCTTGTAAACCGGCCAATCGAGCCAGTCCGCCTTGTAGGCAGCGCGCAGCTGGGCGATCTGCCCGGCGGTGACGTCAGCGGCATTGACGCTGTTGACTTCGGCCGCGTCGAGTCGCAGATCATCATCGGTCAGCGTGGCGAAGTCCTTGCGGATACGCCAGATGCGGTTGACCTTGGCATAATCGTTCTTGTCTTCCGCGACGCCCTTGGAGAGAATGGCGCCGGGCACAGTGCCGATATCGTAGCACTGGCCCTCGATACGGATGGCCGGCTCGATGCCGTCATGGACCACACCGCCCATGATGAAACCATCCTGGAAGATGACCGCGGTGGAGGGAGTGCTGCCGCGCGGGTAAAAGAGACCCGAGTTGCCATTGGGCTGGTTGGCCGAGGTACCGTCGGAAAAAATCCACATGCCGACGTTGCCGATATTCACCAGGGTTCTGGTCATATAATCCGCGCTGGCTTTGTTCAGGTGCGCAGCCGGCAGGCTTCTCCCCTCGATCTTCGCATAGCTGGGTGCAACCTGGGCAAACCAGCACACGCTGAGGACGAGAAGAAGGATTACTAGTTTTTTCATTCGTGACCTCCGTAAGTACGATTTCTTTAGATGGGTCTAATCCGCTTCACATCGAACTTCGGGAGAGGCGCCCAAGGCGCTCTCCCGGGCCGGGTTTCCGGAGCATCCTTCCCGCAGGGGGGATCAGAACTCCAGGCGGATACCGGCACGGACCTGACGCGGCGTGCCCAGCAGACGACCACTCTGGGAGTTGCTGCCGTTGCCGTTGAGGTTGATGGCATCGTACATTCTCCAGAACAACTCACCGCCATGGGCCGCGGCGATCGAAGCGCTGGTCTGCGAATCGGATTTGAACCCATCATCCCACGCATTGCCGGTGCGCATGTAAACGTTGGTGACATTCTTCTTGTTGGTCAGGTTCATCGCATAAACGTAAAAGTTCGCGGCGACCGGGCCGAAATCGATGGTCTTGTCCAAACGCAGGTCGATGGTATAGTTCCACGGCGTCATCGAGCTGTTGACCGATTCCAGCGGATTGCGGTTACGCGAATCGGAGATCTCGCCGCCGACACTCTCATCCTGCTGGCCGAAAGCGCCTTCGCGCAGGGTATAGGGGTGACCGCTCTGGAACTGGAAGAGCAGATTGGCGCCCAGCTGGCTGAGGATCGGGCCGCCGTCATCCTTGCCGAAACGATAATCGACATTGACCGAGCCGACGTGCGGACGGTTGAAATCGAGCGGGCTGATGATCGTCGGGACCGCCACGCCTTGTTCGGTGCCGGCCAGCGAAGAGCCGGTGACCGAACCGGTGCCAAGGGCCGAGGAGTAGGTATAGTTGACCTGGGCGGCGACGCGGTTGGTGCGACGCAGGGTCATGGAGAACTCGACGCCCTTGGTGGTGGCGAAATCGCCGTTTTCCAGGATGTTATAGTAGGCGATGGCATCGTTGGGACCGCCCTGAATACGGCTGGTGGTGATCCAGTCCTGGATGTCCTTGTAAAAGACGGTGATATCGAAGGAGGCCATCTCGGCGAACTGCTGGTTGAAGCCGACCTCATACTGGGTGGTGATCATCGGGTCAAGGCCGAAACCCGGGGTGGTGGTGAAGAAGTTGCCGCCCCGGAAGACCGCATCCAGATAGCGCATGGTGATATAGATTTGGTCCAGCTTGGGGGCCTGGACGAACTTGCCATACTGCACGTGGAAGACGGTACGGTTGGTGGCCGGGAAGGCCAGACCGAGACGCGGGCTGAGGTAAAGGCCCGGATCCTTCTGGACGACCTTGTCGGCGATCAGGGTGTGGTTGGTCTGATCCCAGGCCGGATTGGCCATATCCTTGAACGTAAAATCATCGTTGTCGATGTAGTCGAGGCGCAGACCGGCGTTGATCACCAGCTGTTTGGCCTCGTACTTGTCCTGGAGGTAAGCGGCGCCGTAGGTCGGGTGCTTCGGGCCGTCGATGCCATTGACATTTTTATCGACTTCGTTGCCCCACATATCATAACCGATGTTGGTTCCACCGACCGCGACGTTCAGTGCGCCGTAATCAGCCAGATCGCCTGCGAGAGCACCGGCATAGACATCCGGATTGTTCAGGCGGTTGGTGAACATGCCGAAGGGCGCTGCTGTGAAGGTCCGGTAGGTCCAGTACTGGGCATCAGCGCCAAACTTGATTTCGTGGTTCTTCAGCTGGGTGGTGAAATCGTACTTGCCGCTGATGTAATTGCGTTTGGATTTGGAATAACCGGCCGGTGTACCCGGATCGGTGAAGCCGAAGCCGTAGATGTCGACGGTGTTGGTGACGTTGGCCGTCGACCATTTCAGGAACTTATAACCGGCCTTGGCATTGGCGATGCTGTCCGCATTCATGTAGTAGTCATCGCCAAAGATCCGATCGTAGGTCTTGTAGCGGCGGTCGAAATAGTCAAAACTGACCTCGTGGAAGGTATGAGGATTGATGATGTGGGTCAGCTTGGCGGTGTAGAGGCCGCTGCTGGTCTCATAGAGGCCGGTGCGGTCCTTATTGAGAATGTCGGCAATGTAAGCGCCGTTCTGGGCCTTGTTGTAGGAAAGGTTGCTGGCCAGACGGACGCGGACCTTGGAGCCGTCATAGACCAGAGTGCCGGCGCCGTTGAAGGTATTGCTGTTGTTCTCGTAGGTCCAGTTGTTGATCGTCTTCAATTCCGGATAGACTTCATTATAAGTCGTCGTCACCAGGGGGAAATGGGTGGCATCGACAACCGTCTCGGCATGCTTGAAATCGAAGCCCTTCCAGAAGCGCGGATCATCATCGGCCCAGAAGGTGTTCTGGCCGGCGAGGAAGAACTTGATCTTGTTGTTGGTGAAGGGAACCGGACCAGAGAGGGTCGTGGTGTAGTCGCTGTACCCCCAGGAGCTAGTGCCCAGGAAGGTCTTGCCGGGTTTGGCAAAGTTATCGGTCTCGCCCTGCAGGGTGAAACGGTAATTGGCGGTACCCGAACGCAGGGTCGAACGGATGATACCGGCGTTGGCGCCGCCGAACTCCGCGTTGTAGCCGCCGGCCTGGACCTGGAACTCTTCCAAGGCTTCAGGGATGACGGTCACGAGGTTGCTGCCGCCGACGACGTCGCGGGTGCTGGCGCCTTCGAGGATGTAGCCGATTTCCTCAGCGCGGCCGCCGCGAATGTAGATCTGGCCGTCCTTCACCAGGACGCCGGGCTGCAGCGAGATGATCGAATTGACACTGCGGGTCGGGATGTTCTTGAAATCCTCGACGCGCTGAATGCGCACGGCATTGGTGGCACTCTGATTGACCAGGGGGCGTTCGGCGATGATGGTGATGTCTCCGGCATTGAGGGCCTGGCTCGGCAGCTCAAAGTTGGTGGTCGTGGTCAGGTCGCCGTTGACGCCGACGTTGGTCACCGTAACCGAACGGAACCCAACGAACGAGGCGCGGATGGAATAAACGCCGGCCGGGACGTTGAGCATGACATACTTGCCGTCCACGTCGGTGATCGCACCCATGGAGGTGCCGGTGATGAGCACGTTCGCGCCGGGCAACCCCTCTCCGGTCTCCTTGTCGACTACTTTACCAGTAATCTTGCCGGTTTCCGCTCCGAACAGCAGAGCAGGTAAAATCAGGGTGCAAATGAGGGCGAATACGAATTTAAATTTCATAGAATAGCCTCCGTCTTGTATACGATAGACAACATCGTATCTCGCTCATTAATTGTCTTTTACGCCAACGGCGGTGAGGGTGCCGCCCTTGGCGGAGCCCATAACGAGAACCGTGTTGCGCTCCGTCCCGACCGCAACCGTCGTTTGATAGAGGGCATCCGTTCCGCCCGCAGCCTTGACGGTCACCGTATAATCGCCCGGAGCGACCTTTTTGTAAGCGCCGATCCCTCTATATGCGACATTTTTCCAAGAGAACGAGCCGCCCGGGCCATCCGCATAGATGTCCGCAGCGCCCGCATCGGCCGAGCAGTGCACCGGCCGGATGGCGCCCACCGAGACCGTATCCACAATCGTCGGGGAGTCGAAAATACGCCGTTCCGTCAGCTTTAGGTAGGTACGATCCGGCCCCTCTTTGTTCAGCAGAACAAAGGTGCCGCGGTAATCGGTCGACAGCGAGATCAGCAGGTAGTCGCCGTTGGAAAGGATCAGTTCCTTGGTGCCGGCACCATAGTCGGCATGGGGAATACTTCCCTTGAAGTCAAAGCTGCCTGCAGCCTTGCCCTGCACGCTGAGCGAAACGTTACCCATGTCCGTGGCAGCGTGAATGAAGCGGTACTCTGATCTCAACGGTGTCGGCGTGGGGCCTTCGGTCGGCACATCCACACAGCCTGAAACCAGAGCCAGGATGAGCACAAACGCTCCAATCAGCAATAACGTGGACTTGTGTTGAGTCTTCATAATCATGCACTCTCCTTTGTACTAGACCTTACCATGACGGTTTAGGTTGATTTGTAGGTTTTTTGAAACCTCTCACCTCCTGTGGCGTATAATGAGTCGAATACCGCATTGGATTGGTTTGTCAAAATCCTGGGCGGCTAATCCGCCTGATAAAAACCGGGGGCGGAAATAAATCACGCAACCCCGCCGAAAGCTGACACCTCCAGCCGGTTGCAAAGACCGCCCCCCTGCAACTATGGTTCTAAGGTATGGAAAGGAAACTTCTGATTCCGGAACATCGAGCACTGGTGTGAACAAAAAAAACAGCAATCTGGAACGAGTTACACAACGCGGCGGCCTGACCTTTCAAAGGGACCGCTTTTACTCATTCAATAGTTTAATACCGGACTGAGCCATCCTTGATTGTTGCACACTTTACGAGTAACGGATAGAAAGGCTGGTAACACCTTTAATTCGAAAGGGTTGTGAAGGAAAAACCGGACAATGATTATAAGCGATTCATTTTTAATGTACTTATGCATATCCTGCCGGGTTAGAAACAATATCTCCCTTGCAATTTGACAAATATACATAAAATCTTGATTTCCGTCAAGTTTTTTTTATCCGGGATCTCGTTTCCCCATTATCCGCCTTCCTCCAGCGCCGTTTGCAGCACCCGCCACAATTCCACTTTCCCCCGCCCGCTTTTGGCGGAAAAGGCCACCACCCCCTCATCCTCGCCGGCCCCAAGCGCCGCGCGCAGCGCCAGCAGGTTTTTCTGCAGCTCGCTCCCCGAAAGCTTGTCCGACTTGGTCGCCACCACAACATGGGCTTGTTCTCGCGCCCGTAGCCATTCCAGCAGCTGGGCATCCAGGCGCGAGAGGGGATGCCGCACATCCACCAGCACCACCACCAGCCGCAGATGCTCCGACGTAGTCAGGTAGGATTCGATCAGCCCCTGCCACTGTTCGCGCAGGGTTTTAGAGGATTTGGCGTAGCCATATCCGGGCAGATCGACAAAGTAGAATTTGCGGTTGACACGGTAAAAATTGAGGGTTTGGGTTTTACCCGGGGTGGCGCTGACGTGCGCGAGGTGGCGCTGGTTGAATAGTACATTGAGCAGGGTCGATTTGCCAACATTGGAGCGGCCAGCGAAGGCGATATGCGGCAGGCGATCTTTGGGAAGATCCGCCAACCGCCCTGCCGATGCGACAAATTCCGCCGCGGTTATCTTCACGCCGCCGAATCCTGCAGGGGATTCTCCGGCGCGGCCTTGCGCTTTTTGTAGACCGGCTCCGCCCCGCTGGTCACCACCGCAGCGGTCACCCGGCAATAGCCGATCTCCTTGCGGGAGGGCAGATGATACATGATCTTGAGCATGGTCTCCTCGAGCACCGAACGCAGCCCGCGCGCTCCGGTACGGCGCTTGCGGGCGATGCGCACGATCTCCTGCAGTGCCGCGGCGTCAAATTCCAGTTCCACCCCGTCCAGTGCCAACAGCCGCTGGTACTGCCGTGTCAGGGCGTTCCGGGGTTCGGTCAGGATCTGGAGCAAGGCTTCATCGTCGAGCTCATCGAGGGTGCAGAGAACGGGCAGCCGGCCGATCAGCTCCGGAATCAGGCCATACTGTAGCAAATCCTCCGGCTCCACCTGACGCAGCAACTCGCCCAGTCCGAGGGCGTCGCCCTTGACACTCTCGGCGCCAAAGCCGATCGCCATCTTGTTGAGCCGGCTGGCGATGAGCTTTTCCAGCGATTCGAAGGCTCCGCCGCAGATGAAGAGAATGTGGGAGGTATTGATGTTGATAAATTCCATCTCGGGGTGTTTGCGCCCCCCCTTCGGCGGCACCGCCGCGATGGTGCCCTCGAGGATCTTGAGCAGCGCCTGCTGCACCCCCTCGCCCGAGACGTCGCGGGTGATCGAGGGATTGCCGCTCTTGCGTGAGATCTTGTCGAGTTCATCAATATAGACGATGCCGCGTTCAGCGCGCTCGAGGTTGTAATCGGCCGCCTGCAAAAGACGGACGAGGATATTTTCGACATCTTCGCCCACATAACCGGCTTCGGTCAGGGTGGTAGCATCGGCGATAGTGAAGGGAACCTGAAGGAAGCGCGCCAGCGTCTGGGCGATCAGGGTTTTCCCGGTGCCGGTCGGGCCGATGAGCAGGACATTGCTCTTTTCGAGCAGGACCTCATCGGTCTTCGCCGTATGGTTGATCCGCTTGTAGTGGTTATAGACGGCGACGGCGATCGTCTCCTTGGCATGATCCTGGCCGATGACGAACTGGTCCAGTTCCGCCTTGATCTCCGCCGGCGTGGGCATCCGTTCAACCGTGGTGGTGGTGCGCCGCGCTTTTTCCCGGGCGATGATCTTGTTGGCGATAACGACGCATTCGCTGCAGATCGTCACATCCGGCCCGGTGACCATCGTCTCCACCTGCTGGCTGTTCTTGCCGCAAAAGGAGCAAATCACCAGGCGGCGGTTGCCGTTTTGTTTTTTCTGATCCATCAATACTCTGCTGAAAGGTAAGGGCGACTACTTTTTCCGGGTCCTGGCCAGATCCTTGCGCACCATGATTTCGTCGATGAGGCCGTATTCCTTGGCCTCTTCGGCGCTCATGAAAAAGTTGCGATCGGTATCCTTGACGATCCGCTCCATGGGCTGGCCGGTATGGTTGACGAGGATCTGGTTGAGCTTTTCGCGGATCACCAGGATCTCCCGGGTCTGGATTTCGATGTCACTCGCCTGTCCCTGCGCGCCGCCCATCGGCTGGTGAATCATCATCCGCGCATGGGGCAGGGCCGAACGTTTACCCTTGGCGCCGGCGGCCAGAAGCAGCGCCGCCATGCTCGAGGCCTGACCGATGCAGATGGTGGCCACGTCGGGCTTGATATACTGCATGGTGTCGTAAATGGCCAGGCCCGAACTGACGATCCCGCCCGGGCTGTTGATGTAGAGATAGACATCCTTGGCCGGGTCTTCCGCCGCCAGAAAAAGCAACTGCGCGATGGCCAGGCTGGCGACATTATCATCGATGGCTGTCCCGAGAAAGACGATGCGCTCCTTGAGCAGGCGCGAAAAGATATCGTAGGCGCGTTCGCCGCGCCCGGTCTGTTCTATGACAATAGGTACGAGTCCCATGGATTCTCCTCTGCACTAATGAGTTTCGTGGTCGTGCGTGTGCGGTTCATAGAGAGCGCGCTGGACCTCGCTCACTTTCGCCTCCCGGGCGAGAAAAGCATAGACCTTATCGTCCTCGAGGGCGTTGCGGAAGTGTTCACGTTGGTCGTTGCTGCTCCGGATCTTCTCCGCCCGTTGGGCGCCCTCCTCGCCGGCTGCCGCCATCGCGGTGAGGGCGTCCTCGAGTTCCGCATCGCTGACCGTCAATCCCTGCTGCTGGATGAGGCGGTCGCGGATGAGGTACCATTTGACGCCATGGATGGCCGAGGCGCGATAGTTTTCCGCCAGGCGCGCCTCATCGATGCTCTCCTTGCTCTTCTTCTTGACATCGGCAATGAGCATGGCGAGATAGTTGTCGACCATCGAGGGTGGGGCTTCGATGGCGTTTCGTTTGATCAGCTCGTCGGCCAGGGCCTCCTGGAAACGGGATTGGGTTTCGCGTTCGGCCTGCGCCTTGAGCCGCAAGAGGATGTCAGCCTTGAGTTCCTCGAGGGTATTGAAGGCGCCGAGATCCTTGGCGAACTCATCATCGAGGGCGGGCAGACGCCGTTCCTTAACCTCCCTGACCATGATCTGGAAGTGCTTTTCCGGAGCGGCGGCGCCGTTCTCGGAATCTGGCTGCGGCTGCAGGGTCAGGCGCCGTTCCTCGCCCGCACGAACACCGAGCAGCTGGTCCGTGAGTTCGGGGCGGTCGGCATGCAACCAGATGACCTCTTTCTCGTACTTTTGTCCCACGATGGGGACGCCGCTGGGGTCGAGTTCCTGGAGGTCGGCGATGATGAAATGGCCGGTCTGCGCTTCCCCTTCCACCGAATAGATCATCGCCTGGCGCGAACGCAGATTTTCCAGGGTGTGCTGGACATCCTCATCCCTGGCGACATAGACCGTCCGTTCCACCGGCATGCCGTGAAAGCCGCTGACCTGGAAATCGGGGCGGACGTCGAAGTGGAGAGCGAAAGTCAAGCCTTTCTCCTCGTCAAAATTAAGATTTTCGACGGAGGGGGTATTGAGATAATCGAAGCGGTTCTCCTTGAAGAGGGTGTCAATGGCCTGACGGATATAGAGATTGAACACCTCGGATTCGATATTTTTGCCGAACATCTTTTTAACCAGCCCCGGCGGGACTTTACCCTTGCGGAATCCCTCGAGGCGGACATTTTTCAGGGCATTGGCGTATTTTTCGTCCAGTTGGGGCTTGACATCAGCGGCGGGCACGGAAAACTCGACGATCCGGTGCCAGTTGGGCTGTGTGGTGATCCGGTACTCCACCTTTATTCTCCTGTTGATGCGCTGTGCGCGGCTTGCGGGTGATCGGCCCTGTCGTGGGCCGGTGATGGCAAAAAAATCGCCGTCTGCAGGCTGGAGGGGCACAACCGGGGATCCAGGTGCATCGGCTCTCGGTGTGGAAAAGCGTGCGAGAGGGGGGAGTCGAACCCCCAAGTCTTTAGGACACTAGATCCTAAGTCTAGCGCGTCTGCCAGTTTCGCCACTCTCGCCGATCGGCACGGATAAATATAGAAAATATGGCCCTTAAAGTCAATTGCTTTTTCCGGGACGAAAACGCCCGGCAGGGCAGGCTGCCGGGCGCAGGGGGAATAAAACGGGGGTGATCCGGCACGCTCAAGGCTTGATGATGCGGACATTGCGCGGCGCCGCCGGTGCGGTGGAGTCGATGTCGCTGCTCTGGCCGAGGAAGCGGAAGCGCATGGCGTCGGCCAGCACGACGCCGTCGGCGCCGCTGTTACTGAGACGCACCGAGCTGCCGGTACCGGCGGGAAGGTAGACCACCGCAAGCCGGTTCCACCGGCCCGCCTTTTGACGCTGGTTGATCGCGCCGCTGAATTTAGTCGCGCCGTTGACCAACACCGCGACCGGAGCGTTGCTCGCCTCCTTGCCGCTGTTGGCCGTATTGCCGGCCCAGCCGTGCCATTCGCTGATCTCGTAGAACCCGGCCACCCCGATGGTGGGGGTGAAGAGTGCAGATGCGGCATTGGCGGGCGAATAAGCCGCCGCATAGCCGATGCCATCCTCGCTGTCATCACTCCATTGCGAGTAGCAGGGGTTGCGGGTGGCGCCGAAGATATCTGTGGAGGGATCCTTGATTTCGGTCCAGGATCCGCTCAGGACGGCCTTTTCGCTGGCGGGCGAGGTGTCATTGTTGAAGCAGTTACCGACCATGATATCGGAGACGATGGTATCCGGCTGGGTGAAGAGGAGGATGCCATCCCCCTTGATATACTTGGGCGGGCTCTCCAGGGTCCCCTCCAGCACGACGCTTTGGAAGAGCTGACCGTTGTTCATCACCGGATCCTGGCCGCCCAGAAAGCGGTAATAGGGACCGGCATAGCCGTTGGCGGTGCGCAGTTCCGCATCGGTGACCGTGATGCTGCTGCCGGTGGGATTGGTGATGGCTGCTCCCTTGTCGAAGAAACGCACCCAGGCGCCGCTGCCCAACTTTTGCGGCGGCGACACAGGCTGACCCAGATCGCTGTCGAATTCATCGTAATAGAGCGAGATGTAGTAATAATCGCCGAAGGTGCGGCCATAATAGGCCCCCGCCATCAGGGCGGTGGTCAGGCCGTAGCGCATGTAGGCGAACTTATTCTTGGAATAGGCGCGGCGTTTTTCGGGATCATAGTCCTCGATCATGGTGTAGACCGGCTGACGGGCATTTTCCCAGACGCGGTTGACGCGGACCATCTCCTCCCAGGTCGAGGCGAAACGCATAAAGCCCTCCCACATCATGCCGTCGCAGACTTCGAGGCTGTAATCCTCCAGCGCACTGCCGGTGTTGAGGGCGATGATCGTCGGCTGTCCGGGATGGATCTGCTGCAGCCGCTGCCGCTCATAATTCAGCATCTTTTTGACGCCGTCCGCCCACTGGGCGTTGACCCATTTCAGACCGTGTTCGTCAAAATCATTCACCCGGTTGTAATCGAGATCGACGCCGCCGCTGATATCGTCCGGGTAGAAGAAGGTGCGGTAAGCATCGTAAAAGACGCCGTCAAAGTATCTGAAATCCTGCTTGGCAGGATCCCAGCGCTTGTCAATGAAATACTGCCAGACCGGGATGCCCTCCACCAAAGGGGAGAAGGGCGTGATGTTCTGCAGCATGCCGAATCCGACGAAGCGGACCGGAGTCTTGACGCTGTCACCGACGGCATGCATCCGTTGGAGATAAAAATCGCCGCTGGTGGCCACCCCGGTGAAGCTGGTGGCGGTGACCCCAGAATAGGTGAACCATTCATCACCGCCGAGCAGGGCATAGCGATACTTGTCGGCTGAGGTCGGGAAGCCCTCGGTGCTGGTCACAAAGATCTCGGTGTCGCCGGGCCGGGCGGCGCGGGTGAGTCTGGGGACATTGGGGCGGTAAATGAAACATGCGGGCGGAAAGCTCCCCGGCCAGACCCCCTGGCGGCTGGTGCCCAGGATGATCACATTTGGATTGAGAGCACGAATGCTCTCATTGAGAGCATAGGCGTTCGGTCCGGCGCCGCCGTGAATAACCAGATCATAGCGGGAGAAGAAGTTTTGCACCGCACCGCCGCTGATTCCGGCGGGCCGTTGAAACATGATGCGCGGAAAAGAAGAGGTATACTTTTGTGCCCATAGTCCCGAAGCCAGACCCAGGAGCATCATCGTGCTCATCCACACTGTCCATCCCCATCGACTTGACAAACCCATCCAACCTCCCAACTTAATACCAGTAGTATTCGGATCAGTTCTCTCCTCCCCATGGCCTTGTCCCCTTCCGGCCTCACGCCCACCACAAAGGATGGCGGAATTGGGCCATGCTGATCGGGAAACAGGCGATATCCAGGCCGTTTTTCACCATGGCCGCAGGTGCCTCCGGAATGCTGCAAATTTCCAGCCATTTTTCATAGGTTGAGCGGAAAGCAGCGATACGCCGGCCTCAATAATACCGCCCGATCAGCACCAGGGTGGAGAGCATGAGGGCGAAAGCGTACACGATCAGGAAGGCAGGTGCGGCCAGCGCCTTCACCGCGGGTGCCGCCCTCCAGCGGCGGTTCTGCCAGAGCAGCCAGAACGCCGGCGCCACCGGGATAAGATATCGCCCCTGAAAACCGACACAATGAGGCCCGCCAGGCGGCGAGGCGGTCAGATAAAGGGCCAGCAGCGACTGAAAAAGGGTACCGAGGAAGAGGAGCAACAGAACCAGTTTTTGCCAGCGCGAGAGCATCCATCCCTTCTCCAGCAGGGCGGCTGCGAGGATCACCAGTAGCACCGGAAGGAGCACCGTCCACGGCAGGACTACATCCAGGGAGCCCAACTGGCCGAGGTGCGATCGTAAATAGAAGCCCTTGAAGGTCCAGAGGCTGCTGAGGGCGGCGCTGAGAAAAAGCGCCGGATCCTGTGCCAGCAACCGCCGCTGCTCAGGATAGTTGGCAAACGGCGCATTCCAGTTGAGATCGCTCTGTACCAGGGCATTCCATCCCAGACTGATGCCGTACCCCAGCACCAGGAGCAGCAGACCGGTCAGCACATGAATGGGTCCGGAGCGCCATTTGGAACGGGGGATGAGGAACCAGAGCAAGGCGAAAAGGGCAAACCCCGGCTTGGCCAGCGCAAAGATCAGCAGGATCAGCGCGAAAGCCGCCAGCTGGCGGCCGCTGACAGGCCCGGGCTGGCGGGATATCGCGAGCATGAAAGCAAGGGATAAAAAGGCCAGACTGTTGGTCACAGCATCCGGATTGAATGCGGCGCCGAGGAATAGACTCATCGGCATCAGGGCGATGGCCAAAAGCAGCCAGCGCCCCGCCGGCATCAGGCGCAGTGCGAGGCGGATCAGCACCAGCCAGAGGGCCAGTGCGCTCCAGCGGCCCAGGTACATCATGACCAGAGGCGAAGCGCCGGTCACTCTTCCCAGCAGAATGCCAGTCACATGGGGAAGGTAGGCCGCGGGCGGATAGAGGGCGCTGGAAGGAAAGGGATAAAAACGCGACCGGTCCGGCTCCAGTGGCCGGCGCAGGAACCGGAACAGGCGGGCGGTGTCCTGCCGCTGGTCCCTGGAATGAAAACGCAAGCCGGGATTGATCTGCTCAATGGTCTCAATGATGCTAACCGGCAGCGTGCCCCCCTGCACCCCATTCATCCGCTCCGGCTGCAGACCACCCGCGGCGAGCTGCCAGGCGCGGCAAAAGTGGACATGCTCGTCGGGCGCCTGGAACGGCGGTGTGAGGATCGACCAGGCCAGCCCGAAGACCAGGCCCAAACCCAGAAACAGAGTTCCGGGCGTTAGCAGACGCTGCATCCGCGCAGCCAGGGCCGCGCCCCGGGCGGTCAAAAAGGACATCGAACCGTTCTCCTCAAGGCTGCGATGGTTTCCGCACCTGGTAAATTTTCACCTCAGGACCTGGATTTTCGGGAGTCGGTTTGAGATCATAGATCAGATCGGCATAATCGGGAAGCTCGGCGTATGCTTTGCGTATTCCCAGGACGCCATTCTCCTGGACCGGGCGTTTCCAGAGCTTGTCGGTGACGATAATATAATCGATGTGATGGCGCTGGACGTAGTCAACGTTTACCGAGTCATTGAAGGTGAAATTGACCAAATGGACCCGGTAGCCGGCGAGTTCGACCTCAGGCGTGTATTGCTCGCGGAGCACCAGCGCCTCTTTGGGCAGATGGATTACCGCCCAGTCGTAGGCGATCTTTTTGGTATTGGTCTTGAGGAGGTAGGCATCAAAAGCCCAGCTCTGCTTCATCATCATGATCCCCGGGAGCAGCAAAAAGAGCAGCAGTGCGCCGGCGATCGCCGCAGCAGCAGCCGTGCTGCGGCGCGGCTTCGCGGAGTCCGCGGTTCCGCCTGCTGCCATGAACCGCTCGCGCAGCTCATCGACCAGACGGACGATACCCCAGGCGGCCCACAGGGCGATCACCGGCAGCAGCGGCATCATATAGCGGTCGAACATCAGTTTCCAAGAGCCGATGTAGGCGTAATAGACCACGGCGAAGGTGATGAGGATCCAGTATTCGATCCGGCGCGCCCGGATTTGCAGCACCACGCCGCCGGCAGCGGCCAGGAGCAACAGGGGGGTAAAATTGTCCCAAAGATAGGTGAAATTGGTGATATAGCCGGGGGCTTTTCCGGCGAACATGCCGCTCCAGCTCGACTGGCTGATGACCATCTGAAAGAGGAAATCATGCGCGAAGGACTTGTAGTCGAGCAAGGCATAGGGGGTAGTGGCGAAAAAGGCTACGACCGCGGCCGCCAGCAGCAGCAGAATTCGGCTGAACTGCGGCATCCAGAGTTTGGCCGAGTACACCAGGGCCATGACGCCGCAGAAGGTGATGACAGCCAGCTTGGGGGCCATACCATGGGCCCGGGCGACGATCTCGTCGTAATATTTGACCCAGAGTTCCACGGGAATACGCTGCATCAGTTTCGGGGCCCAAAGATCGAATTTAGCCAGAACGGACCAGACCAGCAAGGTGGCGAGGAGCGCCGCAGCAGCGCCCAGGAGCATCTTGCTCCCGTTGCGCCATTCGCTGGTCAGGACCGGCCCGTAATGAATCCCGCGCTCCTTCGCCACGCCGTAAAGATGGCCCGTGAGGAGGGCTGCGACAAGAACCGCGCCGGGGATCTTGATCGAAACCGTTAGTCCCAAGGCGATGCCGGCGATCAGATAATCGGCCGGAGTACGGCGCTCGGTCATCCGCAAGGCGGCCCAGAGCGTCAGCAGGACAAAAAAGGTAAGCGGCACATCGGTGGTCGCGAAGTGGCTGTGCATCACATGAAGGGGGATGATGCTCAGGAAGAGTGCTGCGAGCAAGCCTGTCCGCACATCATGCAACCGTTTTCCCAGCCGATAGATGAGCCAAAACGAGGCAAGGCCGAAGAGCACGACCACAACCCGGCACAGGGTGTAGAGGGTCGAGAGATCATCCCGCCCGGAGGCGAAGAGAAAGTAGAGCCGCTCGAAGGCATACATGATGTACATCAGCAGCGAGGGGTAGAGGAAATTATGGGGATTGAAATCCCCGCTGAAAAACTGCCGGGTGGCGAGCACCAGCACCCATTCGTCATTGTGGTAGGCCATCGGCAGACCGAAGCGGATGCCGATCAGGCGCAATACAGCGCCGAGTCCGATGATCAAGCCCAGGATCAGGGCCGCCTGCCAGGTGGTCTTTTGCGTCGTCTTCATGTTCATCCGCCAGGAATAGGGCATCAGTGGCACGTCGAAGCGATGATGGATTTTAGCTTGTTGACAAAGATCGGCGTATAAGCCCGGCCGCCGGGTTCGTTCATGTGGATCAGATCCGAATAAAGGTTCTGGTCGAGGAACTGCGGGTACTCCGCGCTGGTGATCTTGATGAAGGGGGTATCCATTGAGCGCGCCAGATCCTCATACCAGGCGAGAATTTGCTCCACCTTGGGCGAAAGGGGCTGCACGGTTGGTGAGAAGGCGAGGACCACCAGGGCGCCTTTGTCGCGGGCGGAACGGATGAAAGCCTTGAGCACCTCGATGCGGCGGGGGTCGTAGACGGGCGCAGGGTTCGGGTCGAGATTGTCCGGAAAGTCATGCAAGGCACGGAATTTGGTCTTGCCGATCGGGACAAACCCGTTATCAGTCACCCCTGGTCGGTTGAAATAGTTGCTGGCCAGGCTGAGCAGGCGCGAATTATAACGGTAGAGGCGTGAGCGCAGCTTAATTTTCTCATTCCTTTGCCCGCCGGTAAGCAGACTGGCAATCACAGGATGATCCGCATAGGGCGCCATCGAGCTCATACGCCCAAGTTCCTCCTCCGCGCTTTCGGCCCTGGTGACATAGTTGGGCAGCAGGTCCAGCACAATCACACGGGGCGTATAGCGTTCCAGCATCAGCTGTTCGAGGGCATAGGCATAAAAAATATACTGGCCGTTGGCCCCGGCATTGAAAACCGTCATGCCAAGGCTGTCGCGCATGATTTCGGGGACGTAGTGACGAAAGGTGCGGGAGGAGCCGAAGCAGACGACGTCGTACGGCCGGCTGAGAAGCCAGTTCTCCTTGGACCAGTTCTCGCCGTAGAGCGTCTTGCGAAAGAAATGATCGATCACTTTGCCGATGACGTAATCGGCTGTGGCCAAAATCCCGAGGAAAAGGACCAGCTTGAGAAGGAAACGGCCGATCCTAGAACTGCGCGTAAATAAATTGGCTGCCATTGAAGATACCCGTGAGTAGAATGATGACCACAACGGTGCCGTAGGCCGCCCAACGCAGGACGAGCGAGCGAGCGTCGAGCCAGGCGGCGAGGGAGCGCCGTTCCTGCAGCAAATCCACTGTCAGCAGCATGGCGATGGCGGCCAGGCTGTAGAGAAACTGGTCCATGGCGGGGATGAAGAGCTTTGAATAATCGCCGGAAAAGATTTTCATCATGATCAGATTAGCCGTGGCCAGGTCATTGGCCCGGAAATAGACCCAGGCAAAATTAGCTAGCATAAAGGTCACCAGGACGGCGAATCCGTGGCGCAGGGCGGCGGGAACGTGCAGGGCGGCGGCGATCCGGTCCCGGCTCGCCTGTGTGAATTTGGAGCTGACCGCATAGAGGCCGTGCAGACCGCCCCAGATCAGAAAGGTCCAGTTGGCGCCGTGCCACATTCCGCTGACGAAGAAGACGATGAACAGGTTGAGGTAGGCGCGCGACACCGCCACCCGGCTGCCGCCGAGGGGAATATAGAGATAATCGCGGAACCACGAGGAGAGGGAGATATGCCAGCGCCGCCAGAACTCGGGGATCGAGCGCGAAAAATAGGGACGGTCAAAATTCCGGCGGAGATCGAACCCCAGCAGACGCGCAACGCCGATGGCGATATCGGTATAGCCGGAGAAATCGCAATAAATCTGGAAGGTGAAAAAGAGCGAGCCCACTAGCAGGGTGGCGCCGCTGTGGGGATCGGGATGGTTGAATACTGCATTGACGTAGATGGCCAGCCGGTCGGCCACTACTAGTTTCTTGAAAAACCCCCAGAGCATCAACCGCAGCCCGGAGGCGGCGCGGGCTCCGTCAAATTCGCCGATGCGCCGGAACTGCGGCAGCAGATTGCCCGCCCGCTCGATCGGACCGGAGACGATATTGGGAAAAAACGAGATGAACGCTGCATAGTAGCCGGGATGCCGCTCCGCCTCAACCTTGCGGCGATAGACATCGATCAGGTACCCCGATGCTGTGAAGGTATAGAAGGAGATGCCGACCGGCAGCATCCACCGTAGCAGCGGGAGGGTGACCGGATGCCCCAACGCGCTGCCCACATCCATCAGTGAGCGCGAGAAAAAGTTGAAATATTTGAAAAAGATGAGGATGCCGAGATTAATGGTCAGGCCGAGGATCAGCCAGAAGCGGCGCCTGGTTTCCCTTGTATCCTTCGCCATCTGCAGCCCGCAGAGATAGGAGACCCCGATGGCGACGAACAGCAACAGGAGATACTCCGCCTTGAAACAGGCGTAATAGAGCAGATTGCAAAAGAGCAGAAAGATCCAGCGGCGCTGCTGCGGCAGCATGAAAAAACACAGCGCCAGCAGGAGAAAAAACCAGCCGAAATTGATCGTATTAAACAGCATGCTCATCCCCGGATCTGCTATTGTTCGGATCCATACGCTCCGGCGGCTGGGAAAACCGCCCAAGGGCGTGACGCAGCAGCGCCAGTTCCTGGGCGAGCTTTTTAATCTGCTGCTCCGACCGGCTCGCCTTGATGGAAAAGTAGAGACTGACCAGGATGAAGAGGCCGAAGCTGATCGGGATCATCAACGCCGGGGCATAAGCAATTCCGGCGAGCACCGCCAGCCGTTCGAGCAACGCCCGGTTGGAGGAGAAGAGGATCAGCAGTATAGGGATCACCATCCATACCAGGGCGAAACGCTCGCTAAGCTTGCGCTGGCGGACCAGCTGTACGATAAAGAGCAGGAAGAGCAATCCCGCGCCGATTGCCAGATAAAGGATCCGGTTGCCGTAGAGGTAGGTGTGGGTGGTTTCCGGCATGTCACCGCCTCCGTCTTATTTTCACGATGATGATGGCAAAAATCACCTTGATCATATAAAAGAGGGTATTCAGGCCTGTGATGGAAGAGGCGCCGTGCACCCGTTCTTTCATGGTGATAGGAACCTCCCCGAGCCGGAAGCCATTCATCAGCAGCTCGATGGCGATGATCGGCTCGGGATATTCCTGCGGATAGTGCAGCCGCAGATAGTCTAGAGCCCGGCGGTTGTAGGCGCGGAAGCCCGAGGTGGGATCGGTGACCCGCTGTCCGGCTGCCACGCGGATGATGGCGCCGAGCAGGCCGCCGCCGATCCGTCGCGCCCGTGTGGAGACGATCTGGCTGCCCGACGCATAGCGCGAGCCGATGACCGCATCCCAGCCGTTGTCTGTCATCGCCTTCAGCAGTACGGGGATCTGATCCGGCGGATGCTGACCGTCGCCGTCCACTTGCATCACCACATCGTGGCCCTTCTCCCAGGCATAGAGAAACCCGGTCTGCACCGCTCCGCCGATGCCAAGATTGACCGGCAGGGAGACATGGTTGATCCCCTCGGCGGCCAGAACCGCCGCGGTCGCATCGGTCGAACAATCGTTTACAACCAGCACCTCTACGCCGGGCCACGCCTTCATGGCCTCATGCGCCACCGTCGCAATGCTCCGCTCCTCATTGTAGGCTGGAATGACGATGAGAACCCGCAGCGCGGAAGATTTAGCTGTGGAATCGGACATCGTTTGCCTCAGCGCCTGAATATCCGGAATGAGCCGAGATGCATCTTTTGCAGCCGGAAAGAGAGCGCGGTGCGCAATACCCCGAATCCGTAACGGACGCTGCGGCGGAAATTGATCGAAGAGGCCTCGGGGAAATATTTGGTCGGACAAGAGACCTCGCCGACGCTGTAACCGAAATAGACCGCCTGGGCGATCATCTCGTTGTCGAAGACAAAATCATTGGAGCACTGGTGCAGCGGCAAATCCGAGAGCAGCTCGCGCGAAAAGGCGCGATAGCCGGTGTGGTACTCAGAGATCTTTTGCCCGAGTAGGATATTTTCGACCAAAGTCAGGAGCCGGTTGCTGATATACTTGTAGAGCGGCATGCCGCCCTTGAGGGCGCCGCCGGAAATGATGCGGGAGGCCAGCACCATCTGGTATTGGCCGACGGCGACCAGCGAGGCCATCGCAGTCACCAGCTTGGGGGTGTACTGATAATCGGGATGGAGCATGACAACGACATCGGCGCCGCGCGCCAGGGCTTCGCGATAGCAGGTCTTCTGATTGCCGCCGTAGCCGAGGTTCTGCGGGTGGACGACGGTGTGGATGCCTAGCTTGCCGGCCACAGCGACGGTCTCGTCGGTACTGGCATCATCGACGATGATGACATCGTCGACGATATCAAATTGGATCTCCTGATAGGTTTTTTCCAGGGTCGCTGCGGCGTTGTAGGCCGGCAGGACGACCACCACTTTTTTGCCATGGATCATGGTTGGTTCAATACTCCTCTGGTATCAGTCAGATTCGATTAGAGATCAGGCGAGGAAGCGGTCGAAGAGCGCCTCGAATTCGCGCACCTGTTTGGCCAGCGAAAAATGCTCCTCCACCCGCTTCCTTCCCTCCCGCCCCATCCGCTCGCGCAGTTCCGGCGCGCCGGCCAGTTCCAGCATGGCCGCTGTCAGAGCGGCCGCATCTTCTTTCGGCACCAGCCTCCCGGTCTCGCCGTCGACCACCATCTCCACCGTCCCCTCCACGGCAGTGGCGATCACCGGCAGCCCGGAGGCCATCGCCTCGAGCAGGACGTTGGGGAAACCCTCCCACAGCGAGGGCAGGATGAAGACGTCGAAGGTGGCGAGGAGATCCTGGACGTCGCTGCGGCTGCCGAGAAAGTCGACCGCCTGGGCGATGCCCAGTTGCTGTGCCTGGGCTTCCAGGCCGGCGCGTTTGTCGCCGTCGCCGGCAAAACGCCAGCGCGCCTTCGGATAGGTTTGCAGCACCGGCGGGATAGCCTGCAACAGCCAGGTGTGGCCCTTCTGATGAACCAGGCGGGCCACGGTACCAAAGACGAAGTCGTTACCGGAGCGTGGCGCGTGCGGTTGATATTTTTCCAGGTCCACCCCGTAATAGATGGTGCTGATCCGCTCCGGCTTCATGCCGCGCAAGCCGCGGATGAAGGGATGGATCGAATCCGAGACCGCCGCAACATGGTCAAAGCGCCCGGCGAGGAGGCGGTAGGCGAGCACCTGGTACCACTCGAGCTGCCCGGTGATGACCTCCCAAGAGAGCAGTGCTTTGGGGCGATAGAAACAAGTCGCCAGGGCCGAGATGATATCCGCATAGAAGAGGGTGCTCAGGACCAGCTCGGTCTGGGTGGTGCGCATCAATTTCGCCAGCCGCCAGGGCAGACGGGGATCGAAACCGAAGGCCTTGGGCAGTACATGGGTGGGAAAGCCGAGGGCACGGAAACGCTCCTCCAGGGGTCCTCCCTGGCCGACCGAGACGATGGTCAGGGCGTATTTGCTGCGATCGAGCAAGCCGGCAAGTTCCAGCAGCTTGAGCTCGCCGCCGCCGATGCCAAAACCGTTGACGACCAGCATGACAGTATGTTGCGCCTCGGACATGGATGCCCTCTGCTATAGTTCTCTTATCATCCAAGCGTACTGAAAATTTCAGTGGCTGCGGACAAGCCGGCCATAGATATTCTCGATTTTTTGCACATGGGCTTCCGGGCCGAAAAGTGCCTCGGCCTTGCGCCGACCCGCTCGGCCCATCTCCGGCCATTGCGGCGCGCGATCCAGCATACGGTGCAGCGCCGTCACCAGGCTCGCCTCGTCACCGGCCTTGAAGAGAAAGCCGTCGCGGCCTTCCTCGATCAGCTCCGGGATGCCGCCGATCGCCGCTCCGACTACCGGCTTGCCGTGAGCCAGCGCCTCGTAGATCGAAAGCGGTGAATTGTCATAGACCACGGAGGGCACGGCGACGAACATCGCCCGCCGGACGATTTCGCGCAGTTCCGCCCCACTCCGGTAGCCCAGGAATTCGACGTTGCCCAGCCCCTCCTGACGAACATAGTCTTGCAGCGGCTCGCCGAGGCGGCCGGTGCCGATCACTTTCAGATGCGCTTCGGGCACCCGCCGCATGGCCCGGACCAGTTCGGCGACGCCCTTTTCATGCGACAGCCGGCCGACGTAGACAAAATAGCCATCATGCTCGTAGCAGGGATCATAGTCGTCCATCGGGATGGTATAGGGAAGCCACATGACCTGCGCCTCCGGATAACCATACTGGATCATCTTGCCTTGCAGAAAGCGGCTGGGCGAGAGGTAGAGATCGACCTGGCGGTGATAGGTCCGCAGCAGACGGTGGACATATGATTCAGCGGTAACCAGGGCCGAGGCGGCCAGCGAGTCGCGGAAACAGCGCCCGGCTGTCGCGTGCCAGAAGTGCTTTCCTGCGCACCGCTCGCAGACCCGGCCCTGTCGGTCGAGGAAGAGGTAGTCCGGGCAGAGGATCTTGTATTCATGCAGGGTAAAGACCACCGGCAGTTTTTTCTTCTTCAGTGAAAAGAGCACCGAGGGTGACAGATGGTGATATACGCCATGGACATGGGCGATATCGGGCTGGACCGCGTCAATGAGCGTTTCCAGCCGCGCTTGCGCCTGACGGTTATAGATCACGCGTGCAGCCGCCTTGAGGCCGTTGACCGGGCCGAGGTGTGCCAGTTCCTTGTCCGGTTCGAAATAGTCGACGAAATAGCCGCTCCAGGGGCTGGGGAGGTTGCGCGGATGGTGCATGGCAAAGGGGATGACCTCGTGGCCCTGGCGCTGCAGCAATTCGGTAAGGTTGAAGAAGTAGCGCTCCGCACCGCCCTCGATGTAGTAGAACTTGTGGACCATGAGGATCTTCATCGGCCGTCCTCCCCCGCGGCGCTGCGCAGCCGGTGTGCATCGATCACCTGCTGGCAAATCTTTTCATAGGCCAGGGCTTTGTGTTTCCAGGTGTGCTGCTGGATGATGGTCTCGCGGGCATGCAGGCCCATCTCGCGGGCGATTTCGGGATCCTCGAGCAGCCCCGAGATGGCCGAAATAAAGGCATCAAAATCGCCCGGCGGACAGAGCACGCCATCCCAACCATCGCGGATGATGCGCGCCAGCTGACCGATGCGCGTGGTCACCACCGCCTTGCCCGAGGCCATATACTCAAAGACCTTGACCGGGCTGTAATAGAAGAACGGCAGATTGGGATAGGGCGCCAGCACCACATCCATCAGCTGCAAATAGTCCGGGATCTCCGTATGCGCCACATAGCCGGTCTGGACGACATTCCGGCTCAGGCCATGTTTCTCGAGATAGCGCCGGATGGACTTTTCCTGCCCACCGCCGGAGCCGACCAGGAGGAATTTCGTCTGCGGATAGCGTACCACAATCGCCTGGATGATGCGCAACAGGTTGTCGATGCCGTGCCAGGCGCTCATCGAGCCGATGAAACCAAGCACCGGCGCGCCACGGAGGCCGAACCGTTCCACGAGCGCGGGCGCGGCCGGACGCGGAGCAAATTTGTCGACGTCAGCACCGTTGCAGACCACCGCGGTGCGTTCGGGATCGATCTGGTGCTGATCAATGAAATAGCGCTGCAGCTCGCGCGACTGCATGATGGTAAAATCGCTATGCCGCAGCACCCAGCGCTCGATCAGGCGCGGAATCACCGGGATGCGCCAGTACTGCTTCTGAAACTGGAGGGCCTCATAGAGCGGCGGACTGTCCGCCTCGATAATCACGGGCAGATCGAATTTTCGCGCGGTTTTTATCGCCGAGTAGAGATAGAGATCGAGCCGGGCAATGAGGACATCCGGCTTGAAGGCAGCCACCTTCTCCGCTTCGATCCGGGCGAATCGCCGGTTTTCGAGCAGCAGCTTGAGATCGTGGACGAGAAAGGCCAGATGACGCTTCAGAAAATCGCGCATGCTCCGCTTGAGGGTGCCGGCTGGCGGTCCCCCCGGCTGGTCCTTGAACCAAACCATCTCGACTTCGTGCCCGATGCGGCGCAGGGCGGCGAAGAGCTCCATCGGCTTGATCGCCGAGCCCAGCGAGGCGCCATAAATATCGTAGAGATAGTTGAAATAGAGAATTCTCATGCCGCTTTCACTCGTTTGAACTGCCAGATCTCCTGCCAGGTGATGGTTTTCAGGGCGAAGAGGATGGCGAAATAGAGGGTGGCTCCGATCCCGACCACCGCGAAGACCGGCCAGCCGCGCAGTCCGTAGAGAAAGGCGCTCATCACGATCGCGGCGAAGAGGCCATCCAGGATGAAACGCTTCTCTGTCAGCCGGACGATGCGGCTGTAGGCCAGGATCAGGGTTGCCGTCAGTACCAGCGATTCGGTGACCAGCGAGGAGATGCTCGAACCGACGTGCGCAAAGGGCGGGATCAGCAGATAGTTAAGTGCGGTACTCAGGATCAATCCGCCGATCTGGATGATCACCAGCTTGCCCTGGTTGTTGGTCGCACCGAACACGCCGGCAGCGAAGATATTCAAAAAGAGCACCGCGGCCGTTCCGCCGAGAATCTGAAGCGCCGGGATGGACGGGGCATAGGCGGCGCCGTAGAACCCGAGGATGACCGGCCGGGCGAGCAGCGCAACGCCCGGCACCAGCGGGATGGCCAGCAGCAGCAGCCACTTGAAACCGCGGGTGAAGAGGTGATTGAGATCGCCGGCTGGACGCCTCGAGATCCGCGAGAGCGCCGGAAAGGTGGCGATCATCAGCACCGTCGGGATGAAATTGGTCAGGTCGATCAGCTTGTGCGCCGCCGCGAAAAAACCCCAGTATTCGGGCCCCTTGAGCCACGAAAGCATCAGCATGTCAATGTGCGAATAGACGGTGGTCAGAAAGACCGAGATTCCGAAAACCACCGCCCCGCGAAGCATTGGTAGAAACTCGCGGAGGCTGAAGGCCAGGTCCGGGCGGACGAACTTGCCGAACAGCGGCCGGAGACAAAAAAGCAGACTCGCCGCCGCTGCAGCCACAAAAGCCCAGGCCAGTCCGGTCAAGCCTCCCCCCAGCAGCAGCACGACGACTCCCGCGGCTGTCGTGAGCACTTTTTCGATGCTCAGGGCCAGCGATTCCCACTCCATCTGCTCGAAGGCCCGGAAGAGCGCGATCGCCAAATCGCGGAAGGAACAGAGCATCGCATAGAGGGTGAAAATCCAGACCGTCCGCACCGTTTCCGCATCGTAGCCGCCGATTTGCAAGTAGATCGCGACAAAGAGCAGGCTCAGGGGGATCAGGGCCGCCTTGAGACCGACTGTATAGGCGAAATAGCGCTGGGCGCGTTCCCGTTCCCTGGCAATTTCACGCGTCACCCACATGTTCAGGCCGAGATCATCCGCCAGCATGGTGAAGAACATAACGGTGGTGGCGAGATTGTACCGGCCGAAAGAGGCCGGTCCCAGCAAACGTGAAGCCACGGGCAGGAGGATCATCGCCATGGCGATGCGCAACACCTGCCCGATACCGACAAACAGCGTATTTAGACGGACGCTCGACACGCCGGCCTACTCGCGCGACCGGGCTTTTTCGGGCGTCGGCGAGGTGACCAGAAAATTGGAGATCGCCAGATACTCGAGATATCCCTGGGTGAAGGCGCGGATGGCATCACCCGGCGTGCAGACGATCGGCTCCTCGTGCATGTTGAAGCTGGTATTGATCACCGAGCTCAGGCCTGTCAGCTTTTTGTACTCCTTGACAATATGGTAGTAGACCTTGTTGGTCTTTTCATCGATGAGCTGGGGACGGGCGGTGTTATCGACATGGACCACCGCCGGGCACCTCTGCTGCATCGATTTGGAGCAGTTGAAGGTGATGGTCATGAAGCGCGCCGGATATTCATTTTTCGCGATGTGCTCATAGTTCTCTTCCATGTCCTCAGCCAGTGTCACCGGCGCAAAGGGCATGAATTCAGTGCGTTTGAGTTTGTGGTTGAGCCAGTCGTTGACGGTCTTGTCGGTGGACTGGTAAAGGATGGTGCGGTTGCCGAGTGCGCGCGGACCGTACTCCATGCGGCCGTCGAAACGAGCCACCACGGCGCTCCGGGTCAGCAGTTCGGCAATCACCGGGGCGATGTTGTCGTGCCAGGTGTACTGGAGGCCTGCCTTTTTGAGTTCGGCTTCGATTTCGGCATCGGTGTAAGAGGGCCCGAGATAGACATCGTCGAGCCTGGGCATCGTGTGGATCTCCGGCCAGCCCATGCTCTTGTAAAAGGTATAGAGCGCCGCACCGGCGGGAATGCCGTTATCTCCCATAGCCGGAAAGATGAAGACCGACCGGGCGTTGGGCAATTCGGCGACCGCCTGGTTAACGCGGACGTTGGCGAAGACCCCGCCCGCCATGACCACGTCGATCGGACCGGTCTTTTGCAGAAATTGATCGACATAGCCTGCCACGGCCCGTTCGGTCAGCACCTGGACGCCGGCGGCGACATCGGCGGGAGTGAAGGCCTCGAACGCCTTTGGCAATGCGTCGCGGAACTTGTTATAATTGGTGCGATGGGGATAGGCATGCTGATACTGGGCTTCAGCCATGTAATAACGGAACTCGCCGTTCTCCAGGCCGAACATCTTTTCAAAGTGCTCGGCGACATGCTCGTATTGGCCGTGGGCCGCCAGTCCGGTGATCTTGCCCTCATGGCGCATGGGCTTGTAACCGAGGTACCAGGTGATGAAATTATAAAAGAGGCCCGGGCTGTGATAGCTGCTGACGCTCTTGAGGTGGGTCAGCCTGCCCTCCTCACCTAGCCAGACCTGACCGCATTGGCCGTCGCCCTGGCCGTCGAGGGTGACAATAAGAGCACGACTGCGGCCCGAGCTGAAATAGGCCGCTGCCGCGTGAGAGCGGTGGTGGTCGACGAATTCGATCGGCTTGTCGCCCAGTCCCACTTTCGCGAGTAGCTTTTTTGCGCGGTTGATGCGGAACTGGTTGTAAAAATAGGGATACCAGAGCCAGTATTGGTCCCAGGTGATGCTTTTACTCAAGAGGCTGGCCAGAATCCATTTGCGGTTCTTTTGCACCTTAAAAAGGTCATGGTGGATGTAGGCCTGCATCTCCGCAGCCGGCATGATGCCGATGGCGATCTTGTCAATATTTTCCGGTTTGGAGTTGGTCATTTTCAACACCATCTCCAGGCTCAGGATCGGCTCGCCGTCCTCATTGCCATTATGCAGCTTGATGCGAGAGAGACGTTCCTCCTCCACCGCTGCGAGTATCTTGCCATCCTCGATGATGGCGCTCCCTGCATTGTGATCGTCATAATAACCCAGAATGCGCATGCGCGTCTCCTCACTGTGATTCCATAGCATTATTGAACTTATTCGTTTGCATCGCTCCTCAGGCGCCGTAACCCTGGCTCAGCCGTTGTGCAGCCTGCTGCTCCATCAGAGCTTTCTTGCGTGCAGCCAGCTGCGCCCGGATGCGCGGATCGGCGAGCATCCGGCGCAGGTTGTAATCCATTTTGGCCGCAATCAAAACCACCGCAAAGGCGATCCAGATGTGGATCTTGACATACAGATTGCGATAATCGGGCGAGGGCAGCATCGCAATGGCGAAAGCGATCACCGCTGTCAGCCCTGCGGAGGCGACATGATAGATAAAGGGGTCCTTGGTGCTCCGCGTTTTAAAGCCGACGTAAATGAACGAAAAGAGCAGAGCGACGAACAGCAGGCCGCCGGGAAAGCCCAGTTCCGCCGTGACCAGCAGATAGGTGCAGTGGACGATCTGCAGGCCCGCCGTCTCCTTATTGACATATTCCTTATAGTTGTTGAGGCCCACCCCGGTGAAGGGATGATCCTTGATGATGCGGATGGCATCCAGGGCCAGGCTCTTGCGGCTCGAGGAGCGGTCGCTCAACATCGACTCCTCCGAGTCGCTGAAGCGCTCAACGATGGTGGTGCCGTAGCGTATGGTGCCGATTACCGCCACCACCGCCATCAACGCCAGCAGCCCGCGCGCTTTGCGGGTCAGGGCCTTGCCGCGAAAAAAATCGAAAGCGAACATGATGACCATCGCGCCGGCGAAACCCAGCCAATTGGCCCGGTTAAAGGTCGCATAGAGCGCAATCACGCCAAAGAAAAAGGCGATCACATAAAGCGGGTGAAACCTGGGCCGGAGATAAACCGCCATGCGAAAGACAAAGATGGACATCAGCGAAAAATAGAGTCCCGCCACGCTGGGATGGACAAAGGTGCCGCGCGCTTGCCAGTCGCCGGGCTGCTCGCCGAGGAAGGCAAGGCCGACCGGTCCGCGCAGCCATTGGTGGATCGCCACAAAACCCTGAAAAAAAAGACCCAGGGCAAAACCGAGAAAGAGATACTGCACATCCTGCTTGGAGTTGACGAAATTAATCAGCGCCAGAAAGATCAGCAGCGTCCGGATATTCATCACCAGCTCCTGGTTGAGCAGGGGCAGGTTGGGCGCGAAAAAGAGCCCGATCGCCGACCAGGCAAAAAAGGCGTAGGTGAGTACCATCGAGACCTTGGCCAGGGGCGACGGGGCGAGCCGCTTGCGCCCGAAAAAATAGAGCAGCAGCAGCGGCAGATCCATCACCAGAATGATGTCCGCGCCAAAAACGATGTCCTGAATGCTCTCGAACGTGATGCCCTGCGCCACCGTCGCGCAGAAAACGAAAACGATGAGGATATATTTAAAGATCTTTTGCATCCGCGTGCTCGCCTCAGGCCGCCCGCCATCGCTTCCAGCGCCCCCAGGCCTCCGCCAGGGCCAGGCTGGCAAAGAAGATCATCAGCGGCAGGATCGGAAACCGGTAGCGCGGCACCACCAGCAAAGCGACGTGGGCGGCGACATAATACGCCAGAAGGAGATAGATGAAGAAAAACTCGCGCCAACGCGACCGGGTCAACCAGAGGCCGACGCCAAAGAGGAGCAGAACCGGATAATAACTTACGGCGAGGACCACCTGCACCAGACCGCCGCCCTGGCGCTGCATCCCAGTCGGCGCTCCCTCATAGACCCAGAGCCAGAAACGGAAGAATTTACGGACCATGAGGCCGGCGCTGGCCAGGGGCGCCGCCTTGATGTTGTCAAGCGCGGCCCGGGTCAAGCGGCGATCGCGCTCGACCTGATTCAGGCCGGCCGTCATGCTATCCATAATCGCCATGGTCTTGTCATAACTGTACTTGCCGTCCAGGGGCAGATAGTTACCGGTCCAGAGCACATCGCCGGAACCCACCGCCACTGGCACAACCGCATGAAAGGTCTGATAATTGCGGAACGTCCACGGTAGAATCGGCAGGGCGAAAAAGAGCGCGAATAGCAGGGCCTGGCGCAGCGCGGCCAACCCCTCGCGGTGCAGCAACAGCGCCGCGAAAAAAAGGAGCGGCAGCAGCATGGTCACGCCACGGGTCAACGTCGCCAGACCGCCCGCCAATCCCGCCAACGCCAGACGTCCCGGCACCGGCCGGCGCAGAGCGCGCAGAGCCAGCCAGATGCTGAGCACAAACAGCAGAATAAAGATCGTTTCGGTGTACATATAGGTCGTGAGCACAAACAGCTCCGGGATGAAGAGAGTCAGCACCAGGGCAATCAGCGCCGGCAGCCGGCCGCCATACGACCGGGTCAGCTGCCAAACCACCAGCGCAGTCGCCGTCCCGAAGAGGCACTGCAGCAGCTCGACCACGACGGGATGCACCCCGGCCAGGCCATATACCGCAGCCATGAAAAAGGGATAAAGCGGAGCCACAAAGAGCGAGGGATGGGTGCCGTCCTCGCTGAAGCCAGCCCCTGCGAGCAGGTTGCAGGCGATGTGATGATAGGTGCTGGCATCAAGCGACGCCACTCCGCCGATGTTCTGCGTCAGCAGGACAAAGATCACCCGCAGTATCAGCCCGCCCAGGGCCAGACCCCAGACCAGCCGACTTTCGGCCCTAGGAGGGTTCCTCTTTTCCGGTACAGCATTCAAGATTCCGGCTTCTCCACTTTGACCCGGTACAATTCGATGACCGGGCTGATCTGCAGCTGGTTCTCGGGCTCGATCCGCTGCAGGAGCTCGCAGTGATCCCGCACCCATCCATAAAACCGCTCACGCTGCTCAACCCGGTCAGGATAGCGCTGGCGCGAGAGCGGCCACTCATAGCGCGCCCGGGTGAAGCTGTCCAGGACGATGTATTCGATCCCCTCCCGGATAACATACGCCTGTGCATCGTGTTCGCTGGTCCGCTGCATCCCGTGCGCAAACATCTTGGGCACCAGGCCATAAACCTCATAGATGCGGCGGTAGTCCGGCGAACGCCGGATGATTTCCAGATTCAGATCCCTGGCGCTCAACAGCGGCGGCGTGAATTCCTCCATGCCGATGCGGCTGCCCGCCGGCACGGACGCCTCGATCACGTCCTTCATGCGAGTTCTTGTATCCACCTGATACAATGCAAGATCGTAGCGCAGGGTTTTCACGAATTGGGGCAAGACGGCAAGACCGATGATAACACTGTTTATTATCAGTCTGTTGCGTTTACCACTTGGCCGGGCGGCGATGCAGGACAGCAGTTCCGCGGCAATCAGTAGCAAAAATGGCACCAAAGGCAGCAAGTGGCGCATCGCCTTGTAGTTCATCTGGCCGATCACCGCATAGAGGGCGACCGGGAAGATGAGGATGAGCAAATCCTCACGGCGGCGCCGCCAGATCATCCAAAGCATGCCGGCGACGCCGAGCAGGGTCAGCCCCCAACCGAGGCTGGCCGCGAAGGTATTGTCATAAAAGAAACCGTAACCCGGCGAGTGGGCGCCGGTGAAATAGGAAAAAAAGGTGCCTCCGGAACCGAGCTTGCCGGTCTGCTCGAACTCGGCGGTGCCGACGAGGCTTTGCCAGAAGCGATGGAAATCAACGAGCGGTAGGGGACAGGCGACCAGGAAGGTGACGAGCGCCGCCGCGGCCGCTAGCCAGATCCGGCGGTCGAGCCACACCCCGAGCCAGTCGGATCCCGCTCCGCTGGAAGCCCGGCCGGATTCTGCCTCCGTCATTCCGGTCTGCGCCAGCCGCGGCCGACGGTTGGCCCCGAGACCATGCGCAGCAAGGATAAGCAGGATGATCAGGCCGGCGTTGTACTTGGTCGCCACCGCAAGGCTGGCGAAAATCGCCGCGCCCAGATAGTCGCGCAGCCGCCCCTCATGAAGAATGCGGATGCTGTAATAGAACGACAGGGTGGTCAGCAGGGTCAGGAGAATATCCACGGTGCCAAAATGGGCATTCTTGACCGGCAAGAAGGTCACCGCCCAGAACGCGGCCGCCCAGAGGCCGGTGCGGCGGCTGTAGAGCCGTTTGCCAGCCGCATACACGACAATGATGGTCGCTGTCCCAGCCAGCACGGAAAGCCAGCGCCCGACCATATGAAAATGGAAGGGATGAAGATAATAATAGACCTTGACGGCGACCAGAGAGGTGGCGCTGCCGCTCGCCATCAAGCCGAGAATATAAATCCCGAAGGCCGCGGCGAGAACAAAGGCATAGAGAGGCGGATACCCCTTGAGCAGAAAAAAGGTCTCCTTCGACCAGTGGGTATAGTCGAGCAGATTGCCGGCATGGTAGACAAGCTTCATCTCGTCCGGATGGTAGCGGAAGGGATCGCCAAAGCCCAGTCCGATGGCCCGGAGGATGAGACCCAGCAGGACGATCAACCCGATTGCGCCATACTCCTCGCGGATCTTTTTTCCGTTCAGCCGCCTCATGGGCGCACCCGCCCGGCCACCCGGGTGAAAAGCGCCTCGTAATCAGCGGTCACCTTGTCCCATGAATAACGCGCATGCACCCTCTGCCGGACGACCTCGCGATAGCGCGCGACCTCGAGGGGGTTGTCGAGCAGGTGCTGCAGCTGCGCGCGCAGGGAATCCCGCTCGCGGGTGGTGAAGTAACAGCCCGCCTGCGCCAGCACCTCCCGGTGCTCGGGCACGTCGTTGGCGAGAATGCAGTTGCCGAAGCCCATCCCCTCGAGCAGAGCCGGATGGGTCCCTCCCACCTCGGTGGCCTGGATATAACAATAGGCGTGCGACTGCAGCTCGCGGTAGCCCTGGCCAAAGACATATCCGGTGAAGAGGATGCGCGGATCCTGCGTGGCGCGCAGCTGCGCGATGTACGCACTGCTGTAGGGCGCGTCGCCGACCATGACCAGCTTTTTGGCCGTCGTCACCTTCTCAAAGGCTTCAACCACGCGGTGGGCATTGTTCTCCGGCTCCATACGGCTGACATAGAGCACATACTCGCGCGGTTTGAGCCCGAGTTGGTCCAGGATGATGGTGGTCTCGCAGGGGGTTTCCGGAGCGCCGTACGGGATATAGGTCGATGGTTTCGCAAATTTTTCAAGATAGTAATTTTGCACCTCGCGCGCGTCGGAGACCAGGGCGGTGGCGGTGAAGGTGGCGAGAAATTCGGAGATACGGTAGAAGGCCTTGCCGGCCCAGTTCCATTTCTGCCGTTTCCACTCGAGGCCGTCAACGTTGAGCACGACGGGCTTGCCCATCAGCCGCGGCAGGATGCAAAAGGCGGCGTTGGCGCTGTTGCAGATGAAGACCATATCATAGCGTTTGAAAAAGCTGACAAGGGTGCAGACCAGAGTATGGACGACCGTATCCAGGTACTTGTGGCTGATCGTCGGCAGGATGCGGATGCGCACCCCCTTGTACCAGGGCTCGTGATAGTCGATGATGTTGCTGCGCCCGTAGACCGTGACCTCATGGCCGCGGGCGGCAAGCCGCGGCGCCATCTGCTCGATAAAGGTCTCGAAGCCGCCATAGTTGGCCGGGATGCCGCGGATGCCCATGATGGCGATCTTCATATCCGCCCCCCTTCCACTTGCCGGTCTGGTGCGGTCTCCCGCCGGTCGGCCGCGCCGCTTAGCCATGCCGGTTCCAGGGCCGCCTGTCCGGGCTCGGCGGCGGCCGGTTCCTCCTGGAGGCGCCAGACCTCGACCGCGTGCTTCGTGCCGCCGACTGCACCGACCCGGTAGTACTCCCGGGTGAGAGCGTCCTGAATAAAATCCCAGTAGCGGTAGAATTTCTTTTCGGTATACCCATCTAGGACGATGAAGGCCGGGGGGTGGGCCGTGAAACGGGCCTCGAATCCGGCATCGTATTTCATATAATAGATCGTCGGGTGCGAGACCATTTCGTAGGGCTGCATTCCCGCGGCGTAGGTCCATACCATCCCGCCGCTGAGCACTTGGTCTGCCGGCTTGCCTTCGTGGCAGAGCAGATGGACCACTTCATCCAGGGTGTACGGCGGCCAGACGCATTCATAGCGCGGGGTAATCAGCCGGCCGGACCAGGCCGCGCTGATAAAAAAGGCCGCAGCAAACAGAAGGGCGCCGAAGCGCAGCGGCCGCCGCCGGTGGCGGGCTTCCAAACCCAGCACCACGCCGGCGAAGAGCAAACCCAGTCCCACGACCGCCAGCCAGTGGAGCGGCAGCCTCCAGGCAAGGCGGAAACAGGCGAAAAGGACACCGTAGAGTAACCCGAGCAGGGCAAAACGGGTGATCCAGCCGGCCGGCCGAACCGCAGGCAGCGCCCTGATACCGAGCAGCAGTAGAGCCGGCAGAGCTTCCAGGAAATATTGGGTGTAAAAGCCGCGCGAAACGGATTGAAACGCGTAAGCCAGCACCAGGATCACCAGCCAGAGTCCGATGAACCTCCGGAACCGCTCTTCGCCGGCGGTCGTACGCCCGGCGGCTGCACCGCCTGGCCGGCGCAGGCTGCCCAGGGCGGCGGCGATGATGAAAAGCGAGAAGAGGATCGAGTCCCGCCAGGCGGCCAGGGTATACGCAGGATCCTGATCGAGGATGCGGAATCCCTCGCTGTCGACTACCCGCTGCTGCGCCGGCAGGATGCCCAGGGTATGGGCAAGGCGGTTCCAGACTAGATTGAGGGGATTGATCTGCGAAAAGAGCAGCTCCCTTCCGCTCAGCGGACCCCAGTAATAGAGAGCGGCGAGCAGGCAGGTCCCGACATACCCCGCAACGAAGAGGCCCAGGGCGCGCCAGCGGCCTTGAAAATCAGAACCCGTAGCGAAGAGCAGAAAGAGGGCCGCCGCCAGGGGCAGATAGAGGGTGGACTGGCGCACATACCAGGCCAGGGCCGCCGCGATGCCGCTGAGCAGGTAAAAACTCCAGAGGCCGCTCTCGTGCAGAGCGCGTAAGAGGAACCAGGCGCTGAGCAGGCAGAGAAACACCGCCGGCATCTCGGTCTTGACCACCGTCGACCAGATCAGGACGCCCGGCAGAAAGAGGTAGACGGCCGCAGCAAGCCAGCCGCGCAGAGGATCATACAGGCGCGTCCCGATGCGGTAGATCAGCCAGCCGCTGCCGAGCGAGGCAAGCAGGGGCAGAAGGCGCCCCGCGTTCAGGGTGGCGCCGCCAAGCTTGATGAAGAGGGCGAGCAGATAGGCATAGAGGGGCTGGCGCGAGCCATAATCGATCACCGGCTGCAGCCCCTGCCAGACCAGCCGGCCGTCGAGCAGATGCGCTCCCTCATCCGGATTGATCCAGCGCACCTGCATCAACAGCAGGCGCAAGAGGGCCCCAGCGGCCAGAGTCAGTAGCATCAGCAGCGTGGGCTGCTGTGCCAGCCCGCGGACGGCAGCGCCCGTTTTACTGTGGAGGGTTTCCAGGAAGGTCCTCATCATCCCTCGAACTGGTTGATGACCCCGGCGACATGGAGCACCTCCTCGTCGCGCATCTCCGGATAGATCGGCAGGGAGAGCACCTCCCCAGCGTACTGTTCCGCGATCGGGCAGGTGCCGGGGCCGAGCCCCAGATCCCGGTAGGCGTTCTGCAGGTGGCAGGGGACCGGGTAGTGAATTTGGGTCCCAATGCCATGATCGGCCAGATGGCGGCGCAGCGCGTCGCGCCGACCGCAGCGCACGACATAGAGATGGAAGACGTGTCCGCTCCCCTCTTGCTGGCGCGGCAGAGTGATGCCGGGATTGGTGATGGCCCGGCCGTAGAGGGCGGCGATGTCGCGGCGGCGACGGTTCCAGGCATCGAGATGGGGCAGCTGGGCGTGCAGAATCGCCGCCTGCATCTCGTCGAGGCGGCTATTGAAGCCCTTGATCTCGTGATAATAGCGCTCGATCTGGCCATAGTTGCGGAGGAGGACGATTTGCTGCGCCCGGTCGTCGTCATCGGTGACGACCATGCCGCCGTCGCCAAAGGCGCCGAGATTCTTGCTGGGATAAAAGCTGAAGCAGCCGTAGTCGCCGAAGGTGCCTGCTGCCTTGCCGTTGCACGTCGCGCCGTGGGCCTGGCAGGCATCTTCGATGACGGCAAGGTTGTGGCGGCGGGCGCAGGCCATCACGGCCTCGATGCGGCAGGCGTTGCCGTAGAGATGGACGGGGATGATCGCGCGCGTACGCGGGGTGATTTTTTCCTCGAGGCGGTCGGCGTCGATACAGAAGGAATCGGGATCGATATCGACCATCACCGGGACCGCCTGGGCGAAGGAGATCGCCGAGAGGGTCGGCACCGCAGTATTGGGCACGGTGATGACCTCGTCGCCGGATTTCACGCCGCTGGCAACCAGGGCCAGGTGCAAGGCTTCGGTGCCCGAGCCGACGCCGATAGCGTGCCGGACGCCGAGGTAGCGGGCGAAGGCCTCCTCGAAGGCCTGAACTTCATGTCCGAGGACGAACCAGCCGCTACTGAGCACACGGCCGACCGCGGCATCGATCTCTTCCTTGATGGCGGCGTAGTGTCGAGTCAAATCGCCAAAAGGTACCTGCATGGGTGCAATCCGTTATTTATATTCGTTCAGAACGCCATAGATGGTGGCGCGCCGCGGCCCCGCCGCCAGACTTTTTATGAGGACAAACCCGGGGCTTTTACCCTCCTCGCCCAGAAAGTCGAGGGTGGTCAAGCCGCGGTTTTTGACCGTCCACTGATGCCAGGCCCCTTTCTTCGCGGCCTTTTCGCTGTAACTCATCCAGGCGGCATGAGTGATGCCCTGGGAGCGCATCCAGGCGTGGAGTTCCGCGGGCGGGAGATTGGGTGCGTCGGAGAGCTTGACAAAATCACGCCGGGTGTCAAGGCCGGTATAATAGGCGACAATGTTGGGCTGGGAGACCAGCAGCCGGTCGCCGTTTTGATAATTTTGCTCGAACCATTCGCCGATGAGGCGAAATTCGGCTTTGGTGTAGTAAACGTCGAATAGCCCCGCCCTTGCGACCGAAAAGAGACGAAAGCCGAGAAAGAGCGCCAGAGTCAGCACCGCGAGGAAGCGGGCCGCCGCCACAGCGGAGCGCTGCGGCGGCGCGTAATAGATGGCCAAGGGCACGAGCGCGAGGGCGACCCAGCCCATCGGCGGCTGATACTGCGGGAAAGGAAAGCGGGTCCGCAGCACCAGCAGGAGTGTCAGCACCGCGACGACAGCCGCCAGCGTCAGCACAATCCCCGATCGCGCCGGACCGGACAGCGCCAAACCGTGTTGTTGCGCCAGCCTGCGCCCCACCCGACTCGCAGCGAGTACGCCGGCGGCGAGGAAGATCAAGGGCACCCAGGCGCCCATGACCAGATAATCGGCGCCGGGGAAGGGCCAAATGACATGCAGCGCAGCAAAACCGGCGAGATAGACGAGAAGCGCCAGGGTCGCCCGCGGATCGCGCCGCCGCAACTCGTAGACGCCGGCCGCAACGAGCAGCGCCGCCACAACCGCCGCAAATCGGTACAAGCCGAGCGGGATGAAGCCGAGCCATTCCGCCCAGAATGCAGGGAAAAAGCTCCAGTTTGGCTGCCAGTGAGTGAAATAATCGGCATAGCTGCTGCCGCCACCCTCGCCGCCGCTCGAAAGCAAGCCCCAGGCAACCAGAAACGATCCCGAAAGGACGGTGAGCGCCAGGGTCCGGATCCGCCGCCGGCTGTAAATCAGATCGGCCAGGCCAAAGGCCCCGATCCCCATCGCCCCCTCGAAACGGACCATCGAGGAGAGCAAGCCGGCGCCATAAGCGCGCCAGTCCCGGCTCAGGAAACGAACAAAGGCCAAGAGCAGCAGACAGGTGAAAAGGAACTCCCCCTTGGGCTTGATCGCCAGTTTCAGGGTCGATGCATGCAGCGCCCAGAGCCAGACCACCCAGGGCGCAGCGGAGGGGATCAAAAAACGTGCAATTCGCCAGAGGAACCAGAGTGAAAAAAGGGCGCTAACCGCCGAAATGAGTTCGGCTGCATAGAGTTCGGCATACTTGCCCGGGATCAGCAGCGAGATGAAAGCGATGGACAGCGAGGTCAGCGGCGGACGTTTAAAGTTGTCGGGCCATTCGAGGTGACGCAGCTGGACCGCCTTCTCGGCATAGTCGAAGAAATCGCTCTCGGGCACGAGAAAATGGTTGAAATGGAGCAGAATGAAGAGGGCAAAAAGGATGAACAGGACCCCGAAGAACCAGCGTGCGCGCAGCCGCGACTGGATCCGGGCCAGACTGTCCAGTTTGTTTTGGTCCCGTATAGTATCCATCCCGTTACCTCTCCCGCCCCCGCGCTGCTGTGTGCGTTACTACCCCCAGTAATGCTCCCGGTGTTTCCGGTAATAGGCCACGGTTTGAGCGAGCCCCTCCCTCATGGAGGTGCGGTAGTGCCAGCCCAGAACCGCTCGGATCTTGCGGTAATCGGCGTAAAAATCACCAATGTCGATCCGTTTTTTTTCCTCGGGGAAGGGGACGATCTCGTATGCACCGCCGCCGGCGATCTCCAGCAGCAGTTTGACAAAGTCCTCGAGCATCATCGGCTCGTCGCCGCCGAGGTTGTAGATATTGCCGTTGCAGTCGTCGAAAGCAGCCGCCAGGCAAAAGGCGTCGACCACATCGTCGACGAAATTGAAATCGCGGATCTGTTTGCCATCGCCGAAGATGCGGATCTTCTGTCCGTCGATCGCCTGCCGGATGAAGACGCTGACGAAGCCCTGCCGGCCGTGTTTCATCAGCTGGCGCGGCCCGTAGGTGTTGGTGAGGCGCAACGAGGTGGCGCGGATGCCATAGACGTTATTATAGAGGATATGATACCACTCGCCGGCCATTTTGTTGATGCCGTTGACGTCGGTTGGATGCACAGCGTGTTTTTCGTCGACCGGCAGATAGTCGGGCTTGCCATACTGCTGCCGCGTCCCGGCGAAGACGATCTTGACCTCGGGATTGTTGTGGCGGCAGGCTTCGAGAATCGAAAGCTGCGAACGGCAGTTGATATCGAGGTCGGTGAAGGGGTCCTCCATGCTGTCGATATGGCTCACCTGGCCCGCAAGATTAAAGATAAAATCCTGTTCCTTGACCAGATGGTTCATTCCGTGCTGATCGCGAATGTCCGCGATATTGATCCGCACCTTCTTCTCGAGGCCCTGGATGTTGAAGAGATTGCCGCCATACTGGGGGATGAGGGAATCGACGATCAGCACCTCGGCGCCATATTCGACCAGCCGATAGGCGAGATTGCTGCCGATGAAGCCCAGACCGCCGGTAATCAGGCACCGTTTGCCGCGGAATTTCGGCGGCAGTTGCTCACGCTTGGGCATGGAGGCCCTCCTTGCGCACCACCAGGCGGTACCAGAGTCTGGAATAGTCACGCGCCACATGATAGAGGCGTACGAAATTGAAGAACTGCGACTTGCCGCTCGCGCGGAAAAAGTGGTTGACTCCCACCTCGGCGAAACGGCAGCCGCTACGGCTCATCTTGTGAATCATCTCGACGCAAATCGTGCCACTGTTCGAGTTCAGCTCGAAGCGGTCGAAAATGCTGCGGCGCATTAGACGGAAATCGCAGTCCACATCCTCGATCGGCAGCGAGAAGAGGAACTTGGAAGTGTACTGATAGATCTTGCCGAGCAGTACGCGGTAATAGGGATCGTGGCGCTTGATCTTGAAGCCATTGACCACGTCGATGTTCTCGTTCATCCCTTCGGCTAGAAGCAGCAGCTGGCGTACGTCGTACTGGGCATCGCCGTCGGTATAAAAGACGAACTCCTTGCGCGCCTCGCGGAAGCCGGTGCGCAGGGCGCCGCCGTAGCCGCGGTTCTGCTCGTGATGGATGACGCGGATTTGCGGAAAATGGCTCTCGAGGAAGTCAAGGATCTCCTGAGTCTTTTCCTCACTGCCATCATCCACGAGAATAACTTCATAGTCATTCGTGATCTTTTCGGCCGTGATGATGGCCTGGGCGGCCATGGTGGTAATGGTACCCCAGTCGTTATAAACCGGGAAAAAGATGGAGAGGGAAGAGAGTTTCTTTTGCACGAGTTCGCTCATAGACGGTGGTTCCGTTTCAATGTTCAAAGGTCGTCAGCTCGATGCCGGCCGTTTCGAGAAGCCGGCGCAGACCGGGATCGCAAAGCAGATTGCATTCGGCCTGGCGGCGGGCGGCAGCGCTTCCTGCAGCCGGACCGGAAGAAAAATGTGCCGGATGGCACATCCATTCATTGCAGCCGGGATGCAAGGCCCGCACCAGACGGTGCGCAGCGTTGCCGCGGCCGGGGTCCAGGTACCAGGACAAACCGAAGAAAACATCGGCGCTTCTGAAGCCCTGATAAACGGTCTCGCAGCGCCGGCTGCAGCGCTCCAGCGTCGCCTGCTGCAGCCGTCCGATCAAGCCGCTGCCCTGCCAGTCGCTCTCGCCCACGCCGCGCACCCGCCGCACCCAGCCGATTCCGGCCTCTTTGGCTGCAGTGGAGGCGACTGCCGCCACCGCCGGCAGAAGGTGAAGATGGTGATGGCTGTCCATATGGCTGAAGCGCACCCCCAGGCCGGCGAGCCGCTCGAACTGGGCAGTTGTTTCAGCGGCCAGCTCGGCCGGCGCGAGCTGCCCGGCCAGGGCGCGGTACACCATCCCCCACTTTCCCGGAAACCGGCCCGATCCATCGACGAGGCTGGGCACCGCCGCCGCCGGGCGCAGCGGCCAGCCGGTGGTCAAATTGAGGTGCACGCCTAGCTCCAACTCCGAGCCCGCCGCCAGGGCACAGGCTTCTTCCACGGCTGCGCCGTTGGCCGCAAGCGAGGCTGAAGTGAGGATGCCCTCGCGCCAGGCCCGCCAGATCCCGCGGTTGACCGCCGCCGAGAGCCCGAAATCATCGCCGTGAACGATCAAGCGGATGCGGTCAGCGTTTTCCATCGCTCGCAGCCGCCAGCTCCAGCAGCTGCTGCCGGAAAAAGGCAGCAAGTTCATCCAGCTTGCGGCGGGAGTCGAAAATCGCCGCCACCCGCGCCCGCGCCGCCTTGCCAAGACGCCGGCCCATTTGCGGGGATTCGAGCACCTCGAGGATCGTCTGCGCCAGCAGTTCGGGCTCGGAGCCCTCGAGCAGCAGTCCGCTCACCCCCTTCTCGACCAGCTCGGGGATGCCCGAGACCCCCGTCGAGATGACCGGCAGCTCCATCGCCATCGCCTCGGCAAGGACATTAGGAATACCGTCGCGGTTGCCGTCCTCCTCGATAACACAGGGAAGCACAAAAACGGCGGCGCTGCGGTATTCATCAAGGACCGCACTGGGCGCCTGGTAACCGGTGATCTCCACCCGGTCCATCAAATGGTTGAGGCGTATGAACATCTCCAGCCGCGGCCGCTCCGGCCCGTCACCAACAATGCGGCACTGGAAATCGACTCCCCGGTCCCGCAAGATCCGGCAGGCGTGCAGGAGCACCCCGAGTCCCTTCTTAGGTACCAGGCGGCCGATCGAGAGCAGGACCGGAGTTCCACCCTCGGAGCGCTCCCCGGGCTGCAACTTTTCCAGATCGAGGCCATGATAATTGACAAAAATCTTGGCGCCGACCTCCGTGCCATATTGATCTACAAGATAGGTGCGGTTGTACTGTGTGCAGGTGATGATGAAGCGGGCCCGTTTGAGCTTTTCCGTAAAGATCACCTGCGGCGTAAAAATATCATAGGCGTGCGCCGTAAAGCTGAAGGGAAGGTCGAGTATCATCGCCGCCAGCAGCGCCAGAGTCGAGGCTGAATCGGCAAAATGGGCATGGACGAGTGTGAACCCCTCCGCGCGCATCTGCCGCGCTACCGGCACAATCAGAACAAAATTGAGCAGCACATTCTGCCGCTGTACCTTGGTCAGCTCCCGCTTGCACGCCGCCCGCAGCAAGGTGCGCAGCAGCGAGACCCCGCGGGTGCGATGACGCCGCGCAAAAAAGTACGTTCTAAGGTAGCGTCCCGGGTGGCGCAATAGGCAGCCGAGATGGCTGCTGATAAGATAACTGGGACGCAGGGAAGAGAGCAGATAGTGCGTCTTGGCGGCCAGCTCCGGCACCTCGAGGTTCTCGAAACCTGCCTGCGGTCGGTTGAGCGCATAGGGGATTACTTCCAGGCCCCGCGCGAGCAGTCCCGCGACCTCGTTGACGATGAAGCGCTCGGAGAGCGCGGGAAAGGCATTGAGAAAAAGCGCGATCTTCGCGCCCGGCTGCAGCCCCTGCAGCCGCTCCTGGTCTGATTCGGTCATCACAGCCTTACTCCCCCTTCTTGATGTACTCGTCATAGCGCTCGCGGTAAAACGCCACGCAGCGCGCTACACCCTCGGCCAGCTCCACCATCGGCCGCCAGCCGGTCGTTGCAGTCATCTTGTCGCAGGAAACCACGAACTTGCGGATGTCGATGCTCTCGCGCTCGGGCGGAAACGGAATGTGCACATAGCGGCCCTGGCCGACGCCGGCGATCACCGCCTTGACCATATCGAGGAACACGGTCTCGATGCCCGAGCCGATCATATAAATCTGCTGGTTGGTCTCCGGCACCAGGGCGGCGCGCACAAAGGCGTCCACCACATCCTCGACGTAAACATAATCCCGTGTCTGCTGTCCGTCACCGTAAACCGTGATGGGTGTATTCTGCATGGCATTGCGTATGAACCAGTTGAGAATGCCATAATAGCCGTGCTGCATTTGGCAGCGCGGCCCATACACGTTATTGAGGCGCAGCGAGACCGCCGTAAAGCCATAGATCTTGCTGTAGAGAAAGAGATATTTCTCCGCGGCAAGCTTGTTAATGCCATAGACATCAGTCGGATGGTCGGGGTGGTTCTCGTCAACCGGGAGATAGATCGGCTCGCCAATCTGGCCACGGCTGCCGGCATAGACCACTCTGGCCGCGGGATGGACCGCGGCCACGGCCCGGCACAGAGCGATGGTGCCGTTGCAATTGATATCGACATCGAGCCAGGGATCGGCCATCGAAATCTCGCGTCCGACCTGGGCAGCAAGATGAAAAATATAGTCCTTCTCCTGGACCAGCTTCTCCAGCAGGGTGTAATCCCGGATATCGCCCTTGACGAACTGGACCTGATCCTTGATCTCCTTGATATTGGCAGGATTCCAGCCGTAAGGATCGAGGCAGGCATCGAGAATGGTCACCGCAGCGCCCTCGTGTACAAGACGATGGGCCAGATTGCTGCCAATGAAACCGAGGCCGCCGGTGATCAGAACCTTTTTTCCGGCCAGTTGGGTGAAATCAACCTTCATGGTTCGTCATTTCCTCGATGAGGGCCGCGAATCCGGCGCCGAGACGCGGCATGGTACAATGTTCCTGAAAAACACGATAACCGCCGGCAGCGAGACGCGCCCGCAATGCCGGATCGGCCTTGAGTTGGAGAATAGCGTCGGCCAGCGCCCGCGGATTGGCGCGATCGACCAGCCAGGCGCTCTCGCCATGGGTCAGCAGCTCCTGCACGGGCTCGTTGCGCGCGGTAATCAGGGGGCGGGCCATGGCGATCGACTCGACCACCTTGTTGGTCGTCACCCGCAGCACCCGGTCGTTGTCACCAAAGATACCCAGGCAGAGGTCCGACCGTGCCATCATGTTCGCCAGCTCGGCGTAAGGGACGGTGTCGTAAAAGCGCACGTTTTCCAGTCCCAATTCTGCGGCCAGAGCACGATCCTCATCGTAGGTGATCCCCCGGCCGACAATCTGAAAGAGGATATCGCGCTCCTCCCGAAGCAGATGGGCCGCCAGGAGGATGTATTTGATGCCATGGAAGGGAGCATACTCGCCGTGGAAATGGACGAGGAACCGTCCTTCCTCGCGCGGCGCCTCTCGCGGGTAGATCTTGGTCTCATCCACCGCCAGAAAGATCCGCCGCATCCGCTCCGGCTTGACCTTGAAAACGTCGCAGAACCAGTCGATATGCGCCTGCGTCTCGAGGACCGTCCGCTCCGCCAGCTTGTAGGTGAGACGGTCGCTGCAACCGTAGAGCCGGGCCCGCAACGAACCCGGTCGTGCCTTGCCGCGGTCGTAGACCATGGTATCCAGGGTGGTGATATACATGTCGAAGAGCAGCGGCTTGCGCGTAAAGAGCCGGATCAAGGGCAGGATGATTTGCCCGTAAAAACCAACGAGGACCAGGTCGCAGTGGCGCGCCAGTCGTATCGCCCGCCAGACCAAGCGCGGATAGTGCCTGAACGAGCGGTTCGGAGGGAAACAGCCAACCACCTCGTAACCCTGTCCGAGCAGAGCATTATAAACGATATGCGTGCGCGAGTAGGAGAGTTCCCGCCCCGCCACAAAGAGGATGCGCGGTCTCACGCCTTCTCACCTGGCTGATCGGTGTGTTGTTCTGCCGTCAGTTCGAGGCGGCGGACGCGATAGAGGGCGCTCTCGATCAGGCGACGGTTGAAGCCGATCAGGTCCGCTACCAGGCCGATGATGAAGACCTGGAAGCCGATCATCAGCAAAACCGCGGCGAGGATCAACGACTGGATGTGGCCGGCGCCGCCGGTGGTGATATAAAGATAGAGAAAACGCAGGCCGATGAGAAAGCCGATTCCGAAAATGGCACCGCCAATGTAGGAGAACATCTTGAGCGGCTCATACATGGTGTAGATGCGCGTGATGGTGGCGATCGAACGTTTGATATAGTTCCAGTTGCCCTTGAATAGGCGCGAGTCACGCAGCTTGGAGTTGGTGCGCACCGGTACATGGCTGACCGCGAGGTTCTTTTTGCCGGCCTGGATGAGGGTCTCAAGGGTGTAGGTAAAACGCGAGAGGACATTCATCTGCAGGGCCGCTTCGCGCGAGAGGGCGCGGAATCCGCTAGTGGCATCCGGAATCTCGGTGGCCGAGACCTGGCGCACGACCCAGCTGCCGAGATTTTGCAGCCGCTTCTTCATCCAGGAAAAATGCACGATGTCGTCGGTCTGGCGGTCGCCGACCACCAGTTCGGCCTGGCCATTGAGGATCGGCTGCACCAGTTGGACGATGTCCGCGCCGTTATACTGGTTATCGGCATCGGTGTTGACGATGATGTCGGCGCCGAGGCGCAACGCCGCATCCAGCCCGGCCATAAAGCCATTGGCGAGCCCCTTGTTCTTGGTCACGCGGACAATATGATGAACGCCGCAACGGCGCGCCACTTCCGCGGTGCCGTCGCTGCTGCCATCGTCGATGATCAGAATCTCGATCTTGTCGATCCCGGCAATCGTGCGCGGCAGTTCAGCCAGGGTGACCGGCAGGGTCTCGGCCTCGTTGAAACAGGGAATTTGAATGATCAGCTTCACGGGTTAGTTGATGATCTCCTCGATGTTGTAATCCTTGATCTCCTTGGCGTGGGTAAAGATGATCATTTCAGCGAGCAGTCCGATTGAAATCATCTGGATGCCGATGATGAAGAGGATCGATCCCAACAGCAGCATCGGCTTGCCGGCAATTCCGCCGAAGCCGAGAATACGGTAGATGAAAAGATAGAGATTGATGGCCGCGCCGGTCAGGGTGAAAAGGGCGCCGATAAAGCCGAGGAAATGCAGCGGTTTTTTCGAATACTTGCTGAGGAAAAGGACACTCACCAGATCGAGGGTACGGCGCAGATAATTCTTTGGATAGAGCGACTGGGCGAAGTGGCCCGGCAGCTGCTCGACCCGGCCTTCCGCGATGCGGTAGCCCTGGCGCTGCGCCAGCACCGGCAGGAAGGCGTTGAGGGTGCCATAGTAGGGGACATGATCGAGCACCTCGCGTCGCAGGGCGAGGACGCCGCTGTTGACATCGTGGAGATGCAGTTTGGTCATGCGGTTGGTCAGGGCATTGAAGGCGCGCGAGACGATCCGGTTGAGCCCCGAGTCGCGCCGGGGATGGCGGACGCCGATCACCACGTCCTCCCCGGCCTCGATCAGGCTGAGCAGATCGAGCGCGTCGGCGGGCTTGATGCGCACCCGGCAGGTGAAATAGAGCAGCACCGCCCCGGTGGCGATTTGCACCCCGGCGTCCAGGGCCGAAGCCTCACCAAAGGAGGAGCGCAACCGCGCCACCTTGACCTGCGGGTTGGCGCGGCTGATCCGGAGCAGCTCGGTCCAGGTGCCGTCGGTGCTGCCGTCATCGACGTAGATCAGCTCGTGCGGCTGCGGCCGGCCGGTCAGAGCGGCAAGGATTTCCTCATGCAGTCCGGCGATCTCATCGCGGTTGTTGTGGGTCAGAACGATGACCGAAAAAAGCGCCGGCCCGGTGCCCTGCGGACGCTGCCCGCTCGCTGCGCTCTCGATCCGGTTCTGTCCACTTGCTGGCATGGTCATTGAAGGCCTATCCTGATAAGAGTTTGGCACTGAAAAGTACGGCTTATTGCCCGATTTGCAGAAAAGTTTTGCGCGTTCCGGTGTTGACAATCAGCTTGCCGATCAGCCCGAAAAAAAGGAATTGCGCTGCGGCCGTCCAGAAGACCACCGTCAGGGTGAGCAGGATGTTCATCTCCGCCAGCGCAGAACCGCGCACCAGCACCGCGTAGAGCAGAGACACCAGGCTGACGATGCCGCAAACGACAAAGAAGAACATCAAGGCCGAAAAGAAGACCAGAGGATTGACCAGGTACTTCATCAGCAGGCGGATGCTGGTCAGATCCATCACCACCCGGAAGGTGCGGCTGAGATTGTACTTCGAGGTGCCGAAGCGGCGCGGATGGTGGCGCACCGGCAGCTCGGTAATCTCCGCCCCCTCGATGCGCATCAGGGCCGGAATGAAGCGGTGCAGCTCGCCGTAGAGCGCGATGCGGCGCAGCATCTCGCCACGGAAGGCCTTGAGCGAGCAGCCGGTGTCGTGCAGCCGGACATCGGTGAGCGAACAGATCAGCTTGTTGGCAATTTTTGAGGGCACCTTGCGCAGGACGAGCTTGTCCTTGCGGTGCTTGCGCCAGCCGCTTACCACATCATAGCCCTCGTCCATCTTTTCGAGCAGGCTGGGGATATCGAGCGGATCGTTCTGGAGGTCGCCATCCATGGCAACGACGATTTCGCCGCGCGTGGCGGCAAAGCCGGCGGCCATGGCCGCGGACTGGCCAAAATTGGCTCGGAAAAGAATGACCCGCAGCTGCGGATGCCCGGCGGCCAGGCGGCGTAGGATCTCGCGCGTGCCATCGCGGCTTCCGTCATCGACCAGGATCACCTCCCAGGGCTTGCCGATCCCCGCCATCACCGGCTCGATCGCCTGCCAGAGCCGCTCGACACTCTCGACCTCGTTGTAGATCGGCACGACGAGAGAGAGATAGGGCGTCTCGGTTTGATCCGGTTGCTTATAGGCGTTCATAGCACTTTCTCAGTCGATTGCAGAGATACCACAGGCCCCAAAAGAGGAACATCACCAAGAGTTCGATGCTGATCGTATGCAGATTATGGATGTTGAACAAGCTCGGTAAAAAGGAGGACGCCTCGCCGCTACGGTGCACATCGGAGAAAATTTGCATCGGCGAGATCAGATAACCGCTCCAGAAAGGCCAGAACAGCGGTGCGCCGAAGGGCGCGGTCGTGTCTTTGGCGAGGAGATCCAGGCCGAGATGGAGCACGCCCGCGGCGATCAGGAGGGGAGCGTAGCGTCCCTTCTCCCTGAGTATCCGGCTGCCGCACCATCCAGCGGCCGCAACGAAAATCAGGGAATGGGTGGCCTGATGGTGCCAGGTGTTGGCATTGCCTGCCAGGAGCAACCCTAAGGCCAGATCAATATCCGGCAGCAGGGCGAACACCATCACCGCCGTCGCCAGGAGCGTTTGGTGTCGCCAGGAACGCCCGCCGGCCTGAAAGAGCAAGACACCGGCGGCCATATGTCCGATCGGGGTCGGCATCCTTTTCCCTTCTCCCTCCACCCCACACCTGTTTCTCGGGCCCACCCGGCTGGTGCCACTCCGGCACCCTCTCGGTCCCACCCGGCTTCTCGCTCCCCTATAGCGCGGCCGTCGCGCACCGGCAGCGCTCATTCACTACAAGGTAGCGTCAAGAAGCAGCAATTGCCGAAACAAATGAACCGGCCGGGCCGGATAAAAAAAATGCCCTGTGCGACCCGAGAAAGGATGACCAGGGCCAACAGGTGCCATTCCGCGGGTTTGATCCTGCAAAAATATAGGTAAATAATTAATTATTTACAAATCCATTTTTAGCGGATCCGCGGGACACGGTACGCACCAGTCCGGAACAGGGCGCAAGGACTGCAGAAAATTCGCTTGCTTCTTGCTTTAAGTAGGCCGTTCGGGGCCCTTCCGTCAAGGAACAGCTGGGGGTTTTCCGCAACTATCCAGGAAGCCGCTTTTTCGAGGGAGAGATCACCGAATACTCCTTCGTCTCCCTTCCCGGACAGGCAGAAACCATCACCTTCACCTCCGCGTCGACCTTGCTCATGACGGAGAAGAGGTGCGGCCGGCAGGCGATACCGGCCACGCTTCGTATCAGTTCCCTCGGATCAGCCTGACCAGAAACACATCATTTTCGCGAAGTTCTACTTCCGTGACAAAAGGAGTGCCGGCCTTCACTTCGACCAGCTCGTTCGCCACCGGCGCGCCATCGCTTAGTCGCTTGATCTGCTCCACCTGTTTCGGCGTGAGCTGGGCGGGCTTGCCCATAGCCAGATAAATGGCATAGGCATCATTGACGCGATAGCCCACCTGGGAGATTTCCAGCCTGTAGAGGCCGGCGGCAATCCCCGCGACCGAAATCTTGACCTTGCCCTTGGCTTTGGCCGGGAGATCACGGATGTAGTACTCCTGGTTGTTCACCGTATCACCGGGATGGGTGTTGGTGAAATCCCAGAGCAGCACCTGGACATTGCCTGTTTCATCCTTACAGGCCCAGGAGCACGAATCGGTGTTGACCAGCTCCAGATTTCCGAGCTGATTGAGGAACCTAAAGGCGAAAAAAGCCGGCTTGCTGATGCCCTGGTAATTGAGCAAGCCGAAGCCGCCGTGGAAGGGAGTGAAACGGGGCCCAGCTTCCTCAAAGATATCCGTAAAGACCCAATACGACATCGAGTTCGCCGCATCGCCCACCTGCTTGAGTTTTTCCAGCACATACGCCGCTTCGTGATAGCTGTCATGGATGGGATCGGCCGGGGTGTAGGAAGCGCTCCATTCCGTATAATGCAACTCCAGATGGGGCATGGCCGAGGCGGCGATCTCCCGGCGTGAGCGGAGCACATCCCCGCTGACGCTCAGGGGATTTTTATCGAGAACCGTCCCGGCATTCCCGAATTCATCGAGGTACCCTTGCTTGACCCCATACGCGTGCGTGCTGATAAAATCCAGTGTCAGCTGATTCTTGGCGCAAAAATCGATCATCTCCGGCACCCAGGCCGCGCCGGCCGTGGCGGGACCCCCCACGCGATAGGCTGCATCCACGCTCTTGATGGCCTGGACGGTGTGCCGGTATAACCGGAAATACTCCGCCTGGGTTCCGGTCCAAAAGGCATTGAGGTTGGGCTCGTTCCAAACCTCGAAATACCAGCTCCGCACTTCATCCGCGCCATAGCGTTCGGTGAAATGGAGGACGAGACGGCGGATCAGCTCCTCCCATCGCTGAAAATCCCGGGGAGGCGTGACGTTGCCGTGCCACCAAAAAAGGGTCTGCTTGCCGCTCGCCAGGGCCTCCGGCATGAATCCCAGTTCGACAAAAGGCTTCATGCCGATGCTGAGTATATAATCGTAGAGAAGGTCGATGTACTGAAAGTTGTACTCCGGATTGCCCCGGCGGTCCTCGCGGTACACACCCATATCGTCCGTCAACAGGCCGTGCATACGGATATACCGGAAGCCGCATTCTCGCTTTACGTAGGCCAGCTGCTGCTGCCAGTCGGCCCGCAGTCCTTCATTGGCCCGCCCGGCGCCGATGCATTCCCGGAACATGGGATTGAAGCGGCCCTTCACCGCGTTAAAATCAAGTGCGATCACCCGCTCCGGCACAGCGGCCCGTATGGAGGTCTTGCGCTCGGCTGCGCTCGGCTGCAACAACAGGCCGAAGATGAGAAGGATCAGCAAGCGGCTTTTCATGGGTACTCCTTTTCCTGGCAGATTTATCATGCAAAGGCTATCTCATCGATCACTTTATGGAATTCGGCGATCCCGGGGCAGCAACCTGCCGCAGAAGCCGGGTCCGTTAAGAGGGACCGTTTGTACGCCGCGCGTAAGGCGGTCAGCCTCTACACCGGATCCTATCCCATCCAGAATCCTTTGCGATGCGATACGCCAAGCACCTTCCTGCAGTCGGGGCAAAAATAGATATATCTTTTGCCGAAGAAGCTTTCCAGTTCCCGGCACCATATTTTAAGGAGTTCTTTACCACAATGGGGGCAAATGGGGAACACATCCTCTCTCTCTTCGACGGGGAGCATGGCTGGATCCTCCTTGATTTAGGCGTACAGGCTTTATTTCTTGCGGGATGGGTCGGGGTTTTGCGATCGACCCGTCCCGGACGGTAAGGCCACTTCAGGCGGCGCGTTCAAGCCTTGGCATGGCTTCTTACAAACTCGCAAATCTCTGCCATCGCTTGCCTGGCTTCGGGAAACAGCGGGGAGAGCAGCGGAAAAGCATGGACCATCCGCGGCCATTGGGTCAGGGTTACCTCCACCCCCTGGGCCTGGGCTTTCTGAGCCACATGGACACAATCATCCAGATGAATTTCATGCGTCCCGACACAAATAAGCAGCGGGGGAAGCCCCGCATAGTCGCCAAACAAGGGGGAGAGGAGCGGCAGGGTAGGATCGTTTTCACCAATATAGAGCTGAGTCCATAAATCCCATGACCCCATAGGCGCTATATCATTATGTGCATTATACTTGAAAGAGTCCGCCAGGCATCTGAGGTCGGTGACAGGCGAGATGGCAAACGCCGCTTTCGGCAAGCCTATCCCCCGCTCCTTTAATGCCAGGAGGAGAGAAAGCGTCAGTGTGCCGCCAGCGGATTCGCCGCCGACCAGGATATCCTGAGGCTGGTATCCTTCCTTCAAAAGCCACTGATAAGCGGCAACACAGTCGTCGAGCGCGGCCGGGAAAGGATGCTCCGGTGCGAGCCGGTAATCAAAGACCAAAGAGTTTAATTGAGATCCCGATGCGAATTTGGCGACATGCATCCGGTGTGTTTGGCATGAACCGGAAATAAATCCGCCGCCATGCAGATACAGGAGCACCTTCCCCGCAGCAGGATGCTCAGGAAGGATCCATTCAGCGGTCATGGTGTTGATGTTTTCCTTTTTGGCAGTGACATCTTTCGGCAGCTTCAGCTTGGCCGTCGAACGGTCCACTTCATCCCGGAATTTTGCCACTGAAAAATTGGAGTCAACCACTTCGGGTTTCAATTTCAGCTTCAACAAATGCCTGTTTTTAATAAGCCAGATAAAGAGTCTGCTGCGAATGCTTTGCATGGATGCTCTTCCTTTCATACCGGTGTCCTGATCTGATGAATCCCTGCCCTCTTTCTCCTTCCTCTGCCTGGACGGTCAGCCGCTACGACGGAAACCATCGACCCGGGGTTCGGTTATCGGTCCATCCTGCCCTGGTTAATATAGGGGATTGCCAGGTTGCGGTCAAGCACTTTGTGGCAAGACCGATGCCGGTCAGGATTGACCGGCGATTTGACATTGCGGCGAGAGCGTCGATGATCTCATGAAATAAAAGATAGATCAAGGCCGTTATCGTTTGAAACTGCCCCGTGATTCCATCCTTTGCATGTTTTCCGGGAAGGAGTAAAATCGATGCGAGGTCATGCTCTTAACCATCTGTGGATAGTCCTGGCAGCGGGCTGTCTTTTCTGGATGACCCGTGGTTATACGGCAACCTATACTGTGCTCAATACCCTGGATGCCGGCGCCGGCTCGCTGCGTCAAGCCATGCTGGATGCCAACAGCCATTCCGGCCCCGACACCATTGTTTTCAATATTCCCAAGACCGGATGGCTGTTCAACGGTTCCTGCTGGTTCGTTGAACCGGATACACCTCTTCCCCAGATCACCGATGATGGCACGGTGATAGACGGTGACAGCCAGGCCCGGCATCAGGGGGACACCAACAGCGACGGACCCGAAGTGGTGGTCAGTGGATATCATGGCCAATCGTCGGGATGGCGCTGGTCGGGTCTTATCATTTTGTCGGCGAATAATCTGATCAAAGGATTGAGTATCAGCTCCTGGACACAGAATGCCCTCTGGATCAGCGGTGCGGCTGCTCATCACAACCGCATCGTCGGCAATTACATCGGCCTCAATTTCAGCGGACTGGATACCCTCTCCTCACCCAATACGACGGGCATCTATGTGGACAATCAGGCGCGATACAATGTGATCGGCGGTTCCACAGCCGAAGAGCGGAATGTCGTTTCCGGCAACCGTTTCGCGGGCATCTACTTTTTTCAGGCGGATAGCAACCGCGTGACCGGCAACTATATCGGCACCGATCGCACCGGTTTGGGAGCGCTCGGCAATCGCGATTGCGGCATCGATCTCTGGGGAAGCAAGGGGAACACCATCGGCGGGCCGGCACCGGGTGAAGGGAATCTCATTTCTGGAAACCTCAATTACGGGATCGCGATCTATACCGCCTCGTCGAGCGGGAACTGGATCACTGGGAACCGGATAGGCACCAATTACACGGGGAGCTGGGGGCTGGCGGATCAGCGGGTGGGCATTTATATCGAAGCCGGCTCGAAGAATCGTATTGGACCGGACAATCTCATCAAGCACCACCGGTTCGCCGGAGTCTTTGTTCTTGGCGCACAAGCCCTCGGCAATACGATCACGCGCAATACGATTTCGGATAACGCGGGAAAGGGTATTTATCTGGCGGACGGGGCCAACAACAATCAGGCGCCACCGCTTACCAGCCTCACCCCGGATGGGGCGCAGGGAACAACACTCCCTAACGCCGTGGTTGAGATTTTTTCGGATCCGGCCGATGAAGGTCTGACCTTTGAGGGCTCAACCCTCGCCGGCCCCGACGGCGCTTTTTCCTGGACGGGCCGCTGCACCGGTCCCCACGTCACCGCCACCGCCACCGATGCGCAGGGAAGCACCTCCCCATTCAGTCAGCCGGTTAATATCACCAAAGTTGCCGATAACCGGCAAGTCCAGCCATCAGCCTTTTGGCTGGAGCAGAATTATCCCAATCCGTTCAATGCGGCAACCACCCTTCGTTTTACTCTCGCCGATCGTTTGCCCGTGACCCTTCAAGTGCTCGATCTGCAAGGACGGGTGGTGGCTTCACTGGTGCGACAAACCATGACTGCCGGTAATCACGCTCTCGTTTTCGATGCTACCGAACTCGCAACCGGCGTTTATCTCTGCCGCCTGCAGGCCGGAACACTATCGACAACACGTCGGATGATCCTGGTAAAATAGCCGGAGCGGAGAAAGAACCTGGCCGTAACCCGTCAGCCGGGGCAGCCATTCCAGAGCAGTTCCGGTCACTGCCGTCGGGTCCGGTTGCGAAGTACCGGATATTGCAGGGCTGCAGGATAGCCCTCAAGCTGCCAATCCGGCCCCTTTCTGCGCCTCATTGACGATGCCGCGCAACATGCCAGTAAATACCAGTTGGCGCACGGGGTACAGCGCAAACCAATAGAGGCGGCCGAAACATCCTATCGGGTCGAAGACGGCCGTTTGCTGGATCATGGTCTCAAAGCCCTATGCAAGGACCTCGAATTCAAGCCAGGCGCGTCCCGGCAGCCATTTTTCTTCGGCCAGGCGCAGGCGGCGATCGGGTTCCAGGGCCTCAACCCGCCAGAAATCGACGGCATCGCCAACGTGAAGTATCCGTGGATGCGGCCGTCCTCGGCGCATGCCGATCCCGCCCACCAGCAAATCCATAAATCCCGGCGATCGCCACAGCCAATTCCAGACGTACCATCCGCGATCGCCACCAACACAGCCCGTCCAAAGTTGCGCGCCGCCAGCCGATCGGTCTCGACGAAGGAGCCGTATGAACCCATCGAGTGCACGAGGTAAAAGGCCGACTCTACCCCTTGCAACGCGCGATCAAGTATTGCGCGATCGAGGAGGTCACCGGCGACTACCTCGGTGGCGGAACTGGGCGCACGCCTTACTGCTTGCGGCCGACTCCATCAAGGCATTATTAACGCCGTGATGGCTGCAATTTGAGGGCGCCCGGAGTCACTACCGCAAGATTTTCTCCATCTTCTTTCCTTGAGCGAGCTCGTCAATCAGCTTGTCCAGGTAGCGAATTTTTTGCATCAGCGGATCTGCAATTTCCTCCACACGAACGCCGCAGACGACACCCTTGATGAGCGCACAGTTCGGATGAAGGGCCGGGGCTTGAGTAAAAAAGGTTGCGAGGTCATTTTCCCGTTCGATTTGCCACTGCAATCCGGCCTGGTCGTAACCCGTCAGCCAGCAAATAATCTGGTCCACCTCTGCTTTCGTGCGATTTTTACGCTCCGCTTTTGCGATGTACAGAGTATACACCCTCGCAAATTTCATTGCAAAAACCTGATGCGTAGACATGGTGGTTTCTCCCGTAAGTTGGGTCCATTTCAAGCTGCCCGGTTGAACAGGTCCATGCCTCGCAAAACGAGAGGCTTGTTCGCGTCAGCCATAAACAACCTTTCCTTCCTCGCTGAAAACGGATGCCATACCACTTTGCGGTAGAACGGCAGCCGGATGGGATAGGCTTCCATCCATCTTTGGTGCACCAGTGTGTCAGCGATAAAATCGGGCATGGCATGGAGAGGACGTCTGAGTCGCGAAAACGATCCGCTCATGCTGGGTTCCTCTACAGGTCAGAAAACCATTTTCCATGTAAAACATAGATTTACGCCGATTTCTTCCCCCACGCGGGTCCTGACGGACAATAATCAGGGTGAGGGATAATCGTGGGTTGGCACCGGCCGGGTGTGTACACGAGTTCGCGGACGAGCGCGCGGCGCGTGGGCGCGAGAGCGAGCGGCCGGGAGGGACCGCGGGTGAGCAGCCAGGCAAGCGCGAGAACGAGCGGCGGGTGGGCGGCCGGGCCAGGTGGCCGGCCGCCGGGCACGAGTCTTCTTCGGTCAGAGCACCGACAGGGCAAAGGTGACAAATGCGAGCACCAGCGCTGCAATGGCTATCGCCAGAGACCTGGTCTCGACTGAGAGCAGCGCACGCTGGCTGCGCTCATCGAGAATCTGCCCCGCAAGGATAAAATTGCGATGATCCGGCGGAAACTGGAGCTGAAAATCGAAGAGCTCCGCATCGTCCTTCTTGGCTAATTGTTCATACGTATAATCCATACGCGTTCCTGCCTTCTGCGACGGACAGCCCCCCATGGAGGCTATTCGGCAAAATCAAATCCGATCGGAACCGAGGGCGGCGTCGCATCGATGACGCTGCCCTCGCTCTTTTTCACCAGGACCAGATACATCGAGGTCTTGCTGGTCCCTTCATTGCCGCCCAGTACCACCTCACCGGCGGGAAAGGTACGGCTGTAAAGATGGAGCGGTGAATCGTCGGTGGTGATGATCTCCGCCCCGGTGTCGCTCCATCCGTCCAACCAGGCGGGGCGCGTGCTTACGCCGTTGTCGTAAGCGACCAACACGGTCGCCGCCAAATTGGTCCGGAATGAAAGCCAGTGGGCATCGCTGCGCTCCTTGTCATCGTTCTCGGTCATGATCCAGGTGAAGCCATGGCAGATTGCAGGGACCGAGACGAGCTTCAGGTCGCGGTCGGTGTAATAGGCGCTGCTAACACCGAGCTGCGCCAGCCGGTACGTCGCCGGGCTGAGCTCGGTGAGCTGAAGGGTCGCTTCAAAGCGATAACTCAAGCTTTGGCTTACTATGGTGTTTGGAAGCCGGGCAAGGTCCTTGACCCCCGAGACTGCCAGGGTGTAGGCCGTCCCGGCGCTGTGGGCTGCGGTGGTCAGGGTGACCTGGGTGCCGTCGGCGGAAAGCAGAGCGGCGAGGACTGCCACCGCCGGGCTGACGGTATAGTTGGTGACGGACTGGGCCGAGGCGCTCTCGACCTTTTCATCGAAGGCGATTGTAAGCTGGGTCGCCGAGACGACCGTCACTGTGGTGACCCGGGGCGCCTGGGTGTCGCCGGTGGTGGAGATCGTCAACTCAGCGGCTTTGCTCTTGTTGCCGGCGTCATCGAGGCTGCAGACCGTATAACGGTACGAGGTGGATTCCTCCAACCCTTGATCGGTGAAGGTCGCCGCGGTCACGGTGGTCAACTGCGCTCCATCGCGGAAGATCACGTAGCCGCTGGCGCTGTCGCCATCGGAGGCGGCCGAAGGGGCGCTCCAGGACAGGGTGATGCTGTGCATCGTCCGGTTGCTGCCCAGGAGCCCGCTGGGGGGATTGGGCGGAATGTCATCCGCGCGCAAGCCCGCGCCGATATGGAGCGCCCAGTCGCCGCTGAAGGGCGGTGTGAGGGTCTGCTTTCCGCCTCCGGTCACGGTGCCGGCGGATTGGCTGACCCCGGCGCGGGGATCGAGCCATTCGACCGGCAAGGTTCCGCTCACCTTGGTCAGGTCGATGGTAACCGGTCCGCCATTACGGTTGTAGGCGAGATACTCGACTCCCGGCTTGGCGAGCAGCTGGCCCGCGCTGGTCCACTCGGGATGGGGCTCCATTTCGGCAATGGGGAGGCGATCCATGAGCTTGTTGAGAAACTCGACCCAGCGCTGCTCCTCGGGCAGTGCCGCCGGATCGTAGCCCCCCTTGTCCGGGGCATAGGTTGTGAAGAAACCATTGGTATAGTATCCGCCTGTGGTGACGATCTCCCATAGACCAAAGCGGCTGGCGGCATTATCCTGGTCGGGATACATGTAGCCGAGTTCGGCGTTGACCACCGGCTTGTTGTAGACCCGGTCGCGCTGGATGTCGCGTGCGTGATAGGGAGTCTGCTGCATCACCACATCCATCCAACTGCTCGCACCGAACTCGGCACTGCTGGTGCGGCCGGTCGGATGGAGGGTGATAGGATGGTCATAGGGATCATACTTTTTCACCAGTGCCCCCCAGTCCGCGAACTCGCTGGTGGGACGGCTGTAATCCGTGGGGATCTCATTGTACTCGCCGCAAAGCACCCAGATGACATTTTTGGCAGCAAACCGGGCGACCAGGTAGCGGAGGTATTTCTCCCACTGATCCGACGAGAAATTGACATACTCTTGCGCCCAGGAGAAGAGGATGACCGGAACGATCCCCTTGCTCAGGGCATAGTCGATGCGTTTGTCGATCCAGTGAAAATAGCCGGGATTGAGCTGGTCGTAATCCTTGACTTCGCCCTCTTCGGCAAAGCAGGTTCCGCCCTCGTTCTTCCAGAACCCAAGGCCGTTGATATAGCTGTTTACGATCGACTGCATGGCGGTGTAACCCTGGGCACTACGGAGGTCGATGATCTCCTTCCAGCGGCCGTCATAGGGCAGCAGCGAGGTGAAACCGCGCCAGCTGGTGTCGCCCTTCCAGAGCCAGGCGGTTCCATCGTCATACATGAAGGTATAGGGCCGCGAAGGATTGGTGCGGATGAAACCGTGTGACATCGAGGAGACACAGGTGAAGGTGCCGCTGCGGCTGAGGGCGGGCGAGGAGCCGCTTATCTGATAGCTCCAGGAGCCCGTCTCGGTCGGGGCCATGCGTACCTTCCAGATATCCTCTCCATCCCAAAAGCCCTCGATCTCGATGGTCTTGCTCGGCCCCTTGAAAATGCCTTTGAGGCGGACATCGCGATAGGGCCGGGTGCCGCCGATGCCGGGGGCTTTGATGGTCACTTCGAAGGGCTCATAGCGGCCGACCTCTGTGAGCTGCTCGCCGCGGGTGGTGAAGGTGGCGTTGAAGGGCGCCGTCAGGGCCAGACCGGCCTTGTCCCTCGCGGTCGCGGCCACCTTGACGGTATAGGTGGTATTAGCCTGCATCAGAGCGCTGTGCTCCCAGGCCAGAGCCGAACCGATCCACCGGAACGAGCCGGCAACAGCCGGCGTAATGCTGAAGGCAGTCTGGGTCGCGCTTTCGTCCATCGGCTCGCTGAAATAGACCAGGATGTCCGCATCGGGGGCGACGGCACCGCTGCCGGAGGCGGGCTCAATCCCCTTCACCATCGGCGGCGTCTCGTCTATGTAACGGTAAAACTTAAAATCGGTATAGGTCAGCCCGTTCGGGGAGGCATACCCGCCGCTGCGGCTGTTAAGCCCGGAGCCGAGACGCAGGACGTGGTCCGGCGGAGCGTATTCAACCCCGAAACTGGAATAGTCCCAATCCTTGATCTGGACTCCGTCGAGGTACCAGGTCATATGGCCGCTGCCCCAGACCAGGCGGTGTTGGTAGACATGCGCCTTCTCCCATTCGAAGGGGCCGACCGGCGGATCCTCGAAGGCATGCGGATCATCCTCATACCCGCCGTTGAAGGCGGCGACGTTGAGACGCAGTTTCATCCGCTTCCACTTGAAGAGATCGCCCGCGGTGTAGCCATAGATATGCATGACGGTCTTGTAGGGATTATGCCACTGGACCGAGCCGTACCAGCTGTTGTCGTCATCCCGATCGTACATGCCGAAGAGGGTATAATGGACGTTGTCAGAACCCGGGACGGCCTTGCCGTCGCGGTCGTACCCGACGTTGGGAAAGACCTCGTTGGAGGCGAAGATGCCCTTTACCTTGAACTGCACCTCGCCGGCGGCGCAGGTCGGGATCTTGTATTCGATATAATCGAATGCGGTCTGGGTGATCCATCCCGCCGCGGTAAGCTTGCCGCCGCGCTGGGACCCCTTGGTCGCGCCGGCCAGGGGATCATCGATTTCGAGAACCATGGAGACGGGCTGGGCGGCCGCCGCCGTGATCCCGATCAGCCCATAGAGAATTAGAATACCATGCCTGATGCTGCGTAACGCCATGTCGATACCTCCCGTTCCATGCCGGAGTGCCGGTTCATTGAATTCGTCCTTTCCACTTCCCCGGCGACTCTCCCTGCAAAGAACGGGCCAGTTTTTGGCACATTGATTTAATGGAGGTTATCGCCTCCAGAGTTCGGCCCGGTTACAATAATGAAAACGGGCAATTGCATTTTTGAGCCACCTGGTGCAACGGATTGCGCGCTCTTCATGTCATGCAGTCGGATTCCTGTTCACAGCCACACCTTTCCCAGCCTGCAAAGACCTTTGCAGCTTTCCGCGAACAGCGGGTTCGGCCCGTATAGATTGAACAGCTATCCTTATGGTTCTCTTCCTTTTGCGGGATGATCTTCTCTCCTTCTCCGGAGCATAACATGCGTAATCTCTCAATGTTGCTGATCCTCCTCCTTGCGGGAACTGCGCTGACGCAAACCATCCCGCAGCACAAGCGCCTGCTCTACTCGGACAGCCTCACCAGCGGCACGTCCACCCGGATGGGCCTGCTGACCAACAAGGGGGGTGAGTTCTTACCCGGCCGCGGCTGGAAGGCTTCGACGCAAAACAGCCAGTTGATCATCACTTTACCGGCCAGTCTGCCATCCGAAGGGACCTTTGTCATCAACGTCACCAACTTCGACCCGGTCACGCAGAACGTCGATGCCAAGCAGAACATCCTCAGCATGGCCTCGCACCTGGAAATGTATTTATCGCCGCAATACGACACGGGTTCGTGGTGGCTCTACCGCACCGGCACCGGCTATTCCGACGGTCCGGGCATGGCGGGGTTCCGCATCGATTACGCCAGCCGGGGGGTGGACACCCGCAGCGACGGCCGGGCGATGCAGAGCGCAACCTGGAGCTACAAGCGAACCTATGAATTCAAAGTGGTTTGGCAAGCCAGCTGGATCAGTTTTTACGTCGACGGCAACCTGATCATGGATCCCAAGATCAGCGGCACGGGCTGGTCCGGCCAGAATCAGTTTTTCCGCTACATTTTTATCGGCCGCGACAGCAAAGGCTATCCCGGCCAGCCGGGGCCAATCTGGTTCAATGCGCGCGTCTACGTGCCGGGTCCCGCCCTGGCGGTGAGCAAACTCTCGGGCGACAGCCAGAGCGCCTACACCGGGGCCGCTCTCGCCGCGCCCTTGGTGGTCAAGGTCGCTGATCTTGACGGCAATGCCCAGGCAGGCATCCCCGTCACTTTTTCCTTCATCCAGGGCGTTGGGCAGATCGTTGAGCCGCAGCCGGTGCAGAGCGACGCCTCCGGCCTCGCTGTTGTCCATGTCCGTCTGGGATCAGCGGCCGGAAGTTATGCCCTGCAGGCGGCCGTGGAGGGAGCGGCGCAATCGCCCGTCGCCTTTACGGCCACCGCGACGCTGCCGACCATCGGATTGCGCAAGGTGAACGGGGACCATCAAAGCGGTAATGCCGGAAGCCTGCTTTCCACCAGTCTGATCGTCGAAGCGGTCAACAAGGAGGGATCCCCTGTCGCCAACGAGCCGGTGGTCTTGCAGACGCTTGACGGCGGGGCTGTGAACGGTCAGGGGTCCATAACCCTGACTACGAACACGGCCGGCAGAATCAGTGCCAACTGGACCCTGGGGCCGACTGTCGGGATCCAGCGGCTGCGCGCCATCCATGGAGATTCGCTGGTCGAGTTCACCGCCAACGCCACCGCATCATTCAACCGCAGCCTGCGGCTCGTCAGCGGCGGTGGGCAAAATGGAACCCCCGGACAGCGCCTCCCCGCCCCCATCATCGTCCAGGTCCGCGATGAATTCAATAATCCGGTTGCCGGTCAAAGCATCCTCTTCTCCGTCACGGCCGGCAATGGCCTCCTCGAAGGACAATCCTCGCGCAGCCTCCTGACCGATGCGGAGGGCAAGGCAATGGCTCAGTGGAGCATGGGACCCTATCACGGCGTCGCGCAGCAGCTCCAGATCTTCGGCATGGTCAACGGTCTGCCCATGACGGGCTCTCCCCTCATCGTGGAGGCCGGGCTCGGTGCCGCGCCGGACAGCGCACACTCATCCCTCAGTGCCACAACCCCCGTCCTAGCCAACGGCAGTGAAGTCTCGAACATTACCGTCACCCTGCGAGACGCCGCTGGCCAGCCGCTCATCGGCTATCCCGTCCGCCTCGCAGCCAGCGGCACAGGGAACAGACTGACTGTGGCTGACTCGCTGACCGACTCAGCCGGCCAGGTCACGGCGGGACTGACCAGCACGACAGCTGGCAGCAAAAGCCTCTTTGCGCGCGTGCCGGGCGCTGAACTGCTGATGACCACCACCGTCGTATTCAATCCGCTCCCGCAGACCGCCGCGATCATCCAGATGGTCTCCGGCAACGATCAGACCGGTACAGCCGGCTCTCTCCTGCCTGAAGAACTAGTGGTCAAGGTGATGGACAACCAGGGCGGAGCGGTCATCGCCTATCCCGTCGAGTTCTCCGTCGTATCGGGAGCTGCGATGATCTCCGGGGAATCCTCGCTTACGGTTCTTACCGACGCCCAGGGGCTGGCGCGCGCAGCCCTCACCTTGGGAACGACCGCGGGCACGATCAGCGTGACCGCCCGGACGGCACCGCTGACCACCCTGGTCCCGTTCACAGCCAGGTCCATCAGCGGTGCAGCCTACCGGATGACCGCGCAGAGCGGCTTCGCCCAGAGCGGTGCACCCGGCAAAACGCTGCCCAGCCCGATTGTCGCCTCCGTATGCGACAGCTTCGGCAATCCGGTTGCCGGTTATGCCGTGCTGTTCAGAGTCGTCTCGGGTGGAGGCACTCTCGCTGGCGCGAGCGAGCAGGTGGTGATCAGCGATGCCGCGGGGAACGCCTCTGCCTTCTGGACCCTGGGCCGCTATCTCGGCGCCCTCAACCAGTTGGTGATCAGCGGCACCAATAGCGAGAGCGCCCTGGCGGGGGCTCCCCTGCTCATGGAGATGGCCCAGCCGGTACTGCCGGAAATCACCCTGAGCACGGTTTCTGCCACAACGCCGGTGATCGCCGATGGCAGTGCCTGGTCGGATATCACCGTCGAACTGCGCGATTCCGCCTCACGCCCGCTGGCGGGATACACGGTTGATATCACCGCCAGCGGCGCCCATAATTTCATCAGCCTGTCCGACTCGCTCAGTGATCGCGACGGACAGGTTCGGGCCAAGCTCCGCAGCACCACTGCCGAATTGAAAGTCGTCAACGCGCTCATCAAGGGCGCCGACTTTTCCCTGGCCGATACCGCCCAAGTGCGCTTCCAGCCCCCGGCTCTTCTCGACCAACTGCTCTATGTTTCGGGCGACGACCAGACCGGACGCATCAGCTCACCCTTGCCGCTGCCGCTGGTGGTTCGTGTCCTCGACCACAATAAGCAACCCAAGGGTGGCGTGGTTGTGGAACTGGCCATCACCACCGGCGGCGGACTGGTAAACCGCAAGGCGGCATGCAGCGTCTTTTCGGATACCGCCGGCTATTGCCAGGTCCTCTGGAGCGTGGGGCCGGTGGCCGGGCGCCACAACAATATCCTGACGGCCCGCATTCGCGGACTGGAACAGACCACCCTGACCTTCAAGGCCTCCGCTGCAGCCAGCCAACCGGCGCAGTGGGCTATTGTCAGCGGCAACCAGCAGAGCGGTGTCGTCGGCCGTCCTCTGGCTGCCCCTTTCCGCATCCAGCTGGGCGACGCCAATGGCAATCCCATCGCCGACCAGGCGGTACTCTTCAAGGTGACCGAAGGCGATGCCCATTTCTCCGGATCGCCGGAATTCGCCACCCGGAGCGATGCCGCCGGCCTCGCCTCCGCCCTGCTGTCGCTGGGGCAACAGGCGACCACCAGCGTAATCCAGGTTTATGCCGGTGATGCCCCATTGCCCCCCCTACTCTTCACGGTCACGGCGGCTCCGGACGCACCTGCGGCACTGGTCAAGGTGAGCCCCGACAGCCAGCGGGTTGCACTTCCCGGCTCGAGAGGGGTGGAGCTGACCATCCGGCTGACCGACCGCTATGGCAATCCGGTTTCTGGAGAACAGGTGAGCATCACCGCACCGGACGGCGGCCATGTGCTTTCGCAGCCCATACTGGTCACCAATGGCCGGGGCGAGGCGCTTTTTCAGGTCCGTCCGGCTGATTCTCCCGGTCTTTGTCATTTCAGCTGCCAAACCGCCGGCGGCATCGCCAGCCTCTGGTCGCTCATCGGCTATCTTCAGGAGAGCAACCGGGCACCGCTCCTCGCCGGCTACTCGCCCGCCGATACGGCGCTGACCCTGGTCGCTCCCGGGACCTCCCTGACCTTCGGATTCGACACCGTGCTGGATCCCGACGGTGATCCCCTCTTCTTCGAGTGGCGCGTCAACGACGTTACCGTGGAACACCAGCAGACCCTCACCCTGGTCGTCAATCCCACGCTCGCACCCAGTGCGGACGGGATTTTTACCGTCACCGGCAGCGTCAGCGACGGTAAGCTCGCCACCGAGGTCCGCTGGCATTTTATCCTCAATCGGACCGGGGTCGCGGAAGCCTCTTCAGGAGCGCTGCCGCAGTACATTGAACTCGGACAGAACTATCCCAATCCCTTCAATGCGTCAACGACCTTCACGCTGGCGCTTCCCGTACGGCAGTACGCTGCGCTGCGGATCTTCAGTCTCAGCGGCGAACTGGTGCAAACCCTCGTCGATGGCGAGCTGGCGGCGGGCGTATACCGTTTGGTCTGGGAAGGACGGAACCAAAAAGGAGAGGTGGTGCCTTCGGGAGTTTACTACGGGGTGATGCAAGCCGGGGGGATCAGGCAAACCAGAAAGATTGCTTTGATGCGGTAGCGGCGGAAGGCCAAAAGCAGGCGCCGCGGATCTCTGGATGGAGCCCCGCGGCGCTGAAAGAGAGCAAGGGATCAGCCGATCGGATGGTTGGCGATCCCTTTCTTTTTCATCAGCTTTTCGATCTCGACGATGGAACGCGGGGCGTTCGAGAGCACCCGACGACCGTCCGGCGTCACCAGGACGTCATCTTCGATACGGATGCCGATGGTACGGTAGGCGGCCGGCACTCCAGTCATGGCAGCGCCGATGTAGATTCCCGGCTCGATGGTGATCACCATGCCCGGCGCGAGCGGACCGTTCCCCTCGACGTCGTGCGCTTCGAGGCCAAGCTGGTGGCTGATCCCGTGCGGCAGGAATTTCGCCACCTCCTCACCCGCTTTCATCAATCCGAGTCTGATCAGACCGCTGCCGATCACCGCCGCAGCCTTTTTATTAAGATCGGCGATGGTCGCCCCCGGCCGGATCATGGCGATCGCCGAATCGTGGGCTGCCAACACCAGATTATAAATCGTTTTCTGCTCGGGTGTAAAGCGGCCGCCTACCGGAATGGTGCGGGTGACATCGGCGCAATAGCCCGCATACTCCCCGCCAACGTCCATCACCACCGTCTCCCCTGCCTCCATCCGCCGCTCGTTGGTATCATAGTGCAGGATGACCGAATTGGGCCCCGAGCCGATGATCGAGGAGAATGCAGCAGCCGCGCAACCGCCGCGCAGGAAACCATATTCGATCACCGCCTGGAGTTCGTATTCGTACAGTCCCGGCTCGCAGCTTTTTATCGCCTCGCGCAGCGCGGCATCGGTAGCGTCGATCGCCTTTTGCATCAACGCCACCTCCCCAGCCGACTTGATCAGGCGCAGCGGCATGATCAGGGAAGCAGCCGATTTGATCTGCAGGCCGGGATATTTGTCTTTCAGGACTTTCTTGCTGTCGCGGTCAAGGAAATAACCCTTGCCTGCGATGGGATCGTTGATGAAGGAGGGCGACAAGCCGGCGAGATAGAGCAGGTGCTTACCCTCAAGGATCTGGCCGAAGAGACTCTGAAACCGGCTGTCGGGGAGAGCCGCCTCGATGCCCAACTCCCCGCGGAGTTTATCGGGCCCCGGTGTGATGCCGGTGTAGGCATTGGTTCGCGAGGGTGGCGCGAAGAGGAGTTCATGGACTGTTTGCCCCTCCACCGCAAAACCGGCGGGGACGAGCAGAAGCACGACACCCGGTTCACGGCAACCGGTGAGATAGTAAAAATCTTCATCCTGATGATAGGGATAATTGACATCGCCGGCCCGGGCGACGCTGGCCGCTGCGCGCACGACCAATACCTCGCTGCTGTCCATGGCGGTCAGCAGCTGCTGCCGGCGGGCGCGGTACTCCTGCGGGTCGACACCAGCGACCGTTTGCGTGGCGGCGTTAGTACAGTACGCAAGGAGGATGAAGAATAACAACCTTGTATTTTTCATGATCCTTCTCCACTTTCTCCGTTCCGTGTTCCCACCACCCTGGCGGGAATGCCCCGGGCGATTGAAAAGGGTGGGATATCCTTGGTCACCACCGCAGCGGCCCCGATCACTGATCCTGTGCCGATGGTCACGCCATCGAGCACCATCACCCCGGCACCGAGCCAGCAGTCATCCTCGATCACCACCCCCCCCTTGCTCTCGTAGCCCTGACGCATGATCGGCACATCGAGGCGATCGAACCTGTGCTGCGCCCCGCCGATATAGCAGTTGGCCGCCAGCAGGACGTGCTTGCCGAACCGGATCCGGGTCGTCGTGCCGAGGCGGCAGTTAGCGCCAATGTTGCTGTACTCACCGATCTCGATGGTGCCGTTGCGCGTCGCCAGCACCGTGCCGCGGCCGAGGAGCACTTCATCGCCCAGGGTGATACCGCTCAGGTCGTCTCCCTGAGCGGAAAGCGAACAGTACTCCTCGATGACGCAGCGCTTGCCGATGCTGATTTTCTGGGGATGGCGCAGGGTGACATTACGGCTCCAGACCGCCCCCTTGCCCTGGTGGCGCAACAGAGTCGGCAGGGTGACCTGCCGCAGGGCATAGCCGATCATACCCGGCATCGGCAGACAGAAAAAAGAGACCATCTCGTACTTCAAAAGCCGCCACAACCGGAAGCGGCCGATGACGATTTCGGCGTACTTGTGCAACGGCGATTTGCGGCGCCGCATGACATCCTCAAATCCGCTGAAGTATTTGACCTCGCCGGCGACATCCCCGGCGCCGATCTCCCTTTCGGGCTCTCGGTCCATGGTCACCTCCTGATCGATGCGAATCCCCAAGGTCGAATAGTAGACGCCGCCAAGCAGGCCTGTCACCAGCGCTTTAACGCGCATCAGCAGGGCCACCGAGAGACCGACCGCCCCGCCAAACCCCAGACGGTCAAAGGTGAAAAAATAGGCCCATTCCGCCAAGCCGATCCCGCCGATCGAGATCGGCAGCATCATGATGACCATGATGATCGGGGTGATGATCAGGGCATCGACGAAGGAGAGCGGGCATCGGAAGGCCAGGGCGCTGACCCAGACGTTGACCACAGCGGCTAGATAAAAGAGAAAAGAGTTGACCATGGCGAAGACCAGGGCGCCGCGCTGATCCCGGATCGAAAGGATCGCTTCCTGGAATTTCCGCAGCTTGGCGAAGATCCGGCGGAGGAGGCCGACCGGGGCTTTGCTCTCCATCCAGCTCAGGTAGTGCTCATTGAGGAGGATAACCAGCAGGGCGAGGTAGCCGGCGACCGAGATCGCTATGGCCAGAGCCAGCCAGGCATCCCAGAGGGCGCGCAGGGCGATGAAGAAAGCGATCACCGCTACCAGGATCAAGGCGGTCAGGCCGGTGAAGCGCTCGATGAAGACTGAGGCGAAGGCTTTGGCATTTTCACCCGTCGCCTTGCCGAGGGCCCAGGCGCGAACGACGTCGCCGCCGACGTTAGTCGGCAGCACCGTATTGAAAAAATACCCCACCATGTAAAGCCAGAAGAGGCGCCAACCCGAGGCGTGGATACCCTGAGCGCGCAGGATGACCTGCCACTTCCAGGAGCTGAGAAAAATCAGCAGGGGAGTGAGGGCGATGGAGAGGCCGAAATAAAACCAGTCCGCCTGGCTGATCGTCTGCCCGAGCTTGCCGAGATCGACCTTGAAGAGCACCCAGGCAATCAGGGCAATGCTGATCAGCCAGCGGAAGAGTAACGAGAGTGACTTTTTTGCGGACATACGCTGCGAAGGGTTAATGTGACGGCGCGGCGCGCCGCCGGCCGGCTGGCTGCGCGACGGAGCATGCCCCCGCCGGAATGCATGGGCGACGCCTCACCCCAGGTACTCTTTGAGCACCTCGGCCGAGCGGCGCGCTTTCTCCTTCTCGCGGGCTACCTGGGGCAGCATCACCGCACGGATCCGCTCCCGGTCGCTCCAAGCCGCGTGGATACGGGCGAAAAAGCTCTCGACCGCCAGTTCCTTGAAATCGACGAGATGGGCTTCCATGCCGATGGTGCGCATGTAACCGCGATTCTTCGGGTAGGTGACGATGCCCACAGGCGGCACTCCCATCGCCGAGGAGAGAATCAGACTGTGGGTGCGCATCCCGGCGAAAAGCTGGACGCGCTGCAGCACAGCGCAGATTTCGCGGTAGGTGTAGACTTTGTTGGAGATCATGCGGACACGGTCACGGTGATGAATCCGCCCGAGCACCTGGGTGGCAATACCCATGTCCATGTGCTGGGTCTCTACGAAAAGGACATCCACGTCCAGCTCGGAGATCACGCGGTCCACGGTGGCCGCATAAAGCTCGACCAGATTGTCGCGGCCGAAGGTGCCACCCTGGCGCACAAAGGCATCCACATAACTGTTGACGTTGAAGCCGATCACCGGCCGGCCACTGCTGAAGAGGCCGGCATCGCGGCAAATCTCCTCCAGACGCGCTTCATCGACCGGCTTGGCGTTCAGAGCGCAGTCCGCCCCCTCTATCACCCGCGGATGCTGAAATCCCTGGCGCTCGAGCAGCTCGACCGACTCCTGGTCGCGCAGGATCAGGGCGCTGGTGTGGTCGAGGATGCGCTGCAACGCTACATGGCCGGCACTGGTGCGGATCGGCCCAAGACTGCAGTTGTAGAGCACAATCGGCACACCCTTATGCCAAGCGCGCGGCAAAAAATGCGACAGGGTCCAGAGATAGTTGAAAAGCGGATTATAGAGCTTGCGGTCAAAGAGAATGGCGTCGGTCACCAAAATCAGGTCCGCTTCGCGCATGGCGCGCAGCACCGGGTAGCCGAGGATCTTCATCGAGCCGTGCCAGGGGGTCATAGGCACCGGCTGAATCCTGTATTCGGCGAATTGCCGCTGCACAAACCCGGGATTGATGGTCGGAATGGTGAAGAGGACCTCCGGGTAGCGCTGCGAAATATCCTCCAAAACGCCACCAAGGATGGCAGCATCCCCGGCATTGCGGCCGGAAAAATTTCCTATGACATTGATCGTTTTCATGGCGCCTGCTGATTAGAGTGTTCAATCCAGATAGCCGTTTTCCTTGTACCACTGCGCGGTGCGGTGAATGCCTTCCTCCAACCCCACCTTCGGCTGAAAGCCGAGCTCCCGTTTCGCCTTGCTAATGTCAAAGGCACGATCCTTGACGAAAATATCGACGCGCCGGCGGAAGATCGGGGGCTGCACGCGCAGGGGGATACAGATCTTTTCGCACAACCAGCCGGCGGCATAGACCGGCCAGACCGGGGGATGTAGCCGCGGCGGGGCGACCTTGAGCGCCGCCGCGACCATCTTGGCAAAATCATTGAGCGTAAACCAGCGCTCCCCGGCGATGATATAAATCTCGCCGGCCGCAGCCGGAGTCTCGGCTGCAAGACGGAAGCCCTCGACGATATCGGTGACATAGCTGAGGTGATACAGCACATTGCCGCCGCCGAACATGATGAATTTACCCTGATGGATCATCCGGTACATCTTGAGCATCCGCATGTCGCCGGGGCCGTAGATGCCCACGGGCCGGACAATGGTGACCGGGAGACCCTTATCCCGGTGGTAGAACATCGCCACCTTTTCACCCTCCGCCTTGGTCTCCTGATAAATATCCCCGGGCTTGATCGGTGCGGTTTCGGTGGCCGGCGGTTTTTCGATGTGACCATGCACCCCGCAGGTGCTGCAGTGCAGCACCCGCCGCACCCCCATCTCCAGCGCGGCGGCCATCACATTCTCGGTGCCGGTGACGTTGACATCCCAGTAGGCCTGGTCCGGCTGATTGGCCTCGCGATATAACGCCGCAATGTGATAAACCACGTCGATGTTGCGCATCGCCTGGGCCAGGTCCGCCTTGTAAAACAGATCGCCGGTGAAAATATCGACCCCTTTGGCCTTGAGAAACGCGGTGTTGCTCGTCGGCCGAACGAACGCGCGCACCTGACAGCCCCGTTCGACAAGATGATCGACCATATAGCCGCCGGTGAATCCGGAGGCGCCGGTGACCAGAGCCCTCATCCTCCTCTCCCTCCTGCTTATTTTTTAGCGAGCACGACCGCCGCATGACCGAAGCGGTTGCGGATGCAGCCGGGCAGCAGATTGTAGAGCGGAACAAAGATGTAGTTGAAGCAAAAGGCCAGGAATCCCTTGCGTGGGGAGTGTGTGGCCCGGGTATAATCGAGAAAAATCTCTACCGTGCTGAATTCCTTGAAGAGCTCGCGCAGCTGCTTTTTGTCATAGAGCCGGGTGATCGGTGCATCCTCATGGGCGAACTCGAAATTAACCCGCCCCAGTTGGGTGAGCAGGATCTTCCAGGAATATTTGTAATAGAGGGTGATCGCCGCCTCGCCGCCGGGCTTGAGCACCCGTCTGACCTCGGCGACCGCGTTTTCGGTGCTCTCGGTTTGATGAAGCACGCCGAAAGAGGCGACGATATCAAAGGTATGGTCCGGGAAAGGAAGCTGCTCGGCGTTGCCGAGCTTCAACTCGGCCTGGAGATGGTTGTGCTCGAAATTGCCCTTGGCCAGTTCCAGGGCGCCCGAGGAAAGATCAAGGCCGGTGACCTGCATCCCCGCCTGAGCCCAGGCGATCAGCTCCCAACCGGCACCGCAGCCGATCTCGAGCATCTTGCCGCCGGGATATTTGGCCGCCTCCCGGGCGATCAGCCGGTACCGGTGTTCGTAATTCTTGCGGATGAAGGCGCCGACAGTGTCGTAAAACTCAGGCGAGCCGATCTGACGCGGATCGCCGGTCCAGAATTGGGTGGTGTTGACGTTGTCCGTCCAATAACGGCGCACTTCGTCAATCGTTTTGTCGTCGCTGCCCTTCCACAGGTAAGAGCCAATGGCATCAGACATAAAGACCTCAAATTGCGAATCGGTTAAGAATTAATTATTTACTCAATACTAGAGATGTTACACATCTTTTGCGTAATTTCAAAGGCCGAAATCGGCGCGCCGGGCGCCGGGTGGGTGCGAGAGCGCTGGCACCGGATCAGGCCGGCCGATAGCACGCCTTGAGCGTCGCAAGCTCCCGCGCCACCCGCGCCGCATCCCATCCCAGCGCCGCCGCCATGATCGCCGCCGCCTCGCCGGCCGCGGCATCGCCGGGATACTCCGCCGAACCCAGTTCGGTGCGACGCAGCACGACATCGGCCAGGGTCAGCGCCATCTCCCGCTGCACGGCATGCAGCACCTCGGCGCGCAGGACCTTTTCCTGGCCAGCGAGCGGCCGCAGCCCCGCTTCCATCTCCGCCGCCGTCCTGAGCACCTCGCCGAGGCCGGTGCCGTAATTGCGCGCCAGTTGTTCGAGTTGCCCTTCCGTCAGCCCCTGCGGCCGCTCGGCTTGCTGCGTCGCGAGAAATCCGGCGAAATCGCCGACGTCTCCGCCCCAAACCGGCCGTCTGCGGCCCTGTGCGTTTTCCAGGCGCTTGCCCAGCTTGCGTCCGGCCGCCCGCACCGCGGCTTCGGCCACCCCGCGCGCCGTCGTATACTTGACGCTGAGTACGCTCAGCAAGCCCGGGATCCCCTGTTCCCGCTCGTGATCGTAGATGCGGAAGTGCTTGGTGATGCTGACATCGCCGCTGACAGCGTCGACCCCCGCCATCGGCAGAAGCCCGCCGTAAAAGAAAGTGACCTCCTCGCGGCGGATCTCTGCCCCTGGCATGGCCTCATTGGCATCTTTCAGGAATGCGGTGATATCCGCCTCACTCACCCGATACGCGCCAGCCGTCCCGTGCCACGGACGGTGGTCGGTACCGATCATGGTGTACGCCCGCCAGGGCACGACGAAGAGCAGCCGTGAGCCTTTTTTGACCAGGGCATCCGCATCCTTGAACTCCTTGCGGCTGTTGACTCCGAAGGCGAACTGGTCGCTCAGCCGCCGCTTGACCACCAGGTTGAGGGCGGTCGAGAAGGCCTGAGCGGGCGGGCGTTTTTCGCCGAGCAGCGCAAAGAGATCGTTGATCCAGGGACCGGCACAGGTCAGAGTCTGGCGGGCGCGGATCTCCACCGTGCCGCCGCCCATTGCATCGCGGGCGCGCACCCCGGCGACCCGGCCGCCCGCCAGGATAAAAGCCTCAGCGGCCAGATGGTTGGCCACAACCGCTCCATTGTCCACAGCGGAACGTACAAAGGCCAGGGCAAGACGCTCCGAGTTGTACATCGTGGCGTCGTACCAGACCGCCCCGCCGTTCAGACGCTGCCGGTCGACATAAGGCACCAGCTCGAGCAGCTTGTCGCGTGCAAGCACCCGGCCCATCGGCAGGCGATGCTCCCGGTCCAGACCGCAGTTGCGATCGGCGCTGAGCAGATCGTTCATCAACAGGGCGATGCGCATCACCTCCGGGCCCTTGATCGCATGGCCGTAGGTCGGCATGACGCACGGGAGCGGATGGACCAGGTGCGGGGCGATCCGCAGCAGGGTACGGCGCTCAGCGATCGATTCGCGCATGCGTTTGAGATCGGCATGCTGCAGATAGCGCAGCCCGCCGTGAACGATCTTTAAACTGTTGCCCGAGGTGCCGGCGGCGAAGTCCTTCGCCTCGATCAGCGCCACCGAGAGGCCGGCCAGAGCCGCCTCGCGCGCCGCTGTCGCACCATGGATGCCCCCGCCGATGATGAGCAAGTCGAATTCACTTTGCACAAGCTGGTTGAGGTCGCGTTGCATGAAATCTCCGTTCGTATGGGATTACTGCCCTCAGGGCCGTATGTAGCGGGCGTACCACATCTGAAACATCAGCAGTGCCCAGAGGCGGTGACTGTGGTTCTCGGTTCCCTCGAGATGCTCGCGGATCAACCGCTGCACATAAGCCGGCTCGAAACAGCCGGACCGGTCCAGAGCGGCTGGCGAGAGATAATCGAGCATCATCGGCCGGAGTTCCTCTTTCATCCAGCGCTTGATCGGGATACTGAATCCCTCCTTGCGGCGGTTGAGGATCTCCTCCGGCAAGATCCCCCGGAAGGCCTGCTTGAGAATATACTTGCTGCGCTTGCCGTTAAGGCGCAGGTTCGGCGGCAGAGTCGCGCAGAACTCGACCATGCGGTAATCGAGGAAGGGCGCCCGGGTCTCGAGCGATACGGCCATCGACATCCGGTCGACCTTGACCATGATGTCATCGACCAGATAGGTGACGATATCGACATACTCCTGCTGATCCAGCGGTGCCTCCGCCCCGCTTTCGGCAAAAGCCAGGCGGATGAAACCGTACGGATCGCGTCCGGACAGCTGCTCGCGCAGAGCGGGATGGTAGAGCAGGCCTTTCTCGGCTTCCTGGAGGAAGATCATCCAGCGTACGTGCTGAAGATCGGCCGGTAGCCGGCAGCCCTCGATGAAGCGCCGTGATTTGTTGAAGAAGCCCTTTTTCTTTTCAGTCGGCGGCAGCAGCGCGACGGCGGGTTCGATCACACCGCGGCGCAGCCAGCGCGGCAGGCGCTGATAGCGCCGGGCCAGTTGCTCGGCGATATAGGTCTCATAGCCGCCGAGCAGCTCGTCACCGCCATCGCCGGAGAGGGCCACAGTGACATGGCGGCGGGCCATCTCCGAGACCATCCAGGTTGGAAAAACCGAAAAATCGCCGAGCGGCTCGTCGAGTTGGTGCACAATCCGCTCGGTCAATCCCACTGCATCAGGGGTGAGAATCTCCTCGTGATGCTCGGTGCCGAAATAGCGTGCCACCTGGCGGGCCCAGGGCAGCTCGTTGTAGCTGGCGTTGTCAAAGCCGATGGAGTAGGTCTTGACCCCGTTGCTGGAGGTCTGACTCATCATCGCCACGACCGCGCTCGAATCGAGTCCGCCGCTGAGAAAGGCGCCGAGGGGCACCTCACTCATCAGGCGGATACGGGTCGCATCGCGCAGCAGGTCGCGGAATGCCTCGGCGGCTTCGGCCTCAGAGCGGGTGACGGCCTGGTACTGCAGACGCCAGTAGCGCTGGATGCGCAGCCCATGGTCATCGAGGGTAAGCCAGTGGGCCTGGGGCAATTTGTGGATCCCCTTGAAAATGCTCATAGGCGCGGGGATATACTCAAAGGTCAGATAGGCATCCAGGGCGCGGGGATCGATCACGCGCGGGATGTCCGGCAGGGTGAGGATGGCCTTGATCTCGGAGGCGAAGACCAGACGCCGTTCATCATGGTAATAATAGAGGGGTTTCTTGCCGATGCGGTCGCGGGCAATAAAGAGGCGTTGGTGCTTCTCGTCCCAGATGGCAAAGGCGAACATGCCGTTGAGATAGGACGGACAGGCTTCACCCCACTCCTCCCAGGCATGGAGAATAGCCTCCGTGTCGGCCTGAGTGTGGAAGCGGTGACCGCGGCCTTCCAGCTCGCGGCGGAGGTCGAGATGATTATAGATCTCGCCATTGAGGATGATGGCCGCGGTGCGCTCTTCGTTAAAGATCGGCTGCTGCCCGGAGGCCAGGTCGATGATCGCCAGGCGGCGCATACCGAGCCCGGCCGGGCCAGCGAGATACTGACCCTCTTCATCGGGGCCGCGGTGGATGATGGCGTCGCACATGGCCTGGAGATCAGCCTTCGCAACCGCGCGTTCGCGATCCCGGTTGATAATGCCGCAGATCCCGCACATGGGCCCTCAAACTCCCGCTGCCGTGGAGACGATCCACTGCACACGGCGCAGATATTCGCTGTAGCTGTAGTCCTTTTCCGCGAGTGCGGCCGCTGCGGTGATCCGCCGCGCCGCCGCGTCACCCTCCGTAAGCGCCTGACGAATGCCGGCGGCAAAGCCCTCGGGGGTGACATCGGTCAGAATCGCGACCTCGTCGTTGAGGATCTGGGTATGGGTGATATGACGCGTGGCCACGATCACCCGCCCCGAACGCAGATAGGAGTAGATCTTGAGGGGCGAGTTGGTGCCGCTGAGCCGCGGCGAGACCAGCACCTCGGCGATCTCGATAAAACCTGGGATCTGCTGCGGCTGGACGAATCCGGTGAAGACAAAATGATCCGCCACACCGTGCTGGCGCGCCAGCGCCCGGCTGGCCTCCACCTGCTCTGGGCTGCCGCCGACGAGCAGGAACTTGATCCCGCTGCCTTCGCCGGGCGGATTCGCCGTTGCTGCGCCCGGCACACCTTCTGCCAGCAGACGCGCTGCGCTTTCGATCAGCAGGGGGATGCCCTGATAGGCCTCAAGAGTGCCATAGTAAAGGATAATCCGGGCCTCGCCCAGGCCGTACTGCGCGCGCAGCCGGGCGGCATCCCCCGGCGCAGGCGGAAAGACCATGGCGTTGTCCCCCACATTTTCGATCAGCAGGCTGGTCTTGTCCGGGAATTTCTCCTCCACATAACGCTGCAGCTCCGGACAGATGGTGATCACCGCGGCAGCCTGGTTTATCGTGCACGCCTCAAGCCGCTCGAAGGCCCCCACCAGCAATCGCGATTGCGAGTAGCGGAAGTTGTGGAGCTGCTGCGGCAAGGAGGAGTGCATATCATAGAGGTGCGGCAGGCCATGGCGGCGCGCCAGCCAGACCCCAAAAAAGCCCGCCTCCTCATGGGTGTGAAGCAGATTATAGCCGCCGCGGGCAGCCAGCTGCCGTGCACGCCACCAGAGCACCGCATCGAGCAGAATCTTGGCCTTCGAGGGGCCGATCTTCACCTGATGGATGCCGGGCACCCCTGCGGCGCGATGGATCTGCAGCCCCGGCATCACCACATCCGTGCCGATGGGATAAGTGACCAGGTCGACTTCATGGCCGAGCAGGGTCAAGGCCTTGATGCGGTGCAGAACGCTGAAGGGGGTGCCGCGCGGCTGGAACCAGGGCTGCGGCGCGATCATTAGAATGCGCAGCTTTCTCGGGACAGGGGGAAGGGTATAGGTGGTCATCCGGACTTTCCTGTTATTCAGCGCCGTAACCGGTCAGCACAACGAAGAAGGTTTTGAAGAGGATCTTGACATCCAGCCAGAGCGACCAGGTGTCGATATATTCGAGGTCCATTTTCATCCATTTATCGAAACCGATCTTGTTGCGGCCGCTCACCTGCCAGATACAAGTGATGCCCGGCTTGAGGCTGAGGCGGCGCCGCTGCCAGACTTTGTAATCCTCGACCTCGCAGATCAGGGGCGGACGCGGTCCGACTACGCTCATATCGCCCATGAGGACATTGAAGAGCTGCGGCAGCTCGTCGATGCTGGTCTTGCGGATGATCCAGCCGATGGTGGTGATGCGCGGATCGCGCTTGATTTTGAAGACCGGCCCGTCCATCTCGTTCTGCTGCAGCAGATCCTTTTTGCGCGCCTCCGCATCCTCCACCATGGACCGGAACTTGTAGAGCGTGAATTTGCGGCCATTGAGGCCGATGCGCGTCTGCTTGAAGAGCACCGGCCCCTTCGAGGTCAGCTTGATCAGCACCGCGACCAGTAGCAGCACCGGAGAAAAGATGGCCAGAGAGACCGAGGCGATCGCCAGATCCATGATCCGTTTGATAAAGAGCTGCCACTCCTTGGCATGAAAGGTCTCGAATTCAAGCAGCGGGAAGCCGTTGAAATCCGTCTGACGCGTCCGGGCGATGTGGATGTTGAACAGGTCGAGGGCGATCGAGGTCGAGATGCCGAGTTCCTCACAGGAGAGGATGGCCTCCTCGATGCGGTGCAACCAGAGCCGCGGCACGACAAAGATCACCCGGTCGATCACCACCCGCTTGACGATGAAGGGGATGTCCTGAATCCGGCCGATGACGCGATAACCGTCCACTTCCTTGCCGTACATGCCGTGTTCGTCATCGATCAGTCCGACGATGTGCAGGCCCCAATTGGAATGAAGTTTGATGGCGCGGATAAAATCGCGCGCCCGTCGGCCGGTGCCGACGATGAGGAGATTTTCACGATTATAGCCGCGGCTGTGGACCCGATCCAAGAAGAGCAGCAGCAATTTACGCTGTCCGAGCAAGAGGGCGAAGGCGAGAATGACAAAGACCGAAAAGTAGAGCCGACTTGCCAACTCAAGTTTGAGGAGGAAGATCAGGCTGCCTGAAGCGACGGTCGCCCAGATGGTCGAGACAAAAAGGAGCCAGGTGAATTTGCGGAACGAACGGGTGCGGTAGTTGCGGTAGAGGCCATAAAGTGAAAAAATCGCAGTCCAGATGATTGGAAAGCCAAAGATCATCTTCCAGTAATTGGAAGCGAAATAGAGAAAGCCCGAGAAGGTCGGTGAGACCGCATAAGCCTTGACGTGCAGCTCGGCCACGGTGCGGATGTATTCATCGACAAAATACGCCAGTGGAAATGTCAACAGCAGGGTGACCAGATCCGCCACCCGCATCACATTCCCCAGGAATCTTTCCTTTTCTGATACCATACGATTCGATAGTTAAGATCACAGCCGACGCGCTTTCAGGCGGCCGGCCCGGGCCGGGCAATGGATGCATTATTTGTAATAGCTCTTGAACCATTCAGCGAAGGCGATGATCCCCTCCTCGATCGGCGTCGCCGGTCGGTAATCCAGCTCCGTGCGCGCCAGGCGGATGTCGGCAAAGGTGACCGCCACATCCCCGGGCTGCTCGGGATGAAACGCCAGCTGCGCCTTGTGCCCCAAGGCTGCTTCGATCAGCCGGATGAGATGCAGCAGTTCAACGGTATTGGATTCCCCCAGATTGTAAAGATGATAGCCGTCGCAGCGCTCCACGGCGGCGTAAAGGCCCTGGACGATGTCGCCGATAAAGGTGTAATCGCGCCGGGAAGTCCCATCGCCGTACACCGGAACGGGCCGGCCCGCCATGATGAGCCGGGCGAACTTGTGAATCGCCATGTCCGGACGCATCCGCGGGCCGTAGACCGTGAAAAACCGCATGCAGCTCACCGAAAGGCCGTAAAGATGGTGCCAGGTATAGGCCATTAATTCGCAGGCTTTTTTGGTCGCGGCGTAGGGCGAGATGGGATTATCGACCGGATCGCTCTCGGCGAAGGGGACCTTACGGTTATTCCCGTAAACCGAGGAAGAGGAGGCCAGGACCATCCGGCCGACGCCATGGAGACGGCATGCCTCGAGCAGATGTAGGGTGCCCTGAACGTTGACCTGCTCGTAAAGCAAGGGTTCCTGGATCGAGGGGCGGACACCGGCCCGGGCGGCAAGATGGACCACCTGGTCGTAGCGGCGCTCCGCAAAGAGCGCCTCGACCGTCGGCCAGTCGGTGATATCGCCCGCAATCAGGCGGTAGGCGGGATGGCTGAGATAAGGCTGGACGTTGGCCCGCTTCAGGGCCGGATCGTAATAGTCGTTAAAATTGTCCAGGCAGTCGACCGCATGGCCCTCATCGAGCAGTTTGCGGGTGAGATGGGAGCCGATGAATCCGGCGCCGCCGGTCAGGAGGAGATGCATGAGTCGCGGAAATCCGTCGGTTAGTAATGATAATAACTGTAATTCTGCACCAATTGGGTGTCCGAGCTGTTGAGCACAGCGCCGACCAGTTTGGCCGGCACCGTATGAAAGATCTCCATTTTCTCCTTTGCCTTGCTGATCTTGGTCTTGCCCGCCCGCACCACCAGCACCACCGCATTGACCTGGGTGCCGAGGACCACGGCGTCGGTGGCTGCATCGAGGGGCGGCGTGTCGAACAGGACGATATCGAACTTGCGGCTGGCCTCATCGAGAAAACGGCGCATGAGCGGCGAGCCGAGCAGCTCCGAGGGGTTGGGCATGAGCGCGCCGCAACTGATGAAGGAGAGGTTGGGGATATGGGTCTGCTGCACGATCGAGGTGAGGGTGACGCTGGTGCTGAGATAATTGGCCAGCCCCGGCTCACGGCGCATTTGGAAGGTATTATGCAGCACCCCTCGGCGGAGATCGGCGTCCACCAGCAGGGTGTTGGTGCGCTGCTGGGCGAAAATGATCGCCAGATTCGAGGCGGTGAAGGATTTGCCCTCTTCCGGGGCGACGCTGGTGATCACGATCGAGTGCGGCCGCTCGTGGTTGCGCGAAAAGATGAGCTGGGTGCGGAGCGCCCGGTAGGCCTCGCCGATCGGTGTCGGCGAATAGTCGTGGGTCACCAGCTGACGGTCGATCTGCTTGGCCTTTTCATGATCGTGGTATTCGGGGATGTCCTTGAAATCGACATTGGGAATCGCCCCGAGCACCTTGAGACCGAGATGCCTCTCGACGTCGCCCGGCGTCCGGATGTGCCGGTCGGCCAGATCGATGCCCAGCGACAACGCCAGACCAAGAGCAAGCCCCAAAGCGCCGCCAATGAAGATCTTGGTCGACTTGCTGGGATTGATCGGTACGGTCGGCTGGATAGCCCGGTCGAGGATGGCGATATCCTCGCCTTCTCCGCCATCGGCGATTTCGATTTTTTGCAGCTTAGTATACAGCGTCGTATAGTGATCCTCGCTGATGCGCTTGTTGCGCTCCAGCTCCATCAGCCGGTATTCGTCATCGGGCAGCATCCGCTGTTGCGCCTGGATCGCATCCATTTTGGTGCGGGTCTCGGTCTCCTTCTGCACCAGAGTGTTACGATAGTTCGAGGCGAAGGCGATAATATTGTCCTGAGTCTCGCGGATGCTCTTGCGGAGATTGACCAGGGGCGCGTAATCGTCCGAATAATCCCGTGAAAGATCGGCGAGCTGTTTTTCCTGGGACTCGAGCTGATCGCGCAGCAGGGCCAGAGCCGGTTCCTCGCGCATCGCGGAAAAGTTGGCGAGCTGGCGGACGATGAGACGGCGGTATTGTTCCGGATCCGAGCCGACCACCGGCTCGCCCAGCTTTTGCAGCAACTGCGTCAGTTGCTCACGTTGTTGCGGAATTTCCCGCAAGGTGTAGCTGTTGAGCTGCATCTCATCCTGAATGGTCTTCTTGGCCGCATCCAGGGAGAGGGGATACTTGGCGTAAAAGGCGCGCAAGTTGGCATCCGCTTCGCGCACCTTGGCGGCCGCAATCTCAAGACTGCCCTCAAGCCGTTTGCGGTAGGAATTGGCATCCCGGTCGCGCAACCGCAGGGTCTCCTGCACGTAGATGTCCGCAATCTGGTTGAGCTGGTCATCCAGATTCTCACGGTCGGGCCCCTTTATCGTCAGTTTCATCAGATTGCCGTTTTTGCTCACCTCGGCGGTGACCATACTGTTCAGCTCCGCGACCGCCTTCTCGAAAGGCCGGATCCGGAAAGTAACGAACTGCGGCTTTTCGACGAAGCGCGGGTTGAGACGAAAAATAAAGCCGTTACAGGTATCCGGCCGCGACAGGACATCCCAGACACTCAGGCTGTCGAGCAGGGTCTCGCGGGGGTATTCCACCAGAAAGATGGAAAAGGTGCCGGTCGAATCCACTTGGATCTTGTACTTTCCGGGAACAGGGCTGGTGGTGGTATGAAACTCGCTGAAAACCTCACCCTGGGGACCCGATTTGCTCCCCATCTGCAGAGCCAGGCCCATCCGCGCTGCAACGCGCTCGGCAAAACTGCGGCTGCGCAGCTCGGCCTGACGGCTCCAGCTGAGGATGCTCTCGGACTCGGTGTCGAAGCTGCGGGTTTTGATGGTGGCGAAGGTGCTGTAGATCGGCACCTCGTTCTTGGAGTCCCAGTAAAACCAGGCAGCTCCGGCAGCGGCCAGAACTACAATCAGCCACTTCCGTTTCCAGAAGCCCTTGAAAAACTTGCCAAAATCCATGGCGGGGCCCTGTGGCTCAGCTCCGCCTTGTAAAAGATCCAGGTCGTCCATATCCGGTCAAAGATTGGTGTTGGTTTTATTATAATTCATCAGGGTCAGGTAAAAGGTCAGCATCGCCATGCCAAACTGCAGATACCGGATGATGGTATCAAAGGAAATGCGATTGACACGCGGAGCGACGATCTCGTCGCCGGACTGGAGTCCCAGCTCGTACAACGACTGGCCGCGATAAAAGGCATCGCCGAAGCCGCGATAGAGCGGTTCGCCCTTGCGCATGATGTACATATCCTCAAACGAAGAGAGGGTATGCAGGCCGCCTACTTCTTTCATCATCTCCCAGAAAGAGATGTTGGGATTGAAACGGTAAAGCCCCGGCTGCGAAAAACCGCCCTTGAGCTCGAGCCGTATCAGCGGGATGACCAGGATCAGGGGCTCCTTGGCAAAGGGCTTGAACTTTTCCTGCAGCACCTGGGCGACTTCCTCCGGCTTGAGACCCGCAACCTGAACCCGGCCAAGCGGGCCAAGGCTGATCTGACCGAGGCCGTCCACGACGAATTCCTTGTCGTGATAATTGCCGACAAACTTGGCCTTGTCCGAGGGGAAAAGGTTTTCGTAAATATAAAGATGGATGGCATCACCCGGGGTGACGCGCAGCGCCTCCTGGGTCAGGTCCTGCGCCCCGGCCGGCTGTAAGGCGGCGAGGGCGAGCAGCAGGACGGCCACCATCAACCCGTGCCGATGAACCAACGGGCGTTTCATGTCAACTCCTATGCATGGTACGACCAGGGCAGCCTGACAGTGGTTGCGGGAAAGGAAGATCCCGATGCTGCCGGTCCAGGAGGACCGGCTACAGGATCAGCGAGAACGATAGAACCGGTACCGTTTGGCCTTGGTCTCGAGTCCAAGACGCTTGAGGATGCCACGCAGTTTGAAAAAACCGATCCGCGTATAACCGAATCGGGGCGAATTGAGCTGCCGCTTGATACCGAAGGGGGTCATCAACGGATTCTCTGTCACCAGCTTTTTGATCTTTTCATTGAGTGGCAAGTCGACGTCATCGATGGTGCGGCCGCGGGCGACGGTGATGGTACGCGCCGTCCGGCTCTCCTTGACCACCGGGGGGAGAAAATCGGCGGGATTCTCAACGGCGCGGTCGGTTTCCCACAGAGGCGCCGCGCTGGTTCTGCCATTTTGCTCCATCATGGAAGCACGCAGATCCACACCCTGGCAAAAGTCATAGTCATCGATGGCTTCCTCAAGGGAATCGTAACAGGTCAAAATTCGGTTGAACTCCAGCATTTCAAACACTTCATTCACTTCCGGGATCATTTGAATAATTTTGAGATCCCCACCCTGCTCACGCAGGCCGCGAATCTCCCCGACAAATACCCCCCACCCTGCACTGCTGACATAATTGACCGCCCCAAGGTCGATGATGATCTGGGTCACCCCCTCCTGGATAATTTCGGTCAGCTGGCGCTGCAACTCGGGTGAGGTAGTGGTATCCACATACCCTCTCACCCGGAAAAGCCCGATATCGCGCAGAGCGCCAACACGGTCCACTGTAATTTCAATACCATCCATCCACAGCCTGTATGCTCAATTCAAATTGATTCGGCACCACCCGGGCGCTTTCATCCCTCTGGGCCGGGCAGCCACTGGCCTTTTTTATGCAAAGTTGGTGCCAGCAAATCTCAGGCCGGGCGGGTCGCCTCCCGCCGGAGGGTGTGGATTCCTCCAGGTCTATCCTATTGTGTTCTATGTTATTGTTACAGCGTGCGGCAGACGGATCCGGCTGTGCAGGAGCCGGAACAGAACCCGTCCGCAGAAAACCTGTTATCGTGCAAGACATAATTGTATCATCATGAGACAGAGGAGAGCGGCGGCCAGCAAATAAAAACCCCTCAGAAACGGGGGTCTTTGCCCGGCGCAATCGCGGGAAGGGAGAGGAAGAGTCAAGCAGTGACAGAACGCGCGCGGGGCCCATCCATCCTATCTCTTCTTCTTGGCGGTTTCCAACCTGAGATAGAGCTTGATGTATTTTTCCGCCGCGATTGCCCAGGAGAAATCCTGCTTCATGCAGCGTTTAATCAGTTTCTGCCACCCCTTGTCGTCGTGAAAAGCAGCGACGGCGCGACGCACGGCGTCGACCAGCGCTTTGGACGTATAGTCATTGAAAACAAAACCGTTGCCGTTCGCAGGATCGGCACCGGCATCGAAAATGGTATCGGCCAAGCCGCCGGTTCTGCGCACGATCGGGATGGTCCCGTATTTCAGGCTGTACATCTGATTGAGACCGCACGGTTCATAAAGGGAGGGCATCAGGAACATGTCGCTGCCCGCCTCGATCAGATGGGCGAGCTGGTCATCGAAACGCAGAAACACCGCAACCTGTTGCGAATGGCCCTTGCGGATCTTTTCAAGCAGTTTATGATACTGCGGATCGCCGGTACCGAGGATGACCAGCTGTACGGGCAGCTTGACTAGGTCGTCGATCGCGGCGGCGACAAGATCTAAGCCCTTCTGGTTGGTCAGCCGGGAGATCATGCCGACGATCGGCATCTCCGCGGCGTATGGCAGGCCTGCTTCCTTGGCCAGGGCTTTCTTGTTCTTCTCCTTGTCCTTGATACTTGAGGTGCTGTAGGTGGCCGGGATCAGATTGTCCTTTTCCGGATTCCAGATGGCATAATCGACTCCGTTGAGGATGCCAAAGAGATCCTCGCGGCGCTCGCTCAGCACCCCCTGCAGCCCGCACCCCAGCTCCGGATCGCTCTGAATCTCCTGGGCGTAAGTCGGACTGACTGTGGTGACCAGATCGGCGTTCTTGATGCCCGCTTTGAGAAAATTGATCTTGCCGTAGAATTCCAGGTCGCTGCCGACGACCGCCAGTTCTTTCGGCAATCCGAGCTCGTCGAGCACCGCCGGAGGGAAAGTGCCCTGAAAGGCGAGGTTGTGGATGGAGAGCACGGTGATCGCCTTGGCGAAAAAGGGATCGTCCTGGTAGGAATTGCGTAGCATCCAGGGGACCAGGGCCGTCTGCCAGTCGTTGCAGTGAATGATTTGCGGCTCCCAGTGGAGTAGCTTGATGGTCTCGATGACCGCTTTGGAGAAGAGGAAAAATCGCTGGGCGTTGTCGGGGAAATCCTTGCCCGTCGCGGAATCGACGTAATAATCAGCGCGTTCAAAAAAGGGCCTGTAATCGAGAAAGTAGACCTGAACCTTGGTATCGGGCAGAAAGGCCGATTTGGCACTGACCACATGTTCCCGGGCGCCGACGCGGATCGGAATATCCTTGAGGCGAATGACCTCCCGCAGCGTGTACCGCCTTTCACTGATGTTTCCGTACTTGGGCATCATCACCCGCACATCGTGCCCTTGTTCGAACAGCGCCTTGGGTAGAGCGCTCGCGACATCCGCCAGCCCGCCTGTCTTTGCAAATGGAGCCACTTCGGTGGATAAATAAAGAATTCTCAGCCGGTTTTTCATCCTTGTTCAGCCCGATTTGGTTACAGGAAGTATAATGGTATGAAGGCGGCCATAAGCCATTCCATGCTATTGTTTTATTAAGTTATTAAAAAATCTTGAGAAATGCAATAAAAAAAAGGGTGGCCCCGTGGCCACCCTTGCAGAGAACTAGCCTTGCTTGCGGATCAAAGGGTCTGGAGATAATACTGGGCCCGGGCCCGGAATTCGCTGTCGGGATAGGTATCGAGCAGCTTCTGGAACTCCGCTTTGGCCTTTTCCACATTGCCGGTACGGGTATAGCAGAGCCCGAGCTTGAGTTGGGCATCGTCGTTCTTGTCCGAGTCGTGAAAAGTGAAAACCTTTTCGAACTCGATAATCGCCTGGTTGTAAGCGAGCATGCCGTAGTAGCACTCGCCGATCCAGTACTGGCAGTTATCAGCCAGTTTGTTGTTGGAATCGGTCGCGATCAGGGCCTGAAACTCCTGCACCGCTTCTTTGTAGCGGCGGGCTTCGTAGAGGGCGCGCGCCCGGTCATAACGCTGCTGGTAGGTGCCGCTTGGTGAGATTGTGGTTTTGACTGGCTTGATTTCCATGGGCGGCTCGGTATTCTCAGCGGCGTTCAGCTGGCGGTCGCGCTCGGCCAGTTCGGCCTTGAGGTTGGCGATCTCGATATCCCGCTCCTTGAGGGTCTCCTCAAGCCGCTGGCGATCGTTCTCAAGCCCTTCGGCGGAAGGCTGGGGCTGGGCGGCCTCGGCCGGCTGATTCTTGTTCAAACCGAGGAGGCGCATTACTTCATCCTCGTCGGTGCTCTTTTTGGCTGTATCGACGGTGGCCTGTGGTCGTTCTGTCGCTCCCGAAAGGGCCGCCTGCTCGGTGGCCAGAGAGACCTGCTTCGAGCTGCTGCAGCCGTTCCATACCATCGCCCAGGCGGCGATAGCCAAAAAGCCAAGCAAACCGCTCATGTGCCATATTTTCATAGTGCGCTCCTACCGATTTGGGTTGGCTGTTGACCATTCCGTATGCCAGAATCGACGCTGCCGAGCCGTTTCCTGAGGGTGAAAATCAGCAAAAACTACCTATTTTTTCCTAAGTTAAGATATCATAGTCGCCCAAAAAAGTCAAGCATTATTTTGCGCCCGGCCTTTACGCTGTTGCCAGAGGTAGAGTCCGGCACCGAAGAGAATAAGCGCCACGCTGATCCCCTGGTTCATGCTCAACCCCTTGCCGCCCAGGCGCAAAAGTATCATGGAATTCTCGTAGTACCGGAAAAGATCGATGATGAAGCGGCCCACTCCGTAAAAGATGAGGGCCAGATAGAGCAGATAGCCGTCGAATTTGGGCTTGCGATCGATCCAAAGCATGGCGCCAAAGATCACCAGAGCGTAGAGCGAGGAGTAGATCTGGGTCGGATGAATGGTGATCCCCTGGTACATCGCCCCGGCCGGGCTGTCTGGCGGGAAGACCACCCCCAGGGCGCAGTGGCAGGGTATGCCATAACAGCAGCCGTTGAGGTAGCAGCCGATGCGGGTGATGGCTTCGCCAAGGAAGAACATCGGAATGACCGTATCGGCGATCTTGAGAACCGGCAATCTTTTGGCGCGCAGATAGAGGATCGAAGTCACCAGGGCCAACACAACTCCCCCCAGCATGGTCAGCCCGGCGATGCCGATCTGACCGTTGCTTTGGAAGGGATTAAAGGTGTCCGTCCAGTGACCGGCGAACTCGTCGAGATGAAATATCACATACATGAAGCGTGCGCCGATAATCGAGGCCAGGATGATGACCACGGAAAGATCCATGATCTTTTCGGGGTCGATCCCGCGACGTTTGGCGCGCCGCACTGCCCAAAAGATGCCCAGCAGAAAGGAGATGGCCAGGGTGAAGCCGTAGGCGCGCATCTCAAAGGCGCCCAGCTTGAAAAGCACAGGATGCATGAGAGTCCTCCAGAAGGATGGTTTAAAAATAACGCTGGGTCGCCGCGTTGGAGAGCAGCGCTGCCATGGTCATGTTGGTCAGCATCGCCGATCCCCCGTAACTTATGAAGGGCAGCGGTACCCCGGCTACCGGCATGATCCCCATGGTCATGCCGAGGTTGACAACCGCCTGAAAGGCGATGGTGATGACAAGGCCCATCGTCGCCAGACGGGCAAAACGGTAGCCGCTGGATGCGGCAATCTTAATCCCGCGCGACAAAAAGACGAGAAACAGGGCGAGTACGGCGAGCGAGCCGATGAAGCCCCACTCCTCGGCCAGCACCGAAAAGATGAAATCGGTGTGCTGCGCCGGCAGGAAGCGCAACTGGGTCTGGGTGCCTTGCAGCAGCCCCTTGCCCGTAAGGCCGCCGGAACCGATGGCCACCATCGACTGGATGATCTGGTAGCCGACCCCGCGCGGGTCGTTCACCAGCCCGAGAAAGGTGAGGATGCGCTGCTGCTGATAACCGTGCAGTCTCTCCCAGACCAGGGGCGAGAGGGTGCCGACGAAGACATTCACGAAAAAGACGCTCCAGGCCACCCGTTTGCTGCGCCGGGAGAGGTAAAGGACGGCACTGATGAGAAGAATGGCCGCGCTGAAGCTGTAGTAATTGAACGAGGCGAGAAAGGCGATCACCGGCGAGACAATGACGAAAATGGTGAAGGGCTGCAGACCGCGCCAGTAGAGCATCGGAATAATCACCGCCAGATAGACCAGACTGGTCCCGAGGTCGGGCTGCTCCAAGACCAGGACAAAGGGGATGAGCACGATGGCAAAGGCGATCAGCAGATTTTTTATCTGATTGGGATTGACTTGCTCCGGCGCAAAAAAACGGGCGAGAGTCAGGACCAGCACCGGCTTCATGAACTCGGAGGGCTGGATCTTGACGCCGCCCACCTCGAACCAGCGCTGCGCGCCACCGCTGATCGAACCGACCAGATCGATGCCGAGGATCATCAGCAAGAGCAGGGCGTAGAGCGGATAGGCCAGGGAGAAGATGATGTGCAGCGGCACAAAGGTCAGCGCGAAAAAAAGCGCCAGCCCGATGGCGACCCAGACGATCTGTTTGGCAAAGTTATCATGGATCGCCGCCACCTTGCTGCCGTGCGTCGCGCTGAAAACGGCCAGCAGGCTGAAGAGCGAAAAGAGGAGGACACAGATCAAAATAACCCGGTCGACCCGCGTTTTACGAATATCATCGAGCATCACAGCCTCATGGACGGAGCGGCGCCGCATTCGCTGCAGATGCCGCCTTTTTCAGATCAAAATATCGGCGCAAAAGCGCGCCGGCAACCGGGCCCGCCGCAACACCACCTGCCCCGCCGTTCTCCACCAGCACACAAATAGCCACTTCGGGCTCCGCCAGCGGGGCGAAACCGACATACCAGGCGTGCGGGTCACCATGCGGATTTTGTGCGGTGCCGGTCTTGCCTGCTACTACCACGTCCGGGAGATAGGTGCTGTGGCCGGTTCCCCCCGGGCTGTTGACCACCCGGTACATCCCCTCCTGCAGAATGGCATAGGTCTGCTGCGAAACCCCCTCGACGGACTTGGACGCAAGCCGCTGTTTGTAGAAACGCTGCGTCCGTGGATCATAGATCTTGTAGACAAGGTGGAGGGGATAATAGCGTCCCTTGGTGGCGATCATCATCGTGTATTGCGCCATCTGGACCGGCGTGACCAGCAGATCCCCCTGGCCAATGCCCAGATTCAGCATCATGCCGCTGGACCAGCCCTTCTTGCCGAAGACCCGGTCGAGATACGCGCGGTCCGGGAGAGTACCCACCTCCTCCGCCGGCAAATCGATTCCCGTCCGCGCCCCAAAGCCGTACCCTTTCGCCGCGGCAGCCCACTCGTCAACCGAAAGACGCATGCTCAGGCGGTAGAAATAGGAATTGCACGAGACCTTGATGGCATCGACCATTGCGAGCGTGCCGTGGCCCTTTCCGCCATGGCAGAGAAAGGTGCGGTCGCCATATGTGACGCCGCCCGTGCACGGGAACGTGGTCTCCGGCGTCGCCTTGTGGGCCTCCAAGGCCGCCGTGGCGGCAACCATCTTGAAGGTCGAGCCGGGGGGGTAGGCGCTCTGGATGACACGGTCGTAGAGCGGCTTGCCCGGATCGTTAAGCAGACGCTGCCAGTCGGCGGCGCTGAGCGTGCCCGAAAATAGTTCTGGATCGAAATCGGGCTTGCTGCAGAGCACCAGCACGCCGCCATCCCGGACATCGACCATCACCGCGCCGCCGATCTTGTCACCCAGGAGCGAATCCGCAAGGAACTGCAGCCGCGAGTCGAGCGCCAGATAGAAATCCCGCCCGCGTATGAAGGGACGGTCACCGGCGCCGGTGATATCCTTGACCTCCCGGCCCACTGCATCGACCTCGATCGCATCGTAGCCGACCTGACCGCGCAATTCACGGTCGTAATAGGCCTCAAATCCCTTTTTGCCCACCAGATCGCCCGGCAGAATTTCTTCATCCTGGCGCCGCTCCAGTTCGCTCCTGGAGACCTCGCCAATATAACCAAAGAGATGGGGGGATTTGATCCCCGCCGGGTAGATGCGCCGCGTTTCGGTCTCATAGGTGACGCCGGGATACTCCAGCTTGTTCTCCTCAAGCTTGACCAGCATCGCATAGTCGATGTTGTGGCGCAGCTTGAGAAGGACAAAGGGATTGTCGGCCTGGTCGAGTTTGCGTTTAACCGCAGCGGGCTCCTCCTCCAGCAATCCGGCGAGAAAGGCGATGGACTTTTCGTTGCCGCGCACCTCGATCGGAAGAGCACTCAGGGTGTAGCTGGGCCGGTTCTCCACCAGGGGGATGCCGTTGCGGTCATAGATGACGCCGCGCGGCGGCTCCAGACGCAACCGCCGGGTGCGGTTCTTGTCCGACTGCAGCTGATATTTATCATGCTGCACGATCTGCAGTCTGAAAAGCTGCACGGCCAGCGCGATGAAGGCGCAGGCGAGCACGATCTGGATGATGCGGGCGGAACGATCTTGGGAGAGCATGATCTGACATCAGGAGTTAGCGTTAAAACAGCGGCGTCGGTTCGGTTTTGTAGATCTTTTCCCAAATGGACTGCGGCACAATGGCGAAGATAATGAGCGCCCAGAACAGGGTGTAGATGGCCGGCAGCAACACCGCCTGGATCATCCCCTGCAGCGCCCCGGCGGTGCCCTGGATGTTAATGATATAGAGCAGCAGATTCTGCAGGACCGCCAGCACGCCGACGATCGCGCCGGCATTAAGGCTGTAAGCGCTCTGCAAGGAGCGGTAGCTCATCACCGATCCGCTGATAAAGCCGACCAGGCTGAGGGCCAGGGCATGACTGCCAAGGAGGCTGCCGCTGAGCGAATCCGCGATAAAGCCGATGCCTGCGCCCCAGAGGGTGCCCTGGCCGCGACCGGCGAAAAGCGAGACCGCGCAAACCGCGATGAGGATGAAATCGGGCGAAACGCCGCGGATCGCGACCAGATCGCTCACCCCATGCTGCAGTCCGAGGGCGACCACCATCATGACCAGGTAATAGAGCAGGTTCATTGCGGCGCGCCTCCCTGCGGCCTGCGGATGATATAGACCTCCCGCAGCAATGCCAGGTCCACCTTGGGCTCGACATAGATCTTGCGGTACATGCCCGATTCGGCTTCGTCGATGAACGAAACGGTGCCCAACTTCAATCCCGGCACGAAGATCGAATTGGTTCCCGAGGTGACGATCAGGTCGCCCCTGCGCACGTCGCCACTGAGGTAGATTCCGGTCAGGATGCCACGGTTGTAGCCCTCCCACTTGAACATCCCCTCGAGGCGGCTGCGCTGGACCATGGCGGCGCAGCTGAAGGCGCGGTCCTCGAAGGCCTGGACTGTGCAATAGGAGGCGGAGACCGAGTGGACCCGGCCGACCAGACCGTCAGCGGAGACCACGGTCATGTTGACGCGCACCCCCTGGGCGGCTCCGACGTCGAGAATCAGTGATGAGAGGCCCTGTTGCTGCTGCCGGCCGGTGACAGTGGCGGCGATGAGATCATAGGGCGCGGTCATCTTGAAACCGAGGAGCTGGCGGAGACGCACATTTTCGTACCACGCCTCGGCCATCTGGGCGTTCTTGAGCTGAAGGGCAGCGTTTATCTCGTGCAGACGGCGATTCTCGGTCTCGAGGGCCAGATAGGCGCGGAGGTTCGCCAGGGGTTCGGTCATTCGACCGATGATCTCGAGGCTGATGGTGTGGATGCTGCCGAGCGTGCGGGCGTCGTTGGCGAAAAAGAGGGCGCCCAGCGAAACCAGGACCGCCAGGAAAAGGATCAGCCAGTCGCGCAAGAAGGAAGATATTTTGCTGTCTTTTTTCACAACTCATCCGTCCGGGACGCTTGCCCGGGAAAATAGGGGCGGCTCACCTGGCCGTCCCACTGGAAGAGGGCCGGTACGCCGGCTGCGATGCGCGCATAGGTGAAGGTGCTCATCCAGGCACCGGTGTTGACATACCAGCCGCGGCCATGCGCGAGCAGAGCTGGGACATGGGTGTGACCCATGACGACCAGATCGTAGGCCTCTTCCAGCCGGCTGCAGGCCCAGGCGCGATAATCACCATCGTCGTAGCGTTCCGTGCGTTGGGATTCTCGGCTCAGATGGGCACAAAAGTGCGCCAGCGGAATACCCCAGTCCGGGTGCAGCAGCCGGTAAGCGGCAACCGCGAGGGGATGGCGGAGCAACCCTTTCATCAGCCGGTAGAGATGATCCCGGCGGCGCAGACCATCGCCATGCAGGAGGAGGATGCGCCGGCCGGACTGGGTCAGTTCCAGAGCGTCGGGATGGACGGTCACGCCCACCTCTTCGCGCAGAAAGGTGCCGAGCCAGAAATCATGGTTGCCGGCGAGATAATCGACCGGGACGCCCGAATCGATGAGGTCGGCAAGCCGCGCCAGGGTGCGGAAGTGGCTCCGGGCCACCACACGGCGGTATTCGAACCAGAAATCGAACAGGTCGCCGCAGAGGATGAGCTGGCTCTCCCTCTGGCCGCGCAGTGCGTCGATGAACGAGGTGAAGCGGCGCAATTTTTCCGCTTCGGCGCCGGGATTTTGGGCGCCCAGATGGGCATCGCCGAGCACATAGATCGTTTGGCATGCGGCGCGCGCCGGGGCAAGCGTCTCCAGAGTCAGCCTATCTCCTATAATAAAACAAAATTTAAGGATATGTGCGCATAAAAGCAAGCATGAACTTCCGCCCTCCGCGCAGGCGAAAAAAGTTGACATTGTGAAAAAAGTTATATAATATTAAAGTTTAATTTTACTGCGCACCTTTATAAAAATGGCGTGCCGATTCCATGCCCTTTCCCTTGCGTCATTATTCAGCTTATGCCAAGATCAACCTCGGCCTGCGCATACTCGGCCGGCGCGCCGATGGCTACCATGAGGTGGAGACGATCTATCAGCAGATCAGCGTCCGCGACGTCCTGTCCATCGCAGCGCAGCCGAGCGGCATCGTCGTCGGCTGCACCGATCCCACCTTGCCCGTGGACGGGGAAAATCTTGCCGGGCGTGCTGCGGCCCTGCTGCGCCAGCACGCCGGCGTGGCGCAGGGATGCAACATCCAGATCCAGAAGAACATTCCGGTCGGAGCGGGACTGGGCGGCGGCAGCAGCGATGCCGCGACCGCCCTGGTGGCCCTCAACCAGATCTGGGAGATCGGCTGGCCCCTGGAGCGGCTCGCCCCCCTGGCCGCTGAACTCGGCTCGGATGTCCCCTTTTTTCTCCGCGGCGGCTGCGCCCTCGGCCGAGGCCGCGGCGAAATCCTCGAACCCCTGCAGCTCCCGCAGGGATGGTGGGGCGTGCTGGTCTACCCCAACCTGGTGATTTCCACACATTGGGTCTATGAAAACGCTAATTTTAGCTTGACAAAATCGTTAAAAAACAGTAAATTTTACAGCTTGACCGGTTTTGCCGATCGACTTTCTGAGTGGGACCTCCACCTCGCTAACGACCTTGAACCTGTTGTTTTCAATAGATATCCACATCTAAAAGAACTGGTGGAAGGATTCAGGCGAGCGGGGGCATTTTATGCCCATATGTCGGGCAGCGGTTCGGCCATCTTCGGCCTGTTTCTCGACAAGAGCGACGCCTTGAGTGCCCTGGCGGGGACCACCCAAGGTTACACGACCTTCCTCTTTCATCCGATCGCCCCCCGGAAAGAGTAAGGCGCGCTGGAACGGACACCACCCTATGATTGGGGCGTCGTCAAGCGGTAAGACACGGGATTTTGGATCCCGCATGCGGAGGTTCGAATCCTCCCGCCCCAGCCCTTGAACAAGGGGACGGAAATGGCGAAAATCTGACCAGGTTTTCGTCCTTTTTTTATTTTCAGCCCCTGGCCGGCGCTCTGAAAGGAAGCCGATGGCGCAAGATCGCGAGATGAAAATATTCTCCGGCCGGGCGAATCCGCAACTCGCCCTTGAGATCGCCGGAGCCCTGAAAAAGAACCTCGGGCAGATCTCCCTGACCAACTTTTCGGACGGCGAGATCTGGGCCAAGTATGAGGAGAATATCCGCGGCACGGATGTCTTCCTCATCCAGCCCACCCCGGCACCGGCCGATAACCTGCTCGAGTTGCTGATTATGATCGACGCAGCCCGGCGCGCTTCGGCCAGACGCATCACCGCGGTGATCCCCTACTTCGGCTATGCCCGCCAGGACCGCAAGGACCAGCCGCGCGTCGCCATCTCGGCCAAACTGGTGGCCAACCTGATCACAACGGCCGGGGCCGACCGTATTTTGACGATGGACCTGCATGCACCCCAGATCCAGGGCTTTTTTGATATCCCCCTGGACCACCTGTATGCCGCCTCCGTCTTCATCGAGCACATCAAGAAAAAACGGCGGTCGCCCAATCTGGTCGTCGCCTCGCCGGATATCGGCGGCATTCACCTCGCCCGCGCCTACGCCCGCCGCCTCGGCACGGAACTGGTGCTGCTCGAAAAACGCCGCCCGCGGCATAACGTCGTCGAGGTCAGCCGCCTCATCGGCGATGTCAGCGGCAAAGATGTCCTCCTCGTCGACGACCTGGTCGATACCGCCGGCACCCTGGTCGCCGGCGTGGCCGTCCTCAAGAAACGCGGCGCACACCATATCTACGTCGCCTGCACCCACGGCATCCTCTCCGGAGAGGCCGTGCAAAGAATCGCGGATTCGGATATCGATACCTTTTTCGTCTCGGATTCGGTCGCCATCCCCGAGAACAAACGGATCGATAAAATAGTCATCCTCAGCGTCGCCGATCTCCTGGCCGACGCCATCCGCCGCATCCACGAGGACCGCTCCATCTCGGATCTCTTCCCGGAGAAGGGACCGATCGTATAGACAATTCGTTTGCTTCTGGTATAGCGTATTAGACTGGAGAATCCTGATGTCTGCTCAAGTTCTTGAATTGACCGTTCGCGAAAAGCACGGCACCCAGCAAGCCAAAAAGGTGCGGCGCGCCGGCGATGTGCCCGGCATATTTTACTTTCATGGCAAGGAATCGATCCCCTTCACGGTGAACGGCAAGTCCCTGCAGAGCACCCTCGCCAAAGAGGCCACCCTGCTCGATGTCCGTTTCAGCACCGGCGACCTCCGCAAATGCATCGTCCGCGACATCCAGTACCACCCCATCAACCACGCCATCATTCACATCGATCTGATGGGCATCAAACTGGATGAAAAGATCACCGTCTCCGTGCCCGTCCACTTCGTCGGCGTCTCCACCGGTGTCAAAAATGACGGCGGCATTCTGCAGCAGGTCCTGCGCGAGCTGGAAATCGAGTGTCTGCCGGCTGACATCCCCGAAGCGATTGAACTGGATGTCACCGCCCTCGCCATCGGCGATGCCCTGACCGTCAGCGATGTGGTGACCAAGAACTATGTCATCCTCGGCGAACCCGACCGCACCATCGTCACCGTCTCTGCCCCGCGCGCGGTTGAAGAAGCCCCCGTTGAGGTCGAGGAGGGCGCTGCCGAGCCTGAACTGGTCGGACGCAAGCCCGAGGGTGAGCCGGAAGAAAAGTAGAGCACCGCAGCGGATGGTCCCCGGAGATGCGCCGGAAATACCTCATCGCCGGACTGGGCAACCCCGGGGCCCGCTATGCCCGGACGCGGCATAACCTCGGCTTCATGACCGTTGATGCCCTCGCCGACGCCCTCGGCACCGGATTCCGTAAAAAGAACAGCGCCGCCCTGATCGCCGAAGCGGACTATGCCGGCTGCGACGTGATCATCGCCAAACCCCAGCTCTTCATGAACCGCAGCGGCGAATCAGTGGCACCGCTCGTCCGCTACCTCAACATCAGCCTGGAAGAGCTCCTGGTCGTGGTGGATGACGCCGACCTGCCGCTCGGCAAACTCCGGCTGCGCAAGCAGGGCAGTGCCGGCGGCCATAACGGCCTCAAATCGATCATCAGCCATCTGAATTCATCGGCCTTTCCCCGGCTGCGGCTGGGGATGGGAAGGCCCGACGCAACCGAGGGGATGATCGACCATGTGCTCTCCGATTTCAGCCGCGGCGAGCAGGAGATCATACAGACCAGCGTGCAGCGGGCGGTGGAGACGATCCGGGAGTATCTCGAATTCGGCATCGATCAGGCCATGAACCGCTGCAATGCCGATTGATTGTTAATTACCGTTAAATCATGCAGTTCTATGCCCAAAGGAGGACCGGTTTGCGTAAATACGAAACCATCATTGTCATCGATTCTCTGCTCAAACTCGAGGAGATCGAGGGCATCATCAATAAATACGAACGCTTCATCTCCGCCAACGGCGGCCGGGTGGAGACGATCGACCGCTGGGGCAAACGCCGGCTGGCCTACGAGATCAAGAAACGTCAGTACGGTTTTTATGTCCTGATCCGTTTCGACGCCCCCCCGGCGATGATCAAACAGCTCGATCGCGAATATCGCCTCAACGAGTTTCTGCTGCGCACCATGACTACCCTGATGGAAAAGCGCGCCCTGAAGGCCCTGGCTAAACAGTATGCCGCGGCCGCGGCTGCTGCGGTTCCACCCGCCCCCGCCGCCGAGCCGGTCCCAGCGGAAGCCCCTGCGGATACTGCCGCAGAACCCGCAGCCGAGACCGCTCCCTCCGCAGCGGAACCGGTTCAGGGTGAAGCCGCAGCCGAGTAAACACCGCGGATGTTTTGGGCCAGGGATCGATCCTCTGAGCCTGTGCGCCATCCACGTCAAACCCCTTCATCGCGGTTTGAGGAGTGTATGATATGCCCGATTTGAAGATGCCGGACATCAATAATGTCCTCATTGCCGGATATTTGACCAGCGACCCGGCCTTCCGCAAGACCTCGAATGGCACGCCGGTGATCAACTTTTACATCGCGTCCAATCGCAAGTACCGGGACAACTCAGGGATCTGGCGGGAGAATATCTGCTATGTCGGCGTCGTCGCGTGGCACCGCCTCGCAGAAGCCTGCGCCGAAATCCTGAAAAAGGGTTCCTCGATCCTCATCGACGGCGAGCTGCAGAGCCGCAATTGGCATAACGAGGACGGCACCGCCCGCAATGTCGTCGAACTCCGCGCCCGCCGCATCCAGTTCCTTGACCGTAAAAGCGGCAAGGATGTCGAGGAGATGGCTCAACAAAGCAGCGACGATACCCCCGGTAATCCTGAAGACGAACGCGTCAAGAGCAAACCTGCGCCGGAATCGCAGGAGTTCCAGAAAATTGAACCGACCGAATTCGATTTTGGATATCAGGATTTGGACCTGTAACCATGCTTTATCCCAATAAAGGAGTCGTTATGTTGAAAAAAAAGCGAATTTGCCGCTTTTGCGAAGAAAAAGTGGAGTATATCGATTACAAGGATGAAAAGCGGCTGATGCGGTTCACCACCGAACAGGGCAAAATCATCCCCCGCCGCACCTCGGGGACCTGCGCGAAACACCAGCGCCAGCTCGTCAATGCGATCAAAAAGGCCCGCGAGATCGCCTTAATTCCCTACATCTCTGAATTGACCAAATAATGCGGAAATCCTCATGAAGATTATTTTGAAGCAAGATATCGAGTCGCTGGGCGCCGCCGGTGAGACCGTCACCGTCAAGAATGGTTACGCCCGTAATTATCTGATCCCCCAGGGCTTGGCCGTTGCGGCCACTGCCGGCAACCTCCGCGCCTTCGAGGTGGAGAGCAAGGCGGCCGCCCTCCGGCTGCAGCGCGGCATGCGGGAAGCCCAGGAAGTCGCGACCCGGCTTGAAAAACTCTCTCTCACCGTCTCGGTTCAGGTGGGCGAAGAGGACAAACTCTTCGGATCGGTCACCAGTCAGAACATCGCCGATCTCCTGGCGGAGAATGGTTTTAAGATTGACAAGAAGAAGATCGTTCTCGACGACCCGATCAAGGCCCTGGGCGTCTATGAGGTGCCGGTCAAGCTGCATCCCGAGGTGACCGGCGTGGTAAAGGTGTGGGTGGTGCGCGAATAATCCGCTGTGACCGCTGCGGAGCTGGGGATGGATTATTTTCAACTGCTGCTGCTGGCCCATGTCATCGGTGATTTTGTCCTCCAGACTGACACCATCTTCAGGCTGAAGCAACAATCACCCTGGGGAGTCCCCCTGCACGTCCTGATCTGTTCCCTGGTCACGGCCGCGCTCCTCCACCCGCTGCTCGGCCGACCCGCTTTCTGGCTGGCCCTGCTCTTCATTGCCCTCGTCCACCTGGCACTCGACCGCACCAAACTCTTTCTGGCGGCCTTCCATGCCAAGGATGGGCTGGGCTATTTTTTTATCGACCAGGGACTGCATCTGCTTTCGCTGCTCGGCGCGGCTCGCTACCTGCAGTGGGCGCTGCCGCAGCAGGGTTTTTGGCTCGGTACCGGCCTGACGGTCACTCTCACCGCGTTGACGGCTGCTGGATTCGCCGTCCCCCCGATCCTCTTTTATATCCAGCGCGCGCTCTCCGTCCCGGGCGTACCGCGCTCCAACCCCGCTTTTCCTTCGTTCCGGCGACGCCTGCCCGGCATCCTCTCGCGCCTGCTTGCGACGCTCGGACTGCTCGTCGGCGGCTGGTATCTCCTGCTGACGCCGGTCTTGTTATCCGCCCTGGTCGAGCCGATGACCACGCCGGATCATAACAAACGGTATCTCACCGCCGAACTCATCACCAGCTCCACCTTCGTCCTCTTCTTCGCACTCCTGGCCTGGTACCTCCGAGCCGGCTGAGCCGCGCTCAGCCCAGATCCCCCGCCGCATCGAGCAGCCGCACGGCTGCGGTCAGAGCGGCCGTTTCACTGCGCAGCCGCCGGGTCCCCAGGCTGATGACGCGCGCGCCCGCCGCAACCGCAAGATCGACCTCGGCTTCCGTAAAGCCCGCCTCCGGCCCGATCAAGAGCGTCGCCGCGCGATGCCCCCACAGCGCCGCCGCCAGTTCCGTCCGGGTCACCTCCGCCTCTTCCCAGGCGATGAAGAGCGCCTGACCCCGGGCCGACGTGACCGCCGCAGCAAAGGGGCATATCGGCCGCACCTCGGGGGCAAGACTGCGGCCGCTCTGTTTCATCGCCGCCCGTGCCTTCTCGCCCCAGCGCGTCTCGCGGCCATGCGGCGCCGCCACCGTGCCGGCGGTGACCATCGGCTGAAACACCGAAATCCCGATCTCCGTCCCCTTCTCGATCACCCAATCGAAGAGGCCACCCCGGGGAACCCCCTGTGCCAGGGTCAGGCGTAGCCGCGGCTCGCCCGCTCCCTCCTCGATCCGTTCCACCCCCGCCCTCAGGCTCTTCGCGCCAATCGACAGGATCGGACCGCTATACCGGCGGCCAAGGCCGTCAACCGCGATGATCCGCTCCCCCACTTGCTTGCGCAACACCCGCACGGCATGCGCATACTCCGCCCCGTGCAGTTCGAACTCCTCCGGGCTGGCATCCTCCGGAGCCACGTAAAAGAAATGGATATGCGCCATGTTTAAAACCACACCTTCATATCAATGATATATTCACCACGGCCACCAAGATCCCAGGCGCGTTCGAACCGCATCAGCTCCACGTAGGGCAGCTGCACCGCCAAACCGACGCCAAAACCACCGCGCCGACGCTGCTCCGCCCGCTCCCAGCTCCGGCCGGCCATGATCCCGGCATCATAGAAGAGCGCCCCATGCAGCGCAAAGGGCAGATTGCGCAGGTATCCGAGCCGATCCTCGGGGACCAGATGGAAAAAGCGCTGCCGGAGGATCGGCCAGCGCAGTTCCGCACTGGCCAGAAGCCGTCCCCGCCCTTCGAGCACCTCCATGAAATGGCCGCGGATGCGCTCGGAGTAGCCGAGGTAGAGCAGATTGTGAACCGGAATCCGGCCGCGACTAACGTCAGCGCGCACGCGACCAGCCAGGAGCCCACCCCCGGGCAGGGGCTGATAACGCCGCACATCGCAGCCAACGAAACCATAATCGGAGGTGCCGGCCAGCAGCTTGAGGCTGAAGCCGGCATCCAGATACCAGCCCCGCTTTGGATAGGCGGAATAGTCGCGGTTATCCAGGTTGAAGCCGGCTGAAAAGTGGGTGATGCGGTCGACGCCGTCAGCAGCGCGGGTGAGCTTGAGCTCCGGCGGCAGCCGAACCTCCATATAGCCCATCCCGGCACTCACCCGGGTATAGTAACCGAAGCGCTTGCTCAAACCGCCTTGCAGGCCAGCGTGACGCTCGATGAAGCCGTTGTAGCGAGGGCTGAGATTCTCCGTCCGGCTCCAGGATGCTTGGGCCGTGAAGGCGAGACGGTGACGGCCATGGATCCAGGGATTGGTATAGGAGAGATTGACGCTGGGATTGTAACCCAGCCAGAAATTGCCGAGCAGGTAAATGTTGCGCCCGCGGAAATTCTCGTGCCGCAAGCCGGCGCCGTAAGAGAGCTTGCTCCAGTCGCGGTCGTGAATGAAAAGCAGCGGATAGGGAAAGAGGTACCAGCGTTCGCTGAGAAGATAAAGGACGATGACCCCGTTGGCGCTACGGAGGACCTGCAATTCGACGCGGGTGAAGAGGCGGAGGTTTTCGATGCGCTGGCGGTCGGCTTCGGCGATGCGCGGATCGAAGGGATCGCCAGCGCGCTGTTGCATCTCGCGGGTCAGGATCTCCTCGCGAGTGTGATCGTTGCCGACGAAAAGAATGGTTTCGATGAGGGAAGAATCGGCAGCCGGCGCGGGCCCAGACGGTAGCCATAGCGCCCCCGCGATGAGCAGCAGGTTAATCGCGGACATGATGCTGGCGGGTTTTGGTGAGGATGACCGTGGTACCACCGGGATCGAAGCGGTATTCGACGCTGTCCATCATCGAGCGGACGATGAAGATGCCGCGGCCATTGTCCTTGAGGAGATTCTCGGGCAGCAGGGGATCAGGGACCGCAGCGGGGTCAAAGCCATGCCCTTGATCGGTGATATGCACGGAAAGCCGGCCTGGCGAGAGATAGAAACGGATGTGCACTGTCTTCTTGGGATTGCTCTTGTTGCCATGATAGATCGCGTTGGCGACCATCTCGGTGACTGCAATGGCAAAGGTGTCCCGTTCATCCTCGCCAAAGCCCGCCAGACCGGCCAATTCCTCGCACTTTTGCTCGACGCGCTGGATCTGGTCCGGCAGACTCGGTATGATCATCTCATACAGTTGGTTGCTCTTTTCGCTCACTTCCGTTCCTTCCCTGCTTCAGGTCGCTCCCTTCTCACACCGACCGCCGGGCCGGTTATGGTCAGAAGAACCAGTCCAGGCGCAAATCCAGGGTGTTGATGGTGTAACGGCGCTGCTGCCAAGGGTAGACCCGGCGCCGCTGACCGTCCAGAACAAACCGGGCGCGGTGCGACGGGGTGTAATAAATGCTCAGAGCCGGTCCGTGGCTGCTGAACTTCTGCGAGGGCGTCACCAGCGCATTGCCGAGCGCGTCGATATCATGGCGCCACTCCCTGCGGCTGTAAAAGCCATATCCGGGTCCCAGCGACAGCGCGGGAGCCGCGGCAAAGAGCACTCGCAGCTGCAGCCAGTGGCTGGCGCGCGTCGTGAGCACACGCTCCTTCCAGTCCGCCCAGTAGAGCTGTCCGTTCTCCTCGAGCTGCAAACGGTAATCCAGTTTGAAGGTCGAGCGCCGGCTCGGCGCCCAGGAGAGCGAATCGTCCCAGGCGAACTTGCGAAAGACAAAACTTTTGGTCTGGACCGCCAGGTTGTCGAAATCATAGTCGACATAATTGGCCAGCACCTCAAAGGCGTTATGCCACTGCAGCCGCGACGAGGGGGTATAACCCAGAACCGGCCGCAACCGCAAGATCCGGTTCCAGTTGTTGTCGGCGCTGCGCTCGCCGAAAATATAGACCATATGATAGAGACTGGCGCTGGCCTGAACCTCGAAGTGCAGCGCCGGACTGAACTTCCGCCCGAAGGTGACCTGGGAATTGATGCGCAGCTCGTCCCGGTCATCAAAATTGTTGGTGTCGGGCGTATCATACTGAAAGCGGCTGATCGAGGCATAGAACGCCAGACTGTCACGCCGCCCGACCGGCGAATTGAATTCCGCCAGCAGTTGCAGCCGGTTGCTGTTGTTGTCCGGCGTGACAAAAGCCGTATACTGTGAAAAGGGCGACTGAACCGCGCCGGTAACCAGATCATAGCGCTGCTGCAGGGTATTGTAGTTCAGGGCGAGCCGTCCGTGCAGGCGCCGCCGCGCCATCACCACCTCCAGCGTGTGGTCGCCGAGCTGATCGTTGCGCTTGCGCTGCCGCTTCGCCGCCTCGGTGCCGAAGCTGAGCAGCTCGACATTGCGGAATTGCCAGGAGGTGCGCAGGAAGAGCTGCGCCCAGGGTCCCATGCCGTAGTTGAGGAGGTTTTCGAAGCCCTTGTTCGCCTCACGCAAACTCTCGACATCGCCGAGCAGGGAGGTATAGTTATCGCGCCGCCGGCTGGTTGTAAAGAGGCGCAGCGAGTCGCTACTGCCCGGGGTGAAGACCCGCGCGACCGCGTAGGCCAGGCTCGACTCGTGGTTCTTGCGCACCGCATAGCGATCGGTCTCGAGCATCCCCTGCAGATGGTGGGCATAACCGCCCCACTCCAGTCCTGAAAGCTCCTCCTCACCACTGAAAAAGAAGCCGCGGTCGTGAAATCGCATCCGGGAATCCCACTTCGGTCCAGCTGCTGCAGCCAACCGCACCCGCCGCGAGGGCGTGAAACGCAGGCCCAGGCCGGCGGCATGACTGCGGACATCGTTGTAAAGTCCGGTCTGGCGGTCGTAAAATGACAAAGAGCGCAGCAGGGTGTTCAGCTGCAGGGAGGGCCAGAGCTGGTACCCGAACCGGGTGAAGAAAGCATGCTCATCCTTCCATTTGTCCTCGTTACTGCTTAACCGCAGCATCGAGGTGCGGAACTGCTCGCTGAACTGCCCCTGGAGACGGGGCGTCAGAGCGAAGGTCCGGCCCGCATCGAGCTGCCAGAGATAGTTGTTCAACTCCTGGCGGTAGCGCAGGGTGGCGGGCCACTCGGTTCCGGAGCTCGGCGTGCTGCCGGAAAGCGGCTGACTCTTCAGGCCCATCGGCAGCAGCAGCCAGACCAAAACAAAAAATGCCATCGGCGCGGCGACACGATGGCATTTCAAGATCAACAAGGGGTAGGCGACTCCAGAAGCGGCATTACTGCACGTGAACGATGATTTCATCCGGTTCGCCGAGGCTGTGCTCTTTCTGCGCTTCGCGCTTGATGCGATTCCGGTCATTGGTCAGGCTGTCGGCCTCTTTTTTCATCCAGCTCTTTTTCTTCTGCTCCAGCTCGATCGCCTTTTGCAGCTGGCGGCCCTCCTGCCACAGGCGCATCTGGGCCAGAAATCCGGAGGAACCGGCAATATAGGCCAGGAAAAAGATCACAAAACCGATCAGATAAAACCGGCCCCGCGTCAGCTGGATCGCTCCCAGCCGACGCCGCAGCCTGTACAGCAAACCTCTTCGTGCATTCATCCTCAACCCCTCGGTCATACGCCCCTGCCGGCTGCGACGCCGGCAGGACATGGCTTCCGTGCTTACTTGCGTTTGATAACGCCGAGACCGGCATAGTGGCCCACTTCGCCGAGGTTTTCCTCGATGCGCAGGAGCTGGTTGTACTTGCAGATGCGGTCGGTACGGCAAGCGGAACCGGTCTTGATCTGGCCGGCGTTGGTGGCCACCACGACATCGGCGATGGTCGCATCCTCGGTCTCGCCCGAGCGGTGCGACACCACCGCAGTGTAGCTGGCGGTTTTAGCCATCTCGATGGCGTCCAGGGTCTCGGTCAGGGTGCCGATCTGATTGAGCTTGATCAGGATCGAGTTGCAGATGCCGAGTTCAATGCCACGCTGCAGGCGCTTGGTGTTGGTGACGAATAGATCGTCACCCATGATCTGGATCTTGGCGCCAAGCTTTTTGGTCATCAGCTTGAAACCATCCCAATCGTCTTCAGCCATACCGTCTTCGATCGAAACGATGGGGTACTTATTCACCAGATCGATATAATAGTCGACCATATCTTCGGAGCTCAGTTTCTTCTTTTCGGAGGCGAGGTTGTAGACCTTCTTGTCGGTAAGATAGAAGGAGCTGGCGGCCGGATCGAGCGCGATAAAGATCTCCTTACCCGCCTTGTAACCCGCCTTTTCGATCGCCTCCATGATCACTTGCAGGGCTTCTTCGTTGGACTTGAGATCGGGGGCGAAGCCGCCCTCGTCGCCGACTGCGGTATTGTAGCCCTTTTTCTTCAGCACCGACTTGAGGCTGTGAAAGGTCTCGACGCCCATGCGCAAGGCCTCACTAAAGGTCGGGGCGCCGGCCGGCATGATCATGAACTCCTGCAGGTCGACGTTGTTGTCGGCGTGCATGCCGCCGTTGAGAATGTTCATCATTGGCACCGGTAAGATCTTGGCATTGCTGCCGCCGATATATTGATAGAGGGGCAAGCCGAAGGCCTCGGCCGCGGCCTTGGCCGTGGCCAGGGAGACCGCCAGCGTGGCGTTGGCGCCCAGTTTGGCCTTGTTGGGGGTGCCGTCCAGCTCGATGAGGATCTTGTCGATGAGGGTCTGCTCGGTGGCGTCTTCGCCGATCACCTCGTCGGCGATGATATCGTTGACGTTCTTCACCGCCTGGAGCACGCCCTTGCCATTATAGCGGGCGGCATCGCCGTCACGCAGTTCGACCGCTTCATGTTCGCCGGTGGATGCGCCGGAGGGAACCGCAGCGCGTCCCAAGGCGCCGCCCTCGAGGGCCACATCCACTTCGATGGTGGGGTTGCCTCGGGAGTCGAGTATTTCACGTGCAAAGACATCGATAATGGTGGTCATGAATCCTCCTGAAGGGTGTATTCTCTATTGGTCAAAAACGAATTTCTCACGGGAGCATAGAGGAACAGAGATCAGGCTGTCCCCCCTCTTCTCTCTTTATGGCTTGGCGCCTCCGTGAGACCTGACTGTTTACCTCAATATAAAGCGTATACAACAAGAATTGCAAAAACCGCAGCGGCCATATTAACCCGGTCGTTATTCATCCAGCGCAAGCCGCCGGTGAAATCGGTTGCCTGGCCGCCGCAGTGGTGCCGTTTTTCAGTCTCCTTGTGACAGACCGGGCAGCGGAAACGCGCCTGCAGCGTCGCGCCGAGCAGGCTATCGAAGAGGCTGGCAGCGAGCCCGGCGCCGAAGAGGAGCAGAAACTCACGGCCGCCGAGGAGCGACGGCGAATGGTGCGGCGCGGCCAGCCAGCTCACACCTGCCAGCACCAGGCTACCCATCGCCGAACCCAACGTGCCGATCACCGAGATGCCGCCCGAGGTCCCGGCCGGAACCGGCTTGAAGCTGACGATCGAACGCGGATCGCGCTGCGAAAGGGTGCCGATCTCGGTGCCCCAGGTATCCGCGGTGGCCGCGGCCAGAGAGGCGGCAAAGAGGAGAAACCATACGGGATGGGGCCAGATGTAGCCGCAGACCAGCAGCAGGCCACCCAATCCACCGTTGGCAATCACCTGCCAGGCATCACGCGCCCCGCCCTTTTCGATCATCCCCGACAGGCGCTTCTTGCGCTCGCCCCCCAATTTGGAGAGCAGGCTGGAGAGGATGAAAAAGGTCAGGATCGGCACGGTGAAGGGCCAGCGGCCGATGCCGAAGACAACCGTGCCGAGCAGAAAGGTCGCCGTCGCACCGCTGGTCGAGAGGAACCGGAACCGGTACGAAAGCAGGGCCACGACCGCGGCCATGAAGACGCCGAGGGTAAAGACGGCGGCGTCGGCTTGGCTGTGGGTCAGCAGGTAATGCAACACCAGTGCGGATCCGAGGGGCACCGTCAGGTTATCCGAGCCCTGGTAGGAGAGGGCCTCGCAAACGGTGGCGATGGCTGCGGCCAGGAGACTGAACCAGGCCACTTCGCCGGCGGGGCGGCCGCCTAATGCGAGCGCCGCGGCGGTGATCGCCAGACTGGTGAAGAACATCGCCGCCGAACCCTCCAACGACTTCCTGTCGGGACCCACATGGTAGAGATGCGGATGGGAGAGGTTCTCCCCCACCAGGGCAGCGGCGGCATCACTGATGGAGAGGAGCAGCATGGCGGTGATCAGGATGAGGGTGTGGCTATGCCAGAGCAGCAGCGCCAGGACGACGAAGGAGAGGGGATAATAGACGGTTCCGTAGGTGCGGCGGTGTAGATCATGCATTCCCTTGAGCCAGCCCTTCTGCACCGAGATCCAGTTGATCACGGCGAAGACGAGGGCGACAGCGACAATGGGTCCGCGGTGGTTAAGAAAGAACGGGGAAAGGGCCACTAAAATTCCGGTGAGTATATGAATGAATTTGCGCGAAAACTCCTCGCTACCGTGGAATCTGCGACGCAGCAACTCGGAAGCGGCGAGGAGCAGTATCAGGCCACCTAGCAGAATGAGCAGATATATTAGATCCTGAGCGATCATATACTCCTGGATGAAAGGGTGCCGCAGCAGTACGGCCGTGGCCTGGCCTGATGCGAATATTTACAAAAATTACCGCAGAAAAGCAACGGTTATTTGCGGCACCGCCGCGAGGCGCGGTGGGGATAGGGGAGCGGCCTCAGGGGTATGCAGCCCGGCCGCCGCTTACTCACAAGTTATCCACATTCTTTTCACACCCCAGTTGTGTATAACCAGCCCGCCAAGGCCCTGAAATTCACGACCCCGGGGCGCTGAAATTATTTTACTTGCGACTTAGCTTGCTGCGGCCCCCTCCCCCGCGCCGGAGGATTGCTGAATCATATTCTATTATTTATATTATCTTTGAATCTAAGGCCGGGTGATCACGGGGAGCCGCCTCCGGCGCAGCGCCCGGGCTGCAGGCGCGGGTAACCAGCAGCAGCGAAGGGTCTAAAATTATTACAGTTTGGGTTTTGTCTAATTCATGGACATTTTGGCGCAAGTTATCCACATCTGTCCAGAAGAGGACCCACCCGGCGCGGTGGGAAAAAGCCGGAAACGCTTCCTCCGCCCGCACAGCGCCCTAATTCGTTATTCCTGGCTTTTATTGGCCAAAAAATGGTCAATTACGTGGCGCAAAGTCTCGTCCAACTGCACCCGGGGCTCATAACCGATGACGGATTTGATCTTGGTCAGGCTGGGCACGCGGATGCGCATGTCCTCAAATCCCTCTTCATAGGCCTTGGAGTACGGCACAAAGCTGATCTCCGATTTCGAACCGGTCATGGCAACGATCTTGCGGGCCAGTTCGACGATGCTGATCCCTTTGTCGTTGCCGACGTTAAAAACCTCGCCGACCGCGCGCGGCTCGTCCATCAGGTGCATAGCCGCCCAGACGACATCCGAGACATAGGTGAAACAGCGCACTTGCTCGCCGTCGCCATAGACCGTCAGCGGCTCGCCCGCCAGGGCCTGGCGCACCAGGCGCGGGATGACCATGCCATAGCGGCCGGTCTGGCGCGGCCCGACGGTATTGAAAAGCCGCATGATCACCGTCGGCACCCCCTTCTCCTTGTGATAGGCGAGGGCCAGAAACTCGTCGATCGCCTTGGAGCAGGAGTAGCTCCAGCGGCTCTTGGTGGTCGCGCCCAGCACCCGGTCGTCTTCTTCACTGAAGGGAATGCTCTCGCTCTTGCCATAGATCTCGGAGGTGGAAGTGATCAACACCTTGCGCAGGTAGCGCGCAGCGAGGCGCAGCACCACATGGGTGCCCAACACATTGCGCTCGATGGTCTCCACCGGGCTCTTGACGATCAGTTCGACACCCACAGCCGCGGCGAGATGAAAGATGACATCGCATTCACTCACGAGTCGGTCCATCACCGTCTCGTTGAGGATCGTCTCCACCGCGAGATGGAAGCGGGGATGTTGGCGCAAGTGCTCCACATTTTCCAGTTTGCCGGTGGAGAGGTCATCGATGACGCAAACCTCGTCACCGCGCGCCAGCAGTTGTTCAGCGAGATGGGATCCGATGAAGCCGGCGCCGCCGGTGATCAATGCTTTCATGATTACTCCTTGTTCTTCTTACGTTTTTCGTCCCGCCCGGATCAACAGGATCAGGATGACATAGACGAGGATGGTTTGCAGCAGCACCAAAACGCTGAGCTGCACGCTGATATAGGGCAGCAGCAGGGCGCTCATGCCGATGGCGACGGTGATCAGATGCACCAGGACCACCGCCTGATTACGGGTCAAGCCGAGCTTGAGCAGCCGGTGGGAGATATGGCATTGATCCCCTACATATACCGGACGATGCTCACGAATGCGGATGAGAATGACCGTGACCGCATCGAAGATGGGCACCCCGAGGACGAGGAGCGGGATGATCGCCGGGATCAGCGAGGCGCTGTCGGCGACCACATAGGAACTGGTCAGGCTGAGCGTCCCGAAGAGGTAGCCGATGAAAAGGCTGCCGGCATCGCCCATGAAGACCCGCGCCGGATGAAGGTTGTAGCGCAAGAAGCCCAGGCAGGCGCCGCAGAGAACCGCGAAGAGCAATGCGGAGAAGTATTGCCCCTGCTGGGCGGTGAGCCAGAAAAAGAGCGCCCCGCAGATCAGGGCGATGCCGGCTGAGAGGCCGTCCATGTTGTCGAAAAAGTTGAAGACATTGCTGATGGCGGCGATCCAGACCACCGAAAAGAGCGCATTCAACCAGGGGAAAGGGAGAAAGCTGCTGTGCGCCCCGCCGGCGACGGCGATGACGGCAGCGGCGATCTGCGCGGCAAATTTGATCGCAGGCGGAAAGGTGATCCCACGGATGTCATCGACCAGGCCGATCCCCACCAACAAAGTCGCCCCGGTCAGGATCAGCACCAGTTTATTCAGTACCGCCTCGAGCCGCGGTAGTTGACGGACGAGGAGCGGGAAATGGGTCGCCGCATAATCCGAATGACCGCTCCACCAGAGCAAGCCGAGGCCGAGCGCCAGCGCGGTGATGAAGGCGGCATAGATGCCTAATCCGCCCAGCAAGGGGGTGACGCGGGCATGGTCCTTGCGGCCGGAGGGATGATCCTGGATGTCCCAACGCACGGCCAAGGCCATGGCGAGCGGGACGAAGAGCAGGGCCAGCGTCAGCGCGCCGCCAAAGGCGGCGGCGAAAGTGAGCGTACGCAAATCCACCTCATGAATCGTAGCACCAGTGCCGGCTTCGGTCAGGCGGAGCGGGACACGCGCCTGCGCCGGCCGGCGGAATTATCATTAAATTTACGAAAAATTGATTAATTGTAAAAGAGAAACCTGCAGGGGCTCAGCGCATGACGATGCACTTCTCGATGACCTGGGTGCGGTCCTTGTCGCTGACGGCATCGATGCGGTATAGATAGACGCCGTTGGCGAGGGGGTCGCCGTCGTCGTCACGGCCGTCCCAGAAGAGCCGGTTGAAGCCGGCGCCGAGGCTGCCGCCCTCGAGGATGCGGATGAGGCGGCCGTTGACCGTGTAGATGCGGATGCGCACCTCGGCGGCCCGGGTCAGCTCGAAGGTGAAGTCAGTGCTCTCGCGCAGGGGATTGGGATAGTTCATCACCCGCTGCAGCTGGATGGAGGAGGCGACTCCGAACTCGGCGGAGGCGGAGGCGAGATTGCCGCTGCCGTCGGCGAAGAGGATCTCGAGGTGGTGCTCGCCCTCGCTCAGCTGCGGCGTGAATTTCAGCAGGGCGGCCGCCGTGGTATCGGGCGACGTCAGCAGCTGCAGGATCCGTCTGTCGCTGAAAGAGACGCGCTCGCCGTCGAGGAGGAGGTTGACCCGCAGGGTGTCGCCGGGAGTGAGCGGGCTGTCGTCGATCAGCCGCGCCAGGATGACCGGGCGCGCGCTGATCCAGTCCCCGGCGGCGATGGTCCGACCGTCGAAGGTGACCGCGATCTCGGGTTTGAGCGTATCGGCGACCACCTGGACGCGCGCGGTCAAGGTATTGTTAGATTCGGATAGTTCGTTGATGGCATTGTCGCCATCGACGCGGATGGTCAGCAGGCGGCTGCCCGGTTTGCCGCTGGGTGTATAGAGCTGATCGACGGTGACGTTCTGGTCGGCGGCTAGGGGTTTGGGCAGCATCACGTGGGAGAAGAGTTTTTCGCCGCTGCCCGGGGCGGTTTCGGTGAAGGTGAGGCTGACGCTGTCGGTGGTGGCGAGGCCGATATTGAAGACGCTGAATTTGATGACCACCGGCCGGCCGCTGAGCACCGAATCAGCCGAGAGGCTCAAAAAGGCCGGGCTGACCGCCAGGTCGGGGACCGGGTCGTGGAGCACCTGCCAGGCGCTGAGGCGCGGCGAGTGCTGCTGGTCGCGGCTGGAGAAACGGGCGGAGAGCTGGAGGTAGGGAAAGGCGTGGGCGCTGATCGCCGTGATATCATGGTCGTGGTTGGCGGCCAGGCCAGTGCGCAAGGTATCCCAGACGCTGCTGTTACGACGCTGCCCGAGCAGGCTCAGGGTGAGGTCGCCGGTCTGCGGCACCTCCGCCTCGGCCCGGACGGAGCGCCAGGCGGCGGCCGGACCGATGCGCGGCGAGGTCAGGGTGCCGGAAGGGGCAAGGCAGGAGAGGGTATCGCTGACCGCAGCCTCGCCGCCGCCCGAGGGACGCAGCAGTTCGCGGGCCGAACCGGGCTCCGCCCCCTTGACGCCGATCATCGCCCAGGAATCACGGAAGTGGACATTGCGGCACGCCAGGCTGCCAAGAGATTCAAAGGCGGCGATCAAGGCCGGGCTGCTAAAAGACCCCTCGTCTTTCACAGCAGTAAGCACATACATACCAGTTGGGACCGATGAAAGAAAAACGGCCATCTCTGCAACTGCTGCAGCATTGCCATACAGGTCGAATTTTCTGATGTCGCGGACGGTGATGGTCGCAGGATCCAGCACGACAACACTGTATCCGCGTCCGGGGGCAGCCACGATGTTTTCACCATTCAGATAGATGCCCGCAAAATTGCCATCATTGGCGCCTCCCGATGCGGCCAGCAGAAGGTATTGCAAGGTATCCAGAACAGCTTCCGGGATCAGATCAAGGTGCTGGCTGGTGGAACCCGAAAAGGCACGCACTTGCCGCCAGCCCCATTGGCTGGCGGGGTCGAGATAAAATTCTCCAAGGATGGGATGCTCGCTCTCGGTATCGGCCAGATCCCGGCAGCGCCAATGGTACACAAGCTGCGGAGTCAGGGGTTGAGGGCTCCATGATACAGCCATCTGATTCATAGTCAGACGGCCGGAAGTCTGAAGCATAGGGCTATGGAAAGCTTGGGAGGTATCGACGGCGAACTCGACGGATCGGGGTGCGGCATTCCGGTCCATCTCCCATACCTTGAATACGAGACGATCCCGGGGAATGAGCGCAAAAGGTGGCGGTGAATTCACCTGCAAGCGTCTCGAGGTCACGGTGATCGAGCGCTTCGCCAGGTTGTTCCCTTCGTCGCTTTCAGCAATTGCCGCCATAGGATCCACTTGTGCGATGAGTTCCACCGCGCCAGCCATATTGCGCAGCGGCCAGTTGCACGTGATGGAATCGATCCTGCCGATCGCCGGCCGTTTGGCCAAGGGCAGCAGAACCTGTTCACCTCCGTTGGATTGGCGTACCGTTAATCGCACCCCGATACTGTCGCGCGTAGCCAGGCCCCAGTTGTTAATACGCACGGTAATCTGCGCTGTGGAGTCAGCTTCGTTCGGGATTTCGGGCAGCACCTCGATGTCCCCTGGTTCGACGGCCAGATCAGGAGCAACGGGGAGGCCGAGCCGGAGCGCAGGATCACCCAGCAAATTGTACTGATAGATCATATTGGTGATCTGGGAGTTGTCGGCGCCTTCCTCCCATAGTTTTACCTTGGCCTTGTCGATGATCTCCGCGAGAGCGCGCAAGGTATCCGTAAGGGCAGCCGGAAAGAGCCTGGAAAGAAAAGTGTAATCTTCGTAGGAGTAGCCCCAGCCGGAAGTGCCCATAAAACCGATGGCGCCCTTATTCTCGACCATTAAAAAGTGTTCGCCGAAAGCCACCTGGTTCGGTTCGGCAAACCGGCCGGTATGGCAGGTCATCGAGGTGATGAAGGGATATTGCGGCCCGTTGCTCAGCGCCTCGATATCGGTATTATGAAACATCAAATCCCAGGTTTTGCTGCCGGCATGGCCGATAAAATTAACCCATACCACGCCGGCGTCGATGGTGTCGAGGATATCCTGGCGGTGCTCGCCCTCCTGCGTGCTGCTGGTGGTTTTATGGAGACTGGTTGCCAAGCCGCAGGTCGGGGCTGGCAGGATGAATGTCTTGATCAAGGCATCCGATTGCAGGCTGAACTGGTTTTGCTCGAGAAAGTCAAAACCACCGCTGATGAAGAGAAAGTTTTTCTTCCACTGGGCGGAGGGAGCGGCTTCATAGGCGATAATCTTGGAAATGCAAGCCTCGGCCTCCTCGGTTGTCTGGGCCGGGATGCGCCCGACACGCAGATCAGGCAGAATATCTCCCTTCCCGTCCAGGCAGGCCAGCCAGCTGTCACTGACCGGATTGCCATACGTAGGTACATATTCCGTGGGGTGCGCCAGGCCATAGAGGTTTTTGGGATCCCAGCTGGCATCACCCAGCAGCAGCACATAACCTGGCGCGGGTTTTCTCCAGTTCTCCCGCGCATGACGTAAAAACGTCCGAATAGCCTGGGGATCCGCCAGCCCATGATTGAATTCATCAAAAATCTGATCCACCAGCGCTACCCGTATGCGCCAGCTGTTGTGTGCTGCTCTGTAAGCCGCCAACCGCTCTGCTGCCACCTTGAATGCCGGGTGGGTGATGATGAGGTAATCGGCACCTTCACCGCCGCCGATGAGATCGGCTGAGCGATGCCAGGCGATCCGGCAAGGTGAGCGGACGCCGGTGTCGGTGAAAAACGCGATTTCATTGCCAGCGTCTGCAGGCAAGGCCAAGCGGGCACTGAAAGTGGCACTGCCGCTTCTGTAGGCCATGATCGTATCGATCACCGCCGGACCGCTGCCGCTCTTGCGCCAGACTTCCGAGACGGATCCGACGGGGGCTCCCTTGCGGCCGATGATCGCCCAGCAATCCCGGTAGCCGACACTGCGCGTTCGCGCGCTGCCGAGGCTCTCAAGGGCGAGATGAGCGCTCTCGGTCATATTGACACTGCCATCGTCGCTGATCGCTCCGGCAACCACGGCACCGGCCGGTAGGCGCTGAACCCAGGCGGCCATACTGTCCGCTTGTGTCCGGGAACCGTAGGTATCGAAATTTTTCTTCTCCAGCAACAGGCCCGTCTGGGGATCGATGCGCCAGAAATTATGACCGCGGGTGCCCGATGATACCTCCACCCCATCGCGGAGCAGCTTCGCCTGTTTGCCATCCACCATCCCGGCAGAACGAACAGTCAGATGTTCCTGCCAGGCCCGGCCGGGCTGTATCAGGTGATAACGGCGTTGCCGGCTGAGATCCCATGCGATCAGTGTAGAATCCACGAATCCGGTGGCGGTGACCGTTACCGCCTTGGCAGAGAGTGGTTTCAGAAGCAGCCGGTCTCCTGTCGCAACGGGCAGGCGCTGATACCCAATCTCGAACCAATCCACATAGATTTGCGAGCGCTCGGAGGGTGTATCCGCAAGGAGCCTGATCTTGAGGATATTAACGCCAGAATGGAAGCGCGTGGCCGCTACGCGGAAGGCAAGATGCAGTTCGGTACGGTCCTCAAACCAGGTTTCATGAATCATGGCATCATTAATCAGAAGCTGGATATGATGATCCGGGGAGTGCGCATCGAGCGTCGTGCCGCGCACCCGCATTCTTAACAGCAGGGAATCCTGGCTGCCCGCAGGATTGAAAAGTTCGAAGGGCAGGTCAGCGGAGCCGCCCTTGTTGAGCAGCACCCAGACCCAGCCTTCTCCAGGTACTTGTTCGCTGTTGTGGATGTCGTTATCCGAATCACCTGCGTAGTAATAGAGATCCTTTTCAAAATGCAGCGTATCGGGGAACGCCTCCAGCGCGCTTCCCGAGAGGGTTGCCGTTGTCTCATTAAAACGCGCTCCGCCAGCACCATCCCAGGTCAGCCAATACACATTGGTATCGGAATAAGCATCGAAGAATTCCTCCTCGCCATGGCGGAACCGGCCATAGAAAAGGATACGATCTGTTGGATCGAAGCGGCCGTCTTCACCGCCAGCGATCTGGATCGGCTGTTCTATCCCCTTATTGAAGAGCCGTAATTTTTCCGGATTCAGGCTGCCGGGCGAGATCCCGGCCGCTTCGAGGGCTGATGCTGTAATCTGATACGGCCCCTCATCGACCAGAAAGATTTTCAGGCATGAGGCGGGGAGCGATTCCGGTGCAGCTGCGGGGCGCAATAAAACCGGCTGTGGTTGCAGGATATTCACCCGGAGGCGGGCATACTGCAGCAGACGCAGAGCCTGCTGGTGTGGCTTGTACTGCACTGGAAAGAGTGAAATTCTTAGAATCCGCCGATCGCGCGCCTGGCCGATCGTGTTTTCGCAAAGCATAGCGGGTATATCACCGGGAAGGAATTGCGGTGGCGGGAATGCGTAGATCCAGCCGCCGGTTGCCGGATCGAGCGCAGGCGCGGGACAGAGCGGCTGCGTCAGGGTTCTGAAGGTGAAGAGGGTGTCCACCAGGCTGATTTCAGCCGTCTGGCCCGGCAGGAGATCGAGAGCAAGGACAGCCATTGGCAGCAGGGGTTCTCCGGGAACCGACCTGAGCAGGCCAGCCGAGGAATCAGGCCGCAGGCAAGTCCGGCCATCAATGACCACCGTCTGCCAGTTCCAAGCGGGCGCTTGCCACTCATAGATCCGTTCGTTGGCGGAGCTGCTCACGAGGGATATCCCCGATGCGGCCGAGGCTGATCCCGGACGGGCGAAAAAAGAAATGGCCAGCAGCAAGGCAGCCAGCTGTATCGGATTATATCGGAAGCGATGCGGGCGCATAGGCATAGGGTGAAGAGGCCATCCTCTGTTCAGCCGGTCAAATGCCGGCACAAGATAACAGTTTCCGGCCAATAATGCAAGAGATTAGGGAAGCAGCTGCCCCAGAAACCGGAAATCTGTATGCATGCCCTGGGCAAGGAGAAAAGCCAGGATGCCAAAAATCAGGCTTAGTCCCACCATGGACAGGGCAGCGCCGGGCTGGCTCAGTCCGAGGCGGACCAGCCGGTGATGGATGTGTTCGCGATCGGCATGGAAGGGATGAATCCCGCGACGAACCCGGCGGATGATGGCGAGCGTGGTATCGGTCAGTGGCAGACAAAGAAGCAGAAGCGGCACCAGAACAGCAACTCGTCCCGGCGAAATGGTGGCAGCACGCAAACTCAGCAAAGCGAGCAGGAAACCCAGAGGCAGGCTGCCGGAATCCCCCATGAAAATGGAGGCCGGATTGATGTTGTAGCGGAGGAAACCAAGCAGGGCACCCGCAAGCAGGGGTGCGAAGAGTATCACCACGGGATTATTGAAAAGAGCCGCGATACCCGATGAGACGGCAACCACCACCAGGGCGATACCGCTCGCCAGGCCGTCCAGTCCGTCTACCATATTGACGGCATTGATGACCCCGACTATCCATAGCATGGTAAAAGGGTAGGAAAAAAAACCCAGCTTGATTTCGGCAAATCCAGGAAGGATCAGCACTTCGAAGCGCCAGCCTGCCAGGGCAACAGCGAGAGCGACGGCGAGTTCAACACTCAGTTTGAGATTGCAATTGAGGTCGAATTTGTCATCGAAAGATCCAAGAAGGAATAGAACCAAACAGCCGGCGACGAGGCTGATGGCAAGTCCCATCTCCCCGACGAAGAGCTTCGGGGAAGCCAGATACAGGACGGCTGCGCTGATCACGAACGAGAGCATGATCGAGCCGCCGCCCCATTTAGGTACTGCACCCTCGTGGACGGTGCGATGGTTGGGATAGGCGTAAATATCGAGACGCTTTGCCAGGGTTCTGACGCCTGGCGTGATGAGAATAGCGACTAAGAAGCTGAATAAAAATGAGAGCATAAGGTGCATGATTGTCTTGGCCTGTGCTTGGTTGTCTTGCTGTGCTGCCGTTCGTTAAGAAATGCCCACTTTCCGCCATCCTGATCTGTTTCACGCCAGCCAAAGTGTCTCATTTTGACGCAACATCAGAAGAAATAACAACATCAAATACGAACAATGAAAAACCGCCGGATATTTCTGTGCCTATTGCAATAACCTTGCCAAATTTCAATTTCGTGGGCTAAGGTGCGGATATCAAACGGGGAGAGTGAGGCAAGGCGTCGAAGACAGTGGCCGATCAGTGTGGAAGAGCATTCTGCTGCAGATGCCGGGTCTTATTGAAGTAGAGCCGGGAATAGAGCTGATCGATCTCCCGTACCAGATGATGATATTCATATTTTGCATAGATCTCTTCCTCTGCAGCCTTCTTCAGATCGCCAAGGCTTTCCGGGGCTTGCGTAACCCGGGTGATATACCGGACCATCGCTTCGACATCATCGGAAGGCACCGTGAAACCGGTGCGCTCATTCTGAATGAGGTCTGGCACACCGCCGACAGCCGTGGCGATGACCGGGACCCGGCTGGCCATTGCCTCGATGACCGCAATAGGCGTGCCTTCATTGCGGGAGGTCAATATCAAAATGTCAATGCCGGAGAGAATATTGGCGATGCGCTCCACCCATCCCAGAAAGTGTACATGTTCGGTGAGCCCCTTCTCCTCACTGTACTGTTGCCACTGCGCCTTTTCCGGGCCGTCCCCGGCGATACAGAGATGGTAAGCTTGGTTTTCCAGAAGCAGCCGCTCCAGAACGTGCAAAGCCATGCCCAGATTCTTGATCGGGACCAGTCTGCCGATAAAGCCCATCAAAATGGACCCCTCCGGAAGATCCAGAGATCTGCGGAGCACATCGGAGTGTGGCAAATTCCGCAGAGGTTCCAAATCGAGTCCCAGCCGAATCATCGACACCTTTCCCGGAGAGGCGATCCGGTAGGTCGCGGTGATGTCGCGGTATTGCTCCGGGCTGATGGTGATCACCTGGTCTGAAATCATGGCCAGCGCTCGTTCAATTAAAATAAAAATCCGGGTCTTGATCTTGCCGAAATAGTTATTGAAGACATGTCCATGAAAGGTATGAACAATAACCGGGACGCGGGCGAGAAAAGCGGCAACCCGTCCAATGGCGCCCGCTTTTGCCGTGTGGGTACAAACGATATCCGGACGTTCCTGCCGCAGGATGCGGTAGAACTGGAGGAGTGATTTAAGATCGGACCAGATGCCGACTTCGCGTTTCATGCGGTCGAGCACGATGATCTGGATGTTTTTTTCGCGGAAATCTCCCGACTTGTCCCTTTCATGTTCCTCGACCATACCTCCCACTAGAATGGTCTCGTATTTATCCACAGGCAGGAACCGCGCCAGCATTTCCATATGGATGGCAGGCCCGCCGATACAGATGCGGGATTGGAGGCGGATAATTTTTAATCGTTTGGTCATGCAATAATCCGGTGATAGAGATCCAGGGTACTGCGGCAGCAGTGACTCCAGCTGAACCGTTTGAGATTCTCGCGCCCCTTGAGCACCAGTGCCTTGCGGAGTTCCTCGTCATCCACAAGCACCTGCATGACACGGGCCATCTCTTCCGGATCAAGGGGGTTGAATCCCAATCCGGCGGGACCGGCGATCTCCGGCAAGGAGGTCGCTGCAGCATAGGCCACCGGTACATCGGCAGCCATCGCTTCCAGGGGTGTGAAACCGAATCCTTCATAGAGGGATGCCGTGATAAAAAAGAGCGATCGCTGATAGATTGCCGGCAGATCCCCGGCCGCGACAAAATGGGTGAAGAAAACCCGGCCGGTCAATCCCAGCGACGCTACGAGATTATATATCGGCTGGAAATGCCAGTTCTCCTGGCCCACGATCACCAGAGGCGGCACCCCGGCCTGTCCAGCCCGGAGCAGGGCATAAGCCTTGAGCAGATTGATATAATTTTTACGCGGCTCAAGGTGGCCGACCGACAGAATATAACGCGCTGGCAGTTGGTAACGGGAGCGGATGACCTGCCACTGCTCTTCACCAATACGCCGCCGGAAGCGCGACTCATCAATCCCCTCGTGAATAACCGAGACCCGATCGGCTGAGATATCAAATAATTCCAGCAGATCATCCCTGGTGAATCCGGAAATGGCAATGATATGACGGGCCCGCCGGACTGAAGCCCGGATCCGCTGGTTGAGAAACCGGCGTCTTGCTATACCATAACTCTCCCGCATATGAAAGCTGCGCAAATCATGGACGGTCAGCAGCGCAGGAACGGGGATAACAAAGGGGAAATAGGACATGGGGGAATGAAAGAGATCAAAGTGTTCACGACGCAAAATTCCCGGCCATATCATCGTCTCTTTGAAAATCCGGATGGGGGCGTTTTGTGAAGGAATCGGCAAATTCACGAGGCGTCCCTGCTCGTCTTGGGAAGGCAGCATCCCTGCAGCGTCCTTCTTGTTGACAAAAATGCGCAGATCCAGACCGGCCGCATCCTGAAGGAAATGCTGGATGAGTTGCTGCAGATAGATACCCAATCCCCCGCTCCGGGGATTCAGGATCAAGGCATTCAGGGCAATTTTCTTCATGGCGCTTCTTGAAAAATAGCGTCGAGATCGCCGAGACAAGCCAGCGCGCGGCGGAGGCCCTGCCAGTAGGCACCGGTCAGGCCGGGCTTGCGGAAAAGCGAGATCGGGATGCGCAAGGCCATCCCGAGCAGATGGACGATGAACGCGGCTTTGGCGTGCCGCGGCCCTTCCTGTATGTAAATAAAGCGACTGACGTTGCTGGCGCTTTCAATCAGCATCCGGGCGAAATGCTGGCGCGAGCTGGCCGCGTGATGGTGCACCACCTCAATTTCCGGCAGTACGACGATCGTATACCCTGCAGCGCGGATCCTGGCGCACCACTCCATGTCTTCGGCATACATGAAATAGGATTCATTGAGCTTTCCAACCTGGTCAATGACCGTCTTGCGGACCGCCAGGAATGCGCCATCCACATAATCGGCCTGCAGCGGTCGGGTGCCGGGATCCTTTCGCGGCCTTAAGGTTGCGGCACTGAAAAGCAACTGCTGCTGGATACACTTTTTCAGAGTCAGAAAATCACGACCTACGGATTGAATCCGTCCATCAGGGAAAAGCAGCTTGGCGCCTATGACCGCTGTTTCCGGGCATTCATTAAAGCAGCGGCTCAGCCGCAGTAATGGTTCTGGGGTTTTCAGGACGGCATCGCTGTTTAGGAGGAGAAGCATCTCACCTTGTGCTGCAGCGATCGCCTGATTATTCGCCCGGGCGAATCCTGTATTGGTGGCGTTGCAAAAGAAACGCACCTGAGGAAACTGCTGCTGCAGCCAGGGTATGCTGCCGTCGCTCGAGGCATTATCCACTACGATGATCTCGAAAGAGGTCAGGCTGTTCTTTTCGTAGACGGAGGTAATGCATTTTGCCGTCAACTGGCGTGTATTCCAGTTGACGATGATGATGGAAAATAGCGGCGACATGGTTATAACCTGATCCTGAATTTTCTTAAATACATCAGCGCAAAGGGGAAGAGCAGGATGATATAGTTGAGCTTGTGACGAACGGCTGTACCAAAATTGGAATCGACGATGGCATTGGCAAGCAGGCCGGCAAGTGCAAATCCCAAAACCAGGTATTGCAGCCAAACGGAGTGCTCTTTTTTAATTTCCAGTAAGTAAAGTAGTGCGGCGGCGATCACAACCAGAAAGAACATCCCTTCGACCGAGGTCAGCCACTGCACCGGGCCATGAGCTTGCCAGAAAAAAGGCCCAAAACAAAAAAAGATGAAGCGGATCGGCAGATATCGGGCCACATCCCAAAAATTACGGTATTCAATATCCACCAGGTAGGCTGAACCCCCTTCCGCCCGCAGTGGCTGGGCGCGAAAAAAATAGGTTGCAACGCTGATAAAGGATTCGGACTGGTATATATAATAGGCAACGGGCACTGCAACCAAGCAGAGAATGATCGCCAGCTTGGCTTTCCAATCGATCGAAGAGTAAAGAGCCCGTGCAAGGAGGAAGAACAGGAAAAAGCCGGCGTAAAGGAAGAGATTTTGTATTCTCAAGAGGGCATTAAGGATAAATGCAAAGACCAGCAGTGCGGTATAGTGCGGTATGGCGTGCCGTTTGCTGATCTTGATGATGGCATAGAGGATGATGAGGCTGAGCAGGATAAGAAGGGTATCGCGCAAGATATAGGAACTAAAAACGATGAAAGAAGGCAGAAAGGCCAGCAGAAGACTCGACTGCAAGGCGATCCGCCGCTCCTCCAGAATCTCTACGATGATGTGATAAAAGTAATATACACAAAGAAGGCTTATCAAAGCATTGAACAGTCGCCCCAGCAGGGGCATAAAACCGAAGGGCAAATAGAGCACGGCTAACAGGTAAGAGAAGGGTGAAGTCCCTTTGGCGAACTCCTCCGTCTGGATCGGATACATGCCTGAACTCCAGCTTTGCAGGATCTCCAGTGCCTGGTTGTTATACATGACCTGGTCCGGTTGATCGGGCAAGAATCCGATAAAATGATCCGCATAGATGAGTACAGTCCGGAGTATCAAACCTGCCAAAAGCACCATGGCAAGCTGCCGGTCCCTGGCATAGATCAGGCTGATGGCCAGCAGGGCTATCGACAGCAGGATGCACCCGGCCATATACTCAACCGGCACGAGGATACCCACGGCGCTGAGAAGCCCTAGACACCAGAAAAGGCCGGTTCGTGATGGTATGCGATTTTCCAAAAGCATAGCTTATCGAAGTACCGCTAAGATTTTGTTCCTTGCCAGCAATTTGGCATTCTGATAATAAAGCAAACCCGCCAAACGGATCAGAGGATTATGCAGCGTCATGAGATCGAGATAGTACTCCGGCTTCCGCGTAAATTCTGTCACTTGCTTATATTTATCAATTTGCAATCCGGATTTTTCAACAACGATTTTAAATGCTGTTTTGCTCCAAAGCTGCAAGTGCGCGCCATTTACGGTTCCGAGACATAATTTGTGATACAACCTTTTTGAGAACAGGCGCAGCAAAGGATAAATCCAGAAGATACGAGGTGTATCAATAAAAATGCGGCCGTTTTCCTTGAGCTTCGATTTCAATAATGTCAATACACCCAATGGATCAGCTACATGTTCCAACACATCGTTTAAAAATACAATATCGAATAATTGCTTATGTTCCGCAAAATCAGCATGCGCGATCTGTTGATTGAATGCAGCATATTGCGGCAGCAAGGTATCATCATCAATGTCCGTGGTATAGATAGACGCATGAGGCAGCATGGATTTGCAGACCAATGCAAATTGACCGCCGCCACCCCCGTAATCAAGAATATCCACATAACCCGGACTGTCGTTACCGGACAGCGCAAATTGTATCATGGCACTGAAATTCCAGTGGTTATTCCAGGCGGAGGCTTCGTACCATTTCTCCCATCGCGCGATCCGTTCTTGCCGGGGTGTAGCAAATGGTTCAAGCTCTTCTTTTGCTGGATAGGGAAAATAGGCCAGGACCCCGCACCTGCCGCACCGGGCGGTATGCTTGAAAAGGTGGAGATCCCGCGCACCACAAATCTTGCACGCATCATGGTTCATCTTCAACCCCTTTGTTCCGGCTGGCATCCATTCAAATGAAGATGGCCTTCTTGCTCATTGGCAAAGCAGAAATTGTCTTTGATCTCATACTTTGTGTGCAAGAATATAGAATTGTCTGGTGCAGAAATCAGCCAGGAGGCCCAGGGTAATTTTATTAACCAAGTTCGATTTGCCGACGATCTTGCGCGAAAACACCTCGACCCGCAATCCGCTGCAGCTGATGAGATCCCGAACTGTCTTGCGGCTGAAAAACCGCAAATGGGTTTTATCGAACAGACCCTGGTCGCAATAGATCCAGCGTCCCGACAAAACCGCCCAAACACCCCGCCAGTGCTGAATGTTGGGAATGCTGAATAAAGCCAGGCCGCCTGGTTTCAGCCATCCGGAAATCCGGTGCATGGCAAGCCAGGGATCAACCAGGTGCTCCAGCACATCCGCAGCCAGAACGAGGTCAAATTCATGCGCTTGGAAAGGGAGCTCATCCGCTTCGACTGAAAGGGAGAACACCTCGCTCAGGTGGTTACGTGCCTGC